>CDYX01009090.1_pt1 | contig 11795 bp, 9 predicted proteins | sample 554871 | NCBI WGS metagenome assembly CDYX01 (sample SAMEA3182061, study PRJEB8094) | gut metagenome | biome: human; feature: gut; material: Stool; isolation source: human stools | place: Canada | collected 2013-01-14 | reverse complement strand
GAATATATACAGGGCTGTAAGTATGGAAAGCAAGGCACTTGCTGATCAGGCGGGCATCTCTGCGATCTGTCTTGATGCGCTTGCCTGGCTTTGTCATCATCGTGGTCGGCGCAAGAATCACGCAGTCAATACCGTGAGCGTGCAATTGATGATACAATGAATAACCGAGACATCCCGCCTCGTAACCGCAGACAATGCGGCAATCCCGACTCTGCTGCTTTTCAATGCGAGCAAGGTATTTCAGAATATTTTTCGCGTCCGGCTCGACCTGAACTTCGGCAAAAAAGCGGTCGTCTTCCATGCTGTAGCAGCAAAGCGTGTAATTTGTGGTATGGACATCCATTCCTACATAGATTATACTTGTCATGATGACTCCTCCTCTTGTATGTGGTGATTCCTGTGTGCTTTTTGTTTGCACTTTAAGTATGACAGGTAAATCCACGCTTTACAAGCGAAGGGGTCATTTCATATTGTCTATTCTGCAAAAGGAGGCAATATGAAAAAGCGTATCATTATCACCGCTACAATCACCGCCTGTCTTGCCCTGTGTGCCGCTGTGTGGCCACAGACCGAAAAGGTCGAGAAAACACCCGCGCCGAGCGAAAAGACCGCCGTGACCACTCCACGGCCGACACTTCCGGAAGCAGAGAAAACGGTGCTGCCAGTGGTAACAGAAAAGAAAGAATCGGAAATGCTGGAAGCTGAATCAGCCCCGGAAGTAGCCACCGAGGAGTTGCCCATCCCTGTGCCGGAAATAGAAGATGAAGCCGAGACAGAACAAGAATATGTACCTCCTACGCAGACAGATTCCATCCCGGTACAGCTCACGCAACCTGAACCTAAATCGGCACTGGAGCCAATAGCTAACGATAATGAACTGGCGGATATGGTCTATGTCCCCGGCTTTGGCTGGATACAAAGCGAAGGCCCCAACCATGCCGAGTATGCCGAGGATATGTACGAGAACGGCAACAAAATCGGCATCATGGGCTGAAACAGGATCTGCTGGGAGCGGGCATACTACTTGATTACGAAAGCTGCTGTACCGAAAAGTGGTTGGTATCATAATATGATACCAACCACTTTTTGCCGATGTGGAATTGAAAAAGCCAATGCTATCTCCTCGTGGTCTGATGATGACGAGGAATAGAGCATAGGCAGCGGCTCAATGGTTGAGCCGCATAAACAATGAAATAGCCGCGGAAGCGAATCGGAACGCTTCCGTGGCTTTTTCATCGTGACCAGATGATTCGAAATCTTCTCTCTGAAATCGAAAACACAGATCTGAAAACTGGATTTTTGATAGACAAAATGGCGCCTCTATGCTAAAATTAACCTGTATTAGTGTATACTCCGGGATGAGGTGTTACAATGACGATTTGTTATAACAAGCTGTGGAAGCTCCTGATCGATAAAAACATGAAAAAGAAGGATCTGCGTCTGGCTACCGGCATGTCTACGACCGCCCTTGCCAAGCTGGGCAAGAACCAGCATGTCAGTACAGAGATTCTGACGAAAATCTGTACCGTACTGGATTGCGACTTCTGCGATATCATGGAGCTCGTAAAGGAGGAAAACCATGATTGACTTTTCCAAAATCGAGCAGTATCGGGAGAATAACCGCATTGAGGCGAAGAAAGCCCTTGGCGGTCTGCCCAAAAGCATTTGGGAAACCTACTCTGCCTTCGCCAATACCTACGGCGGCATTATCCTGTTGGGCGTGGAAGAATGGGCAGATAAATCCTTGCACACGGTGGATCTGCCCGATCCGGACAGACTTATCAAGGAGTTCTGGGACATCGCCAATAATCCCAACAAAACCAGCGTGAATGTGCTGTCATCCAAAGATGTATTTGTGCAGGATGTCGACGGCGATCATATTGTGGTCATCAATGTCCCCCGTGCCGAGCGCTCCTATAAACCGGTGTATGTGGACGGCAATCCGCTCTGCACATACCGCCGTAACGGTGAGGGCGACTATCGCTGCACCAAGGAGGAATATCAGGCTATGGTGCGCGACGCATCGGTAAAGACACAGGATATGCTGGTTCTGAACGAGATGGACTTGACGGTGTTCAACCAGGAGAGCATCCGCAGCTACCGTCAGAGAATGCGCCTTTCCCGACCCGGCCATGTGTGGGAAGCGTTGGAGGATGAAGATTTCCTCCTGAAGCTGGGTGCCGTTGGCATCGGCGTTGACGGAAAGAAGCATCCCACCTCCGCAGGACTTCTCATGTTCGGTAACGAGTACGATATTGTGCGGGAATTCAACGCATTCTTTCTGGACTATCAGGAGCAGTATGATGCTGATACCCGTTGGACAGATCGTATCATTTCCTCCTCTGGCGATTGGAGCGGTAATGTGTATGACTTCTATTTCCGGGTCTACAATAAGCTGATTCAGGACATCAAAGTGCCTTTCAAAATGGAGGGCGGTACCAGAGTGGATGATACAGATGTGCATAAAGCACTGCGCGAAGCGCTGGCAAATTGCCTGGTTCATGCCGATTATTATGGCAGGCAGGGACTGGTCATTATTAAAAAGCGGGACAGCATTACCATGTCCAACCCTGGCAGCTTCCGTATTGAAGTGGACGCGGCGAAAAGCGGCGGTGTATCCGACCCGCGGAACGGCGCGATGCTGAAAATGTTCAACCTGATTGATATTGGTGAGCGTGCCGGCAGCGGTATCCCCAACATCTTCCGCGTCTGGCGGGAGCAGGGCTGGGCGGCACCGGTGATTTCCGAAAGATTTGATCCTGACCGGATTATATTGTCTCTTGCATTTAAGAAAAGCGACGATAAAAAAGCGACGATAAAAAGCGACGATAAAAAAACGACGATAAAAACAGCGCGGCAAAAGAATGAAATTATCACTTACCTGACAGATCATATTTCGGCCAGAAGTGCTGATATTGCAGAGCTCCTTGGAGTCAAACGTACACGAGCCAAGAAACTCCTCTCTGAACTGACTGCGGAGGAAATTGTTGTAGCCGAAGGCGGAAATCGAAACAGAACTTATAAGCTGAAATCTTAATAGTCCAGAATAACGGGTAGAAACTTTAGTAAGATACCATTCAGGATCTGATCATTGATGCCTTATTACAGCGAGAAAGGAAACAAGGAAATATGGACAATCAGGTGCATAATCAAATAGTCAGTTTTATATGGAGTATCGCAGACGACTGCCTGCGTGATGTTTATGTGCGCGGCAAGTACCGTGATGTGATCCTGCCGATGACGGTCATCCGACGTTTGGATGCTCTTTTGGAGGACAGTAAAGAGGCTGTCCTGGATATGAAGAAAAAGTTGGATGCGGCAGGTATCGATAACCAGTGGCCGGCACTGTGCAATGTGGCAGGACAGGCATTTTGCAATGCATCGCCGTTTTTACTGAAAGATTTGACCAGCCGCGCAAAAAAGCAAACGTTGAAAAGCGATTTCGAGGCATATCTGGACGGCTTTTCTCCGAACGTGAAGGAGATTTTAGAGAAGTTCAAATTCCGCAATCAGATTGATACCATGATTGAGGCGGACATTCTCGGCGCAGTGATTGAGAAGTTTATATCTTCGGATATCAATCTCAGCCCCAACCCGGTGTATAAGGATGAAGAAAAGACCATTCTCAAGCATCCGGGACTGGATAACCATGGCATGGGCACGATTTTCGAGGAACTCATCCGCAAGTTCAACGAAGAAAACAACGAGGAAGCCGGCGAACACTGGACGCCCCGTGATGTTGTGGAATTGATGGCGGACCTTATCTTTATGCCGATTGCCGACCAAATCAAAGACGCTACCTATTCCTGCTATGACGGCGCCTGCGGTACCGGCGGTATGCTTACCGTAGCACAGGATCGGCTCCAGACTCTGGCGGCTCGGAGAGGAAAGAATGTCTCTATCCATCTGTTCGGACAGGAAATCAATCCGGAGACATACGCTATTTGCAAGGCAGATATGCTGCTCAAGGGAGACGGTGAACAAGCCGATCACATCAGCTACGGCTCTACGCTGTCACTGGACGGAAATGCTACTCGGCAGTTTGACTTCATGCTGTCCAATCCCCCATACGGCAAGAGTTGGAAAACAGATGCCGATAAGATGGGCGGCAAAAAAGAAATCCTCGATACACGGTTCAATGCTTACCTCGAAGATGGTGAGCAGCTTGCCATGCTCCCGCGTACCAGTGATGGGCAACTTCTGTTTCTACTAAATAATGTAGCAAAAATGAAAAAGGACACACCGCTGGGGAGCCGGATCGCCGAAGTTCATAACGGCTCGTCTATCTTTACCGGAGATGCAGGTAGTGGCGAAAGCAATGCTCGCCGTTACCTGATCGAAAACGACCTGGTAGAAGCCATTATTGCCGTGCCAGAGAATATGTTCTACAATACTGGTATTGGCACCTTTATTTGGGTACTTTCTAACAAGAAAGAGGAACGGCGCAAAGGCAAAATCCAACTCATTGACGCTACGGCGATGAAAGAATCCCTCCGCAAGAATATGGGCAAGAAGAACTGCGAATTCACGCACGACATTCGCAAGGAGATCGTCCGCATCTTTCTCGACATGGAAGAAAGCGATGTCAGCATGGTTTTCAATAATGATGAATTTGCCTATTGGAATGTGACGGTGGAACGCCCGCTCCGCCTGCGTGTGTATCCCGACCGCACGATTCCTGCAGACCTGTTCAAAAAAGCGGATGAATACGAAACCGTGACTTCTGCGATTGCAAAGGCTGCCGAAACTGCGCTGCTGGATGACTGGACGGCATTTGCCAAAGCCACCAAGCTCAAGGCAGCGCAGCTTAAGAAAATCCGCCCGTTTATCACTGAAAAGGATGCTTCGACGCAGCCTATTGACGGAGAGCCGGATGTTGACCTGCGTGATACTGAAAATATCCCATTCACCTATGAGGGCGGCATTGATGCCTTCATGCAGAATGAAGTGCTGACCTATGCGCCGGATGCATGGGTGGATGAAAAGAAAACGCAGATCGGCTACGAAATCAGCTTTACGAAATACTTCTATAAGCCGGTGGAGCTGCGTCCTATGGATGAGATTTTGCAAAGCCTAAAAAACTTGGAACAGGAAGCGGATGGACTATTGGCGGGTATAATGGAGGGTATGCAATGAGCGCATATGCTGAATACCAAAAAATTAATCTTCCGTGGCTGAAAGCAATACCGGCTCATTGGGAAGTACGGAGGAATAAGAATATATTCACGGAGCAAAAGGAGATTGTTGGCGAAAAATCATCTGATTACACACTGCTCTCCTTGACACTCAGCGGAATTGTTCCTCGTGACATGGACGGTGGCGGAAAGTTTCCGGAGTCATTTGACAAATACAAGATTGTAAGGAACGGCGACATGGCGTTTTGCCTTTTTGACATTGATGAAACACCACGTACAGTCGGCTTGTCTGGGCATGATGGAATGCTTACTGGTGCATACACAATTATGCACGTCAGCAATATAAACTCCCGATTCATTTACTATTACTATCTTGCTTTAGATAATGGGAAGATGTTAAAGCCGTTATATTCCGGACTGAGAAAAACAATAAATATTAACACATTCCAGAGTACAAAAGTCCCCGTTCCGCCCCGTGGCGAGCAGGATCAGATTGTGCGTTTTCTGGATTGGAAGGTTTCGAGCATCAATAAGCTGATTTCAAACTATCGACATCAGATTGCATTGCTCGATGAGATGAAACAGCGGCAAATTGACGAAGCGGCTATAAAAGGTATGCGTAAAAGCGTGATTACCCACAGCGATGATATGCGATGGAACATTGATTATCCAGAGCATTGGGAGATTCAGCGCACAAGAAAATCATTCTCTTTCCGCAAAGGTCTCTCCATCACGAAGGCAAACCTTGAAGAAACCGGCATAGCGGTAATCAGCTATGGACAGGTTCATTCAAAGAAGAACTCTGGTGTTGCTCTCAATGGAGATTTAATCAGATATGTGAATGAGGCCTATCTGACAACGAATCAGAGCTGCCTTGTAGAAAAAGGCGATTTCATCTTTGCCGACACATCTGAAGATGTGACAGGTTGTGGAAATTGTGCCTATATCGACTGGGATGACACAATTTTTGCAGGCTACCATTCAATCATTGCGCATCCCGATGGTTCGATAAACAGCAAGTATCTTGCTTATCTATTTAAATCACCTACTTGGCGCTATCAGATTCGCAAGAAGGTTAATGGAGTCAAGGTATATAGCATCACGCAGAAAATGCTGAAGGATACATTCATCTTAATACCGCCCATTGACGAACAGGAAGAAATCATCAGATATCTTGATGAGGTGTACGCTAAGATTGATGTCACCATTAAGAAAATGGAAGCAAAAATAGCGAATTTGCAGGATTTAAAAATCTGCCTTATTGCTGACACCGTCACCGGCAAAATTGATGTTCGTGGCATTGAGATTCCCGAATATGAATTTGTAGATGAAGATGCCGATGCGGATAATGAGGACGATGGTGAAGAAGATACTGAAGAACAGGAGGATTAAACATGGCTGTTGCTAAACAAAACGGAGATGTTATTCCTTTTGTAAAGCAGAAGGATTACATTATGGTCAATAATGATCTCGGCGGTGGTTCGTTCGGAAAGACGGTCTTACTCCAAGATCCGTTTATAGACGAACTGTTTGTCGCAAAAAAATATGAACCAGAGTACGATGGAATTAAGGAGCAATTCTATAAGAATTTTCTTGATGAAATCAAGATTCTCTACAAACTCAACCATAGAAACATTGTCCGTATTTATAACTATTACGCTTATGAAAATATTTACACGGGCTATATCCTTATGGAGTACATTGACGGGGAAAATATAGGGGACTTTATCAGTGATTACTTTGCCCCGTTTGCAGAGACCACTTTGGATGATGTTTTTCTGCAGCTTATCGATGCGTTTTGCTACATAGAAGCGCACGGAATCATTCACCGGGATATTCGTGAGGGAAACATTCTCGTAGATAAAAGTGGAACGGTGAAAGTAATTGATTTCGGGATAGGAAAGATTGTTCAAGGGTAGATGGTGGCGACGCTGACAGCCTTGTGGCAGACATTAATCGTGCTGCATCTGACACTCTGCCGCAGGAATATTATGATGGTATCTATACCAGCCTTACGGATATGTTCTATCTGGCAGAACTGTTTGGCCGGTTAATCGATAACGCAGGAAGCTGTGATCGGACAGATTTTTCTTACAATGACATTTTGAATAAAATGATGGAGAAAAAGCCTGAAAATCGTTTTGAAAGTTTTGCTGCTATACGAGAGGCCATAGGAAAGCACGATTTCCTTCATATGCAAATATCTGATGAGGACAGGGAAATCTATCAGGAGTTTACTAATTTAATTTATAAGTCTCTAACATCTTATATGTCGGAACCCCGATTCAATACTGACTGTGCGATTTTTATTTCCAGATTGGAAAAAGCACTTACTACTAATCTGTTTGAAACGATGATTCAAAAGAATGCCGATGTAATTAGTAGTGTTGTTGACTGTGGTTACCGTTATAACAATGGAGTGAATATCCCAAATGAAACGGTCGGAAAATTTTTGGACTGGTTCCGCGCAGCGACACCACAATCACAGGCTCTTGTGCTAAATAACTTTATTGCTAAAATCTCCGATATTGAGGTTGTAGAGCCAGAACCTGAATTGCCGTTCTGATTTTATTGGAGAGGAGGAATGGTATGTTTGCAAATACGAAGGAAAGCGGACTTGAAATGCTTATCGTAAAATGGCTTGTTGAGCACAACTGCTATGAGGAAGGCTCCAACGCTGATTACAATAAAGAGTACGCCATAGATGAGACTCGACTGTTCCGCTTTCTGCAAGATACACAGCCGGAGCAAATGGACAAGCTGGGCGTGTTCAAGTTTGAGCAGAAAAAACGCCAATTTCTGAATCGCCTACAAGGCGAAATTGCAAAGCGCGGAATTATTGATGTGCTGCGCAATGGTATCAAGGTTTATCCGGTCGATCTCATCATGTTTTATCTAACGCCGACCGAGAAAAATGCCAAGGCACGGGAGATGTTTGAAAAGAACATTTTCAGCGTGACCCGTCAGCTTCGCTATGCGCAGGATGCCGGGAAGCTGGCCCTTGATATGTGCGTTTTTATAAACGGTCTGCCTGTTATCACCTTTGAACTGAAAAACCAACTCACGAAGCAGAATGTTGATGATGCTGTGCAGCAGTACAAAGATGACCGCGATTCCCGTGAGTCGCTGTTCACCTTTAAGCGATGCATGGTGCATTTTGCGGTGGATGATGCTCGTATCAAGTTCTGTACTAAGTTGGCAGGAAAAGATAGTTGGTTTTTGCCATTTGATAAGGGTTATAACGATGGCGCCGGCAACCCGCCCAACCCGGACGGCATTATGACCGACTATCTATGGAAAGATATTCTCACGAAGGAAAAGTTAACTCTGATCATCGAGAATTATGCACAAGTTGTAGTTGAGGTAGACGAGGATACCAAGAAGAAAAAGGAAAAGCAAATTTTCCCGCGTTATCATCAGCTGGATGTTGTTACAAAGCTACTTGCCGATGTAAAAGCTAATGGTGTTGGAAAGAAATACTTGATTCAGCACAGTGCGGGCAGCGGAAAATCCAACTCTATCGCATGGCTTGCTCATCAGCTCATCGGGCTTGAACAGGATGGTCGTCCGATGCTGGATTCCGTTATTGTGGTAACCGACCGCCGCATCCTGGATAAGCAGATAAGGGATACCATCAAGCAGTTTATGCAAGTGAGCAATACAGTTGCATGGGCGGAGCATTCTGGGGATTTAACAAAAGCAATCACTGATGGAAAGCGCATCATTGTTACCACAATCGAGAAATTTCCATATATCGTTCCGCAAATCGGTGCAGAGCATAAGAGCAATCATTTCGCCATTATCATTGATGAAGCGCACTCTGGTCAGAGCGGGCGAAACTCTGCGCAAATGAATCTTGCGCTTTCAGGACTTGCTTCTGATGATGAGATGGACAACGAGGATAAGATCAACGCTATGATGGAAGGGCGTAAACTGCTGAACAACGCCAGCTACTTTGCATTTACCGCTACGCCGAAAAATAAGACGTTGGAAACCTTCGGCGTACCCTACCAGGATGGAGATGCCATCAAGCATAGACCTTTCCATGTCTACACCATGAAGCAGGCCATTCAAGAAGGCTTCATTCTGGATGTATTAAAATACTATACGCCCATCGACAGCTTTTACAAATTGATGAAAACCGTCGAGGACGATCCGATGTTTGACAAAAAGCGGGCGCAGAAGAAGCTCCGTAGCTTTGTGGAAAGCGACAGCTACACCATTGCTAAAAAGGCGGCTATGATGGTTGATCACTTCCATGAGCAGATCATTGCAAAGGGAAAAATCGGCGGTCAGGCTCGTGCAATGGTTGTGACGTCCAGCATACCTCGTTGCATTGAGTATTACTATGCCATTAATAAATGCCTTGCGGACAGGCACAGCCCATACAAAACAATCGTCGCCTTTTCCGGTGAATGTAAATACCAGAATCAGGAGCCGACGCTTACATCTGCCGGATTGAACGGTTTTCCTGATGCTAAGATACCGAAAGAGTTCAAAAAGGATCCGTATCGCATTCTCATCGTTGCAGATATGTTCCAGACGGGCTTTGATGAGCCGCTGCTCCACACTATGTATGTGGACAAAATGCTCTATGACATCAAGGCAGTACAGACACTGTCTCGGCTTAACCGCTGCTGCCCAAAAAAGTACGACACCTTTGTTTTGGACTTTGCAAACAAGCCGGAATTAATTCAGGAGTCTTTCTCAAGATATTACCGCACCACAATTCTGTCCGGGGAAACCGATCCAAACAAGCTGTATGACCTTGTTGCCATCATAGATGGCTATCAAGTGTTCTCCGGCGATGATGTTGAACGACTTGTCAATTTGTATCTTGACGGTGCTGACCGCGACAAACTTGATCCGACACTTGATGCCTGTACAGCGGTGTATAAGCAGCTTGAAACTGATGATCAGATCAAATTTAAAAGTGCCGCTAAGTCGTTTGTTCGCACTTATGGGTTCCTCGGTGCAATTTTGCCCTATGGAAATGCAGACTGGGAACGGCTTTCCATCTTTCTGAATCTGTTGATACCGAAATTGCCTTCTCCCAGAGAAGATGACCTCTCGCAAGGCATTCTCGAGACGATTGATCTTGAGAGTTATCGCAATGAGGCACGAGAAGTCATGTCGATCAAATTAGAAGAATCTGATACAGAGGTTGAGCCTGTGCCTGCGGGAAAGGTAGGTCATATTGTAGAGCCGGAGATGGACTTACTTTCGGTGATATTGTCAAACTTCAATGATATGTTTGGCAATATCAACTGGAATGATGCTGATAATGTTCGCAGACAGATTCTCGAAATTCCTGCGATGGTATCCAAGGATGAAAAATATCAAAATGCCATGCGTAATTCTGATGAGCAGAGCGCCCGGTTGGAAAGTGAACGTGCGTTGCAGCAAGTCATTTTCGCAATCATGGCAGACAACATGGAATTGTTCAAGCAGTTCCAGGACAATCCCTCGTTTAAGAAATGGCTGTCCGACCTTGTCTTTAATCTGACTTATAACAAGGAAGGGAAGCCTTATGAGATGCCTGGCAACGGTGTACATGCGAAGGGGAATTAAGAGCAGAATGTGACATAGCTTTGAGGGAGTGAAACACCATTTGTGTTCCACTCCCTCTTCCATTTTTATTCTTTTCTCTGCGATCCATTCAGGCTGGCCCAGTGCTGGCGCAGCAGACTTTCTGCTTCTCTGCGAAAGGAATCTTGGAACATGACAGCCACAACCAATGCGCTAAGCACTGCAGCCACAGGCTCCAGCCAGGGATATGCGGTCCAAAGCTGTTCTCCCCAGCAAACAAGCGGAACACCAACAAGCAGCATAAACAGCAAAATAATGATGGCAACGTCGGGCCTGCCGTAGCCTTCATGTCTTTTGATTTTGGCCCGTATCTGTCGAAGCGCACGGGCGCGGATATCCCGGATGTTTCTGGATGAGCACTGCTTGTCCTGTGCGACGGACTCGGTGGACTCGCCGTTGATGACGGTGCGGAACAGAACCTCCCGCTGTAGTTCGGTCAGCTCACGCAGTCCCTCGTCAATTTCTTTGCGCACATACATGAGAGGGTCTTCATCAGATCCCTCTGGCAGATACTTCGCCCGGTCAAACCAGCGCATATCATCGTAGATCGCGTTGCGCACTTCCTCCGGCAGGAACGCTTCCGGATTGTAAGAGATGGGCTGTTTGATATCCACATCCTCCAGAGTATCCGGTGCTACACGCTTGTGGAAGTTGGCCTCGCTGTAGTAGAGCATATGCTCCAGTTCCTTCCACTCCTCTGGATGTTCCTTCACCCACTGGTCTGCGGCAGCGGCAGCTTCCGGGTCCATAGAGTGTATCCAGCGCCAATCCGCCTGAAGCTCTTTGTAAGACTGGGTATCCTTGAAGGACATGAACTCACCGCCCTTTCTGCGTTCACAAAAAGTTTACATTTTCCGACCTTCCGATTTTGCGATTTTTCTCTAAGTAATAGTAGAAGGACAATTTCACCCGGGTGAGGTTGCCTTCGGTTCGGTACGGCACGGTCTCCGCGCTGACGAACCCACATGGCCTTTGGCAGAGCACCCCGTGAGAGCATGTGCGCTCTCTGCCATTCGGCAATTCGCTCGGAAGGTCATTCCATCTCTGACCGTGCTCCCGGGAGCACGGTCT
>CDYX01008986.1_pt1 | contig 11818 bp, 10 predicted proteins | sample 554871 | NCBI WGS metagenome assembly CDYX01 (sample SAMEA3182061, study PRJEB8094) | gut metagenome | biome: human; feature: gut; material: Stool; isolation source: human stools | place: Canada | collected 2013-01-14 | reverse complement strand
GCCATCTTGATGCAGCACAGCACGTTGGCGATGCCGGAGATGCCCAGCCAGCTCATCTTCTCGATCTCCTCGTCGCTCATGCCCAGCTCGTCCTTCATGTACTGCTTGCCCTCCGGGGTGTTGAACAGGCGCAGCAGGCGCTGGGAGTCCTCGTCGTCGATGGCGATGGCCATGTCGGTGTTCTTCACATTGTGAATCCAGGGGATGTGCTTGTCACCGATGCCCTCGATGCGGTGGCCGCCGAAGCCGTTGTCCAGAATGGTGGGGCACTGCAGCGCCTCGCCCACGGCCAGCTTCAGGTGGGGATAGCGCTCCTTCAGCAGATCGCCGGCGGACATGGTGCCGGCGGAACCGGAGGTGAAGCAGGCGCCGGCGAAGTTCTGGCCGGGCTTCTTGATGGCCTCGAACAGGTCTGCCAGAGCGTAGCCGGTAACGTTGTAGTGCCACAGGGGGTTGCCCATCTCAGCGAACTGGTTGAAGATCATCATGGTGGGATCCTTCTTCAGCTCCCAGGTCTTATCAAAAATCTCCTTGACGTTGGACTCGCAGCCGGGGGTGGCGATGATCTGACCGGCGATGCTCTTGAGCCAGTCAAAGCGCTCACGGGACATATCCTGCGGCAGGATCGCCACGGACTCGCAGGCCAGCAGCTTGGAGTTGAAGGCGCCGCCACGGCAGTAGTTGCCGGTGGAGGGCCATACGGCGTGATGATAGGTGGCGTCAAACTGTCCGGTCACCAGACGGGGAGCCAGACAGCCGAAGGAAGCGCCCACCTTGTGGCAGCCGGTGGGGAACCACTTGCCGGACATGGCAACGATACGGCAGGGAACGCCGGAGAGCTTGGTGGGGATCTCCACATAGTTGGGGACTGCCTGGAACAGGCCGCCGCTCTCCTTGGCCTCGTTGTGCCAGGAAATACGGAACAGGTTCACGGGATCCACGTCCCACAGGCCGGTGGTGGAAAGCTTGGCCTTGATCTTCTCCGGGATCAGATCGGGGTTCTGCATCTGAGCAATGGTGGGGATGATAATGTGGTTCTCCTTGGCCTTCTGGATGTTATGCTCCAAGCCAACCTTGTTGATGGACAGATCGATCATGTTTTTTCCTCCTGTTTCATTTGTCTCCGTCTTTGTTTGCGTCGATGTAGGAATATAGGGTATATTTGGAAATACCGAAGTATTTTGCCACTTTGTCGCCGGACTTGGTCACCAGAAAGGCCCCCGACTGGTTCAGAAACTGGATGGCCCGAACCTTGTCCTCCTTGTTCATCAGGGCCACAGGCTTTCCCACCATGGCCACCGACTGGTCGATGAGCTCGTCGAGGACGGCGTTGACGTTGATGATGCGCTCCGGCTCCGTCTGCTCCTTGTCACGGGTAGAAAGCAGCTCCCCGATGGTGTTCTGGATCATCATCAGCCCCGACACATCATAGTTGATGGAGAAGATGGCTACCACGCCGCCCCGGCTGTTGCGGATGTACAGCGACGAGGACTTGAGGATCTTGCCATCCGGGGTACGGGTCAGATAGCACAGGTGATCCTTTGGCTGCTCGTCCTGCCGGGCCAGTTGGTCCAGCACCACCTGCGACGCTCCGTCGCCCACCTTACGGCCGGATACATGGCCGTTTTCGATATGTACGATGGTGTGATCCGGCCGGTTGCCCGATACGTCGTGGATCACCACCTCGCAGTTGCTTCCGAACTGGGCCGCCACACCGGCGGCGATCTGCTTCAGCGTTTCCAGCCGTCTTGTCTCCATGTATCCGCCTCCTGTTTTGAATCTTTCACAGCTACATGATACCACACTTTTTGCAGAAATCAATGCCTCATTCAGAAAAACTTTTTGGTTTCATGAATTTTTGTTTGACATCTGCCGGGACTGTGGTATGATGGTGCTGTAAGGGTAAATAATTTGTCTGAATACGTCTGTCACGATTATAAAATTTTAACGGAGGTATACTATGGATTTCGAAGCCATCAAAAAAGCAGCCGAGGGCTATAAGCCCGCTATGGTCAAGTTCCTGCGGGACATGATCGCCATTCCTTCCGAGTCCTGTGAGGAGAAGGGCGTGGTGCATCGCATCGCCGAGGAGATGAAGGCTCTGGGTTATGACAAGGTCGAGTTCGACAAGCTGGGCAACCTCATCGGCTGGATGGGCGAGGGCGACAAGATCATCGCTCTGGACTCCCACGTGGACACCGTGGGCATCGGCAACCGGGACAACTGGGAGGCCGACCCCTATCAGGGCTACGAAACCGACGATATCATCTACGGCCGCGGCGGCTCCGATCAGGAGGGCGGCATGGCCTCCGCCACCTACGGCGCCAGGATCATGAAGGATCTGGGCCTCATCCCCGCCGGCTATAAGATCATGGTGGTGGGCTCCGTGCAGGAGGAGGACTGCGACGGTATGTGCTGGCAGTCCATCGTCAACGAGTACTTCAACGGTCCCGATGACGCCCGCAGCAAGGTGGAGTTCGTCATTTCCACCGAGCCCACCGATGGCGGCATCTACCGTGGCCACCGTGGCCGCATGGAGATCCGTGTGGATATGCACGGTGTGTCCTGCCACGGCTCCGCCCCGGAGCGTGGCGACAACGCCATCCACAAGATGGCCGAGGTCATCCAGAACGTCCGGGATCTCAACGAAAATCCCGCCGACGACTCCGTGGAGATCAAGGGTCTGGTGAAGATGCTGGATCCCAAGTACAATCCCGAGCACTGGGAGGATGCCCGTTTCCTGGGCCGTGGCACCTGCACCACCAGCCAGATCTTCTACACCTCTCCCTCCCGCTGCGCCGTGGCCGACAGCTGCGCCATCTCCATCGACCGCCGCATGACCGCCGGCGAGACCTACCAGTCCTGCCTGAAGGAGATCGAGGATCTGCCCGCCTGCAAGAAGTACGCCAAGGACGTGAAGGTCTCCATGTATATGTATGACCGTCCCGCATGGACCGGCCACGTGTACAAAACCGAGTGCTTCTTCCCCACGTGGATCAACAAGGAGTCCGCTCCCCATGTTCAGGCGCTGGTGGATGCCTACCACAACCTGTGGGGTACCGAGCGCATCGGCGCCGATGAGAAGGCCATGTCCACCCGCACCGGCCGTCCTCTGACCGATAAGTGGACCTTCTCCACCAACGGCGTGTCCATTCAGGGCCGCTACGGCATCCCCTGCGTAGGCTTCGGCCCCGGTGCCGAGTCTCAGGCTCACGCCCCCAATGAGATCACCTGGAAGCAGGATCTGGTGACCTGCGCTGCTCTGTACGCCGCCGTTCCCGGCCTGTATAAGCCCGAGAACAAGGACGGCTCCGCCACCAGCTTCCGTCAGGAGCTCACCGGCAACGACATCAAGTAAAACAACTACATATAATATTAAAAAGGAGAAATACCATGAGCAAGACGCTTGAGCTGGCACGTCATCTGGAGACGCTGCACATCAACGATATGTACAAAACCGACTTCTACTGGACCTGGGACAAGACCGACGACGAGATCGACGCCATCTTCACCGTGGCCGACGCCCTGCGGGATCTGCGGGAGCGCAACAAGAGCACCCGCATCTTCGACTCCGGCCTGGGCATCTCCCTGTTCCGTGACAACTCCACCCGTACCCGCTTCTCCTTCGCCTCCGCCTGCAATCTGCTGGGTCTGGAGGAGCAGGTGCTGGACGAGAAGAAGTCTCAGATCGCCCACGGCGAGACCGTCCGTGAGACGGCCAATATGGTGTCCTTCATGGCCGATGTCATCGGCATCCGGGACGATATGTATATCGGTGAGGGCCACAAGTATCAGAAGACCTTTATGGACGCTCTGGAGGAGGGCTACCGGGACGGTATTCTGGAGCAGCGCCCCACGCTGGTGAACCTCCAGTGCGACGTGGATCACCCCACCCAGTGCATGGCCGATATGCTGCACGTCATCCACTACTTCGGCGGTGTGGAGAACCTGAAGGGCAAGAAGGTGGCCATGACCTGGGCCTACTCCCCCAGCTACGGCAAGCCCCTGTCCGTGCCTCAGGGCGTCATCGGCCTGTTCACCCGCTTCGGCATGGATGTGACGCTGGCTCATCCCGAGGGCTACGACGTCATGCCGGAGGTGGAGGCCATCGCCCGCCAGAACTGCGAGAAGTACGGCTCCCGGTTCCACAAGACCAACGACATGAAGGAAGCCTTCCGGGATGCCGATATCGTCTATCCCAAGAGCTGGGCACCCTTCGCCGCCATGGAGGAGCGCACCAAGCTGTACGCCAAGGGCGATCAGGCCGGCATCGATGCGTTGGAGAAGAAGCTGCTGGCTCAGAACGCCGAGCATAAGGACTGGGCCTGCACCGAGGAGATGATGAAGCTCACCCGTGACGGCAAGGCGCTGTATATGCACTGCCTGCCCGCCGATATCACCGGCCTGAGCTGCGAGGAGGGTGAGGTGGACAACTCCGTCTTCGACCGCTACATCGTGCCTCTGTACAAGCAGGCCTCCTACAAGCCCTATATCATCGCCGCTATGATCTTCATGTCTCAGGTGAAGGACCCCGTTCGTGCGCTGATGGCCATGGATGAGGGTAACGGTAAGCGTAAATCCTTCTAAATCAGGCAAACTAATAGCGGGGGCCTCGGCTCCCGCTATTTCACTCTAAGGAAAGTTTTGAGGTAACAGCTATGTCCAAACGCATCGTCATCGCCTTAGGCGGCAACGCCCTGGGCAATACCGCCGCCCAGCAGCTGGAGCTGGTGTCCCTGACCGCTAAGCCCATCGTGGACCTCATCGCCGCCGGCAACGAGGTCATCATCGCCCACGGCAACGGCCCGCAGGTGGGCATGATCAATCTGGGGCTCTCTACCGCCGCCGAGGCCGGCGCCATCAAGTCGGATATGCCCTTCCCGGAGTGTGGCGCCATGAGTCAGGGCTATATCGGTTACCATCTGCAAAATGCCATCGGCAATGAGCTGACCGCCCGTGGCCTCCGGAAGGACGTGGCCACCGTAGTCACGCAGGTGCTGGTGGATGAAAACGACCCTGCCTTCCAGCACCCCACCAAGCCCATCGGCTCCTTCTATGACAAGGTGGCCGCCGACCGCATCATGGCCCAGCGTGGCTGCACCATGGTGGAGGACGCCGGTCGTGGCTGGCGTCAGGTGGTCCCCTCCCCCAAGCCCGTGGATGTCATCGAGAAGAATACCGTCCGGGCGCTGGTGGACAGCGGCACCGTGGTCATCACCGTAGGCGGCGGCGGTATCCCCGTGGTGCGCCGCAACGGCCGTCTGGTAGGCACGCCCGCCGTCATCGACAAGGATTTCGCCTCCGCCAAGCTGGCGGAGCTGCTGAACGCCGATATGCTCATCATCCTCACCGCCGTGGAGAAGGTGGCCATCAACTTCGGCAAGCACGACCAGCAGTGGCTCAGTGACCTGACCCCGGAGCTGGCCCGGCAGTATATCGCAGAGGGCCAGTTCGCCCCCGGCTCCATGCTGCCCAAGGTGCAGGCAGCCCTGTCCTTCGCCGAGTCCGCCCCCGGTCGTGTGGCTCTGATCACTCTGCTGGAGAAGGCCAAGGACGGCATCGAGGGTAAGACGGGTACGAGAGTGCATCTGTGATTTTCCCCCTTCCCTGTCCCCTTACACCGCAATGACTTCCGCCCCTCGATGGCCGTCCTGACAGTCTGATCCATGGCTCCCGGCGCAGCCGGCAGCCTGTGGGCGTGCCCACGGCATCGAGGGTAAGACCGGTACGAGAGTGCATCTGTGACCTTCTCCCCCTCCGCTCCTTGCACCGCAGGGGCTTCTCTCCCTCGATGGCCGTCCTGACAGTCTGATCCATGGCTCCCGGTGCAGCTGGCAGCCTGTGGGCGTGCCCACGGCATCGAGGGCAAAACGGGTACGAGAGTCCACCTGTGATTTTCCCCCTTCCCTGTCCCCTTGCACCGCAATGACCTCCGCCCCTCGATGGCCGTCCTGTCAAGTCTGATCCACGGCTCCCGGCGCAGCCGGCAGCCTGTGGGCGTGTCCACGGCATCGAGGGCAAAACCGGTACAAGAGTCCACCTATAACACACATCGCCTCCCTGATAGGGCGGGACACCTTATGTGCCCCGCCCTATTAGCTTACCCAATTTCTGACAGTGCAGATCCATATCACCGCTCCGGGTTTTTCTCCGCCCATTATAAATTCTCACAAAAATTCTCCTCTTTCTTTGTGCTGGTGGCCGTAAATTTGTGATTTTCCTCATTCCCCGTTGAAATCCCGGCGCAAATCCTGTATAATAACGCATAGTTGACAGGGGGATCCTCCCTGTCCGCAGCATTCGTACAGCTTCGGTTCAAATGTGCGTCTGCCAACAATTAAAGGAGGAAAATTGAATGAAAAAGATCCTTGCGCTGATCCTTGCGCTGGTCATGGCTCTGAGCCTGGTGGCCTGCGGCTCCAAGGACGACAACGACACACCCGATGACGGCAAAAAGACCAACACCATCAAGGTCGGTCTGATCTGCATCGGCGACGAGAACGATCAGGGCTACACCTACAACTTCATCCGCGGTAAGGAAGCCGCTACCGAGGCACTGGCTGCCAAGGGCATCAACGTGGAGTGGGTCATCAAGTACAACAAGGGTGAGAACGACGACTGCACCAACGCCAACATCGAGTGCGCCGAGGAAGGCTGCCAGCTCATCATCAACAACTCCTACGGCCATGAGCCCTTCATGCTGAAGGTGGCTGGCAAGAGCGAGTACAAGGACATCCAGTTCATCGGCTGCACCAACTGCGGTTCCCGCAGCGACAGCTTGGAGAACACCCACAACGCCTTCGCCAACATCTACGAGGGCCGCTATGTGGCCGGCGTGGTGGCTGGCATGAAGCTGCAGGAGATGATCGACAACGGTGACATCACCGCCGAGCAGGCTGTCATCGGCTACGTGGGCGCCTTCTCCTTCGCCGAGGTCATTTCCGGCTTCACCGCTTACTATCTGGGCGCCAAGAGCGTCTGCCCCTCCGTCACCATGAAGGTCCAGTTCGTGGGCTCCTGGTCCGACGCCACTGAGGAGGCCAACGCCGCTTCCGCTCTGTGCGATGCCGGCTGCGTGATGATCTCCCAGCATTCCGATAACACCACCCCCGCCACCATGGCTCAGACCAAGGGTGCTTTCCATACCGGCTACAACAACGACATGACCGGCGTTGCTCCCGATGCCTCCCTGATCGGCACCCGCATCGACTGGGCTCCCTACTTTGAGTACGCCATCGAGACCGTCTTCAACGGCGGCACCATCGATCAGGACTGGTGCAAGGGCATTGCCGACGGCTCCGTGGTCATGACCACCCTGAACGAGAAGATCTGCGCTAAGGGTACTGCCGAGAAGGTGGCCGAGGTGGAGAAGGCTCTGAAGGACGGCACTCTGCAGGTCTTTGATACCAGCAAGTTCACCGTCAAGGGTGAGACCGTCACCCACGCCTTCGCTCTGGATACCGACGGCGACTTCACCCCCGACGCCGAGGAGGCCGTGTTCGACGGCGCTTTCCACGAGTCCTACTTCCAGTCCGCCCCCTACTTCACCCTGCAGATCGACGGGATCGAGTGGCTGAACTCCGCCTACGGCAACTAAGCCTCTCCCTCCCCAGCCAAGCGGACAACAAGCTGTAAACTGAAAAAGGGTACGGCTGCACACAGGCAGCCGTACCCTTTTTTCGTGGTGGCATCTAAAAAATTTTTAGTTTTCCTGACGATTTGTTGATTTCTCCAAAAAATCAGCAGCACTTTCTGCATAGCAGACGCCCAGTTTTTATTTACTTTTTCGGCTGCTTATGATAACATATTTGTATTATATATTGTCCGGAAACCGTACCGGGGCGGCAGCGCCCCAATTCACAACGAAAGGATGACAGCCTTGGAAACTGTTTGCGCCATTGAGCTGAGAAACATCACCAAACGTTTCGGCAGCGTCGTCGCCAACGATGGCATCAATCTGGCCCTGAACCGTGGTGAGATCCTCTCCCTGCTGGGGGAGAACGGCAGCGGTAAGACCACCCTGATGAATATGCTGGCCGGCATCTATTTCCCTGACGAGGGCGAGATCTTGGTAGAGGGGAAGCCCGTATCCATCCGCTCCCCCAAGGATTCCTTCCAGTACGGCATCGGCATGATCCATCAGCACTATAAGCTGGTGGATGTGTTCACCGCCGCCGAGAACATCGTGTTGGGTCTGGACGAGGGCGGCCGCCTGAATATCAAGGCCGCCAACGCCAAGGTCAAGGAGATCTGTGACCGCTACGGCTTCGACATCGACCCCACTCAGAAGATCTACGATATGTCCGTCTCTCAGAAGCAGACGGTGGAGATCGTCAAGGTCCTGTACCGTGGGGCGGATATCCTCATTCTGGACGAGCCCACCGCCGTGCTGACCCCGCAGGAGACGGAGAAGCTCTTCACCGTCCTGCGGAACATGAAGGCCGACGGCAAGGCCATCGTCATCATCACCCACAAGCTCCACGAGGTCATGGCTCTGTCCGACAAGGTGGCCGTCCTCCGCAAGGGCAAGTACATCGGCACCGTCAAGACCTCCGAGACGAATCCGCAGGCCCTGACGGATATGATGGTGGGCCACAGTGTGACCCTGAACATCGACCGCCCCAAGTACGACGCTCCCGTCCCCCGCCTGACCCTGAAGGGCATCACCTGCTACGACGGCGAGGGCGTAAAGCGGTTGGACAACGTCTCCTTCACCGCTCTGGGCGGTGAGATTCTGGGCATCGCCGGCATCGCCGGTTCCGGCCAGCGGGAGCTGCTGGAGGCCATTGCGGGCCTGCACCCCGTGGCCGAGGGCTCCATCCGGTTCACCCCGGAGGGCAAACCCGCCTCCGAGCTGGTGGGCAAGACCCCCATGCAGATCAAAAAGGCCGGCGTGGCCATGGCCTTCGTGCCGGAGGACCGTTTGGGCATGGGTCTGGTTGGCTCCATGGGCATGACGGACAACATGATGCTCCGCTCCTGGCGAAAGGGCAAGGGCATCTTCGTCAACCGCAAGGACCCCAACGAGCTGGCCATGCAGGTCTGGAAGGAGCTGGAGGTGGTCACCCCCAGCACCGACTTCCCCGTGCGCCGGATGTCCGGCGGCAACGTGCAGAAGGTGCTGGTAGGCCGTGAGATCGCCACCGCCCCCTCCGTGCTGATGACCGCCTACGCCGTGCGTGGTCTGGATATCAACACCTCCTACACCATCTATAACCTCCTCACCAAGGAGAAGATGCAGGGCTCCGCCGTCATTTACGTCGGTGAGGATCTGGACGTGCTGCTGGAGCTGTGCGACCGTATTCTGGTGCTGTGCGGCGGTAAGGTCAGCGGCATCGTAGACGGTCGCACCACCACCAAGGAAGAGGTAGGCCTGCTGATGACCCGTGTCGGCGGAAAGGAGAAAGCCGCTCATGAATAACTCGATGAAAACGCCCCTGATCCGTCTGGCCAAGCGAGAGGGCATGGACAAGCGGACGGTGTGGGCCATCCGTGTGGGCTCCATCCTGCTGGCACTGCTGCTGGGCGCACTGGTCATCGCCATCTCCGGTGTGAACCCCTTCAAAGCCTACGGCACCATCATCACCGGCGCTTTGGGCAAAAAGACCGCCATCCGCCAGACGGTGAAGATCGCCGTCCCCCTGTTGGGCTGCGCCCTGGCCATCGCTCCATGCTTCAAGATGCGCTTCTGGAACATCGGCGCCGAGGGCCAGATCACGGCCGGCGCCATCGCCGCCTCCTACTTCGCCCTCTACTGGGTCGGTAAGGTCCCCAGCGCCGTGCTGCTGCTCATCATGGGCGCTGCGGGCGCCGTGGCCGGCGGCATTTGGGCGCTGATCCCCGCCTTCTTCAAGGCCCGCTGGAACACCAACGAGACTCTGTTCACCCTGATGATGAACTACATCATCATCGGCGTGGTCCGCTGGCTGCAGGGCGGCCCGTGGGAGGGTCGTCCCGGCTCTCAGATCATCCCCATGTTCGATCAGTCCGCTTGGCTGCCGGAGGTTTTCGGCGTCCACTGCGGCTGGATCATTGTGCTGGTGCTGGTGGTGGTAATGCACCTCTACATGAACTACACCAAGCACGGCTACGAGATCGCCGTCATCGGTGACTCCCTGAACACCGCCCGCTACGCCGGTATGAACGTGGGCCACGTCATGATGCGTACCATGTTCCTCTCCGGTGCCATCAGCGGTCTGGTGGGCTTCATCGTGGCCTCCGGTGCCAACAACACCCTGTATGACGGCGTGGCCAACGGCGTGGGCTTCACCTCCATCACGGTGGCATGGCTGAGCCAGCTGAACGCCTTCGCCATGATCGTCATCTCCGCCCTGCTGGCCATTCTGGAAAAGGGCGCTGAGACCCTCCAGACCGCCATGCAGGTGCCTACCTCCATCAGCGACATCGTCACCGGCATCCTGCTGTTCTGTATGCTGGGCTGCGAGTTCTTCATCAACTACCGCATGATCTTCCGCCGCAAGCAGGCGGAGGCTCCCGCCGCCCCCGCCGCTGCGGAGTCTGATCAGACCGAGAGTAAGGAGGATGCGTCATGCTGAATACCGTGAATCTGTTCATCGCATTGGTGGTGGCCGCCATCACCTACGGCACGCCTCTGCTGTTCGGTACGCTGGGCGAAGTGCTGACGGAGAAATCCGGCAGCTTGAACCTGGGCGTGGAGGGCATCATGTTCATGGGCGGTGCCATCGGCCTTGGCGGTGTGTTCTACTACGAAAAGGCCGTGGAATCTCCCAGCGCTTTTCTGGCGGTGCTCATCGGTCTGCTGTGCGCCTTCATCGCCGGCGGCATCGCCTCTCTGATCTTCAGCTTCCTGACCATCACCCTCCGGGCCAACCAGAACGTCACCGGTCTGGCGCTGACCATCTTCGGCACCGGCGTGGGCCAGTATATTGGCGAGATCATGCGGATCCGTGAGGGCGGCTTCGTGGCCGTGGGCAATGACCTGAAGGCCGTATTCATCAGCTCCCCCTTCCCTCAGGCCATGCAGGATATCCCCTATGTGGGCAAGATCCTCTTCGGCAACAGCATCTTTTTCTATTTGGGGGTGGTGCTGGCCATCGTCATGCACCTGTTCCTCAACAAGAGCCGCGCCGGCCTGCAGCTGCGCTCTGTGGGTGAGTCCCCGGCTACTGCCGATGCTGCCGGCATCAACGTCAGCCGCTATCGCTATCTGGGCGCCATCATCGGCGGCGGCATCTCTGCTGTGGGCGGCATGGTGTACATCACCACCATCGCCGGCTGCGTATGGAACCACGAGGGTCTGTCCGGCGTGGGCTGGTTGGCCGTGGCGCTGGTTATCTTCTGCCTGTGGCGTCCTCTGTCCGCCATTTGGGGCTCCGTGCTGTTCGGCGCTCTGATGATCCTGTACCTGCGTCTGACGATCCCCTTCATCCCCACGCAGCTGTATAAGATCCTGCCCTACGTGGTGACGCTGGTGGTGCTGATCATCGTGTCCCTGCGGAAAAAGCGGGAGGATCAGCCCCCCACCTCTCTGGGTCTGAACTACTTCCGGGAAGACCGGTAAAGCGACCGAATATCCCCCGATCCTTCGGGGGATATTCTTCTGAAAGGAGTAATGATCTATGGCAAGCCTGCTGATCCGCAGCATCCGCTATCTGGTGACCTGCGACGATAAGGACCAACTGCTGGAGGACGTGGACCTCTACTGCGAGGACGGCTTCATCCGTCAGATCGGCCCCCATCTGGACGTCGCCGCCGACCGAACCATCGACGCCAGCCATATGCTGTGCTACCCCGGTCTGGTGAACACCCACCACCACCTGTATCAGGTGTTCTCCCG
>CDYX01039995.1_pt1 | contig 11944 bp, 10 predicted proteins | sample 554871 | NCBI WGS metagenome assembly CDYX01 (sample SAMEA3182061, study PRJEB8094) | gut metagenome | biome: human; feature: gut; material: Stool; isolation source: human stools | place: Canada | collected 2013-01-14 | reverse complement strand
CTCCGATTCTTAGCTGCTTCCAACTTCCATCCACGGTCAGAGCCAGGACGGGAGGCCTGCAATCCGAAGCGAACGTCCGGCGTCCCGAAAAAATGATGTGGGTTTAAAGGGAACTATCACGCACCAAGCAGGGATCTTGCTTGATGACTATTTAATTATGAGAAAGGGCGGTCATTCTTCCTCATCTTCTGCTTCCTCTTCGTCCTCATAGAGGGACTGCATCAGCAGATCATAGACGGCAGCCAGCTCATCTTCGTCTTCCACGGCAACGAGTAGGTCCTCGCCGTCCTCCGTGACGGACTTCAGGATGCTGACCTCGAGCTCCTCGCTCGCTTCGTCCTCCTCTGCGGGGACAAGGGCAAGATATTCCGCGCCCTGGTATTCGATGGTCGAGAGGATCTCCAGCTCGTATTCCTTGCCGTCCTCATCCGTGATCGAAATAAAGTCGCTTCCGTATTGCTGCTCCATGGGGCACCTCCTGTCTGTCTGGCCTTATTTTAACCGCTGCTGCCGGGAAAATCAAGTGGAAATCTGACGAACCGCCGGAAAATCCGTTTTCTGTCCTTTCATCCGCCGCAAAAAGTCTCGTTGCGTATCCACAAGCATAGAAATCCTGCCGCAGAAAGTTTTCATTCGGAATGTGCCGGAGTGATTGACAGGCATGATATAATTAAAAAATAGAGAATGAAGGATCATAGATTTTTGCGCCTGTCCGTAGGATGCGGCGCTTCCCGAAGAACGGAGGAATTGTCATGGCAAGACAACCGAAGCAGGAAAAGCAGCCGCATCTGGCCTGGCGCATCACGCGGACCGTCCTCGACGTGTTGGGCAAGATCATCCTTGTGCTGTTGATCGCCGTCGGCACCGTCGCGCTCATCGCTGCGATCGCCGGTTCGATCTTCCTGTCGAAATTCAAGAGCTATGTCGAGCTGGATATCATCCCGAAGGCCGAGGAATATGCCGAAGGGCTGGAGCTGGACAATATCTCGCTGGCGCAGACCTCGATCATCTATTATACCGACCCCAAGACGGGGGAATACCATGAGCTGCAGCAGCTTTATGGCACGGAGAACCGCATTTGGGTCTCCTATGACGATATTCCTCTTGATCTCGTTCATGCGGCCATTTCCATCGAGGACAAGCGCTTCCCCACGCACAAGGGCGTGGACTGGATCCGCACGCTGGCAGCCGTGAAGGGCTTTGCGGGCGGCAGCTCATCGTTCGGCGGCTCGACTATCACACAGCAGCTCATCAAGAACCTGTCACAGGAGGATGAGGTCACGGTCGACCGCAAGGTACAGGAGATCTTCCGCGCCCTGGAGGTCGAAAAGCGCTATACGAAGTCCGAGATCATGGAGTGGTATCTCAACACGATCTACCTCGGTGAGGGCTGCTACGGTGTCCAGAGTGCGGCACGCGTCTACTTTGGCAAGAAGGTCTCCGACCTGACGACGGCCGAGTGCGCCAGCCTCATCGCCATCACGAACAATCCCTCGCTCTACGATCCCTATATCCGCGAGGAGAACAACCGCGAGCGTCAGCTCACGATCCTGAAGGAAATGTACGATCAGGGCTATATTGAGACGGAGGAGGCCTATCAGGCCGCCGTCGATCAGGAAATGGTCTTCCGCAACGGAACGTATGACGAGGAGGAATACACCTGTGCGAGCTGCGGCTTCACCGGTACGCGCGCGGAGTACACGGAGACGGACGGCGAGTATTTCTGCCCGCAGTGCGGCGAGGCAAACTACGCCGTCGACAAGAACCACTATTACTCTTATTTTGTCGATACGGTATGGCGCGATGTCGTTGATGCGCTTGTGGAGCGCTACGGCTACAGTGAGCTTGCCGCAGAGCAGAAGCTCCTGACGGGCGGCTATAAGATCTATGCAACGATCAATCCTGAGGTGCAGGCTGTTGTGGACAAGGTCTACGAGAACCTTGACAACGTGCCGAAGACCGTGAGCGTTCAGCAGCTGCAGTCCGCCATCGTTGTGACGGACAACAAGACCGGCGACATCGTCGCCATGGCGGGCGGTGTCGGCGACAAGGGCGGCAGCCTGACGCTCAACCGCGCCACGCAGAGCAAGCAGCCTGCGGGCTCGTCGTTCAAGCCTGTGGCTGTCTACGCACCTGCATTGGACGCCGGGATCATCACGCCCGCGACAGTCTACGAGGACTCTCCGCTGAACGAAGACCGCAACTGGCCGCAAAATGATGCCAGAACCTACAGCGGCCTTTGCAACGTACTGCGCGGTCTGACGCGCTCGCTCAACACCATCTCCGTCAAGGTCCTCAATGACCTCGGCGTGGAGAACAGCTACCAGTTCCTGACGCAGAAGCTCGGCTTTACGACCCTTGTGGACGAGCTGCAGATCGGCGACCACTCCTATACGGATATCGCCCTTGCTCCGCTCGGCCTCGGCCAGCTCACGCGCGGCGTCACCGTGCGCGAGATGACGCAGGCCTACGGCACCTTCCCGAACGGCGGCACGTTCCGCGAGGCCCGCACGTTCACAAAGGTCGTCGACCCCGAGGGAAAGGTCGTCCTCGACAATGCACAGGAGAGCCACACCGCCATCGGTGAGAAGGCCGACTTCTATATCAACTATATGCTGCAGAATGCCGTGCTTGCCGGTACCGGCTCCGCAGCGGCCATGGACAACATCGCCGTAGCCGGTAAGACCGGTACGTCCAACGACAACCAGACGCGCTGGTTTGCGGGCTACACGCCGTACTACACGGCCGTCGTCTGGTGCGGTTATGACGAGCCGGAGCAGATCATTCTCGACGGTGACTGGACGAACCCCGCCATTTCCATGTGGAATCAGGTCATGCGTCCACTGCACGAAGGGCTGGAGTCCGCCTCATTCTCGCAGCCCGAGAACGTCGGCTACTATTCCGTATGCGCTGACTGTGGCGGCAAGCCCATCGAGGCCTGCAAGAAGGACGTGCGCGAGAATGGCAGCAACCGCGTTGTGACGGTGCGTCTGTTCTATGAAGATGCGCCCACAAAGGAGTGCACCTGCCATACTATGGTCAAAATCTGCAAGGAAAGCGGCAAAATTGCCAACGAATACTGTGAAAAGGCCGACGGAAATACGGTTGAAGAAGTCGGCAAGCTGATTTATAATAAGGACTGGAAAGTCAATAAGGATGCAGACTTCGTCTATAACCCCGAGGACAAGGAGCAGGTCTGCACGATCCACACCGCCGACTCCGTCAAGCCGACCGAGCCGACGGAGGGGCCGAGCGGTCCGACGGAGCCGACGGAGCCGACGGAACCGACGGAACCGACTGAGTCGCCCACGCCCGCACGCACACCGATGCCCGCAGCCCGCAAAAAGACAGACAGGAGCTGAAAGCCCATGTGGAAAGCCGATCAATGGAAGGATTATGAGGTGATCGATACCTCCGACGGAGAAAAGCTCGAGCGCTGGGGCAGCTTCTATCTCGTGCGGCCGGACCCTCAGGTCATCTGGAGCACGCCGCGGCAGGACCCGCGCTGGAAGCGCTTTGACGCGCGCTATGCCCGCTCGAGCACCGGCGGCGGGCACTGGTCCGCGCACCATCTGCCGGAGCACTGGTGCATCCGCTACCGCGAGCTGACGTTCCAGGTCAAGCCCATGAACTTCAAGCACACGGGCGTGTTCCCGGAGCAGGCGGCAAACTGGGATTTTATCGATGACCAGATCCGCCGCGCGGGGCGGCCCGTCAGCGTGCTGAACCTGTTTGCCTACACCGGCGGCGCGACACTCGCAGCCGCTGCGGCAGGCGCATCCGTCTGCCATGTGGACGCCGCAAAGGGCATGGTCGCCTGGGCCCGCGAAAATGCGGCTGCCTCCGGTCTGTCCGGCGCACCCATCCGCTGGATCATCGACGACTGCGCCAAGTTCGTCGAGCGCGAGATCAAGCGCGGCCGCCGCTACGACGCCGTCATCATGGACCCGCCGTCCTACGGGCGCGGCCCGTCCGGCGAGATCTGGAAGCTCGAAAAGGACCTTTTCCCGTTCCTGAAGCTCGTCTCCGGCGTGCTGTCGGAAGATCCGCTGTTTTTCATCATCAATTCCTACACGACAGGCCTTGCGCCGTCCGTTCTGACATGCCTCCTCGACAGCGTGGTAACGCCGCGCTTCGGCGGCGGGACGGTCTCGGATGAGCTTGGCCTTCCCGTGACCGATTCCGGCCTTGTGCTCCCGTGCGGCGCAACAGGGCGCTGGACAAGAGAGGGCAGAGCATGACCGAGGCCATCCGGACAGAACATTTGAAATTCACCTATGACGCCCAGAGCGAAAGCGGCGGCGTTATGGTTTTTGACGATCTTAATTTATCCATCGAGGAGGGCAGCTTTATCGCCGTCCTCGGCCACAACGGCTGCGGAAAATCCACGCTGGCCAAGCATTTTAACGCGGTCCTCCTGCCGGAGGGCGGCAGTGTGCATGTATTCGGCATGGACACGTCCGACGAGTCTCTTTTGGTCGACATCCGCCGCACGGTCGGCATGGTGTTCCAGAATCCCGATAATCAGATGGTCGCCAACGTTGTAGAAGAGGATGTTGCCTTTGCGCCGGAGAACCTCGGCGTTCCCTCGGAGGAAATCCGCAGACGCGTGGACGAGGCACTGAAGCTCGTCGGGATGTATGACTACCGTCTGCACGCGCCGCACCTGCTCTCCGGCGGGCAGAAGCAGCGCGTGGCCATTGCGGGAGTCATCGCCATGCGGCCGCGCTGCATCGTACTCGATGAGCCGACCGCCATGCTCGACCCCCACGGGCGCGAGGAGGTCATTTCGACCATCGAGCGCCTGAACCGGGAAATGGGCATCACCGTGGTGCTCATCACCCATCATATGACCGAAGCGATCCGCGCCCAGCGCGTGATCGTTATGGACGCGGGGCGCATTCTCGCGGACGGAACACCGAAGGAGGTCTTCCCGCAGGTCGAACTGCTGGAATCCGTAGGCCTGACCGTACCGGCGACGACGAAGGTGCTCTATGCGCTGAATCAGGCGGGCTTTGACCTGCCGCTCGACGCGCTTTCCACGGAGGAATGTGCGCAGGTACTTCTTGCCGCGATCGGGGCGAAGACCTGACAAACGATTTGGAGGAAAGACCATTGGCCGCAACCATCGAGGTCAGAGACCTCTCGCATACCTACAGCGCCGGAACGCCGTTTCAGCACGATGCCGTCAAGCACATGAGCTTCTCCGTGGAAAAGGGGGAGTTTCTCGGCATCATCGGGCACACCGGCTCCGGCAAATCGACGCTCATCCAGCATCTGAACGGCCTGCTGCGCCCGACGTCCGGCGAGATCCTGCTGGACGGGACGAACATCTGGCAGGACAAGAAAACAACGCGGGAGAGCCGCTTCCGTGTCGGGCTGGTGTTCCAATATCCGGAGTATCAGCTGTTTGAAGAGACCGTTTACCGCGATATCGCGTTCGGTCCGAAGAACATGGGCCTGAGTGAAGAGGAGATCCGTACGCGCGTGCTGCGCGCGGCCGGATTCGCGGGCGTGGACGAGTCCCTGCTGGAAAAGTCGCCGTTCGACCTCTCCGGCGGGCAGAAGCGCCGCGTCGCCATTGCGGGCGTCATCGCCATGGAACCGGAGGTTGTCATTTTTGACGAGCCGACAGCCGGGCTGGACCCCGCAGGCTGCGCCAGCATCCTCGGCAATATCCGTGACTATCAGAAGGCGACGCACGCCACCATCCTCATGGTCACGCATTCCATGGATGAGGTCGCGCAGCTGGCCGACCGTATGCTCGTCCTGAACGAGGGAACGATCGAGATGTCCGGCACGCCGCGCGAGGTGTTCTCCCATGCGGCGCGTCTGGCAGAGATCGGCCTGTCCGTGCCGCAGGTCACGGCGCTGTTCCTGCGCCTGCGGGAGCTGGGCGTGGACGTTGACCCGACGACCTTTACCGTGGAGCAGGCTGTGCCGCAGCTCCGCGCGCTGCTGGAGGGCCGTGCCCATGCTTAAAGGCATCACGCTCGGCCAGTATTTTCCCGGCGACACCGTCGTCCACCGGCTTGACCCGCGCACAAAGCTGCTGATGGTCATCGTCTACATCGTGGCGCTGTTCCTTGCAAAGTGGGTCATTTCCTACGCAGTCATGCTCGCGTTTCTCGTCACCGCAGTCGCGCTGTCGCGCATTCGTCCGCGCGCGCTGTTCAAGGGCCTGAAGCCGCTGCTGTTTATCATCATTTTTACCGCCATCATCAACGTATTTTATACCAAGGGCGATGTGCTGGTGCAGTTCTGGATCTTCAAGATCACGAGGGAGGGCCTTGTCAACGCGGGCTTCCTGGTGCTGCGCATCGTCATGCTCGTGACGGGCACGTTCCTTCTGACCTACACGACGTCTCCCATCGCGCTGACAGACGGCCTGGAATCCCTGCTTTCGCCGCTGAAGGCCATCCATTTCCCGGTGCACGAGCTGGCTCTCATGATGAGCATTGCCCTGCGCTTCATCCCGACGCTCATCGAGGAGACGGATAAGATCATTTCGGCCCAGAAGGCCCGCGGCGCGGATTTTGAAACGGGAAATCTGTTCCACCGCGCAAAGGCCCTTGTGCCGATCCTCGTGCCGCTGTTCATCAGCGCGTTCCGGCGCGCCGACGAGCTGGCCACGGCCATGGAGTGCCGCTGCTACCGCGGCGGCTCCGGCCGCACGAAGCTGAAGCAGCTCCGCTTTCAGCTTCGCGATATTCTGACGTTTGCGCTCGGCGCTGCCGTGCTGGCCGGCGTCATCGTCCTGCGGAGCTATGGACTGTAACGGCTGGGAGGAAGCATGCGGAATCTCGCACTCTTTCTGAAATATGACGGAACGGCCTATCACGGCTGGCAGGTGCAGAAAAACGCCTGCTCCGTCGCGCAGACGCTGGAGGAGGCCGCGGCGGATGTCGTCGGCCATCCGGTGCATATGACCGGCTGCGGCCGGACGGACGCCGGGGTCCACGCGCGCACCTATGTGGCCAATTTCCGCACGGAGTCCCGCATCCCCGTCGACCGCGTGGCCTATGCGCTCAACACGCATCTGCCCGCCGACATCGTCGTGACCGGCGCGCGGGAGGTCCCGCTGGGCTTCAACGCCATCGGCTCCTGCGTGCGGAAGGAATATACCTATCAGATCTATAACTCCCGCATCCGCGACCCGTTCTTTGTGAACCGGGCATGGTTCTATCCCAAGTATCTGGACGAAGCCGTCATGCAGGAGGCCGCCGCGCAGTTCGTCGGAACGCATGATTTCGCTGCCGTCCGCTCCGTCGGAACGGACGTGAAGTCCACGGTCCGCACGGTGTATTATTTCGACGTGGAGCGCAGGGGAGAGCTGATCCTCCTGCGCGTGTGCGCAAACGGATTTCTCTACAATATGGTGCGCGCCATGACCGGAACGGTCGTCTATGCGGCGGAGGGCAAAATCCACCCGCAGGACATCGGCTGCATTCTGGATAGCGGCAACCGCACCGCCGCCGGACCGACCGTGCCGCCCGGCGGCCTGTACATGACGCACCTTTGGTATGACGACGGGGAGGTGAGGTTCGATGCCTGACCATATCAAGCCGCTCCCGGATCCCGAGCCGCAGAAGCCGCGCCGCCGCTGGCCGCTCTATCTGCTGGCTGTGCTGATCGTTCTGGCGCTTCTCGCGGCCTTCCTGCTGACGAAGACCCATGTGCTCGACGGGCTGAAGCGCTCGCTGCGCTATCTTGGGAAAAACGGGGAAAACTACGGCTCCGTCAGCTTTGAAACCCTTGGCAGCACGGCCTATGGCCAGCTGAACGGTGGCCTCGGCGTTGCCACTGGAAGCAGCGTGACCCTGTTTTCCGAGGAGGGCAAGCAGCTCGGCTCCGAGCAGCATGCCATGACCGCTCCCGTCATCTGCACAGGGCAGGACCGCCTGCTGTGCTATGACGCGGGCGGGAACTACCTGACCGTTCTGGACAAGAGCGGCAGCGCCGTCTTTTCGCAGACCCCGGAACAGACGATCTTTGATGCCGACCTGTCCTCCGGCGGCTACAGCGCCATGCTGACGGCAGGGGACAGCGGCCGCTCGCTGCTGCAGGTCTATGACCCGAACGGCAGCCTGCTGTATAAGCGCAGCACAAAGTCGCATTATCTCAGCGCCTGCGCCGTCTCGCCGGACGGCAGCCATGCAGCGGCGGTCGCGCTCGGGCAGGCGGACATCACATTTTCTGCCTCGCTGCAGCTCTATCGCACGGACAGCGAGGAAATTGCCGCCGAGTGCGCACTCGGCTCGGAGATACCCTATGATATCGCCTTCGTGACAGACATCGTCGTCTGCGCCGTTTCGGAGGACAGGGTCCGGTTCTTTGCGGCAGACGGCACGGAGCGCGGCGCTTATGTCGCGGAGAACGGCCGCATCGCCGACTATCACTTCGGCGGAGACGGCTTTGTGACCGTGCTGGTCGATCCCTATGAGACCTCCAGCCGCGCAGAGCTCATCACGCTGCAGCCGGACGGCAGCGTTCTGGCGCAGTTGTCGCTGAGCTTTATGCCGGTCAGCCTTTCGGCCTGCGGCAGCTATGTCGGCATTCTGACGGCTGAAAAAGCGCTGCTCTACACGAGCGCGCTGGAGCCCGTCGCCCAGACGGAGCAGGACGGCACGGCCGTCTGCATTCTTGCCCGTTCGGACGGAACGGCCCTGCTGGCCGGTACCGGAACGGCAAGCCTGTTCCTGCCGTAAGCAGGAAAACGCCCGCAATGCGGGACTTTTACGGAGGCGCGACTGCTTCCGGGAGGAGTGAGCTTATGAAACCTACCATCTGCAGCCGATGCAAGAAGAACATCGCTGTGATTTTTATTACGAAGGTCGAAAACGGCGTGAGCACGAACGAGGGCCTGTGCCTGAAGTGCGCCCGTGAGCTGAAGATCAAGCAGGTCGACGATATCGTCGAGCGCATGGGCATCACGGATGAGGATCTGGACAATCTCAACGGCGAGATGATGGCCATGATGCAGCCGGAGCCGGACGAGACCGACGAGGACGACATCGGCAGCCGCACGGCGACATTCCCGCACATGAACCGCCTGTTCGGCAATCAGGGCGAGGTCGCCCCGCGCGAGGAGCCGAAGGAGACGCAGAACGGCAAGACGGAAAAGCCCAAGGTGAAGAAACACAAGTTCCTCGACACTTACTGTCTGAGCCTCACGGGCCGTGCCCGCGCCGGTGAGCTGGACAAGGTCGTCGGCCGCGAGGTCGAAACGGAGCGTGTGGTGCAGATCCTCAACCGCCGTCAGAAGAACAATCCCTGCCTCATCGGTGAGCCGGGCGTCGGCAAGACGGCCATCGCCGAGGGTCTGGCGCAGCGCATCGTCGCGGGCGATGTCCCGTTCAAGCTGCGCGACAAAGAGGTCTATCTGCTCGACCTGACGTCGCTCGTCGCCGGAACGCAGTTCCGTGGCCAGTTCGAGAGCCGCATGAAGAGCCTCATCGCCGAGATCAAGGCCTGCGGCAACATCATTCTTGTCATCGATGAGGTTCACAACCTTGTCGGCGCGGGCGATGCCGAGGGCTCGATGAACGCCGCCAATATTCTGAAGCCTGCGCTGTCGCGCGGCGAAATTCAGGTCATCGGCGCAACGACGTTTGCCGAATACCGCAAATACATCGAAAAGGACTCCGCGCTCGAGCGCCGTTTCCAGCCTGTCACAGTCAATGAGCCGTCGCTGGAGGAGGCCGTCGCCATCCTGCGCGGCGTGGCGCATTACTACGAAGTGTTCCACGGCGTGACCATCCCGCCCGAAATGGCGCGGCAGGCCGTCGTGCTCTCCGAGCGCTATATCACGGACCGCTTCCTGCCGGACAAGGCCATCGACCTGCTTGATGAGGCTTGCTCCGATCTGAACCTGCACAGCAAGGAGATCTCCGATCTGGCCGAAAAGCGCAAGGAGCGCGACGACTACCAGCTTGAGATCAAGATGCTGACGGAGGACACGGAACAGCAGGACAATTTCGAGCGTCTGGCCAAGCTGCGCAGCAACGTCTGCCGCCTCGACGCCGAGATCGCCGAGCTGGAGGCGAAGCCCGCGCCCGTCCTGACCATGGAGAACCTTGCGCGCATCATCGAGCTTTGGACGAAAATTCCCGCCAGTAAAATTCGCGCGCAGGAATATGCCCAGCTGCGTGAGCTCGAGGACCGGCTGAAGCAGCACATCATCGGACAGGACGAGGCCGTCCATGCCGTTGCCGCCGCCATCCGCCGCAACCGTGTCGGCATCGCCGTGAAGAAGCACCCCGTTTCGTTCATCTTTGTCGGCTCGACCGGTGTCGGCAAGACGGAGCTGGTCAAGTGCCTCGCAAACGAGCTGTTCGACTCCGTCGATTCGCTCATCCGGCTGGATATGTCGGAATACATGGAGCGCCACTCCGTCTCGAAGCTCATCGGCTCGCCCCCCGGCTATGTCGGCTATGACGAGGCGGGCCAGCTGACGGAAAAGATCCGCCGCAAGCCCTATTCCGTCATTCTGTTCGACGAGCTGGAAAAGGCTCACCCGGACGTACTGAATATTTTGCTTCAAATTCTGGATGACGGCCGCATCACCGATTCGCAGGGCCGCGTCGTGAACTTTGAAAACACCGTCATCGTTATGACGTCCAATGCGGGCTCCGACCGGCAGGGCGGCTCCGTCGGCTTCGGCCGCACGGCGACCGAGCAGGGACGCGACAAGGCCATGAAGGCCCTGTCCGAATTCCTGCGCCCGGAATTTCTCAACCGCGTCGACGAGATCATCTGCTTCAACCGCCTCTCGGAGGAGAACTTCCGCGGCATCGCCGCCATCATGCTCGGTGAGCTGAAAACTGCCCTTGAAGAGCACGGCGTGGCGCTCCGTTGGGATGAGAGCGTCATCGACTACCTCGTACAGAAGTCCTATACTCTGACCTACGGCGCGCGCAACCTGCGCCGCACCATCCAGAAGGACATCGAGGACGTCGTCGCCGAAAAGCTCATCGACAGCTATGAGAACCCCATCACGGCGATCGGCCTGCAGGCGCAGGACGGCAAGCTGGAGCTGTCCTGCCTGTAAGCCGCAGAAAGAGAGAACACGATGATCCGCGCTGTTTTTTTTGATATCGACGGCACGCTGGTCTCGCTGAAGACCAAGCGCTGCCCGGATTCCACAAAGGCGGCCATCCGCGCCCTGCGAGAGAAGGGCATCCGCGTCTATGTGGCCTCCGGCCGCTCCCGCTTCGAGCTGGAGGAGCAGGAGATGCTCCGCGGCATGACGTTTGACGGCTATCTGACCAACAACGGTCAGATCGTCTATGACGGCAGCTGGAACCTGCTGCGCACGGTGGCAATGGTTCCGGACGAGGTCCGCGCCCTTGTGGACTACTGTGACGAGCGTTCGCTCCCGTTGTGGCTCGTCAGCGAGCAGCGCTCGCGCTTCAATTACCATTTCAACGACCGCGTGCCGGTCGTTATGGCAGAGATCCATACGGAGATCCCGGAGCGCTGCGACCTGCACACCATGCTGCAGGAGCCGGTCGTCAAGGCCGTCATGTTTCTGACGGCGCAGGAGGTTCGCGAAGGCCCGCTGTCGTTCATGCCGCATGCGCGTTCGACGCAGTGGTTCATCCATGGGCAGGATATCATTCCGGCCGAGGGCGGCAAGCTGCCTGCGATGCGCTTCATGGCTGAGGCGAACGGTTGGACACCGGACGAGCTGATGGCCTTCGGCGATTCCGAAAACGACAATGAAATGCTCCGCTATGCGGGTACCGGCGTTGCCATGGGCAATGCGCTCGAGGAGACGAAGGCCGCCTCTGACTATGTCACGGACGACTGCGACGACGAGGGCGTGGCCCATGCGCTGGCACATTTCGCGCTGATCTGAGCGAATCGACCATGATGCACCGGAGCATCTCAGCATATGCGGTGTATAACGGCCTCGCAGAGTTCGCCGCCCGCAGGCGGCGAA
>CDYX01039416.1_pt1 | contig 12065 bp, 8 predicted proteins | sample 554871 | NCBI WGS metagenome assembly CDYX01 (sample SAMEA3182061, study PRJEB8094) | gut metagenome | biome: human; feature: gut; material: Stool; isolation source: human stools | place: Canada | collected 2013-01-14 | reverse complement strand
AAGATACGAATAAGCGAGGGCAAAAGCAAACCCGTTTGCGTTTTGCCGAGCGGGAGTATCTAAGAGGCAACCGAAAATACGAAAAAGTTTGGGAAGCAAATAATTTATGGCTGCGCGGAGCGCACAACAAACGCCGCATTGCAGCGGAGGAGGAAACGGATCGGAAAGTTTATCTTCTCTTAAAATTCTTTTCCTTATGCTTTTGGCTTGATCCAAAAGCACCGAAAGATCAAGCACGGCGAAAAGTAGCGGGTGTCGACACCGGCGCTCGCTGAGCGGGCACAAAAGACTCCGCTGTTTTGCACACCCGCTCCGGGCGCTCGCGCCGATGCCGTCACTTCATCCGCTATTTTCGCAGAGCATTCGGGCAGGCCGTAGATCTGCCATGTACGGACACAAACAAATAATCTCAGTTGCGCGCAGCGCACAACAGACTCCGCATTGCGAAAAAACGGGAAGAAGAACGGGCGGCGGATGCGCCGTCGAAAACGCGGGCGCGAGCTTGTCCGCGTAGCGTTTTAGGTGCATCCGGCGGCCGTTCCCCGAGCTTTTCGCCTGGCGGACACTTTTGGTGCCACCTTTTGGTGTCAAAAGGTGGTAAAAACTGCTGCTCGCAGGAAACGCCGAATCGGAGGTGCGGGATGCTTCCCGAAGTAAGAATCGATTTTTTCTGCGGAAGAAGTGCATTTCCGCAGGCTGGAACCCGCTAAAATACGATTTTAAAAGATTCGCTCTTCGGCCAAAGCCCGAAGAGCCGCAGCCCGCACTCCGGAAACAGCCCTGCCGCACGGTAAAAATCCGGCTGCAAACCGATATATCGGATTAAATTCGTTACCTTTGTCGTCGGAATCGCGCACGTGCGCGACACAACCAAGTTTTACCCTGTTCGTCACCCATGATTTCGCTCGATAATCTCACGGTAAGTTACGGCGGCTGGACGCTGTTCGATAATATCTCGTTTCTGATCAATCCCAAAGACCGCATCGGTCTGGTGGGCAAAAACGGCGCGGGCAAAACCACACTGCTCAAACTCATCGTCGGCGAGCAGCAGCCCACGTCGGGCGCGGTCTCCAAAAACGGCGAATGCACGGTGGGCTACCTGCCGCAGCAGATGAAGGTCGCCGACACGACGACGCTCGTCGAGGAGACGGCATCGGCCTTCAAAGAGGTGCTGGCACTCGAAGCCGAAATCGCCGCCCTGACGCGCGAAATCGCCGAGCGCACCGACTACGAATCGCCCGCCTACGAAGCGTTGCTGCACCGGTTGAACGACGCGCAGGATCACTACCACATCCTCGGCGGCGAGACGCGCGACGCCGACATCGAAAAGACGCTGCTGGGACTGGGTTTCAAGCGGTCGGATTTCGGCCGCGCCACCTCCGAGTTCTCTGGCGGCTGGCGCATGCGCATCGAGCTGGCCAAACTGCTGCTGCGACGCCCCTCGATCTTCCTGCTGGACGAACCGACCAACCATCTGGACATCGAGTCGATCCAGTGGTTGGAGGAGTATCTGAAAAGCTACAACGGCGCCGTGCTCGTCATTTCGCACGACCGCGCCTTTCTGGACAACGTCACCACACGCACCGTCGAACTGTCGCTGGGCAAGATCTACGACTACAAGGTGCCCTACTCGAAATACGTCGTGCTGCGCGCCGAACGGCGTGCGCAGCAGCTGGCCGCCTACGAGAACCAGCAGCGGATGATCGAAAAGACCGAAGAGTTCATCGAGAAGTTCCGCTACAAGCCCACCAAGTCGAACCAGGTGCAGTCGCGCATCAAACAGCTCGAACGCATCGAGCGCATCGAGGTCGACGAGGAGGACGCCGCCACGCTCAACATCAAGTTTCCGCCCGCGCCCCGCTCGGGACAGATCGTGGCCGAAGTGAAGGAGGCCGGCATGTCGTTCGGGGCGAAACACGTCTTTTCGGGCGCCGACTTCACCATCGAACGCGGGCAGAAGATCGCGCTCGTGGGCCGCAACGGCGAGGGCAAGACGACCTTCGCGCGAATGCTCATCGGCCAGCTCGCGCCGACCGAAGGGTCGATCCGGCTGGGCGCCAACGTCCGCGTCGGGTACTACGCCCAGAATCAGGACGACCTGATGGAGGGTGAATTCACCGTCTACGACACGCTCGACCGCGTAGCCGTGGGCGACATCCGCACCCGCCTGCGCGACATCCTGGGCGCCTTCCTCTTCCGCGGCGAAGAGGTCGACAAGAAGGTCAAGGTGCTCTCGGGCGGCGAACGCTCGCGGCTGGCCATGGCGCGCCTGATGCTCGAACCCTATAATCTGCTGGTGCTCGACGAGCCGACGAACCACATGGACATGCGCTCGAAGGACATCCTCAAACGCGCCTTGCAGAAATACGACGGCACGGTGGTGGTCGTTTCGCACGACCGCGAGTTCCTGGACGGTATCGTCGACAAGGTCTACGAGTTCCGCGACGGCGGTGTGAAGGAGTATCTGGGCGGCATCTACTACTTCCTCGAAAAGCGCAAGCTCGATTCGCTGCGCGACGTCGAGCGCAAGGAGGCGCCCGCACCCGCCGCCGCACCGAAAACCGAGGCGCCGAAGCTGACCTACGAGCAGAAAAAGGAGCAGGAGAAGCTGCTGCGCAAACTGCGCCGTGCCGTCGAAAGCATCGAGACGGAGTTGGCCGAAACAGAACGGCGGATCGCCGATTACGATGCCCGCTTCGCCGCCGCGACCGCCTACGACGAAGCCGACTACAAGGCCTACGACGACCTCAAAGCGCACTACGACCACCTGATGCACGAGTGGGAGAAGGCCTCCTACGAACTCGAAATCACCGAAAACGGCTGACCTCCCCGATGAACGTACTGCTGCTCAATGCATCGCCCCACCCCGCGGGGATCGTCTCGCAGGCGCTCGACGCAGCGGCCTCGACGGCCCGGCAGGCCGGAGCGGAAACGGTCAAGGCCGAGCTCTACCGTGCGCCGATCGCCCCCTGCACGGGATGTATGCGCTGCCGCGCGACCGGCGTCTGTCCGCTGCCGCACGATGCGGCGCACGAGTTGGGCGAAGCGATCCGCCGCGCCGACCTGCTCGTCGTCGGGACACCGACCTACTGGGGCGGGATGGCCGCGCGGCTGAAACTGCTCTTCGAACGGCTCGTGCCGGTCTTCATGGGCGAATCCCCGCGCGGAATTCCGCAGCCGCGTCTCAAAGGGCGGCAGGCCGTCGTCATCGCCGCCTGCACCACGCCATGGCCCTTCAATCTGCTCTTCCGCCAGAGCCGGGGCGCCGTGCGCAGCGTACGCGAAGTGCTCTCGACGGGAGGCATGCGCATCCGCTCGGTCGAGATCGCAGGCACCAAAGCGCTCGACGGTCATCTGCCCGAAGCCGCCAGGCGCAAAATCGAACGGCTCGTGGAGCGGGCCCTGAAAACGAAATGACATTACGCTATGGATAACAACCTGATTTTCGGCATCCGCCCCGTGGTGGAGGCCATCGAAGCCGGACGGGAGATTGAAAAACTCTACATCCGCAAAGGCGCCGAAGGGCAGCTGATGACCGAGCTGCGCGACCTCTGCCTGCGCCACCGCGTGCACGTGCAGGAGGTGCCCGTCGAGAAGCTCAACCGGCTCGTGCGCGGCAATCACCAGGGCGTCGTGGCGCAGATCGCCGCGATCGCATACGTGCAGCTCGACGATATCCTCGAACGTGTCCCCGACGACGAGACGCCGCTGGTGGTGGTCTTCGACGGCGTGACCGACGTGCGCAACTTCGGCGCGATCGCCCGCTCGGCCGAGTGCGCCGGCGCGCACGGGCTCATCGCGCCGCTCAAAAATTCCGCGCCGGTCAACGCCGAAGCGATCCGAGCATCGGCCGGCGCGCTCACGACGATCCCCGTCTGCCGCGTCGGCTCGATCCGCAACACGATCAAAACGTTGCAGGCCGAAGGGTTTCAGGTGGTCGCCGCCACCGAAAAGAGCCGCAAACTGCTCTACGACGCCGACCTGCGTCGTCCGACCGCGCTCGTAATGGGCGCCGAGGAGACCGGTATCTCGAAGGAGGTGCTCAAACTCTGCGACGAACGACTGGCCATTCCGCTCATCGGCCGCATCGAATCGCTCAACGTCTCGGCCGCTGCGGCCGTAATGCTGTTCGAAGTCGTCCGCCAACGCATCGGCGCAGCGACCGAGTGAACCCTCGTCCGGAAACACCCCTAAATCCGCAATAACCATGAACCGCCTGAAAAAATTCCTGACCGACACGGCCGACTCGCTGCTGCGGGTCGCCCTGCGCTATCCCGTCGAGGCAGCGCTCTGCATCTACGCCTGTATCTTCGGCGCGATCCAGATCGAATGGAGTTTCGACTACCATATGCTGCTCGCGGCCGACGGCGCCGCCACCGAAATGCGGCAGCTGCCCGACGGCATCTTCACGATGCTGCCGCTGACGATGCTCGCGACGCTCGTCGTACACACGCTCGTCGGCCGGGCCTCGCGGGCATGGCGCACGCTCTACCTGCTGGTACCGCTGCTGCTGACGATCGCCTCGTGGCTGCTGGGCAAGGAGTGGTTCGGAACGAGCCAGTTTTTCATCACCTCGGCCGTTCTCGCGCCGCTCGGACTGCTCATGGCCCGCCGCACCCTGCCCAACGGACCGTTCGTACGACAAACGTTGGGATACATTCGCGCTGCGGTCGTCGGCGGGATCTTCGCGCTGACGGCCATGCTCTCCGCGATGGCCATCTACCACTCGGTCATCTACATCTTCAATATCCCGGCGTCATGGGAAGTCCGTAATCTCGTCGACTCCTACATCGTCCTCTTCTCGTGGGCACTGCTCTGGCCCCTGACCGCATTGGCACGACTCGACGGCTACCTGTCGGATGAACCGCAGGGCACGAAAACGACCGACACGCTGCTCAACTGGATTCTCGCGCCGGCGCTGCTCGTCTACGCGGCGATCCTCTACCTCTACTGCCTGCAAATCCTCTTCACGTGGTCGCTGCCCAAAGGGGGCGTCGCCTATCTGGTCTTCGGCTTCACGATGGCCCTGTTCACGGTCAAGGCATTGCAGGAACTCGTCGTGCGGCGGCGCTACGACTGGTTTTTCGACCGCATCAGCATCTTCGCGCTGCCGCCGCTCGTGCTCTTCTGGGCCGGCGTCATGCAGCGCGTCGGCGACTACGGTCTGACCGACTGGCGCGTCTACCTCATCGTCTGCGGCGCGATCATGACCGCAGCCGTCGCACTCTTCGCCGCACGCCGCACCGGACGTTACTACTACATCGCCGCAACGGCCTTCGTCCTCTTCTTCCTGACGGCCTACATTCCCCGCTTCTCGGCCACGGCGTTCTCGCTGCGGTCGCAGACCGCGCGCGCCGAGCGGCTGGCCGGCCAAACGGGGCTGCTCGACGAATCCGGCCGACTCGATCTGTCCCGCATCGACGAACGCGACACGGCGCAGCTCAAACGTTATCGCGAGCTCTACGCCTCGCTCGACTACCTCGACGACCACGATACGCTGCTGCTGGCCGACCGCTTCGGCATCGCCCGCTCCCGCGAACTCCTCGGCTGCTTCCATAGCGACCGGATCAGAGACTATATCCAGTGGGGCTACGAACTCGATACCGCCGAAGCGGCAGCCCTCACAAGCTCCTACTCGAACTCGGAACTCCGTGCACCGCTCCGCATCGACGGCTACCGGTACTGCTACGCCCCCGTCTCCTTCTCCTACAACAACGGAAGCTCGCGTTATACAACCTCGGGCGACACGCTGCGGCTCTACCTGCCCGACGGACGGGAGCTTTTCCGCCGTTCGTTCGACGAACTGTTCACGGAGCGTTGCGACCAGCTACTCTACTGGCCCGACGACGAGCCGCTCTACACGGCCGACAACCTCTTGTTCTACCGCACCGATTCGCTGCTCATCTCGTTCAGCTGGGCCGAGGTATCGCGCGGGAAGCACCGTTATGTCGCTCTGAACGTCGACAAGTTCTATACGAAATAGCCCGTATTGGAAACCAAACTACAACACCCCCTGCTGGGTGAAATCGTCCTCTGCCAGACCCGCCGTGCACGCCGCATCTCGCTTTCGGTGCGCAGCGCAGGCGGCGTGCGGCTGAGTTTTCCCTGCAACGTACCGCGCGCACGCGCGCTGGCCTTTCTGGAATCGAAAACCGACTGGGTGATCCGGACGCGCGACCGGCTCGCGGCACGCGCTGCGGCGCATCCGGCACCCGCCCCGTGCGACATCGAGGCATTGCGCAGCGCCGCCAAGGCCGAACTGCCCACGCGCGTCGAAGAACTGGCACGGCTGCACGGGTTCCGCTACGGACGGGTGACGATCCGTGCGTCGCGCACCAAATGGGGCTGCTGCACGGGCGACAACAACCTGTCGCTGAGTCTCTTCCTGATGACCTTACCCCCGCATCTGCGCGACTTCGTACTGCTGCACGAACTCTGCCACACCGTCCACCACGACCACTCGCCCCATTTCCACGCACTGCTCGACCGGCTTACCGGCGGCAACGAAAAACTCCTCAGCCGTGAGCTGAGGAGCCATTCGATATCGGCACGGTAGCCGCGCTATTCGTACTGGCCGCTTTTGAGACGCATCACCTCCTCCTTGGTCAGGAAGCGCCATGCGCCGCGTTTGAGATTCTTCTTCGTAAGGCCGGCGTAGTAGACGCGGTCGAGTTTGCGCACCGAGTAACCCAGCGACTCGAAGATGCGCCGCACGATGCGGTTGCGCCCCGAGTGGATCTCGATGCCGATCTCGCTCTTGTCCTCCTTGACGTAGGCGATCTCGTCGGCGTGGATCTCGCCGTCCTCGAGCGTGATGCCCTCCGCGATACGATCCATGTCGGCCCGCGTGAGCGGCTTGTCGAGCGACACCTGATAGATCTTCTTCTTGCGGTACGACGGGTGCGTCAACTGGCGCGTCATGTCGCCGTCGTTGGTGAAGAGCAGCAGCCCCAACGAATTCTTGTCGAGCCGCCCCACCGGATAGATGCGCTCCTCGCAGGCGCCCTTCACCAGATCCATCACCGTCTTGTCGGCGTGGGGATCTTCGAGCGAAGTGACATAGCCCTTGGGCTTGTTGAGCACCAGATAGACCTTCTTTTCCCCCTCGATGCGGCTGTCGTTGAACTTCACCTCGTCGGTCGGCTTCACCTTCGATCCCAATTCGGTCACGATCACGCCGTTGACCGAAACCAGTCCGGCCTGGATATAGTCGTCGGCCTCGCGGCGCGAGCAGAGTCCCGACTGGGCGATGAAACGGTTCAGGCGGATTTCGCCCGTCTGCACGTTGGGATTATAGCGGGGATAGCTCTTGGGCCGCACCTCGCCGCGGCGATCGTCGCGCTTGAATCCGCCCGCGGACTTCGGACCGTAACGTTTCGGCGCACCCGCACGTTCGCCGTGACGGAAATCCCCCTCCTGCTCGCCGTAGGGGCGCTTGAACCCGAACTTGCCGGCGGATTTGCGCCCGTAGGCGGGCTTGTCGCCGTATTTCGACGCACCGAAGGGTTTCTTCCCGTAGGGACGCGGACGATCCTCCGCCGCGGAACGCTCGCCGCCGTAGCCGCCCGAACGATCCGAACGGGGCCCGTCCGGACGGCCCCGGTAAGGCCCCGAAGGCCGGCCTTCGCCATATCTGGAACCACCGGACGGACGGCGCGGGCGCTCGTCGACGGGTCGGTTGTCTTCCGTGAAGTGGGGATTGTACGAAGCACGCCGTGGGGCATGTTCGCGCGGGGTGTCATCGGCATCACGCCGGGGACCGGGGCGACGTTCGATACGTTCGGCGGTCGTCGTGCGCTTGCGCTTGTCGCGTGCGAAACGGTCGAGAACCACCGTCGAGTCGCTGTTGTAGTCTTTCATTTCGATTCAAATTAATTCGTGGCAAAGGTAATCTAATTTTCGCAGATTGTCCGCACAAATCGCACCAAATCAGCCGCCACGGCGAAAGAATCAGCATTTGTCCGTAAAAATGCCTCGCGCGTATCTCCGCGGGCATTCCTAAGGCCGGTCGTCCTCCGCCGGAACGGCGCGGAACCGCATGGGTTCCACCCGCACAGCCGGCCGTAAATCCGCGGCGGGCTGCCGGCATCGCACCGTCATGCAAATATATTTGGTTCTGCCCGCGGCTTGCACTATCTTTGCGACACGTTAAACCCCTCGTTTATGAATCGGGAAATCCTGCGGCTCGCGCTTCCGAACATCGTTTCCAACATCACCGTCCCCGTCATGGGCATCGCCAGCACGATGATCGCCGGCAATCTGGGCGGCGGCGACACCACGCGCGCGATCGGATCGCTGGCCGTCGGCGTTTCGATCTTCAACTTCATCTACTGGAACTGCTCCTTCCTGCGCATGGGCACGAGCGGACTGACGGCGCAGGCCTACGGCGCGAAGAACCACCGCGAATGCACCGCCACGCTGGCGCGCACGCTGCTCGTCGCGGCCGTATTGGGCGCACTGATCCTGCTGCTGCAATACCCGCTCGGCCAAACGGCGATCTGGGCCATGAACGGCGACGAACTGGTCGCCGAATACTTCTACGCCCGCATCTGGGCCGTACCGGCGGGCATCATGCTCTTCGGCCTCAACGGCTGGTTCATCGGGATGCAGAACGCCCGCATCCCCATGTGGATCGCCATTCTGCAAAACGTCGTCCATGTCGGCTGTTCGTGGTTCTTCGCCTTCCGCTGCGGGATGGGCATCGCCGGCATCGGTTACGGCTCGGTCGTCGCCCAGTACCTCGGCGTGGCGCTGGCCGCCGTGCTGATCGTGGCCAACTATCGGGAGTTCATCACGCGCATCGACTGGTCGGCGGTCTTCGACATGCGGCCGATCCGGCGCTTTCTGGTCGTCAATCGCGACATCATCGTCCGCACGCTCTGCATCGTAGCCGTCTACACCTTCTTCACCGGCGCATCGGCCCGCATGGAGGATCGGACGCTGCTGGCCGTCAACACCATCCTGTTGCAGCTGTTCACCCTCTTCTCCTACATGACCGACGGTTTCGCGCAGGCGGCCGAGGCGCTCACGGGACGGTTCATCGGCGCACGCGACGGGCGGTCGCTGCACCGCTGCATCCGCAACTCGATCTTCTGGTCGCTGGCCGTCGCGGCGGTCTTCGTCGGCATCTACCTCGTCTGGTGGCGCGACCTGCTGCACGTCTTCACCCTGAACAGCCCCGAATCATCGGCCTACATCATCGCAACGGCAGGCGATTACATCGGCTGGATCATCGCCATTCCGATCGCCAGTTCGCTCCCCTTTCTGATGGACGGCATCATGGTCGGCGCGACCCGCACGCGGGTCATGCGCGACTCGATGATTCTGTCGACGATCATCTACTTCGCCATCTTCTTCGCCTTCTCGCCGCTGATCGGCAACAACGCGTTGTGGTGCGCCTTCCTGCTCTACATGCTGCTGCGCGGCGTATTGCAATACTTCATGACCCACCGTTTGAAGGACATCTACCGGCAGGCGGACGCCGCCTGACCCATACGGAATCCGCCCCTGCGAAAGCTCGTGCATCGCAGGGGCGGACTTATCCGGACAAGAGGGGGCTATTCCCTCATGCAGCGTACCTGCGCACCGCAACTGCGAGCGGCCGATCCCAACAGTTTCTTCTGAATCGTTTCCAGTACGAACGCACCTGCCTTCGGACTGTCCGGCGCATAAGGCGAGGCGCTCCAAACATACCAGCCGCTCTTCGTAAAGCGCGCGGCACCTGTCGTTCCGAACAACATGCCCGCAGCCGGATAATAGATCTCCTGCCCCTCGACCGTAAAGACCAATCCATCTTTGGCGGAGACGCTCGTTCCCTGCTTGTACCACTGGGAGAAAGGGGCATCGGCCGTCGGAGCGAAGGCCGTCCAGACGAAGCGATGCGACACCCGGTAACCGGGCGGACAAGGATCGTAGATGCTCTTCGCCCCGACATCGGACAGCGCATCCGTGCAACCCCACAGGTCATCTTTCAGGCGGTCGCCGGCAGCGACGTAATACCAGTTGGGATAGGATGCGCCGGTGCTTTCCGGAATTTCGGTGATGAAATTCATCGGATAACGCACCGCAGCCTCCATCGTAGCGGCTGCACCCAGCCGTTCCCCGTCGGCCAGGTGCCAGCCCGGAGCGGCATCGAACGCCGCCGAAGCCGCCGAATCATCCGCAAGTTCGGCGCCCGCCGCATCGTAGACGGCCATACGCTCCTGCGACGAACGGAACGGCACGAACGGGTCTTTGCGGCCCCACTGGTAGAACATGCCGTAGCTCGACACATTGTCTGAGCCCTGCCAGGCGGCAGCGAGCGCTCCCAGATTGCGATCCATGACCGCCGCTGCGCCGAGACCCTCATAGGGAAGCGCATACCGATGCAGCGACCCTTCCAGATCGGCCGACGTCAGCCACAGATGCCAGCTCCATAGAATCGCACCGTCGGCGTCGCAGGCCGCAACGACGGCATTGCCCTCCACGAAGGGATCGGCCGTCGTAAAACGGATGCGTCCCTCCTCGCCGAGCGAAACCTCCCCGATCAGATTCGGCGCCGTCTGCCACAGCAGCTTCGCGGTCACTGGCCGCAGCGCTTCGGGAGCGATTCCGTCCGCCTTCCCGCAGGTCGAACCCGCGGTGTAGGCCGCATCGGGCGGCGTCACCGCACCGTTGCCCATCGTCGTGGCATCGAACTCGTAACGTCCCGCCCGCGCCACGACGTAGCAGTTGGCCGTCGCCGAGGCATCGAGCGCCACGGGCGCCGGTTCGGTAGCCGCATAAGCGATCGTATTGTAGGTCTTGATATGGTTGGCCGCAAGCACGACCTCCGCCTGCGACGTCTCGCGCACCATCTGTCCGCCCTCCGTATCGGTGATCGTGAAGCGCCAGCCCCGGTAGCTGCCCGGCGGAACGACCAGACAGAAGACGACGGGATCGCCTCCGGAGAGCGCTACGCCCCCGGCACCGCAGTCGAGCAGGATCGACGGATGTCCGGCATCGACGGAACGTATCGTCCACCCGCCGGCGGCCGTCCATTCGAACCGCATTCGTCCGGCAAGCGGCGCACCGTCGAGCGTCGTCAGACGGATCGAGCGGATCGTCGCCGTTCCGGTGAGTTGCAGCCGCACCACGCCGCAGACCGACGTGAAGCGGAGATCGTCCGCACGTGTGCTTCGGGCGGTCATCGGGCTGATGCCCGCAGCGAACGTCCCCGAACCTCCGAAGGGCTGCACCGCAGGAAGCGTCGTCGTCACGCCCGCACCTTCGGCGACAGCATCCGGACGATAGGGATAGCAGGCGTAATAGACCGCGCTTTCGAAAGCCTCGCCGGTGAAATCGGCAGACGTCCCGCCCGCAAAACGGTCGTCGATCGCATAACGGCGGCACGCCGGCGAATCTTCTCCCCACAGCGCGATCGCATCGCCCGCCGACCACCGCACCTCCATGCCGCGCGGGCCGCCCAGCGACGTCCGGGTCTCGTCGACCCGGGCATGTACCTTCATAAGCGCCGGCGTCTCCTCCGACGGACGCAGCGGCGACTGCGCCTCGTCCGGTTCGATCCGCTCGCAACCGACCGATGCGAGCAGGATCGCAACGAGATAAAACCGTCTCATCGTCCCGACCCTATAAATCCTCCCACGGGTCTTCGACCATCGGCGTGTTACCCGATTCCGACGACGCTGCGAAACCGCGTTCCGCGACGCACTCCGTCGACCGTACTTCCGGAGGCAGATAACCCGCCGCCAACGACAAATACTCCCGACCGGTTCCGGTACAGGTTGCCTGCAACGTATACCGAGCGTGGAAAACGACTGGTGAAAACGAATGTTCGCACATAACTTCTTTCTGTTAAAAGTTGATATTTTCTCGCTTCGTTTTCTCGCCTCGGCATAGCCCGAACAAGTTCGGCTCTGCACGCGGCTTATCGAAAACGTTGATTTTCATTCTTCGTTTTCTCGCCTCGGCATAGCCTGAACAAGTTCGGCTCTGCGCTCGGCTTATCGAAAACGTTGATATTTTCTTCGTTTTCTCGCCTCGGCATAGCCCGAATAAGTTCGGCTCTGCGCTCGGCTTATCGAAAA
>CDYX01024486.1_pt1 | contig 12185 bp, 7 predicted proteins | sample 554871 | NCBI WGS metagenome assembly CDYX01 (sample SAMEA3182061, study PRJEB8094) | gut metagenome | biome: human; feature: gut; material: Stool; isolation source: human stools | place: Canada | collected 2013-01-14 | reverse complement strand
GCCCGGCCGCGGTGGCTGATGGCGTCCTTCTCGTCGGGGGTGAGCTGGGCGTAGCTGCGGCGTTCGGTGTTCGGGTGCTTGCCGTCGAGTGCGCCGTACTCGTCGGGGATGAACAGCGGGTCATAGCCGAAGCCGTAGTCGCCGTTCTGCAATGTAAACGCAATGCGGCCCGGGCACTCGCCCTCGACCTCCAGTGCGCGTCCGTCCGGCAGCATGAAGCAGACCGCCGACACAAACTTTGCGCCGCGCTGTTCCTCCGGCACGTCGGCCAGCTCCCGCAGCAGCTTTGCGTTGTTCGCGTCGTCGTCACCGTGATGCCCGGCGTAGCGGGCGCTGTAGACGCCGGGCGCACCGTGCAGCGCGTCGGTGCAGAGGCCGGAGTCATCGGCCACGGTGGGCAGGCCGCTGGCCTTGCAGAACGCCTCGGCCTTGATGCGGGCGTTCTCGGCAAATGTCGTGCCGGGTTCCTCGGGGTCAAGGTCGATCCCCAGTTCCCGCAGGCTCTTGACCTCATGGCCCATGCGTTCCAGAATGCGGTGCAATTCCTTCAGCTTGCCCGCGTTGTTGCTGGCGGCGCAAACGATCATGCTTCGCTCTCCCCTTCCTCTTTTTTTTCGTCCTTCTGCAGGGCGGATTCCGGCAGCAGGCTTTCGACGAAGGTCTGTGCGTCAAATTCCATCAGGTCGTCGATCTTCTCGCCGACGCCGATGAAGCGGATGGGCAGACCGAGGTTCTCCCACACAGAGACCGCGCAGCCGCCGCGGGGCGTACCGTCGAGCTTGGTCAGCACCACGCCGGTGGCGTTGGCGGCCTTGCAGAACTCCTCGGCCTGGCTGATGGCGTTCTGGCCCGTGATGGCGTCGAGCACCAGCAGCACCTCAAGGCTCGCCTCGGGGCTGGCCTTCTTGACGCTGCGGGAGATTTTGGACAGCTCGTCCATCAGGCCCTTCTTGTTGTGCAGACGTCCGGCGGTGTCGGCAATGACCATGTCGTATCCGCGGGCGTTGGCGCTCTTGACGGCGTCGAAGATGACCGCCGCCGGGTCCGCGCCCATGCCGGCCTGGACCAGCGGCACGCCGGCGCGCTCGGCCCAGAGCTCCAGCTGCTCACTGGCGGCGGCGCGGAAGGTATCGCCCGCTGCCAGCATGACGCGGCGGCCCTGCTTTTTGTACAGGCCGGCCAGCTTGGCAATCGTCGTGGTCTTGCCGACGCCGTTGACGCCGATGACCAGAATGACGGCGGGCTTGCCGTCCAGCTCCATCGGGTAGCGGGGGGTCAGCTCCTGGCAGATGATGCCGCGCAGCGCGTCCAGCGCCTCCTGACCGGTTTTCAGGTGTTTTTCCTCGACCTCATCGTGCAGCTCGTCCACCAGACGCACGGCGCAGGCGGGGCCGACGTCGGCCAGAATGAGCTGTTCCTCGAGCTGGTCGTACAGATCATCGTCGATCTGCGCGTTGGTCAGCGTATTGACGATGCTCTGGAAAAAGCCCGTGCGGGTCTTTTCCAGCCCGCGCTTGACCTTTTGCTGCTCCTGAAATTCCTCCTCGGAAATATCGCGTTTGAAAAAGTTGAAAAAGCCCATCGTGGCCCTCCTTACTTTTGATTTGCCGCCCTGCGGGTTTGTGTGGCTTCCCATTGGCGGGTGGTCGTATTTATGTGGCGGGTCGGGCATGCCCGGCCCCTACATGCCATCAGGTAATAAGGTCCGCGCTCACATTATCCAGATCCAAGCGCAAAATCTTCGACACGCCGTCCTCCTGCATCGTGACGCCGTAGAGGACGTCGGCGGCCTCCATCGTGCCGCGGCGGTGGGTGATGACAATGAACTGGGTGCGGTCCGTCATGCGGCGCAGATACTGCGCATAGCGCGCGACGTTTACGTCGTCCAGCGCGGCCTCGATCTCATCGAGGAAGCAGAACGGCGCGGGGTTGACGCGCAGGATGGCAAAATAGATCGAGATAGCGACCAGCGCCTGCTCACCGCCGGAAAGCGCGGACAGGTTCTTGATGACCTTGCCCGGAGGCGAGACTTCAATTTCAATGCCGGATTCCAGCACGTTCGCTTCATCCGACAGGTACAGCCGCGCATGACCGCCGCCGAACAGCTCCTTGAAAATTTGCTGGAAGTTCGCGTTGATCTGCTTAAAGCTCGCCGTGAACAGCTCCTGCATCTCGCTGCACAGCTCGGCGATCATCTTCGTCAGCTCGGCCTTCGCCTTTTCGACGTCGGTGACCTGCGCCTTCATGAAGTCATAGCGCTCCCTGACCTCTTTATATTCGTCGATCGCGCCGACGTTGACGTTGCCCAAGGCGCGGATCTTGCCGCGGACCTCGGTCACGCTGCGGCGCAGCTCGGTCAGGCTCTCAAACGGCACGCACTGGCTGCGGGCCTCACTCTCGGTCAGCTGGTATTCTTCCCACAGCTTGCTGTTGGTGTCGTTCAGCTCGGTCTCGGCGGCGGTGCGGCGCTCGGCCAGGCGGGCCATCTCGCCGCTCATCCGCTCGCGTTCGTCGGTCAGGGCGCGGTTGTCCTGCCCCAGCTTCGAGATCGCAGCCTCCTTTTCGAGGCGGGCCGCGTTGGCAGATCGAATCGTTTCCTCCGCGGCGGCAATTTTCTGCTGGTTGTCGCCGCGCACGCGCTCCATCTCGGCGATTTTCAGCGCGTTGGCCTCGATTTTTGCCTTGGCGGCCTCAATCGCCGTCTGCAGCTCGCGGGCGCGGGCATCGGCCTCGCCGGTACGGCTCCGCAAGCCCTCCAGCGCGGCCTCATGCAGGCCGACGTCCTTCTCGTCCGCCAGGCGCTGCAGCTGCTTTTCGGACAGCTCACCGGTGATTTTTTCGCGTTCTGCCGTCAGGCTGCCCGTACTCTCGCCCAAGGCGGCCAGCTCGGCGGTGTACTGCGCCAGCTCGGCCTCGGCGTCGGTCCGGGCCTTCTCGGCCTCGTTGCGCGCGGTCTCGTTCCGGGTCACGGCGGCCTGCTGGGCGGCGATCTCGGCCTCGATGCTCCGGGCCGTCTCGTCGTACTGGGCGGCAGCCTTCGTCAGGCGCTCGAGCTCGAGGTTCGCGCGGACGTGCTCCGTCGCGGCGTTCATGCCCTCGCCCTCGGCACCGGCCAGCTGCGCACTGAGGTTGTCCACCTCGGCCTTGCGGGCGGCCAATTCCTTTTCCGCCTCGGTGCGTTTCTGCTCGAGCTTCGTCAGCTTGCTGCGCAGCTCGTCCAGCTCCTGCTTGCGGCTGAACACGCCGACGCTGCGGGCGGTGGAGCCGCCGGTGAACGAGCCGCCCGCGTTGATGACCTGGCCGTCCAGCGTGACGATGCGGTTCCGGTAGCCGAGGTTCCGCGCCACGGCGGACGCCTCGGTCAGGTCCTCGACCACGATGATGCGGCCCAGCAGATTGTCGATGATATGCTGATATTTCGGGTCTGTCCTGACCAGGTCGGCGGCGACCTCCGCCGTGCCGGTCAGGCGGCCCGTGAAGCGGGAGCCCTGCACGGTGTCCAGCGGCAAAAACGTAGCGCGGCCTGCGCGCTCGTCCTTCAAAAAGCCGATGGCGGCGCGGGCACAGCCCTGGTCCTCGACGACGATGTTCTGCAGCGCAAAGCCGAGCGCCGTCTCAATGGCGGTCTCGTAGCCCTTTTCGACGGTGATGATGCCCGCCACGGGGCCGATGATGCCCCGCAGCCGCCCGCCGCCCGCCGCGCGCATGACGGCCTTGACGCTCTGCTGGTAGCCGTCCATGTTGCGCTCCAGGTCTTCCAGAATGTGGATGCGCTGGGCGGCGGCGGACCTTTCTCGGTCCGCCTTCTGCAGGTTGTCGGCAGCCTCGGCCTGCTGACGGCGGCGGCTGTCCAATTTCAGCTTCAGGCCCGCCTTGATGTTGTCGTTGCGGGTCACGGCCTCCTCGGCGTCCTTAAAGCGGCGCTCGGCGCGGCGGCGTTCCTCGTCGGTGGCGGCGGCGCCGGCTTTCAGCTCCTCGGCCTGGCGCTGTGCCTCGGCCAGGCGGTTGGCCGCAGCCTCCCCTGCCGACTGCGCCGACGCGGCGCTGACCCTGGCGGCGGTGGCGGTGTCCTGCAGGCGGGCCATGGCGGCGTCAATGACGTCGCGGCGCTCGCCGCTGGCAGCGGCCTTTTCCTCAAGGGCACGCAGGGCCTCGCGCAGCTCGGCCACGCGGGCGTCCAGCCCGGCCATGCCGCTTTTCAGCGTCTCGATGGCGGCGCGGTGGTCCGCGGCCTCGCGCTCGATGCTCTCGCGGCCCTGCCCGGCGCGCTCCAATTCGGACGTAGCATCGTCGATGCGGAACCGGCTGTGCTCGCTCTCGTTTTTCAGGACGGCGATCTCGCTCTCGCTGCCGGCGTTTGCCTCGGTGATGGCGCGGATGTCGGCGTTGGCCTGCTCGACGGCCAGCATCAGCTGCTGGGCCTCGGCACGCAGGGACGCGCTTTTTTCGTCAAACTCGTCCAGCTGGCGGCTCAGGCGGTCATAGTCGGCCTGGGCGGCCTCGTACTTGCGCTGCTGGTCGCGCAGCGAGTCGTTGGCGCGGCGGATGGCATCGACCCAGAGTGTGATCTCCAGCGTCTTGCGCTTCTCGCTCAATTCCAGAAACTGCTGGGCCTTCTCGCTGTCGCGTTTCAGGGGGCCGACGCGCTTTTCCAGCTCGCCCAGAATGTCCCGCAGGCGCTCTAAGTTGCCCTCGGCGGCGTCCAGGCGGCGCTCGGCCTCGTTTTTGCGGTAGCGGTACTTGGCGATGCCGGACGCTTCCTCAAAAATTTCGCGGCGCTCCGCAGATTTTGCACCGACGATCTCGGCAATGCGGCCCTGCCCGACGATGGCATAGCCGTCGCGGCCAATGCCGGTGTCGAGCAGCAGCTCGTACACGTCCTTTAAGCGGACGTTCTGGCCGTTGATGGAGTATTCACTCTCGCCGCTGCGGTAGTACCGGCGGCCGATCGTGACCTCGTCGGCGTCCATGTCCAGACCGTGGTCGCTGTTGTCGATGGTCAGCGCAACGGAGGCATAGCCCATGGCACCGCGGGACTGGGTGCCGCCGAAGATGACGTCCTCCATCTTGCCGCTGCCGCGCAGCTGCTTGGAGCTAGTCTCGCCCAGAACCCAGCGGATGGAGTCGGAGATGTTCGACTTGCCCGAGCCGTTCGGCCCGACAACGCCGGTAATGCCCTCGCCGATCTCGATCTTTGTCTTATCGGGGAAGGATTTGAAGCCTTGGATTTCCAGTTCTTTCAGGCGCATTCCATGGGTACCTTTCAAAATTCTTAAAATGGTCGTAGGGGCCGGGCATGCCCGGCCCTCAACCTCGCCTTATGTACCCGTAAACGGGTCGCGATTTTTATGCCGCGGGCCGGGCATGCCCGGCCCCTACAGGGCGTCACTTATTGCAGCTTTTCCAGCGCCACCTTTGCTGCATGCTGCTCGGCGGCTTTTTTGCTGCGGCCACGGCCCTCGGCCAGCAGCTCGCCGTTGCGCCAGACGCAGACCGTAAACTGCTTGTTGTGGTCGGGGCCGGTCTCGCCGGTGACCTCGTATTTCAGCACGGCGGACGGGTCCTGCTGGACGACCTCCTGCAGACGGGTCTTGTAGTCGTCCTCGGCGGTCTTGCCCTCGGTGATGAAGGGCAGGATGAAATTGCGCGCGGCCTCCATGCCGCCGTCCAGATACAGCGCGGCAATGACCGCCTCGAACGCATCGGAGACGACGCTCGGGCGGCTGCGTCCGCCGCCAAGGTCCTCGCCGTGGCCAAGGCGCAGATACTCACCCAGCTGAATTTCCTGTGCGAACTGGAACAGTGCATCCTCGCTGACGAGGCTGGCGCGCATACGGGTCAGTTCGCCCTCTGGGCGGCCCGACTGGTGGAACAGGTAGTCCGCTACAACGACGGACAGCACGCTGTCGCCCAGAAATTCCAGCCGCTCGTTGTGGGTCGTGGCGACCTTGCTCTCGTTGGCATAGCTGGTATGGGTCAGCGCAATGCGCAGCAGCGCAGGATTTTTGAATGTATAGTGCAGGACTTCCTGCAGTTCTTCCGGTTTGTGAGCCATATTCTTTCACCTTTCCGGCTAGTCCGTAGGGGCCGGGCATACCCGGCCCTCAACCTTATCTTGATTGCCCTTTTACGGGCGGTATTTTTTATGCCGCGGGCCGGACATGTCCGGCCCCTACAGGGCAGCTTTCCTTTTAAGCGTCTGCTTCTTCCTTCTGTGCGGCCACCTCTGCCAGCGCCTTCTCCATCGTGCCGCACAGGTCGTTGGCGACGCAGAGCTTGGCCTGACGGATGGCGTTCTTGATGCCCTTGGCGTGGCTGGAGCCGTGCGCCTTGATGACCGGCTTCGCGGCGCCCAGCAGCGGTGCGCCGCCGACCTCCTCGGAGTCCATCATACGTTTCAGCTCGCCCAGACCGCCCTTGATGCCCAGATAGCTGAGCTTGGTGATCAGGTTCTGCAAGAAGATTTTTTTCAGCATCCCCAGCAGCGTTTTGGCGACGCCCTCGGTCAATTTCAGCACGACGTTGCCGACAAAGCCGTCGCAGACGACGACGTCCACGTCACCGTCCATGATGTAGCGCGGCTCGATGTTGCCCGCAAAGTGGATGCAGGGGTTTGCCTTCAGCAGCTTGTGGGCCTCGCGGTAGGTCGGCGTGCCCTTCGTGTCCTCCGCGCCGTTGTTGACAAGCGCGACCTTCGGCGTTTCGCGGCCCATGACCTTCTCGGCGTAGACGCTGCCCATCGTGCCGAAGGCGTTCAGCATTTCGGGGCGGCACTCGACGTTCGCACCGCAGTCCAGCAGCAGGAAATTCTGCTTGGCGCCGGGCATCGGGGTGGCCAGCGCCGGGCGCTTGACACCCTTGACCGTGCGCACGATGAGACTGGTGCCGACGTGCAGCGCACCGGTGGAGCCGGCACTGACAAAGGCATCGGCCTCGCCGTTCTTCAGCATGGTCAGACCCTTCACAAGGCTGGAATCCTTTTTGTGGCGCACAGCCTTGACCGGGTCATCGTGCATGTCGATGGTCTCGGTGCAGTTGAGGATCTCAAACGGTGCAAGGTCGATTTTATTCTCTTTTGCGCAGTCGCGGATGGCTTTTTCCTCACCCAGCAGCACCAGCTCCATGCCGTCACCAAACTCCGCCGCGGCCTGGCTCACGCCCTGCAAAACGCACAGCGGGGCGTTGTCGCCGCCCATGGCATCCACTAAAATTTTCATGCTTCGTACTCCTTTACCCACGCCTGCATGGCGTCCTGCGCGGCCTGCGAAAGCGCCATGTAGCGTTCCCGCTTGTCGCGGATGGTGTTGATCTCCTCGGTGCGGGGCAGGATGCCCATGTTCGCACCCATCGGCTGGAAGTCCTTGTTCGGCGTCGTGATGTAGTCCAGCAGCGCGCCGCACATCGTTGCTGCCGGGGGCGGCGGCAGCTCGCGGTCCTTGAGCCGTGCAAGCATCTGGTGCGCCGCCAGCAAGCCGGACGCCGCGCTCTCCATATAGCCCTCAAAGCCGGTGATCTGCCCTGCAAAAAACACGTTGGGATGTTCTTTCAAGAACTGCTGCTTCGTCAAAACTTTCGGGCTCTCCAAAAAGGTGTTGCGGTGCATGACGCCGTACCGCACAAATTCGGCGTGCTCCAGGCCGGGGATCATGCTGAACACCCGTTTCTGTTCGCCCCATTTCAGGTTGGTCTGGAAGCCGACGAGGTTATAGAGCGTGCGGGCCGTGTTCTCGGCGCGCAGCTGGACGGCGGCCCAGGGGCGGTGGCCGGTGCGCGGGTCGCGCAGACCGACGGGGCGCAGGGGGCCGAACCGGATCGTATCCGCGCCGCGGGCGGCCATGACCTCAATCGGCATACAGCCCTCGTAGACGGTCAGGTCGCCGTCAAAGTCGTGGAGCGGCGCGCGCTCGGCGGCAATGAGCGCCGCGTGGAACGCCTCGTATTCCTCTTTATTGAACGGACAGTTCAGGTAGTCCGCCTCGCCGCGGCCATAGCGGGACGCGGCAAAAACCTTGTCATAGTCAAGGCTCTCGGCGGTCACGATGGGCGCGACAGCGTCATAAAAGCTCAGCCGATGGTCGCCGGTCAGCGCGGCGACGGCCTGTGCCAGTCCGCCCTCGGTCAGCGGGCCGCTGGCGACGAGCACGGGTGCGCTCTCGTCCAGCGCCGTGACCTCCTCGCGCCGTACCGTGATGTTGGGGTGGTTTTCCACCATTTCGGTCACGGCGGTGGAAAACACATCGCGGTCCACGGCCAGCGCACCGCCCGCCGCCACGCGGGCGGTCTCGGCGGCGTCCAACAGATGGCTGCCCATCATCTTCATCTCAATTTTCAAAAGTCCCGACGCGGAGTCGGGGCGCTCGGCCTTGAGCGAGTTGGAGCAGATCAGCTCCGCGAAGCCCGCGCTTTTATGGGCCGGGGAATATTTTGCGGGCTTCTGCTCGTACAGTTCGACCTGCACGCCGCGGTCCGCCAGCCAAAGCGCCGCCTCGCAGCCGGCCAGACCGGCACCGATGATTTTCACTTGCATAGTTTCTCCGTAACGTCTCTGTTTTCCGCAGGTTGTAGGGGCGGATACGCGCATCCGCCCGCAAGTCGGCAGCCTGTCCGCGGGTCGATGCAGGCATCGACCCCTACAGAAGTGCCGAAAGCGGTCATTTCTTCTCAATCGCCTTCACAAACCCGCACCCCTCTTTGGCGCAGTACAGCTGGCCCTTCTTTTTAAAGAGGGTGCTGCCGCACTGGGGGCACTTTTCGGGCACCGGCTCGTCCCAGGTCATATAGTTGCACTTGGGGTAGTTGCTGCAGCCGTAGTAGACGCGGCCCTTGGCGCTCTTGCGCACCAGCATGTGGCCGCCGTCCAGCGGGCAGAGGCCGCCCGTGTCCTTGACCAGCGGGTGGGCGTTGCGGCACTCCGGGAAGCCCGAGCACGCCACAAACTTGCCGTAGCGGCCAGATTTGATGACCATGGGCCGCCCGCATTTTTCGCAGATCTCATCCGTGGGGATGTCCTCGACCTTGATGCGCTTGCCCTCCATATTCTTCTCGGCCTGCTCCAGGCTCTTTTCAAAGCCCTGGTAAAAGTCGTCGATGGTCTTGACCCAGTCCGCCTGGCCGGCTTCGACAACGTCGAGCTTTTTCTCCATGTCAGCGCTGAATTTCACGTTGACGATGTCGGGGAACTGCTCCATCATGACCGTGTTGACGGCCTGCCCGAGCGGGGTGGTTTTCAGCTTCTTCTGGTCCTTCTCCACATAGCCGCGGTCCACGATGGTCGTGATGATGGGCGCATAGGTGGACGGGCGTCCGATGCCGTTTTCCTCCAGCGCGTGGATCAGCGTGGCCTCGGTGTAAAGCGGCGGCGGCTGGGTGAACTTCTGGTCCGCCGTCAGCTTTTTGAGTTTGAGGGTCTGGCCCTCCTCCAGCGGGGGCAGGGCGGTCTCCTTCTTTTTGGCGTCGTCGGTGGATTCCTCGTACAGCGCGGTGAAGCCGTCGAACGAGACGCGGAAGCCCGACGCACGGAACAGGTAGTCCCCTGCCGTGATGGACGCGGAGACGGTGTCCTGAATGCAGTCGGCCATCTGGCTGGCCATAAAGCGGCTCCAGATCAGGCGGTAGAGCTTTGCGGTGTCGCCGCTGATGCTCTGCTCGACCTCGTCGGGGGTCAGCTCGGGCATAGACGGGCGGATGGCCTCGTGGGCGTCCTGCGCGGCGGTGGCGGAGCGGCTTTTCCACTTGCGGGCGGTCTTGCAGACGTAGTTGTCGCCCCAGCGCTCCGCAATAAAGGTCTTGGCCGCGGCCTGAGCCTCGGCGGCAATGCGCAGCGAGTCGGTACGCATATAGGTGATAAGACCCACCGTGCCGTGGCCCGCAATGTCCACGCCTTCATACAGCGTCTGGGCGGCGCGCATCGTGCGGGTGGCCGAGAAGCCGAACGCGCGGCTCGCGTCCTGCTGCAAGGTGGACGTGATGAAGGGCGGCGAGGGCTGGCGGCGGCGCTTGCCCTTTTCGATCTTCGTGATGGTATAGTCCCTGCCGTCCAGCGCGGCCAGGATGCCGTCGGCCTGCTGCTTATTGGTGACGGTCAGCTTTTTGCCGTCGGCGGTGGCGGCCAGGCGGGCCGTGAACTCGCCCTTCTCGCCCTGCGGGTTCAGCAGCGCGTCGATGTTCCAGTATTCGTCGGGCTTGAAGTTTTCAATTTCCAGCTCACGGTCCCGGATCAGCCGCACGGCCACGCTCTGCACGCGGCCCGCGGACAGGCCGCGGCGGACCTTTTTCCACAGGAACGGGCTCAATTTGTAGCCGACCAGACGGTCCAGCTCGCGCCGGGCCTGCTGGGCGTTGAACAGGTCGATATTGATGGCGCGCGGGTGGGCCATGCCCTCCTTGACGCCCTTCTTCGTGATCTCGTCAAAGGTCACGCGGTTGGGTGCGCTGGGGTCCAGCCCCAGAATGTTCGCCAGATGCCAGCTGATGGCCTCGCCCTCGCGGTCCGGGTCGGTTGCCAGCAGGACGCCGTCGCACTTTTTGGCCTCGGCCTTCAGCTCCTTGACGAGCTTCTGCTTGCCCTTGATGGTGATATATTTCGGTGTATAGCCATTTTCGACATCAATGCCCAGCGTGCTGGCGGGCAGGTCGCGCACATGGCCCATACTGGCCGTGACCTTGTAGCCGCGGCCCAGATACTTGCCAATGGTCTTGGCCTTGGCAGGGGATTCCACGATGACTAATTTTGGCATAAGTTACCTCAATGTTTAAATTTAGATGACACGCATGCTTCCGAGCGTTGCCTGTAGGGGCGAACATTGTTCGCCCGCCAGCTTATCGCCGCCACAAACGTCCCGGGTCGTCGAGGACGCCGACCCCTACAGCCGTAGGGGCGGATTCCATATCCGCCCGGGCACCTTGCCACTGCCTTCATCTATTATCTTATAATGCAATGTACCGCCTTCCGGGCTGCGCCTGGGCTCCGCCCATCAGCTCCAGCTCGGTACACGCCGCCAGCACGCGTCCGGCGGGCAGGCTTGCGGCGGCGCACAGGGCGTCGATGCTTTGGGGCGTGGGCTTTAACACAGCGTAGACGGCCTGCGCATCGGCGCTGACCGTGGCCGGGTCAAACCGCTGCTGCGCCGGGGCGGCGGTCTCCGCGCCAATACCCAGTATATCCAGCGCGTCCGCGGCTTTGCAGAGCGGCTCGGCGCGATGGGTGCGCAGCAGCTCGTTTGTGCCCTCGCTCAAAGCGCTGTAGATGCTGCCCGGCACGGCCAGCACGGGGCGGCCCAGCCGCTCGGCGTGGCCGACGGTGTTCAGCGTGCCGCTGCGGGTGCGGGCCTCGGCGACGCAGAGCGCCTCGCTCTGCGCGGCAATGAGCCGGTTGCGGGCCAGAAAAGTGCCCGTCGTGCGCCCGCTGTAGCCGGGCGGATACTCGCTGCAGACCGCGCCGCCGCCCTTCTCAATGGCGGTGCGCAGCTTCGCGTTGGAGGCCGGGTAGGTCTTGTCGATGGCCGTGCCCAGAAAGGCAACCGTCGGCACATCAGCCTGCACGGCGGCGCGGTGTGCCTCGCTGTCCAGCCCGTCGGCCAGGCCGCTGACGAGCACGACGCCCGCCCGCGCCATCGCCAGTGACAGGTCAAACGCGGCCTGCCGCCCGTAGGTGCTGGGCCGCCGCGTGCCCACCATGCCCGCGTACCGCCGCCCGTTCAGGCAGGCGGTGTCGCCGGTCACGTAGAGCGCAAGCGGCAGGTCGGGCAGGTCCCGCAAACGGTCCGGGTATACGCCCTCGTCGGGCGTCAGCACGTCGATGCCAGACAGCAGGCAGTGGTCGAGCCGTTCCTCATAATCAAAGGGCGTCGTGTCCCGCAGCTGTGCCAGCGCATGGGGCGTCAGGCAGGCGGGCGGGGCCTCGGTCCCGGCACGCAGGGCATCGTACAGCTCCGCCGGGTCGGGGTAGAGCGTCAGCAGCTCCTGCGCATATTGACAGCCCGAGCCGACGGCATCCGCCAGCCAGAGCCAGGCAAGTGTTTTGTCCATGGTTGCCGACGCCTCCCCCTACGCCTGTATCTGCGTTTTCACACACCCCTGAAATGCCACAGCAGGACGCTGCCCGCCACTGCCGCGTTCAAACTCTCGACGCGGTCTGTCATCGGGATGCGGACGGCCATGTCGCAGGCCTCGACGGTCCTGTCCGT
>CDYX01036022.1_pt1 | contig 12294 bp, 8 predicted proteins | sample 554871 | NCBI WGS metagenome assembly CDYX01 (sample SAMEA3182061, study PRJEB8094) | gut metagenome | biome: human; feature: gut; material: Stool; isolation source: human stools | place: Canada | collected 2013-01-14 | reverse complement strand
CTCGCACTCTGCGACCGCTGCCCCTGCTTCGGTTCGCTGTATCCGCCACTGGCGGCGCTCACCTTTGCAGCATCCAGTATTATCTGCGCTTTTGGCTTGGCATCTGCCGCACCTCGCTCGCCGTATCGGCACTTAGAATTATGCGGTATTGCCTAAAAACAATCGATGGTGCAGCTGAAAAGTCGAAAATATCTTCTATTTCTACAAACGCAGCGGGATTTTGCGTTAAAAAGCCTTGAAATCCACAAAGGATTCCCGCGGCTCTTTGCCTTAAATCCGTCTTGCGCTTGTGAAATATCCGTCATTTTCTTTGTTTTCAGATACACCTTAAGAAACCGCACCAGATGTGGACTGTGCGGGGCCGCAGTGTGATGTTGAGAAAGGGGGACAGCAGATGACCCGGATTGCGATTGTGGAGGACGAGGCGGCGGTGCGGGGACAGCTGGCGGGGTATGTGCAGCGGTACACCCGGCAGTACGGCACGCCGTTTGAGGTAACGGAGTTTGCGGATGGGATGGAAATTCTGGAAGATTACCGCCCGCAGTTCGACATCATCTTTCTGGATGTGGAGATGAAGCACCTGGACGGCATGGAGACCGCCCGCCGCATCCGGGAGCGGGACGGCGGGGTGCTGATCGTGTTCATTACCAACATGGCGCAGTATGCCATCCGCGGATATGCCGTTGGGGCGCTGGATTATGTGCTGAAACCGGTGCCCTACTTTGCGTTTTCGCAGCAGCTGCAAAAGGCGCTGGGGCAGCTGGAAAAGCGGGAGCGGCATTATCTGGCCGTGGCGGTGGACGGCGGCATGCGGCGGCTGGACGCGGCGGAAATTTATTACCTGGAAAGCGAAGGCCACAAGGTACATTTTTACACCGAAAAAGAAGATTTTGTGGTGCCGGGCACCCTGAAAAACTATGAGGAAAAGCTGGTGGGCCGGGCGTTTGCACGGTGCAACAGCGGGTATCTGGTCAATCTGGCGCAGGTTTCCGGCGTGCAGCAGGATATGGTGCAGGTTGGCCCGTATGCGCTGCAGATCAGCCGCCCGCGGCGCAAGGCGTTTATGGCGGAGCTGGCGGATTACATTGGGGGTGCGGGCCAATGACGACACTGCCGGATATTCCCCGCCTGTACACCGCTTTGGCGGAAGTGCTGGCGGCGCTGCTGTATGCGCGCAGGCTGCCGCCGCGGCTGGACCAGCGCGTGATCTGGGGCGTGGAAGCTGGTTGGGCGGTGCTGCTGGGAGCGTTTTTGCAGGCCACCCCCACGGCAGGCATCCCGCTGGAGTGGTGGATCCCCTGCATGGCAGCGGCGATTCTTTCCATGCTGCTGTTTTTGTGGGTCACGCGCAGCATTACGCTGCTGGAAGCGGGCTATGTGTGCGCGCGGGCCTTTATTTTGGCGGAGCTGGCGGCCAGCGTGGAATGGCAGCTGCATTGCGTGCTGTGGCCGCAGCGCGGCGGGGCGGAGCCGCTTTCGCTGCTGCTGTTGGCGGTGGTGTACGGCGGCATTTTTACCGCCATGCTGTTTGTGGAGAACCGCCGCCCCGGCCCGGCCGGGAAGCTGAAAATAACGCCCGCAGGAACTTTTGTGGCGGTGGTTATGGCGCTGACCGCATTTGCCGTGAGCAATTTGAGCTTTGCCAACGGCAGCGAAGCCAACATGAACATGTTTTACATCCGCACGCTGGTGGACCTGGCCGGGGCGCTGATTTTGACGGTGCAGCACGAGCAGCTGCGCGAAGCCGCCCTGCACAGCGAGCTGGCGGAGCTGGACGGCGTTTTGCACCGCCAGTACGAGCAGTATAAGCAGAGCAAGGAGAACATCCGCCTGATCAACCGGCGCTACCACGAGCTGAAAATGCAGATTGCGGCCATCCGGGCGGAGCGGGACCACGCCAAGCAGGATGTGGCGCTGGCGGCCATGGAAAGCGGCATCCGCCAGTACGAGGCGGAGAACAAGACCGGCAACCCGGTGCTGGACACCCTGCTGACGGCCAAAAGCCTGTACTGCCAGCAGCACCACATCACGATGACCTGCGTGGCGGACGGGCATTTGCTGGACTTTTTGGAAACAGGGGAGATCTGCACGATTGTGGGCACGGCGCTGGACAACGCAACCGAGAGCGTGGAGACCGAGCCCGACCACGAAAAGCGGCTGATCCGGGTGGCGGTGTACGCCCAGAACGGCTTTGTGATGCTGCGGTTTGAAAACTACTGCGCGCAGGAAGTGGAGCTGGGCGCGGACGGCCTGCCGCGCCGCAACACCCATGGCGGCAGCGACCTGCGCAGTGTGCGCGCCGCAGCCGAAAAGCGCGGCGGCACCATGACCCTGCACTGGGAAAATGGGTGGTTTACACTAAGGGTATTGCTGCCGCAGAAAAAGTAACGGGAACGGCTGGGGCCAAATACAGGCTCTGGCCGCTTTTTCGTACTGTTTGGCAGGGTGCACAAAGCAGACTGAATTTTGATTGTAAGAAATGCACAATGAATTTTGATAGAAAAATGATTTTTTGGCAAAATGTGCGGCAGAAATAACAGTTTATGCAAAAAATAATTCAAAGAAAAAGCTGTTTGCTACAATATACTTAAACAAGCGGGGAGTAAAATCCACGCTGGCTGCCATCCGGAGGGCGGCATAATCAAAGGAGAAAACATTTGTTTTGCTGGTGAAGAACCTGCTGCCAAATAGCAAAGCAGAAAACTCCATGCGGCAAACAGGAGGTAACTATGAAAAAATCGAAACATATTGTAGGGGGAGCATCCATTGCGGTTTTGCTTGCTGCGGGAATCGTAGGAAACAGCCTGTGTTCCATCTATTATTCGCAGATTCAGGCGTACATGCAACGGTTTGTGACATCTTCCGAAAGTGCAAACAGCATGACGGACCTTTCAAGAGATGATGCCTACACGCAGGCATTACAGCTTTGCGAGGAAGTAGAGAGCGAAGGTCTTGTGCTGCTGAAAAACGATAATGATACCCTGCCGTTGGGAACGGACAAAATCAATTTGTTCGGCTATAACAGCTACAAGACGGTTTACACCGATTATGGCTCCGGCGGCCACCATAATGAAGATCAGAATTTTAACTTTATTGATGGTTTTGAATTTGCTGGTTTGCAGCTGAACCCGGATCTGACGAAGTTCTACCAGACGACTGCGCAGAAGCGCGCTTCGATGACAGGCATGACGGTCAGTAATGCAGACTTTAACATTTATGAAGAAACACTGGCCGAATATGATGAGTACAGCGCAACGTTCTGGCAGGATGCAAAGGCTTACTCGGATGTGGCGGTTTATGTAATCGGACGTATGGCAGGCGAAGGCAATGACTGCCCGCTGGATATGGCCGGTTATTACGGTGGTGAAGCCGGGCGGCATTACCTGCAGCTGCAGCCGGCAGAAGAAGAACTGTTGGCAAAGCTGGAAGCAACGTTTGATAAGGTTATCATTGTCATTGACACAAGCAATCCTATGGACCTTGGCTTTATTGAGGACAACAAGGTGGATGCTGCAATTTGGGCAGGCGGCCCTGGCACCACTGGTACGATTGCTGTAGCGAAAGCAATGATGGGTGAATACAACCCGTCCGGCCATTTGGTTGATACCTATGCTTATGATGTGACCAGTTCGCCAGCTTATGAAAACTTTGGCGATTTTACTTATGCAAACAGTGGTCTTACGATCGACGGCAATGGCGATGCCAACAACGGCAAGTACATGTACTACCAGGAAGGCATCTATGTAGGTTATCGCTATTACGAGACCCGTTACATTGGGGATGACAATGTTTATACCCCGGAGGAAGAAGCAGAGTATCAGAAAGCTGTTCAGTATCCCTTTGGCTATGGCCTGAGCTATACCACGTTTGATTGGAGCGACCCGCAGTGGGAAGTAGGCAGCCAGGGCGGCCAGGTAAAGGTAAGTGTTAAGGTAACCAATACCGGTAATGTGGCGGGCAAAGATGTGGTACAGCTGTATTACACCGCACCCTATACCCCCGGTGGAATTGAAAAATCTGCGGTTGTTCTGGGCGCTTTTGCAAAAACTGATCTGCTCCAGCCGGGCGAGAGCCAGACCGTGAGCATGACCATGAATTATGATGACATGGCATCTTACGATTATAAGACGGACAAGTGCTATGTGCTGGATGCCGGTACTTATACCCTTAGCCTGCGCAGCGATGCCCATACAGTGAAGAATGACCTGACATATGATTTTACTGTGGATCAGACCATCAAGTATGATACGACCGCCCGCAGCACGGATGAAACTGTGGCGACGAACCAGTTTGATGATGTGACTGCTGGCGATGGTAATATCGGCACGACCTTGCCGTATCTTTCCCGTGCAGATTGGGAAGGAACCTATCCTAGCCGTGAAGCAAGCGAAAACGCAACTGCCAACGCGGCAACGATTGCTTTGCTGACCAACGGCAATGGCGGAAGCACCATTGATCTGAATGATGACCCTGCACAGGGAACTACCTATACAAATGGTGAGAAAAACGGTGTAATGCTGGCAGATGCAGCTGGCATTGTTGACCCGGACAATGCAGTGTGGGAACAGTTGATGAACCACATGAGCGTTGATGAAATGAACAACCTGTATGGTAACTGCGGCTGGTGTTCGCCTGCTGTGGATTCTATTGGCAAACCGCAGGCAACCGAATGTGATGGCCCGAACGGCATCCATGACCTGGCAAGCGGCTTGGAAGCTGCTGAATATGCCACCGAAACTGTGCTGGCAGCAACCTGGAATGTAGACCTTGCTTTGAAGGAAGGCGAAGTTTACGGTGATGAAGATCTGGTCAACGGTGTCAGTGGTACTTACGGCCCTGGTATGAACATTCACCGCTCCGCTTTCGGCGGCCGTGCAGCTGAATATTATTCCGAAGACCCGCTGCTGAGCGGTATGATGGCAGCTAATATGGTGACCGGCCTGCAGAGCCGCGGCATTTATGTGTTTGCCAAACATTTTGCACTGAATGATCAGGATACCAACCGCAACGGCGCTTGCATCTGGTCCAACGAGCAGGCAATGCGTGAAATTTATCTGCGCGCTTTTGAAGTGGCAATTCACAACGTAACGGGCGATGGCCTGAACCAGCTTGGTCTGACCGGCATCATGGAATCTTATAACCGCATTGGTACCAGTATGGTTGGCTACAGCTATGCAATGCTTACCCAGGTGCTGCGCAATGAATGGGGCTTCCAGGGCGTTGTAAACACAGACGCATTTGCTGTCAGCAATGGTGACTTGGCCCTGCGCGCAGGCGTGGATATGCAGCTGGCCATGGGTGTGAATGTTACCGATACGACCCTGAAGAGTGGCTATGGCATGCAGCTTCTGCGCCAGGCAACCAAGCGCCATCTGATGGTTTTGGCGAATTCTTCCCTGATGACGACGACCCGCAACTGGACTCCGTACTGGCTGATCGCACTGGGTGTGGTGGATGTTATCTTGGTTGTTGCAATCGTGCTGATTGCACTGCATATGTTCAAGCCGGAGCTGTTTGCCAAAAAGAAGAACAAGAAAAAGGCTGCAAAAGCATAAGAGAGAGGCGATTTGACGATGAAAAACAAGTGGAATCATTATGGCGTTGCAGCGATGTTTACGCTTGCTGTGGGGGCCAGCCTTGTTCTGGCTGGCTGCGGCGGAGCCAAAACGGATACGAAAGCAGCGGCCGCAGTGGCAACGAACCTGAGCTTTAATTTTGAAACCGGTGAGTATTCCTTTACCGGTGTTGACAAAGGCCGTACCTATGCAATCCGTCTGTATGGCTTTGATGCAGAAGGCAAGCAGGAAGATTATTATACCTTTACATCTTCCAACATTCTGGCGGATGACAGCAACGCAAATTATGCGGGAACGGTGGACCTAAGCGCAGACTGTACCCCCGGCGCAAAGTATAACGCTTATGTGATGACAACAACATCGGACTATAAGCGCGGCCTGTCGGACAGTGTAACAGGAACTTATGTGGGTGTTTATGCAGCGCCTGGTGCTGTAAGCGAAGCGGTGCAAAGTGGAGATACTGTAACGGTTACCATGGATCAGGATGTGTTTGAAGCATATTCTGAGTTGGAATATCCGCCGCAGACCTTTACCTTGACGCTGTACAGCGGAGCGGATGTTGTGCAGACGACCAAAATCAAACTGGAAGATTTGGCGCAGGAAGACGAGGAATATGTTGATGGCTTTGGCCCGATGGCAAAAACGGGCACATACCACCACCGCAGCGGTGCAACAGCATTTACGGGTGTAAGCGATGGCAGCTATACCGTAACAATTCAGGCTGATGCACAGGAAGGAATTTATTTTGCATCTGTGGAATCGGAAGCGACTGCGGTAACAAAATAAAAATTTAAGATGATTATGAATACACAGGAAATCATCAAAAAACTGAATTTAGAGCAAAAATGTGCGCTGCTTTCGGGCGCTACTACCTTTGGGACCCGTGCACTGCCGAAAAATAATATTCCGTCCATCACCCTTTCTGATGGTCCGAACGGCGTGCGCAAGCAGGCGGGCGCGGCGGACCACCTGGGGCTGAACCCCAGTGTTCCGGCCACCTGCTTCCCCACGGCGGCCACTGTGGCGTGCAGCTGGGACCCTGCCCTGGGCGAACAAATCGGCCAGGCAATGGGCGAAGAAGCCGCCGCACAGGAAGTTGCCGTGCTGCTGGGGCCAGGCCTGAATACCAAGCGCAGCCCCTTGTGCGGACGCAACTTTGAGTATTTCTCCGAGGATCCGTATCTTTCTGGCAAAATGGCAGCGGGCTATGTGCGGGGCATCCAGTCCAACGGCATCTCCGCCTGCCCCAAGCACTTTGCCGTCAACAGCCAGGAGCTGCGCCGCATGGCGTCGGATTCCGTGGTGGATGAACGCACCCTGCGGGAGCTGTACCTGACCGGGTTTGAGATCGTGGTCAAGGAAGCAAAGCCCAAGACCATCATGAGCAGCTATAACCTCATCAACGGCACTTATGCCAACGAGAACCGCCACCTGTTAATGGACATCCTGCGCGGGGAGTGGGGCTTTGACGGCGCTGTGGTAACGGACTGGGGCGGCAGCAATGACCATGCCCTGGGCGTGCAGAACGGCTCCACGCTGGAAATGCCCGCCCCCGGCGGGGACGCCGTGCGCGAGCTGATGCAGGCTGTGCAGAGCGGCAAAATTACCGAAGCCGATGTGGACGCCCGGCTGGACGAGCTGCTGACCCTGGTGTTTGATACCCATGCCGCCGTGCAGTCCCACAGCCGCACCTTTGATGCGGACGCTCACCACGCCCTGGCCCGCCGCGCCGCAGCCGAAAGTATTGTGCTGCTGAAAAACGAGAACGACCTGCTGCCGCTGGCCGAGGGCGCAAAAGTTGCCGTGATCGGCGACTTTGCCCAGACACCGCGGTACCAGGGCGCTGGCTCCAGCGCGGTCAACTCCATCAAGGTGGATACCTTTTTGGACTGCCTGAAAGAGAGCGGCCTGGCCAGCGTGGGCTTTGCCCCCGGCTTTGACCGCCAGGGCAAACCGGATGCCGCCAAACAGGCCGAGGCTGTAGCCCTGGCCCAAAAGGCAGAAGTGGTGCTGCTCTGCCTGGGACTGGATGAAATCAAGGAAAGTGAGGGTCTGGACCGCGGCGATATGCGCCTTGCGGACAACCAGATCGAACTGTTAAAGGCCGTGCAGCAGGCCAACCCCAACACCGTTGTGGTGCTCAGCGCAGGGGCTTCGCTGGAAACCCCGTGGCTCAAACACTGCCGTACCCTGGTGTATGGTGCGCTGGGCGGCCAGGCGGGGGCGGGCGCCATGCTGGATGTGCTGACCGGCAAAGTGAACCCCAGCGGCAAGCTGGCCGAAACCTGGGTCAACGCCTATGCGGATACCCCCGCCAAGGATAACTTTGCCGGGCCGGGCCGCATGGTGCAGTACCGCGAGGGGCTGTATGTCGGCTACCGCTATTACCAGACCGCCGGTGTGCCGGTGGCATTCCCCTTTGGCTATGGGGTAAGCTACACCAGCTTTGCCTACAGCAATTTGCAGGCCGCGTCCAATGGCGTGACCCTGACCGTAACCAACACCGGCAAGCGCGCCGGAGCAGAGATCGTGCAGCTGTATGTGGCAAAACCCGGGGCAGAAGTGTTCCGCCCCGCACAGGAGCTGAAAGGCTTTGACAAGGTGCAGCTGCAGCCCGGCGAAAGCAAGACCGTGACCATCCCGCTGGACGACAAGGCATTCCGCTACTGGAACACCAAGACCGACAGCTGGGAAGTGGAAGGCGGCAGCTATGAGCTGCGGGTCGGCGCGTCCAGTGCGGACATCCGCCTGACCGCCGTGGTGAAAGTGGCCGGTACCGGCGCACCCAACCCCTATGCCGGCAAGCATCTGCCGCACTATACCAGCGGCAAGGTGCAGAGCGTTCCAGATGACGAATGGGCCACCCTGCTGGGCCGCCCGGTGCAGCAGGGAAAAGTTAAAATTGACCGCAACATGACCCTGGGCGAGCTGAACCACAGCCGCAGCCCGCTGGGCTGGCTGATCTGGCTGGTGCTTACCGCACTGCTGAACGCCAGCTACAAGCGCGGCAAGCCGGACCTGAATGTGCTGTTCCAGTACAACATGCCACTGCGTGCCCTGGCCAAAATGACCAGCGGTGCCATCAGCATGGGCATGGTGGATGGCATTGTGATGGAATTACAGGGATTCTGGATCATCGGCCTTGTGCGGGTGATCATAGAAGCCGTGAAAAACCTGGTACTGAACGCACAGCTGGAACAGCGCCTGCGCAACAGCTGAGGAAAGAGAGGGGCTATTTATGCAGCTATGGAATAATTTTGCGGCAAAACACCCCGCCGCAGCCAAGTGGGTGCGCGAAGGCGGACTGTTTGTGATCGTATCCAACCTGGTTACGGTGTTCAAATACCTGCTGCTGCAATTTTTGCCGGCGGCGTTCAGCAGCCTGCCGGTGGTGGATTTTGGCTGGCCGGGCATCCCGGTCACGCTGTTTGGCGAAACTTTCCAGTGGAACATCCTGGGGTATGATTCCGCCCATGGCGGTCTGCCGTACTTTTGCGCCTACATGGTTGCCATGGTGGTGGGAGAATGCATAAACTTTCCCATCCAGCGCAACTTTGTGTTCCGCAGCAAGGGCAACCTGGTCAAGCAGATCGCCTGGTATGTGGTGGCGTTCTGCTTGATCACCTGCATCGTCAACTCCATCAACTGCGTGTGGGTGGCGGTTGCGGGCCTGCTGGTGCCGGATTTCATCTACAACATTGGCACCACCGTGCTCAATGGCGGCATTTCCATGGTGATCTTCTTCTTTGTGAACAAGATCATCTTCCCAGAGGGCACACAGGCAAAATAAAGCCCGGCAGGATCACTGGTGCTTTTCCCGGTACTCGAACAGGGCGGCGGCACGGTACAGAAAAAAGTCCTTTGGATGGTATAAAAATGTGATTGCCAGCAACGGCGAAGATCTGAACGGATAAAGAAGAATGCTGCCTTTCCCTGATGTGGAGAAAGACAGCATTTTTATTGCGTTTTTCGGAAAGAGGTGAGCAGCGGCCCCTACAAATGGGTAACGGCTGGCCATAAAATGGCGCTATTACATGGTGTGCTTTGTGAGAAAGCGCTGTAGTGTGATGATATAAAACGGATGGGTGCATGGTGTGCGCCCCTACGGAATTACAACAAAACACCCCCGCCCGTGCGGTAAATGAACTGCATAGGGCGGGGGCACTGTTATTTTACAAAGAAAACGCGCAGAGCGGTGTTGCCTTTACTGTTCCACGGCACCGGTGGGCAGCTGGGGAACAGCGGTCAGGATGCGCATGAACTCTTCGCCGGTGATGGTTTCTTTCTCGTACAGGTACTTGGCGATCTCGTCCAGCTTGCCGCGGTTTTCAATCAGCATCTGTTTGGCTTTTTCATGCTGCTGCTTGACGACTTCCACGACCTTATCGTCCACTGTGGCGGCTGTGCGCTCACTGCAGGCCAGGCTGGCATCGCCGCCCAGGTAGGCGTTGTTCACGGTTTCCAGGGCGACCATGTCAAAGTCGTCGGTCATGCCGTAGCGGGTAATCATGGCGCGGGCCATCTTGGTGGCCTGCTCGATATCGTTGGATGCGCCGGTGGTGATGGAGTTGAACACCACTTCTTCGGCGGCACGGCCACCGGTCATGGTGGCAATTTTGGCCAGGATCTCTTCCTTGGTCATCAGGGTGTGGTCGCCGTCCTCTACCTGCATGGTGAAACCCAGCGCGCCGGAAGTGCGCGGCACAATGGTGATTTTCTGCACGGGGGCGGAATGGCTCTGCAGGGCGGCAACCATGGCATGGCCGACTTCGTGGTAGGCCACGATGCACTTTTCTTTGTCGCTCAGGATCTTATTCTTTTTCTGGGCACCGGCCAGGATGGTATCCACGGCTTCCTGCAGGTCGTACTGGGTAACGGCCATGCGGTGGTGGCGCACAGCGCCCAGGGCGGCTTCGTTGATGATATTGGCCAGCTCGGCACCGGAAGCACCGGGAGTCATGCGGGCAACCACGGCAAAGTCACAGTCGGGGCCGATTTTGACCTTTTGAGCGTGCAGGCGCAGGATGCTTTCGCGGCCTTTCAGGTCGGGCAGCTCCACGGGCACACGACGGTCAAAACGGCCGGGGCGGGTCAAAGCGGGGTCAAGGGATTCAGGACGGTTGGTGGCGGCCAGAATGATAACACCCTTGGCGGCGTCAAACCCGTCCATTTCGGTCAGCAGCTGGTTCAGGGTCTGCTCGCGTTCATCGTTGCCGCCCATACCGGAAGCACCGTCACGCTTTTTGCCGATGGTATCGATCTCATCAATAAAGATAATGCAGGGGGCTTTTTCGTTGGCCTGTTTGAAGAGGTCACGCACCTTGGAAGCGCCCATGCCGACGAACATCTCGACAAATTCAGAACCCGCAATGGAGAAGAAGGGAACACCGGCTTCGCCGGCAACAGCGCGGGCCAGCAGGGTTTTACCGGTGCCCGGGGGGCCGACAAGCAGAACGCCCTTGGGCATTTTGGCACCGATATCCTCGTAACGCTTGGGGTTATGCAGGAAGTCAACGATTTCCTGCAGGCTCTCTTTGGCTTCGTCCTCACCGGCAACATCGGCAAATTTGATGGACTTGCCATCCTCAACGACATACTGTTTGGCACCGGATTTGCCGCCGCCAAAAATCATGCTGTTGGCGCCGCCGGTCATTTCACCGACCCGCTTGCGCATCATGCGGTTGAACCAGACGATCAGGATGATCATGGGCAGCAGCGAGATGACCCAGCCCAGCAGGGTATCCACCCAGGTGGTCTGGTTGTACACCTTGCCAAAGGAAACGCCGGCGCTTTCCAACCGGTTGACCAGCTGCAGGTCCTGCGCAATGGAGTTGGTGCAGTAGGTGGTATCGTTTTTGTCCACAAAATAGATCTGCTGATCCTGAATTTCAACAGTGCTCAGTTCGCCGCCTTCGAGCATGTTCAGGAAGGTGCCGTAATCGACCTGTTTGACCTGGCCTTTCATCATGGCGGGGAAGGCCCAGAAATTGAGCAGCAGCAACACCACAAGGATCACGGCATATACAATGCCGGTCGTCTTTTTGGGGTCGCGCGGCTGTTGGGTTTCGTGCATAACAATTCCTCCAGTTGGGGGCGGTAATAGGGGCCCCCGATAGATTCTATCATGAAGAATAAAAATGAACTGCGGATGAACAAGGCATGAAATAGCTGGAAATTCCGGTAAACTTTGCGTGAACAAGGGCAGTTTGTGGGCAAAAACAGGAATGCAGACCGCGTAACGACAGGGAAAAGTGAAGGCAACACCGCACAATTCCCGCCTGACGGCTTAAGCACCGCTCCGGCGGCTGCGGCACGGCATCTGCGTTGCCAAAATGCTCGATAATAATGTCGGGTTGCGGTACCCGCATCGTGCTTCGGGGGCAAAAGCCCCTCGCACTCTGCGACCGCTGCCCCTGCTTCGGTTCGCTGGTTCCGCCACTGGCGGCGCTCACCTTTGCAGCATCCAGTATTATCTGCGCTTTTGGCTTAGCATCTGCCGCACCTCGCTCGCCGTATCGGCACTTAGAATTATGCGGTATTGCCTGAAAAGAATCTGAACGGTTTTCCACAAACAGAGGGGCTTCTTGTGGAAAACAAAAATGCGCGGCGGGGAGATAGGATGTTGATGACAGTATACCATGGCTGCAGCTTAGTATGCGGGACGATGCAGGCATCACGCCCTACAAATCTTTATAACAAAAGCGGGGCGCTGCCAATC
>CDYX01008091.1_pt1 | contig 12333 bp, 15 predicted proteins | sample 554871 | NCBI WGS metagenome assembly CDYX01 (sample SAMEA3182061, study PRJEB8094) | gut metagenome | biome: human; feature: gut; material: Stool; isolation source: human stools | place: Canada | collected 2013-01-14 | reverse complement strand
TGTCGATCTCCACGTCGGGCCACAAGTACGGACTGGTATACCCCGGACTGGGATGGGTCGTATGGAAGGACAAGAAGTACCTGCCCGACGAAATGTCGTTCTCGGTCAACTACCTCGGCGCAAACATCACGCAGGTGGGCCTGAACTTCTCGCGTCCCGCGGCGCAGATTCTCGGCCAGTACTACAACTTCATCCGGCTGGGATTCGAGGGGTACAAGGAGGTTCAGCAGAACTCGATGGACATTGCCAAGTACTGCCACGAGCAGATCGGCAAGATGCCGTGTTTCCGGAACTACGCCAAAGAGGTCGTCAACCCGCTGTTCATCTGGATGATGAACCCCGAGTACGACAAGAAGGCCAAATGGACGCTGTTCGACCTGCAGGCCGCCTTGCAGCAGAGCGGCTGGATGGTCCCGGCATACACCATGCCCAAGAACATCGACGAGATGATCGTCATGCGCATCGTGGTTCGCCAGGGTATGTCGCGCGACATGGCCGACATGCTTTTGGGAGACATCCGCAACGCCGTGGCCGAGTTCGAGAAACTCCAGTACCCCACTCCCTCGCGCATCAAGTACGAGAACAAGGTGCATCAGAAAGGCAAGGTATATACGCATTGATGCGGCCGGAGGTCACCGGACCTCCGACGGCCGGAACGTTTCCGGGAGGTGCCGCCACGGCCTTTGGCCGTGGCGGCAGACCCGCCCCGTCCCGAAGCTCCCGCCCCGGCGGGACTTCGGAGCGGAGTTTGAACGGGTCGCGGGCACGGATCGGACCCCGGACCGCAATTTCGGCCGCCGCATCCGGAAGCGGCTTCTCAAGCCGCCCCTGAAGGGCGCTTTCTCGCGGCCGGTAACGGCTGACCGAATATTCAGGGACCTTCCCCGCGACACGCGCCCCCTCCGGGCGGCAGAATGCCGGACGGCTCACGCTTCACCCCCGAAGCGGGGCCGTCTTTTTATTTGCGGCAGGAGTCTCTTCCGGGCCTTTGCCGGCGGCACTTCGTCCGCCGGCAGACTCCGGAGCCGGGGAACCGCCGACCTCACCCGTCTTCAGCCACTCCAGGTCGATCTGCGGAAAACGCGCGTGGATCAGCCGGGCCAGATCGGGGGTCAGGCGCGCCTGGCCCAACAGCACCCTGCGGATCCGCACGCTGCCGCGCAGCCCGAGCCACCGGGCAAAAAGTTCGAGATTGAGTCCCGACGCACCGACTACGAACCGCATGCGCTCGGCGTCGTGGAAATGGTACTCGCCGCGCGGACCGGCATCGTTCGTTTGCTTCATAACACAATGGTTTTAAGCGTCCGGCCCGAAAACACGAACGCGGACTACTGTTACTTACTCCGGGAAGGCTCTGGTAAGCCATGGCAAAGTAAGCACATATAGCCCGCGCCGTTGTGACGTAGGATCACATCCCATGCCATTCCGGCGCGGGGCCGCAAACAGCAGGAATATGTGCCCAACCGATGCCATTAAAATTTACCAGATTTTCCCGGTCGGTCAAGCCAACCCGCTATCGGCGGATTGCAGTGCAAATATAACTAAAAAAACCGCCCGGTGCAAATGCGAGGCTTTTTTATCCGGCACGCACGCCCGGGCCGCGCCAAAACCGGCTCCGCAACGGCACGACGCAACGGACAAAACATAGGGCGCAAAGGACTTGCCGGGACCGGAAAAAATGCGTATCTTTCGTGCGTTTTATCCCTAACCGTCTATGAAAGAAAATTTCGACATTTTCCTGATCATCATGGCTCTCCTGGCCGCCGTGGTCTACGCCGCGCTGCACTTCTTCGAAGCGGGCTACGGCTACCTCTTCGACCGCCGCTACGGACCTCCCGTGCCCAACCGCGTGGGATGGATGGTGATGGAATCCCCGGTTTTCATCCTCATGTGCGTGCTGTGGGCCTCGTCCGGGCGGATGTGGCAGGCCGGACCGCTGGCGCTGTTCTGCCTGTTCCAGGCCCACTACCTCCAGCGGGCCTTCATCTTCCCGCTGCTGATCCGCGGCAAGGGCCGCATGCCCCTCGGCATCGTCGTGATGGGCATGGTCTTCAACACGCTCAACGCCCTGATGCAGGGAGGATGGATCTTCTACGTCTCGCCCCCGGACTACTACGCCGGATGGTTCGCACAGCCCTATATCTATATCGGCGGGGCGCTGTTCGCGGCCGGAATGGCCGTAAACCTCCATTCGGACCACATCATCCGCCACCTCCGCCGACCGGGCGACACGCGCCACTACATCCCCCGCGGGGGCATGTTCCGCTACGTATCGTCGGCCAACTACTTCGGCGAGCTGATGGAATGGGTGGGGTTCGCCGTGGCCTCGTGGTCGTGGGCCGGAGCGGTCTTCGCATGGTGGACCTTCGCCAACCTCGCACCCCGCGCCGCGTCGCTGCGCCGCCGTTACGAACAGGAGTTCGGCGAGGAATTTTCGCGCCTCCGACGCAAACGCATCATACCCTTCATATATTAACCGCCTTAAAAAGCGGATTTAGGTTGCGGACGGTCTGTCACAACGTTTTTCACCCAACTCTGCGCCCCAACTGTTTAACTTCCAACTTTTAATATAAAATGTCTTCCCTTTTCACCCCTTATAAATTAGGCCCCGTCACGCTGCGCAACCGCACGATACGTTCGGCGGCCTTCGAATCCATGGGCAAGGACTTCGGTCCCACCGAGCAGCTCAAGGATTACCACGTCGCTGTGGCCCGCGGCGGCGTGGGCATGACCACGCTGGCATACGCCGCCGTGTGCCGCAGCGGACTGTCGTTCAACAAGCAGCTGTGGCTGCGCCCCGAGATCGTCCCGGGACTGCGCGGAATCACCGACGCCGTGCACCGCGAAGGGGCCGCCGCAGCCATCCAGATCGGCCACTGCGGCAACATGACCCACTGGACCACCGCCGGACAGATGCCCATCGGCGCCTCGACGGGATTCAACCTCTACGCCTACACGCCCGTGCGGGGCATGAAAAAACGCGAGATCGAACAGGTGGCCCGCGACTTCGGCAAGGCCGTGCGCACGGCCCGCGACGCCGGGTTCGACTCGGTGGAGGTGCACGCCGGGCACGGCTACCTCATTTCGCAGTTCCTCTCGCCCTACACCAACCACCGGCACGACGAATACGGCGGTTCGCTCGAAAACCGCATGCGCTTCATGCGCATGTGTCTGGGCGAGGCCGTGGAGGCGGCCCGGGCGTGCGGCATGGCGATCACCGTGAAGCACAACATGTACGACGGCTTCAAAGGGGGCATCGAAATCCCCGAGAGCATCGAGATCGCACGGGTCATCGAATCGTTCGGCGTGGACGGCATCGTCCTCTCGGGCGGGTTCGTCTCGAAAGCCCCGATGGCCGTCATGCGGGGGCTGATCCCGATCTACACCATGAGCTACTACTCGCCGCTGTGGCTGCGCTACTTCATCCGCTGGTGCGGACCCTTCATGATCAAACAGTTCCCCTTCGAGGAGTGCTATTTCCTCGAAGACGCCAAGAAATTCCGGGCCGCCCTGAAAGGTCCGCTGATCTACGTCGGGGGACTCGTCAGCCGCGAGGGCATCGACCGGGCGCTGGACTCGGGATTCGAGCTGGTTCAGATGGCCCGGGCGCTCGTCAACGACCCGGCGTTCGTCGCAAGGCTCCGCGAGGGCGACGCGGCGACGCGCAGCGCCTGCGACCACCGCAACTACTGCATCGCGCGGATGTACTCCGTGGACATGAAGTGCTGCAAGCATTGCGACGACCTGCCGCGAAAGATCGTCGAGGAACTCAAACGCCTGCCGTGATGAAAAGCGAAGCAATCACGACGCGCGGGGAGCGCAGCGCCTCGCCCGCCGCCGTTTCCGGAAGCGGCCGCTGCGCCGGCCGGCGGGGAGCCGTCGCCCCGGGGAGCGCCTGGGCGCTGGTCACGGGCGCGGGATCGGGCATCGGGCGCTGCTATGCCCTGCGGCTGGCGGCGCTGGGTTACAACCTGGTGCTGGCGGGCAACCGCCGCGAACCGCTGGAGACGGTATGCGGCGAGATACTCGCCGCCGCGGGAACGGGTCCGGACGGCGACGCCCCGAAAGCGACATCCGCCGCCGGATTCCGGCCCGACGTGCGGATCGTGGAGATCGACCTGGCGCGCGCCGAAGCCGCCGCGGAGCTGTGGGAGGCCGTGCGGCGCGAAGGCGCCGCCATCGACGTGCTGGTGAACAACGCCGGGATATTCTCGTTCCGCGATATTCTGCACACCCCCGCCGAGCGCATCGAGCGCATCATCCTGCTGCACGACCTGACGAACACCCAGCTGTGCCGGATGGCGGCGGCCGACATGGTGCGCCGCGGCTGCCGGGGCCATATCCTCAACATGTCCTCCTACTCGCTGTGGATGCCCTTTCCGGGACTGGCCCTGTACAGCGCGTCGAAGGCCTACCTGCGGTCGTTCTCGGTGGCCTTCGCGAAGGAGGTCCGGGAGCACGGCATCCGCGTCACGGCGGTCTGCCCGGCGGGCGTGGCGACCGACCTCTACGGACTGACTCCCCGCTGGCAGCGCATCGGCACACGCCTCGGGGTGCTTATCACGGCCGACTCGTGCGCCCGTCGCGGACTGCGTGCCCTGTGGCGGGGACGCCGGTGCATCGTCCCCGACTGGTGGAACCGCGTGTGGATTCCCCTCTGCAAGATACTGCCGATGTGGGTGCTGCGTCCGGTGCGCAGGTTCACGATGAAGTTTCAGAAATAGGCTCTTTGAGCACGAAAAAAACAATAAATTATGAACACAATCAAAACCGTCGTCTTCGACCTCGGAGGCGTGCTGGTCGATCTGGACAGGGACCGCTGCACCGGCGCCTTCCGGAGCCTCGGGATGGATGCCGTGGCCGATCTGATCAACCCCTATTACCCCGCCGAAATGATCGGACGGCTGGAGCGCGGCGACATCTCGTTCCACGAGGCCTGCGACCAGATGCGGCAGCTATCCGGACGGCAGGAGGTCACCGACGCGCAGATCGCCTGGGCCTACGGCCGGTTTCTGGTGCGTATCCCGGTCGCGAAACTCCGCCAGATAGACGCCCTGCGCGAGCGCGGAATACGGACCTGCGTGCTCTCGAACAACAACCCCGCGTCGATGAAGTACATCCGCCGGATGTTCACGGCCGACGGCAAGACGATGGACGACTATTTCGACGCCGTCTACCTCTCCTACCAGCTGTGCGAACTGAAACCTTCCGAGGCCATATTCCGCAAGATGATCGCCGCAGACGGCATGCTTCCCGCCCAAACGCTGTTCATCGACGACGGACAGAGGAACGTCGACGCCGCACAGAGACTCGGATTCGCGGTCTACATGCCCGGTCCGGGGGAGGATTTCGGCCACATACTCGACAATCTCAACCGTTACGAAGAGATCCTGTAAAATCGCGCAGGCCGACTGATGCCGCCCGTCGCCGCGGCCGTGTCGCCCGTGAGGAAAAGCCGCGTCGAAAAGCACGGCCGCGAACTTGCCGGGCGGCTCGGTCGGCCGCCGACGGCACGGGTCCGTCGCCGGACGCAACGGAAACCGCGTCGTCGGCAGGGAGCGCATCATCCGCGTCATACGCAGAAACCGCGCCGCCAGCCGAAAGCCCGCCGATCCGGCAAAGACAGGAACAAAACAAAGCAACCCCTCCGGTCGCAGGACCGGAGGGGTTTCCTCATTTCATACATCGTCTGTCGGAGTGACAGGATTCGAACCTGCGACCCTCTGGTCCCAAACCAGATACGCTACCGGACTGCGCTACACTCCGAACGCCGCGGCTTCCGCCGGAATTTCAATAAAAAAGCAGACCACCCTATCGAGCAGTCTGCCGATTTGTCGGGGAGACTGGATTCGAACCAGCGACCTCCAACTCCCGAAGCTGGCGCGCTAACCGGACTGCGCTACACCCCGAACAAGTGCCCTTATCGTTTTAAGAGCGCACAAAGATAAGTTTAAAATCCGAAAAGACAAAATTATTTCCGAAAAAACATTCTTCAAAAATAACGGACCGGACTCAAAAGCCCCGCAGCGGACGATCGCGGCCGCCTCGCAGCGCCCGGTCCGCCCCGGCGGCGGAAAATCCCGGTTTTCGGAACAAGAGACCGATTTTTTTCGTATATTGATGCCGCAACGACGCTTTCACGGGCCAGGCGGCGCAACCGTACCGGGTGCAATCCGGTTTTGCGGCCATCCCGGCTCTTTCATGTTTTCAGACAATGACCGCCAAACTGCTGCTCATACTCCGTTTCTACCGCTCGGCAATGCTCTTCTTCTGCGGAGCGGTGAGCCTCGCCCTGGCGTGGGTCGCCAAGGTCCACGGAGCGCCGATCGTCCCGGCATTGCTGCTGGGGAAAGCCCTGATCTACCCGCTTTTCCTCTACGTGTGGATCGTGCCGCGCTATTCCGACGAATTCTACTATTACCGCAACCTCGGCATCCGCCGCCGTGCTCTGCTGGGCATAAGCTGTGCGGTGGATTTCGGATTGTGCTGCCTTTTGCTGAACGGTTCCGCCGCCCTGCTGTATGCCGCCCGCTGAAAAACATATCCTCGAAATCGACTCCGCAGAGCTGGCGTTCGGCGGACGGAGCATCCTCTCGGGAGTTTACCTGCTCGCCGAAACGGGCTGCGTGACGGCCGTGCTCGGACGCAACGGGTGCGGCAAGAGCTGTCTGATGAAGATTCTCTCGGGGGCGCTGAAGGCCGGGTTCTGCTCGATGCGCATCGACGGGAAATGGCACGGGCGGTTCACCGAAAAGGAGGTCCGCTACCTCCCCCAGCACGCATTCATCCCCGGATGGCTCCGGCTGGAGCGCGTGCTCCGCGATTTCGGACTGTCGCGGGAGGAACTGGAACGATGGTTTCCGCTGTTCGTCCCCCTGCGCGGCAGCCGCATCGGGGAGCTGTCGGGCGGGGAACAGCGCATATTGGAGTGTTTCGTCATCCTGCGGAGCCGCACGCAGTTCGTCCTGCTCGACGAACCGTTCTCGCAAATCGCACCCCTGCACGTGGAGACGCTCCAGACGCTTATCCGGCAGGAAAAAATGGCAAAAGGAATCCTGCTCACCGACCACATGTACCGCCACGTGACAGGCATCGCCGACCGTCTCTACGTGATGGCCGACGGGCAAGCCTATCCGTGCGCAAACGACGAGGAGCTGGTCCGGCGGGGATATTTAAGGCGTATGTGAAAGATCAGGGCACAATGTCCAAAACAATCCGGATGACGTAATCCCGTTGCGAAGTGTTCGCATCAAACAAAACCGTAATCGTATTTTCGCCCTGTTTGCCGACCGTATTCGTTATTATTCTAATCTGCCCCGTTTGTCCGGGTCCAAGCGTTTGAGGCAATTCAACCTTCGTACAATTACAGGAGGGTTTATAATTCAAAATATTCAAATCTACTGCTCCGACGTTTTTAATCCGTACAATTTTCTCAACCACATCGCCGGATTTCACATCGGGAACCCGAAAAATCCGCTTATCCAAGAAAATCAACTCCGCGTTTCCTTCTCCGGCATAAACGGCAGCCATCGAAAACAATATTAAAACAGTCAAGAGGAAACGTCTCATAACATAAATTTCAGAATTTTGAAAGACTCGTTATCCATATCCGCAGGCAGAATGCCGTAAAACCAATCGTCATGCCGACCGATAATTTCGAGATGACTATCCGTTACGACATTGCCGATCAGCTCCGTACCGCGATAAATCTGGATTCCATATCCGGCATTCCCCTCCTTTTTATAACTCCGGAACAAATAATCTCCGACCCGCACGAGATGGGTGTAATATCCGTACGCCTGCGAATGGGATCGGTAGACGGTCTCATATTCGCGGAAAGAACCGGTAGCGGGAAAATCGGAGCTTACACCTTCTGCCCCACAACCGAAACTGTACAGCAACCGGCCGTCGGCCAGATTCCTGACATAAATCAGGGAATCGGCAGCATAACCCACGTAAATATTATTCCCGGCGGCATCGGTATCGAAATCGAATGCCGAGAAAACGGGGATGTTCCGCTGCCGGTATACCGGCGGATAAGACCCGAACAAACGGCCCGTAGTCCGGTTTTTCAGATCGACAAAGATAAAATTATAGGCCTCGTTCCAGAATTTCCGGGCCTGGCCTCCGGTTTCATATCCGTTGTAAAGTACGTGTTCCGTAACGACAGGCATGACCAACAGACTGTCTACGACTTTTATGCGCCGCACGTTAGCGTTGAATTCATACATGTATTTCACCTCCGGATCGGGTTTGTGCAGAAGCTGCATCCAGTCGTCGCGGTCGAGAGGAATATCGGACAGGAACGGATAGGGATCGGCCGTTCTACGATACACAGAATCGTAAACGTAAATCCACCAGCTGCTGTCGAGCATGACCAACCCGCCATCGCCGGCTATCGTAGACACAAAGGCCGGAGAGAGCATCTCATCGGGTCCCCGGCCGCGCGAAATATGCCGGGAAATGAAACGGCCCTGCATATCGTATTCACGGACTCCGACCATGTAATAGTCCAGAAACAACAATCTGCCGTCTGAAAGCATCCACCGGCCGTCGAGAGATGTCGGACCGGCGGCTATGAGCAGCGTATCCGTATCGGCAAAGGCCGTGAGCGAAACATGCCGGTCGCCCCGGTATTCCAGTCCGGCGTATTCATCCGCCCGGTCGGAACGACTGCACCCCGAAATGAAAAGCAAGGCGAAGAGCAGTACGCATAACACTCTATTCATAGTCGATTCCGTACAATGTCGGATAGATGATTTCCCGGCCGATTTTATAATATTGCAATCTGCGTTTGCGATAAATCCCCTCCTCCGCACCGAGACGTTCCGGACCGCCCAAAGAGGAATTGTATACCGGAAGAACAAACGCACGCGCCTGCGCCTGCTCATAGAGCGTCCGGCCGTTGACGCCGAGCTCGCGGAACAACCGCGGCCGATCGATACCGGGCATGGGAATCCGCTCCCACCGTCGGCGCTCAAAAGGCGCTGTCAGAACGAACCCGTATTCATTTTGAGGAATGGCATGTTTTTCGACGAGCCTTTTCAGCGAGTCGCCGAGCATGACCGGGTCGAAAAAGTGCACCGACGTATATTCCCGGAGTTCGTTCGCCGCCGGATTACGCCGCCGATTCTGCCCGAAGGAGTAGTACCGGCCCGACTCAATGCCCGGATCGACCCACGCGACCCGAGCCGTGATTTGCAACGTATAAAGCACACCGTTCGAAACCGCGTAATCGACTTCGACCCGATGGCGCGTCGCCGACGGATAAGCCGCGACCGTCGTGCGCGGAAAAGCGACGTAATGATCTTCGAGATTTTCCGTCTGAACTTTCACCACACGGGCCTCATCACAGAGACAATGGATAAATCCCTCGCCGCAAATCCGCGTTTTACGCGGAAAAGTGCCCGATTTGTTTTGAAAATGAATCACCCACACCTCATCCTCCCCGACAGTATAAACACTATCGACGCGATACGTAAAATTCCGGACCTGTCTCGGATTGAGCGGAGAATACATTTCGAGCGACCGTTTCCACTTCCAGGGATCGTTTTCCGCGTTCAGGTAACGTATCTTGAGGCTGCCCACATCGCCTGCATCGCCGGAATACACACCCCGTATCTCCAGCACTTCGTCGCTGTTGGCAGCCAGCGGATCGCTTTTCATAACCGTCAGCGGAAACCAATAACGCTTGTTTTTGTCGTCCCAATCGAAACGGGCGGCCGCAAGCGAGAAATTGCAGGAAGCGAACAATCCGTCATAGCCCATGAATTCCCGGTATTTACCACGACACTCGACCGAAGAAAGCCAGATCACACGGGCCGCATAATCTTTTGCCGTATGGGTCGAGAAGTTCACGGCCGTTTTCCGGACCAGCGCAGCCACTTCTTTTTCAGGGAATACGCCGACAGCGGCGATCGCCACCGTTTCGGGCGTCAGAACGACCTCGGACATCGTTCGGAGTCGACCGACCCCGACATACAACGGCCGGTAAAACATCGAACGGAATACGAGTGTGTCGCTGTCGGTGAAATCGCCTTGCCGAAGCGTCATCCGGCCCCGGTTGTCGGACATCGCATATCGACCGGTGCGCTCGCAAACGGCATAAATAAACGGAACGGGGTCCCCGTCCTGATTTCGGACCCCGAAAGTCCGATCCTGTGCGAATCCCGGAAGAGCGCACGACAGAAGAAGCAGTAAGAATCCCCTCAACCACATTATCAAGCTACGATTTCCCGGCAAACGTCACAACCGGTGGTAGTGGCAGTAGAGCAATTCGCCGTCGTCGCCACGCAGGTGCATGCCGCCGCCCTGACAGTAGCGGAACATCCGGCAATCGGCACATTCGCCCCTGCGCGCCCATTCGCGGTCGCGGAACGGCCCGAAGCGGTTCTGCCACACGTCCCAGAACTGATCCCGGTAGATGTTTCCCTGATGGTAGTTGGCGCGGATCGACGTGCACCCCGAAATGGCCCCGTCGACCCGGATCGAAGCCACGGAGACACCCGCGGCACATTGGTAGAAATGGTCGCGGACCTCGGCCTCGTAACCGCCCAGAAAACCCTCGCAGGCGTAGCTGACCTCGATCCGGCCCTCCTGCCGCGTGCGGCGGATGAATTCCAGCATCTCCCGGAACTGGGCGTCGGTCATCCGCAGCGTCGGATCGTTCTTGGCACGCCCCATCGGAAAAATCGAAAAGAGCCGCCAGTGGCGCACCCCCTCCGAAAGGAGCATGTCGCGGAAGGCCTCCAGCTGCGGAACCATCGCCCCCGTGACGCAGGTGACCACGTCGTACGACAGCGAGGGTTCGCGCACGATCATCCGCACGGCCTCCAGCGCGCGGTCGTAACTGCGGGGATTCCCGCGGATATAGTTGTGCTCACGCTCGAAACCGTCGAGGCTCACCGAAACCGATTTCAGGCCCGCGTCGAGCAGACGCCCGAAGCGTTCCGGGGTCAGGGCCATGCCGTTGGTCACCATGCCCCACGGGTAACCGCGGCACGTGACCTCGGCGCCCGCCTCCTCCAGGTCCGCGCGGACGAGCACTTCGCCGCCCGAGAAGATAATCAGCACATCGGCGGGATCGACGTGGGGCGTGACCTCCTCGTCGAGCACCTTCAGAAAATCGCCCAGCGGCATGTCCGCCACGCCGGGATCAACCCGGCAGTCGCTGCCGCAATGACGGCACGAAAGGTTGCAGCGCAGCGTGCACTCCCAGAAAAGCGTATCGAGACGGTGTTCGCGCACCTTCGAAGCATACAGGTCGGAAAAAATATTGAGGGCCAATCGTTTGCGAAGCCCCAGCCGGCGGCGTGACATGGCTTATTTCCCGCCGGCCGAAGGGTCCTCCTCCTGCGGGCGTTCGGCCACGGGAGGCAGCGAATCGGGGCGTTCGCGTTCCAGGCGTTTGAGCCGCTCGTTGCGGATGCTGTCCTGACGGGGCGTACGCACGCCGTACATGACCACGACACGGCGGGGAAACTCGGAGTATCCCTTTACGACCGTCGTGTCGGCGTCCTGCGACTTCGCGGTGTCCTCCTTGGGAGCGTTTTTCACCGATGTGCAGGCCGCGGAGAAGCCCAGAAGGGCCGCCAGCGCGAGTTTCAGATTTCTGTTCATAACGCCATGTGGTTTAACATTCTCTACGCAAAGATAAGAATTTTCCGCATAAGACGAAAAAACATGCCAAAAAGTTTTGAAAGCCAATGATTTTTATTTTACTTTGCCGAACACATTAACACTTTAATTCTCTATTTTTATGACAGGTAAGGTAAAATGGTTCGATGGCAAGAAAGGCTATGGATTCATTACGGCGGAGAACGGAAAAGAGATTTTCGTACACTTCTCGGGCATCGCTAAGGACGGTTTCAAGTCGCTCAACGAAGGTCAGGCGGTCGAGTTCGAAGTTGGCTCCGGGGCCAAGGGCGAACAGGCTATTAACGTAACTGTAGTTGAGTAATCGCGCAAACTATAATTACAGAGATCAAAAAGGAGGTCCCCTCATGCAGGAGGCCTCCTTTTTTCTTGCCCGTTTGAAAAAAAAACAGTACTTTTGGGCGTCCGAAACCGAAAAAAAGGTTCTCAAAACATAAAAACTCAAATCATGAAAGAAGCAATCGCAATTCTGACCGGCGGCGGACCGGCTCCCGGCATGAATACCGTAGTGGGCAGTGTGGCCAAAACGTTCCTGCGCCAGGGTTACCGCGTCATCGGCCTCCACGAAGGCTACACGGGCCTGTTCAACCCCTCGCCCCGCACCGTAGACATCGACTACCCGATGGCCGACGGCATCTTCAACCAGGGAGGTTCGTTCCTGCAGATGAGCCGTTTCAA
>CDYX01034896.1_pt1 | contig 12393 bp, 10 predicted proteins | sample 554871 | NCBI WGS metagenome assembly CDYX01 (sample SAMEA3182061, study PRJEB8094) | gut metagenome | biome: human; feature: gut; material: Stool; isolation source: human stools | place: Canada | collected 2013-01-14 | reverse complement strand
CCCATTCTGGCCGAGCAGAATATCGAAGACACTTTTACTATCCCGACCGAAATCGCCACTGATCAGGGTTCCTTTATCCTTGAGGTGCATGGGAGCTCAATGATCAATGTCGGCATCTTCAATGGCGATTACATCATCGTCCGTGAACAAAAGAGTGCCATGAACGGCGAAATTGTCGTGGCCATGATTGATGGTTCAGCGACCGTCAAGACGTTCTACAAGGAGCAGGGACGCGTACGCCTGCAGCCCGAGAATGACACCATGGAGCCTATCTATGCAACGAATCCCATCATCTTGGGCAAAGTCGTCGGCTTAATGCGCCGGTTCTCGTAATGCAAAAACGCATCACCATCTTTGATACCGTCCGCGGGTTTACGATGATTTCAATGGCAGGTTTTCACGCTTGCTACGATCTCGCCTACCTGTACGACTGGGATATGCCCTGGTTTACCCAGACCGTCTTTCAAGACATCTGGCGCGCCAGCATCAGCTGGGTATTTTTGTTTATCGCGGGTTGGATGTGCACCCTTTCGCGCAACAATATCAAACGTGCCGCCAAATACGCCTTAGCAGCACTCGTCGTCTGGCTGGCAACAACACTTGTCTCAGTCGACGATTCGGTTAATTTTGGCATCATCTACTGCATGGCCGCATGTACCGGCATCGTAGCGTTGACCGATCCCGTCCTTAAGAAGATATCGGCGAGATGGGGCATGTCGCTATGCCTTGTGTTGTTCGCCCTCACCTGGAGTATCCCCAAAACGATCTACCCTGTCCCCTACCTGGCGTGGCTGGGATTTCCGAGCCTTGGGTTTGTTTCAGGTGATTACTACCCCATCATCCCGTTTATCTTTATGTATCTTGCAGGATACTTCGCCGCACACATAGCGCAGGGAATCGATAAGACCGCCCTAAGCTGGGCCTACGCCAACCCCCTGCCGGCGCTCGCCAGCCTTGGACGTCATGCACTCCCCTTTTATCTGCTGCATCAACCCATTATTCTGGGCTTTTTGGAGCTCGTCTACTCGGTGCGATAACGCTTGAGCCGCGGCGCGATACGGGCCGGCAGCTTCGCCACAATACGAACGCCGTCCTCAAGATATTCCTCGTGCAAAAGGGTTCCCTGCTCATGCACCAGCGTGATGAGGGCGCCCTCGCGATACGGGATATCAGCAGAGAGCAACACATCGGTAGCAGCCGCCTCACGAGCAATACGGTCGACGAAATCGTCGAGTCCCTCGCCCGTCTGGGCCGAGAACAGCACGGCCTCGGGATAGCGACGACGGAAGCTCAGGCGATCAACGCTATCGAGAAGATCGATTTTATTGAATACGGTCAGCGTTAAACGCTCTCCAGCGCCAATCTCATCAAGAACGCGGTCGACAGCCTCAAGCTGCCGCTCATAGTCCTCGTCAGACGCATCTACGACTTTGAGAATTAGATCGGCACCCAACACCTCGGACAGCGTCGATTTAAAGGCATCGACCAGACCATGCGGCAGCTTTTGAATAAAGCCGACGGTATCAGTAATCGTCATGCCGCGACCGCCGGGCAGGCGATACGAACGCGTCGTCGGGTCGAGCGTAGCAAACAGCTTGTCCTGCGAAAGTACCGTAGAGCCGGTCAGGCGATTGAGCAACGTCGATTTACCGGCATTGGTATAACCGGCTAACGCGACGCGAAACGCCGGTGACTCAATGCGGCTCTTGGACTGGACATCGCGACGCTGTTCAACCTGCTTGAGCTCACGACGAAGCGCGGCAATCTTATTGCGAATCAAGCGACGGTCAACCTCGAGCTGGCTTTCACCCTGGCCAAAGCGCGAACCGATGCCGCCGCGCGTCTGCTCCTTGGCAAGATGGCTCCACATGCCACGCAGACGAGGCAACAGATATTGAAGCTGCGCCAGCTGTACCTGTAGGCGTCCCTCACGCGTCTGAGCATGCAGACCAAAGATATCCAAGATCAGTGCTGTACGATCGATAATCTTTACCGGCTCGCCCACGGCTTTCTCCAAATAGGATTGCTGCGAGGGCGTCAGGTCGTCGTCAAAAATAACGACATCGGCATCCATGCGATGCACCAGGCCGCACAGCTCTTCAACCTTACCGGAACCGATAAACGATTTTGGATACGGCTTAACCAGACGCTGTGACAAACGCGCCACGCACTGGGCGCCAGCTGTATGGGCCAGGCGCTCAAGCTCGTCAAGCGAACGATCGAGCGGCCATGCATTGTCGCGCCACTCAACACCAACTAATATGGCACGCTCGGGCTCGGGTGCCGTGGGAACAAGGGGGAAACGGGCCATTAGGCAGCCTCAATACGATGCAGGATGTCCTCAACGACCTCATCGATCGTAAACTCGTCCATATCAAACCACACGATACGGTCATCGCGCTTAAACCACGAAAGCTGACGTTTGGCATAGCGACGCGAACGCATCTTGATGAGTTCGCGAGCCTCATCCATAGAAATCACGCCATTGAAAGCATCAATGATCTCTTTATAGCCAATTGCCTGCATCGAAGTCAGGGCATCTCCCAGCCCCTGGTCCATAAGACCGCGAACCTCATCGACAAGACCCTGCTCAAACATCAGATCGACGCGCAGGTTAATGCGCTCGTAGAGCACCTCGCGATTACGCGTCAGACCAAACCATAGAGCATGATAATGCTCGCGCGGAACACTAAACTGACTTTTTTGCTGTGCATAGGAGATACCATCATCATGCATCTCGAGCGCACGAATCACACGGCGCACATTATGGGGATGAATAACAGCAGCCGATTCTGGGTCGCGCTCGGCAAGCAGGGCATGCAGCTCTTCCTCGCCAATACGCTCGGCAAGCTCCTGATAGCCCATACGACGATCGTCCTCAAGTTCACCCGAAGGAAAGTCCATTTCATCGAGGGCGGCCTTGAGATACAGCCCCGTACCTCCGCAAAAAACCGGCAGACAACCCGAACCAAGGAGACGTTCAACATGCGCGCGAGCGTCAGCCTGATAAAGCGCAGCAGAATACGCCACACCCGGCTCTACAATGTCGACGAGACGCAGCGGCGCCGTACACTCATCGGGCGCCATCTTTGCGGTACCGATGTCCATGCCGCGATAGATTTGCATCGCATCGCACGACAGCACTTCGGACGAAAGACGAGCTGCCAAACGGTCGGCAACATCACTCTTACCAACCGCCGTCGGACCGACGATCGCAACGGCGGAAAGTCCTGCCCTGGGAGAAACCATTAGCGCGGCTCGCCCACAACGGAGCCGGACAAATACCAGGTCTTGGCAACGTCAACATCAACATCAACGATCTTGCCAACAAGCTGATCGATGCTGTAACCCTCGGGGATAGGCGCATGCACGGTCTGATTCTTGGGACTCTTGCCCAGCAGGACCGCGTCGTTCTTTTTACTCGTTCCCTCAATGAGCGCCGGCACCACAGTATGAAGCTCACACTGGTTATACTCGTGTGCCGTAGTCTCGATAACCTTAACCAGGCGGTTGAAACGCTCGAGAATAACCTCATGCGGCGTAGGATCGTCAATCTCTGCGGCCGGGGTACCGGCGCGCTTGGAATAGATGAAGGTATAGGCCTGGGCATAGCGGACCGTCTCGGCAAGTGAGAGCGTCTGCTCAAAGTCTTCTTCAGTCTCGCCCGGGAAGCCAACGATGATGTCGGTCGAGAGCGCGATATCGGGCATCCGGTTGCGAATGCGATCGACCAGGCCCAGATAGTCCTCGCGTGTATAACGGCGATTCATTTCCTTGAGAATGCGCGTCGAACCTGACTGGACGGCCAGGTGCAGCTGCGGCATAACAGCAGGCGTCTCGGCCATGGCGTCGATGGTCTCGGGCAGCAGATCCTTGGGATGCGAAGACGTAAAGAAGATGCGCTCCACACCCGTATCGCCCACGGCACGCAGCAGATCGGCAAAACGCGGCTTGCCAAACAGATCGCGACCATATGAGTTAACGTTTTGGCCCAGCAGCGTAATCTCACGCACGCCCTGGCGCACCAAACCGGTCACCTCGTCGACAATCTCCTCGAAGGGGCGGCTCTTTTCGCGACCGCGCACGTACGGCACGATGCAATAGGTGCAGAAATTATTGCAGCCCGTCATGATGGGCACCCAGGCGTGATACTGGGTCTCGCGATGCCACGGCATGCTCATGGCATCCGTATCCTCATGCTCATTGGTGCGGATATGACGCTTGCCGTCAAGGAACGCCTCGGCAATGAGCTCGGCCACATGTGCGATAGAATGCGTGCCAAAGATGACATTGACGTTATCGACGTTGGTGAGCAGGCCCTCGCCATCACGCTGCGCAATGCAGCCGCCCACGGCAACCACACGCTTGCCCGAAGGCGAAGGCGGCAGGCTTTTGCAGGAATTGCACTGACCGTACAGGCGAGTATCGGCGGCTTCGCGCACGCAGCATGTCATGAAGACAACGATATCGGCATGCTCGGGATCGAGTGCCATGAGACAGCCATACGAATCAAGCAGACCGCTCACGCGCTCGGAATCGTGCTGATTCATCTGGCAGCCAAAGGTGCGGATAAAGTAGGTTTTACCGGCAAGAATATCGCGTACGGAACGCTGGTCCATGTGCATAAGTCCTAACGATGGAAGGGAGGCGAATCGAGGCAAGCAGAGGCTATGCCACAGGCTTAACATCATCCATGACGACGTTATCCATAGCAGCTCGATTGATCTGGTGAACGTAGATAGAAAGGCGGATGGCCGTGCGCGACTCCCCGTTAATGAGGATGTCGGAGAACACGGGCGCGCAGGAAATATCAAAACCGGTTGGAATCAAAAAACCGCGCGCGATAGCCACGGCCTTAATGGCCTGGTTGACAGCACCAGCGCCGACACACTGGATGTTGACGGGTACACCATCCTTGACCATGCCGGCGATGGCGCCGGCAACGGACGCGGGCGATGATTTGCTTGATACCTTCAGGCAATCCATGAAGAAACTCCTGCGTTTAAAAGTACGTTTTAACTGCAATAACTGTATCGTACCGAGTGGACTCGGTAAAGGCACTATTCCTCTTTGGCAAGATCGAAGGTCACAGTGATTCGATCACGCGAAACGCGAATCTTTGGGTCGCCGCAAAGGTTGAGATAGTACCGGGCGGCAAGGTCATTAAAGTCACGCTCCACAGCACGCGAAAACTGTGCCATGTCATCCTTGGCAATACGTAGCCCGCGACGATCCTTCGCGAGATCGACAGGAGCCGGCGAATGCGAGGAAGAATCACGCTCGCGCAGCAGACGCGCGGTCACACCGCGAACGGGCTTAATCTGCCCTGCCAAAATGCGATGTGCAGTGCGCTCGGACATCTCAAGACCCAAACCCGAGCAGATACGGATAAAGTCCTCGGCATCGGAGGCAAGGCCTAAACGATCGACAACCGGAAGCTCGCTCTCGTCGTCAATGAACAGGAGACGAGACGTATCGAGCCGACTTGACGCCTGAGCATAAAGGGTCGCGGCAATCTCAGACGGAGAACCAAGATAGACATCGCAACCACGCAACTCCTCGAGCGCAAACTCACAAGCAGCGCGAATAATATTATGCGGACCGCGAGCACAGACATAACGTCCATCCTCATCCTTGACGGCCTGGGGCCAGCTGGACTGATCGGCACGCTCGCTGAGGCGGTCGGCCGCAACGCTCACCTTAAAGGCCGAGCCAAGATCGACACCGGACGTGACCACACGGGCCTCGTCGGTGTTCTGCTTGATCGAAAACAATGCCATGCCACGACCGTGAACGCCCCAACGGTCCATCTTCATGCTCTCGAGCTTGGAGGTAACGCGGGCATCGAAGATTCGCTCTTGCATATCCCGCGGAACGCCCGAACCGTTATCCAGAAAGACGAGCGTGCGGATGCCATCTTCCTTGGTCGTGGCGAGATAGACCTTGTCGGCGCCAGCATCGCGAGCATTACGGAGCATTTCGATGACGATATCCTCGACATGCTGAATGTCGTGCTTTGCCTGGCGCCGCTCGGCCTCCGAAACGCGGAGGCGGACATACCCTTCGCCAAGGTTCTCCTCGACGCGAAGGTTGCCCTCCCCCGACATCGACGCGATAAATGAGATGAGCTCGTTCGCGTCGCTCATGTTATTTAGCGATATCGACAGCGCGGCTCTCGCGAATCACGACGACGCGCACCTGACCGGGATACTCCATCTCTTCCTCGATCTGATGGGCGATATCGTGAGCCAGGACCGTGGACTGGGCATCGGAGATCTTGTCCGGCTGAACCATGACGTGGACCTCGCGACCAGCCTGCATGGCATAGGTACGCTCGACGCCTTCATGGGAGTTGGCGATCTCCTCGAGCTTCTCAAGACGCTTGATGTAGTTCTCGGCAGACTCGCGACGGGCACCGGGGCGAGAGGCAGAGACAGCATCGGCGGCCTGTACCAGGACATCGAGCACCGTGTTGGGGTCGACGTCGGCATGGTGAGCCTCGATAGCATGGACGATAACGGGCTTCTCGCCATAACGGCGGGCAAGCTCGGCGCCGATGACGGCATGCGGCCCCTCGACGTCATGGTCGATTGCCTTGCCCAGGTCGTGCAGCAGGCCGGCGCGCTTGGCGGTCACAACGTCCAGGCCAAGCTCGGAAGCCATCACGCCGCACAGGTCAGAGACTTCGAGGGAGTGCTGAAGCACGTTCTGACCAAACGAGGTACGGTAGCGCAGGGCACCAAGGGTCTTGACGATCTCGGGGTGCAGGTCGTGGATGCCGGTATCGAAGGCAGCCTGCTCGCCAGCCTCGCGCACACGCTGCTGAACCAGGTCGGCAGCCTTGTGATACATCTCCTCGATGCGGGCAGGGTGAATGCGGCCGTCGGCGATGAGGTTCTCGAGGGCGACACGGGCGGTCTCACGACGGACCGGGTCGAAGCTCGAAAGAACGACTGTCTCTGGCGTGTCGTCGATCACGAGGTTGACGCCGGAAACCTGCTCGAAGGTCCGGATGTTGCGACCCTCGCGACCGATGATACGGCCCTTGAGGTCATCAGAGGGAATGTGCACGGAGGTAACGGTGACCTCGGCTGTGTGGTCGGCAGCGCAGCGCTGAATCGCCAGGGACAGAATCTCCTGGGCGGTCTTGTGGCACTCGGCGCGAACCTGCTGCTCGGACTCGCGAATGATCGTGGCGGCCTCGTGGGTGACCTCGCCGCGAACCTTATCGAGGAGCTCCTTGTGGGCGTCCTCGCGGGTAAGGTCGGCGATTCGCTCGAGCTCGGAGGTCTGCTTTGCGCAGAGATCCTCGAGCTCGCGGGAGCGCTTCTCGACCTGACCGGCCTGGCTGGACAGCTGGTGCTCGCGCTTGTCGAGAGCGTCGTTTCGGCGATCAAGGGACTCCTCGCGCTGCATCACACGGTTCTCGAGCGTACGAATCTCGCTCTTACGCTGCTTGTCCTCGGCCTCGGCGGCCTGCTTGTTCTTGATGATCTCCTCTTTAGCCTCGAGCAGAGCCTCTTTTTTGAGGGTCTCGGCCTGACGCTTAGCATCACCGATCAGGGACTCAGCCTGTGCGTGTGCCGACTGGATCTTTTCGTCGGCCTCGTGAAGACTACCCTGCTTGGCGGTGCGCATGTAGGCAATGGCGGCGATGGCACCCAAAACGATGCCAACGAGCGCTGCGATGATAGGCATGCTCACTCCTTTTTATGGATTCGTTACACAACAAAGCGAACCGTCCTTACGAACGGCTCGTGACATTTGAGTAATATGAGCGCAGCTTATGCGGGTCGGATACAGATAAACATATAAACAAACTCATCACAGATGAGCACATATCACAAAGCAAATGACAGTGTTTATCGTACGTTGAACCACAACAACTGTCAAATAAATGGCCCCGGCACGGCGGCTAAAACGCGGTGAACGGCAGGGCCACAAAACGCATACGCCTAAACCGCACATTCCTCGCGTTCGGCATCGAGACGTGCCTTAACGGCATCGGCGGCGATGTGATACGAGAAGCCCTTGCCCATCAAAAACCGAACCAGTTTTTCGAATCCGCGCGTCTCTGGAACACGCCGCTTGGCGAGCAGGGCTGACGCACGCGCCAAATCGTCTTCGGCGGCAAAATAATCCTCGGGATAACCGGGAATGTCATCGAGCACGACATGACGGCGCTTGAGCTCGGTCTCGATTTTGCGCTGTCCCCAACCGCGCCGCTTGCGCTCCTCGATAAAGTACGAGCAAAAGCGGCTCTCGTCTAAAAAGCGATACTCGGTGGCGCGCTCGACGGCGAAATCGATCGCAGGCTGGTGAAAGCCGTAGCGAGACAGCTTGTCACGGACCTCACCCGTCGCATGGTCGCGGCGCGATAACATCTCGGTCACCATGGTAAGTGCACATTTACGCTCGATGAGCTGCACAGCCTCACGAAAGTTATCCCAATCACAGGGAAGATCGGGGTGGTTTTTGACATACAGCCGCGCGACCCGCACGGGAATCCAAATGGACCGCTCAAAACCGCCCTCAAGCTCACAATCGATATGTGCGCAAGGCTTTTTGGACGCATACCCGCTCGAGAACGAGGAGGCCGCCTTCTTATCGGGAAAGACGACCGTGGCCTCGGTCACCGTATAGGACATGAGCGTAACCGCTACTCGTCGTCATCATCGAGCATGGCGGAACCATCGATGGCGTAAAGCTCGTCAAACTCCTCAGGCGCAGGCTGATCGGTCAGCTCGACCTCGGACGGAGCATCGTCATCAAACTCAAGTCCACAGGCAAGGCGGACCTTATGCTCAATCTCGTCGGCGCAATCGGGGTGTTCGCGCAGGAACGCCTTGGCGGCCTCGCGACCATTGCCGAGCTTGTCCTCGCCATAGGCAAACCAGGAACCCATCTTCTTGCAGATGCCGCACTCGACAGCCATGTCCAGAATCGAGCCCTCCTTAGAGATGCCCGTACCGTACATGATGTCGAACTCAGCAGAACGGAACGGAGCTGCCACCTTGTTCTTAACGACCTTGGCGCGCACGCGGTTACCGATAACCTCGTCCTTAAGCTTAATGCTGTCGATGCGGCGAATGTCGATACGCACCGAAGAGAAGAACTTAAGGGCGCGGCCGCCCGTCGTAGTCTCGGGGTTGCCGAACATGACGCCGATCTTCTCACGCAGCTGGTTAATGAAGATGCACGTCGTGTTGGACTTGGACAGCGAGCCGGCGAGCTTGCGGAGCGCCTGGCTCATCAGGCGAGCCTGAAGACCGACCGTAGTATCGCCGATTTCTCCCTCGATCTCGGCACGCGGGGTCAGCGCGGCGACGGAGTCGACGACGATGGCATCGATGGCGCCGGAACGCACGAGCATGTCAACGATCTCGAGCGCCTGCTCGCCCGTATCGGGCTGGGAAATGAGCACCTCGTCGATATCCACGCCGATGCGCGCGGCATACGTGGGATCAAGCGCGTGCTCGGCATCGATAAATGCCACAACGCCACCCATTGCCTGGGCCTCGGCCAGGATCTCGAGCGAAAGCGTCGTCTTACCGGAGGACTCAGGACCGTAAATCTCGACGATACGGCCGCGCGGCACACCGCCGATACCCAGCGCGGCATCGAGTGCCAGAGCACCCGTGGGAATGGCCTCGACCTCGAGCTCGGGACCACCGTCGCCGTACCTCATGATGGAACCCTGGCCGAATTTCTTCTCGATCTCGGCCTTGGTGGTGGCGATCATCTCATCGCGCTCTTTACCCGTCGTGCGAGCATGAACGGTACGTACGGGACCTGAATTCTTGGCCATGAATAGCCCTCCTCTTAACAACCTGCATCGATAATAAACGAACGACTGTTCGTGGTCAACCGTTCAGGCCAATCATATGCAGGCGGTCTTTCCAAAACCCAACCAAACGCCGACCAAACACTGACCAAATGCTTGACCACAAAGGACCAAATATGAACAAGGCAGGCAAAAATACATCTACAACCAGCACAAACGCCAAATGAGCCTAAGGTCCCTATCTCCACAATTAAGGGGCTCGGAGGCCCCTTAAAACACGTCTATTCCATAGAGTTGAGCACAAGGGCAATGCGACCCAATGCCTCCGTGACCGCATGGGCACGAACACACGAACGGTCGCCCTCATAGTGGCAGCGCACAGAGTCCACGACCGGCACGCCCCCATCGGCGGAACGATGCGCCCAGCCAATATAGAAAGTGCCCGCCGGATCGTCCTCAGTGCCACCGCCGGGGCCGGCATAACCCGTTGCGCTCACTGCAATATCGCTCTGGTACAGCTCCAGCGAACCCACCGCCATCTCGCGCGCGGTCTGATGCGACACCGCGGTATAGCGGTCGAGCGTCTCCTGCTCAACACCAAGAACACGATGCTTAATCTCATCGCAATAGGTCACCGCACCGCCACGCAGCACCGCCGAGGCGCCCGGGATATCGGCAATCGTCGAGGCGATCATACCCGCCGTCAGCGACTCAGCCGTCGAAACCGTCACGCCCCGAGCGCTCGCGCGCTCGACAATATCACGCGCCAGCTCCTCGTTATGTGCGGAAATCTGCTCAAAAGAGTCCGTCATACCCACCAGGACCTAGACCGAAAAGACGATCTTGCGGCAGTTCCAGAAGTACTGGGCGCCCGAGATAACGGTCAGGACAACGGCAACGGCGTACAGGAAGCGCGACACCGAGTAGATGCCGAGCGTCAGCGCCACCGGGCCAAGGTGCAAGCCGGCCATAGCAAAAACGCACAGGTAACCGCAAATGGAGACCATCGTGGTTGCCGTCTTGTACTTGCCGAGCTTATCGGCCGCAACGACCACACCGGCCGCACTCGCGACCATGCGAAGGGCGCTCACCAGCAGCTCGCGGAACAGGATAATGAACACGGACCACACGGTCACCGCGCCAAAATCCAAGAACAGCAGCAGGGCCGAGAACACGAGCAGCTTATCGGCGATGGGGTCCAAGAATTTACCGAAGTCGGTGATCTCGTTGCGCGAACGCGCCAGATAACCGTCGACCTTATCGGTGCACGACAGGATCACATACAGAATGAAGGCAGCGGCGGCGAGCGGGCCGTCGAAGGTGCTCCAATCCGTACCGGCAACACTCGTGTGAGAAAGCGCCGACACGATCATGAACACCGGGATAAAGACGATGCGAACGCACGTCACGATGTTGGCGGGCGTCCAGACACTCGTCAGTTCCTTATTGCTCTCGTTAGCCACGACGCTCTCCTACTCCACAACATGACCGATAAGCTCATAGCAGAAGCTATCGGTAAACTCGACGGTCAGAATATCGCCCACGGACGCCTCGCTGGCGTCCAGATGCACCGCGCCATCGGAATCGGGCGCCTGGAACCAGGCATGGCCGATCAGCTCGGCGCCATCCTCGGTCTCTTCGATACCGTCGACGATCACCTGGGCGCGCTCGCCCACATGTGCGGCAGTGGCGGCAAAACCGAGCGACTCGGCCAGGTCCATGGCCTCCTGGGCGCGCTCGAGCTTGACCTCTTCGTCGACCTGACCCTCCATCTTAGCGGCCAGGCTGCCCTCCTCCTGCGAGTAGGCAAAGACGCTCGTGTAGTCAAAGCCGACGGTGTCCATAAAGTCGATAAGGTCGCGGAACTCGTCGTCGGTCTCGGTCGGGAAGCCGACCATGGCCGTGGAACGGATCACGATGCCGGGGATACGCTCACGCAGATCGCGGAACAGGTCCTCGAGCTCCTGGCGCGAACCAGAACGGCGCATGGCCTTGAGAATGCGCGCGTCGCAGTGCTGCACGGGGATATCGATATAGGGCAGCACCTCGGGCGTATCGCGAATCGTCTCGATGAGTTCGTCAGTCATGCCCTCGGGCTGCAGATAGAGCACGCGGACCCAGACGTTGTGCAGGCGCACGGCCTCGGCGACGGCACGCAGCAGCTGCGCCAGATTGCGCGGCGAGCCATCGGCGACGTCCTCGTCGGCAAAGTCGGTACCCCAGATGCCCGTGTCCTGGCCGATCAGCACGATCTCGCGCACACCGCCGGCAACCAGGTCGCGCACCTCGGAGATGATGCTCTCGGCATTGCGCGAATGATAGCGGCCGCGGATGTAGGGAATCATGCAGAAGCTGCAGAAGCGGTTGCAGCCATCGGAAATCTTGACGTAGGCGACAGCACCCTCGACGGTACGTTTGACCTGCGGGATATAGGCTGCAATCTCGCGCTCGACACCCAGCACGCCATCGATGACCGCCACGATGCCGTCCTCCTCGTCGGCCTTCACAAAGGCAGCGACCTCGGGCAGCTCGTCAGGTAGGTCATCGCCATAGCGCGACGGCACGCAGCCGCACATGACGATGGGGCAAGAACGAACGCCGTCCTGAAC
>CDYX01024482.1_pt1 | contig 12437 bp, 21 predicted proteins | sample 554871 | NCBI WGS metagenome assembly CDYX01 (sample SAMEA3182061, study PRJEB8094) | gut metagenome | biome: human; feature: gut; material: Stool; isolation source: human stools | place: Canada | collected 2013-01-14 | reverse complement strand
CGCCGGTCACGAAGTTCAGCTTTACCCGCCGGTATCCCTGCGTGGTCTTGACCGGGTACTCAAACTTCGCCGTAACGATGTCCGGCCGGTCGCTCGTATTCCGCTCCATCCACTTTGTCGGAGCCTTGATACCGCAGGCTTTCAGGATGTCAACGGCGGAAAAGAGCGTCTTATCTCCATGTATAAGCGACCGAATCGTATGGGCGGTGCTACTGATCTCCAGCGCATTGTCGTTGATGTCGCTTCTCTCGATCATTTTTGTCCCCTCCTTTTTGCTTCGTTGGCTGCGATTACTGCGTCACAGACCTCCATGTGACCGCTCAGTTCATCCAGTTCGACGATGATCTTCTGGAGCATATCACGGAGGCCGTAGAAGGCCATCGTCCCCAGCTCTCGCTCCCGTTCATCTGGGGCTTCATCTCCTACATCTACAAGGTGAAGGAAGCTGCGCTCAAAAGCCTCCAGAAGAGCATCTGCTTTTGCTGCATCATTTCTAATTTTATCCGGCGTTACCATATACCTGTCACCCTTTCAAAAGTTCAGGAAATCATCGGTTTCTACCGATATTCATTTGATTTCCTGTAATCTTATCGTAATATACCGGGCGTCTAAGTCAATAGAGCCGGAAAATGTTTCCTCCGTGGTAATTTGCAGTACCATTTGGTAAGCATAGGACAAACAGAGCCGCAGGTCACTTCATTCCTGCGGCTCCGTCTGTTTCACTCTTCGGTTGCTCCAAGGGCGGCCTTAATCATGGCCGTCATCATGCGGATCTGGCTCGGGGTGGCATTTTTCAGCAGGTCGGTCAGTTCATCTAAATCGGTAGCGCCAGACCCCTCCAGCACATCGGCAAGCAGGTAGCTCGGCGATACCCGTAGCTCTTTGCAGATCGTCACAAACACCGGCAAGCTAGGTATCTTAGCCCCAGATTCTATCTGCCGCATATAAGTATCATTGATGTTGCACAGTTCAGACAGGCGTTCACTCGTTATGCCTCGATCCTTCCTTGCTGCGTTGATCCTCCGTCCAAGTAGCTTGTCGCCCACTCATAGCACCTCCTAACTGTAATCTAACAGTATATATTCCGTGCTCTTTTAGACTACAATCCGATTGACGGCCATAATAGCCGCTGTTAGAATACGATATGTAAGCCTATGGACTACACAACATGAACGGAGGTCAAATCTATGGGTTGGAGGTACAGAAAGAGCATCAACCTGGGAGGGGGATTCCGGGTTAATCTGAGCAAGAACGGCATAGGGTATAGCTGGGGCATCAAGGGCTACCGGGTGACCAAAACCGCAGATGGCCGGACGCGGCAGACCGTGTCCATACCGGGCACCGGAATCAGCTATGTCGAGGAGCATGGGAAGCGGCCGGCGGGCCATCAGGCGGGTGCTGCACAGCAGCAGCGAGATCCGATGGCGGACTACACCGGTGCTCAGAGGGTGACTTCTGCTGATGCCAACACACTCCGGTCCCCCGAGTACGACGAGCTGTTCAAGGAAGTCAAGAGGGTCAAGCTCCTGCGGACTGTACTGATCGTGCTGGCAATCCTGACTGTGGCGGCTACTCCAGTGTTCGTTCTCTGCCTGGTGGCACTGGCAGCCCTCTTCATCAAGGGCCGCCCATCCATCATCTACGAGTTCGAGGATGATGAGCAAGCGAAGTGGGACCGCTTCTCCGCCGCCTGGAGAGCTGTGGCCGCCAGCCAGTCTTTGCAGGAAATCACCCTCACCGCCACCAGCAAAAACTCTAGGAAGACCGCCGGCATCAAGAACGCAGTTGATACCGTGAAGATCTCCGCCGGCGGCAAGCTCCCCTGGTATCTGAAAACGAACATCTCTCCGGTGGTATTCAAGCTCCAGAATCAGCAGATGGCCGTCATGCCGGACCGGCTCCTCATCTTCGGCAAAAAGCAGTTCGGCGCTTTGGATTACAGCGAGATCAAGTTTGACATCTCCGCTTTCGGGTTCCTGGAGGGCGGCCAGGCTCCTACCGATTCCGAGGTGGTGAAGATGGTGTGGGCCTATTCCAATAACGACGGCTCCCCGGACCGCCGCTACGCCAATAACAAGCAATATCCCGTTCTGAAGTACGGCAAGATCATCGTCACGTCCCAATCCGGCTTGAACATTCAAATCATCTGCTCAAACGAATCGGCATCCGACGCACTGAACACCATCATCAACGGCCCGGAGGAATGAGCGCATGGATATGAAACACAAGGTCCTGAGTGGCGGCGAGCTTTTCGAGTTTGGAGGCTCCCCGCTTCCGACATCCATCAAAGATTTCTGGGCGTGGTCGATGTCCAGGCTCATCGCAGACGGCCCCCGGGGCGACCTGGCCGAGTTCATCGTCAACACCGCTCTGGGCATGGACATGAGCGAACCGAAGCGTGGCTGGGGCGAGTGCGACATTCTGTATCCGCACGAAGGCAGAACTATTCGCATCGAGGTCAAATGCTCCACACTCCTTCAGGCATGGGAACGGCCCTCTCCCCCAAAGCCGGTATTCTCCATCGCCAAAACGCTCAACTGCGACATCGAGGACACCGGAGACGGATACCGGTACATCGGCCGTGACGCTTCTCCGCCCATCCGGCGGTCCGACATCTATGTGTTCTGCCTTTTTTCCGAGCAGAACCGCAGCGTAGCAAATCCCATGGTGCTGGATCAGTGGCGCTTCTACATCGTCCCGACCCGGACCATCAACGAGCAGCTTGGCGACCAGCGCAAGATCTCCCTGCAAGGTCTGGCTCGCATTGGCGCCGTAGAGTGCGATTACGGCGGTATCAGGCCGGCGGTAGACCGTATTATCTGACAACATTAAGGCATAAAGAAAGAGCGCAGAGGCGATGCCCCTGCGCTCTCTTCATGTCTATGGCCCGCCTAAAACCGCTGGAATGAGGTCAAATGATGAAATGGTAGCTACGATCCGCTGGAATCGCTCCTATCTGGTCTGTTCCACTTCATCCAAAACCAATCCAAGATAATCTCGGCATACGCCAGACAGGTTAATGACGCGCACCTCTTGCCGGCCCGGCCTGCCGATCAGGTGCCCCCAGTGCTTTTCACAACTTTCAAACGGGCAGCTCTTTTCGGTACAAAACAGCTCATTCCCCATTTCTGTTGTCCTTTCCTGGTTGTAGTTCCCAATATGCTGACCGCTGTGCAATCGCCATATCAATCAGCCACAGGGTATCGCTCTCGTCCATAAGGATGTCAACCGACCACTGCCCATTCAGGCCGTTTACCCGCTTCATGGCCGTATCGACCATTGCCTGAACGCGATCCCGGTTCTCCGAAAACGCTTTTTCAAGTCGATTCCGCTCATGTTCAAAGATAATCTTGTCGGTAGCGGCATACAAGTGCGGATACACATAGTTGAAGTCCCAATAATTTACCGTAAAGATCGGCTTTTGCTCCTCAAAGTCATAGAACACTCGGAACTCACTACGGAGCGGTAGCCCGTTGTAGATACAAGGCGTCACCTTGCTATTGCTCTCTATGAACTCTCTGACCACGATTTCGTCGCAACCGTCAGCGCCCACGCACATCGCCTCATAGTTGATGTTTGCAATAGCTCGATCAAGGTTGGCAATTCCGTATAGGATGCAATTCCCTCTGGCATCAAACTTGTTGCTGAACCGCCCGTTCTTCACAAATACATGGCCTGTCAGATTCTCCTTGACGAGCTCCGGGACAATCCTGTTGTCCAGCCATTCCCGGATTACCTTAATGTCTTCCCTGGGGGCTTCCATATAGAACGCATCATATAACCGCCTGGCATATTCCGGTTCATCCGCAACAGACGGTAACTTAGCGAAGTATGTCCTTGGAACGGGTATTCCGCAGTACTTTACCTTCGGAAACCAGAAGCTAAAGTCATTTTCATTCTCGCGTATCTCCATTTTGAACCTCCTTTAATCATCCAACCATCTGTTCTCCAGATAGAAGAATCCGACCACGGCTCCCCCGGTCAGCAGCACCCATACCACCCAGAAGATGATAACAGGGATCTTCTGGCCGCTTACCTGATCTTCCACCACTTCTGCCGGGGTCAGCCCCTGAAACACCTCCACGCCCTGCCCAATATCTCCACCCCGCAGATCTGCATGGATCGTGGCGTCAAAGACCGCCGGCAGGCCCGTGAAATAGTACCGCACATGGGAGGTTTCGTACAGATACCGGCTTCCATCCTTCAGTTCGAGGGTGTCCTGGCCCGGCAAATTGAACTGGCTCGTTGCGAACTCTGCTCCCAGGAACTCCACGGTATCGCTCGCCCATCTCTCCTCACCGTCGTAGTCCCAGGTCCAATAGGTTTCTGTCCTGGTGTGGCTGCGCCCATTCGAGTCGGTGTAGGTGACCGTGCGGGTGTGCATGGTGTACCGCTCCTCCACCATCGAGATCTCCAGGTACTCCCCCTCAAGGTCAGGGTATGTAACTGGCTTCCCAGCCCGGAGCGTTCCATAGACCAGGGCGTTTCCAAAGTCCGTGCTCATCCCATAGGAGAACTGGCCGGCGTCCTCAATCCTGACCGCTGTGGTGTACTTCTCCGCTTTGCTCTGGAAGTGCTCAGTGATGGACCCGGAGATGCCGAAGCCTATGGCAAACATCACGAGCACGATGATGGCGCTGAACAGGATCTCTCTTTTCTTGATTTCCATGTCATTCTCCAAACAGGTCGGTGGGGGCATCATCCGGCGCATCATAATCGGTGTACTTCGTCTCGATGGGAGCATAGCCCATAATTCCAAGTACAATGCTGTTTGGGAACTGGCGAACGAACTTGTTGTACGCCTTCACCTGCTCGTTGTAATTGTTCCGGTACTGTGAGATGGAGTTTTCGGTCAAAGCCAGCTCCGTCATAAGCTGTTGGTAATTCTCGTTGGCCTTCAGCTCCGGGTACTGTTCCGATACAGCGTTCAGTACGGTCATGGCCCCATCGGCGTCGCCAGCCTGAGCCGCAGACCGAGCTTCTGTGATGGCAAGCATCGTCTCGCCTTCATACTCCTGATAGGCCGTCACGGTGTCCACCAGATTGTAGATGAGGTCCACCCGGCGCTTCTCAGCCACGTTGATCTGGGCCTCCGCACCACTGATCTGCTCCTCCAGGGAGATGGCCCGGTTATTGATGCCGGCCACCATTACCACAATCAGGAGGATGGCGGCGGCTACAATGCCGGCCGCGATAAAGGCGCTTTTCTTCATAGATTCAATCTCCTTTCAAACTTCGTCACTTGCGATTTATTCTCCGCTTCCCAGCATCAATCGGCCGGACTGGAACGCATCGTATAGTGTCCGCTCATTCTGATCCACCAACTTTGGTAAGAACAGCTCATCCATGGTGGCCTGCTCGGTCTCCACCAGAGCGATTTGCGCCGCAATCCAGTCTTTGACGTTTCTCCAGGCAATGCGCTCTGCCTGCGCTGGGTCACACTTTGTCCGTTCCTTTGCCATTACAGACAACACGCCATCGGGCTTTGCCTCCAGTCGGAGGCCCCGTAACATACCGCAGCAGTCAAGGGCGAAGGTGACGGCAAGTACCTTGCCGCCATCTCCATAGCCAAACTGTCCTTGCCAAAACTCACACTTGCGATATGCTTCACACCGACCACAAACCAAGCTGGCTGCGGTCAACGGCCTAATCCTCCCATGCTATCGGCCCCCTGGGCCCTCACGCTGTAACAGGCGGTTTTACGCCGGACTTATCAATCTTCCGGCAACCTGGTCTACCAGGATTGGTGTTAGCTCCTTTCGTCCATTCTTGCAGTACACTCCGGGCAATGCTTGTAGAGGCTGGCTTTCGCCTCTTCCTCGCTTGAGGCGAGCGGGATTTCAAACCCACAGACGCTGCATCGCTGGTACGGCGCCCAATGCTCAAAATGAATCTCCCAGTGACCGTGCCGCTCCGGCTCTCCTACATCAGAGCCGGTGATTCTGAACGGCTCCATGTCCCCATTCCTGGGATTCAGACAGGCTCTCTCCGCTTCATCCCGGCGGGCAAACAAGGCCCGGTGCCGATTGCTGGAGGCCCAATAGGTGTAGACCGGCTCCTTCGTATCAATCTTCCGAAGGCCCAAAAGCTCATGTCTCATGTTCCCGGTGCCTCCCTGTCCAGAAACTGCACGGTTTCTGCCGGGCAGCTTACGATCCTGCCATCCTCCAGTTCGATAATGGCAGTGGTGAAGACCCCGGGGCCGCCGTCAAATTCCTCGTAGTTGTTGCCCCAGCAGTGGTAGTGGCCGACTACGTCTACCGCTTCCCCTCTCTCATAGACCACCGCTTTACAGGGGCGCAGCCCCTTCACCGGTTCGTCGTTTCTGGTCGGACCCTCCAGCCAGCTATGAAAATTCGTAATCTGATCCACCAGCTTTTCAGGGTGTCCATCAAATCGTATGGCTCGGTCGTCGATGTAGCAGATCGCCGGAGGCTTCTCCATCATCACGTCATCAACAATGATCCCGTTGTCCCGGAGAAAACGTCGGACAGCCCCCATTCCTTCGGCGGTTGAACACCGGGTCGATACGACCACTACCCTATACCCGAGTTGGCGGAGTTTTGTAATTGCTTCCCCAATTCCGGGGACCGGCGGGTCAGGGATCTCTACTGTACCTTTCCAGCCGGACGTGTAGCTGTGGATGACGCCGTCAAAATCAAATACAACAGTAGGCTTGTAGTCCATCTCTGATACCTCCCTCAATCCCAGCGGTCTAGCTTGTAGATGGTGGTGCCGATGTCCGTAGTCACCCGGAACTGGGCGTTCCAGTTTAGCCCCTTCTGGAGCCGGACGCCGCAGGCGGATGCCTCATCTGCACCGCCGAGCTTTTCACTTTTGGAGTACGCCTCGATGGTGGACCGCACCTCATGCAGCTCCGACTTCAACACCTCCGGGAACAGGGCGAGGCCGGTACTCCTACGGTCCCGGTCCTTTGCACCCTTCAGGATGAAGATGACGCTTGCGCCTCTGTGCTCATATCCAGGCTGCCAGAGGTTCGGTTGCAAAGTGACTCCGGTGACCTCCACATATCCAGGCAACAGGTTCCATCTGGACGGAGCGGAGCCGCCGGAGTACACATACCAGGAGAACGGATTCCGGTTCTCCTCCGTATCCCACAGGATGATAGGAGGCGCCTCCTGGTCCTCGGCGGTCAAGATTGCCGTGTAGCAGTCCTCCTTCCCGGGCACATAAAACTCGATCTTTCTGGCAGAGCCCAGAACCGTCCGCCGGAACTTCTCCCAGGTGATGGTCACGGTCGGCCCGCTCATTGCGTTCGGAGTCTCCCGCTGCTGCTCCTTGGTGGCTACCCGGGCGAATACGCCAGCGGATACCCCTCCTGCCTTCTTGGCAGGCATCGGTCTCCAAATCGTCTGGATCTCATCAAGGCGGGCGTACCGCCGCTTCAGGGAGTTGGCGATACCCAGCTTCTCAACGATCCTCTCTGCCTGGGCTACATTCCCGGCGGAAGGGGCGGCCTGCGGACGCTGGTACTGGAGCGGGTTCATTTTCTCGGCAAACTTCCGGCTTACGGTGTTGAAGTCATATCCGGCTGCGATGTCATCCAGCAGGGTCCCGATTACGTTGGAGGAGATATGGCAGAAGCCGACCGGTGCCGTGGCCGCCTTGTACCAGATGATGTTCCGGGTGGCCCTGTTCCGGGCGTCCCGCTTCTCCTTCACCAACTGGAGCACTTCCAAGAACCACTCAGCCATGCCCAGCACATTCTCGCTTCGGTACAGAGCCTCGGATCGCAGCAGTTTCACGGCGGTCTCCACGGTTTCGGTGCGGTACTTCCCGATTGCAGAGGCCAGGAGCCCATAGTCCTCAGCCTTCTCGGCGGCCTCCTGAAATGCGTTCTTCAGCCGCTTGCGGTGTACCATGGGCTCCGGGACCTTGACGGCCATGTGTTCCCAGCTTCCAGTCACCGGTGTTCCGAGCTGCCTTTCGGAAGTGATGAATACGCCGGTGACCGTAGAGGCACTTACCTTCCGCCGGATCTTTTTCACGGCCTCAGAGAAGAAGTCCGGGGCCTTTTCAGGCCACATCACGGGCGTCTGCTTTCCGGTCTTCTCGTCGATTTTGACCAGCCCACCATACCGGTTGACGAAATGCCGGCAGGCATTGCAGTTGTAGTGCTGGCGGGCCTCCTCCGGGATGCCATCCAGCAGAAGGTCGTACAGGTTCCCAGCGTTCGTGGTAAAGAGCGGAGTGCTCCCGTCCTTCGTACTCTTGTCGAACTCCTGGCGGATGCCGGCAAGCAGCTCTCCGTACCCGTCGTTCTCCCGCTGGGTGTCAACCTCATTCATTGAAATGATGTCTTTCATATCTAACCTCCATTTCCTCGGCGCATTGGCGCCGGCTTTCACATTTCTTCTGGCTCCCAATCCCAAATGCCCTGCTTCCCTCTGGCGGGTATGGGCTTTTCAAACAGTATCGGGTTGGAGAGAATCCACCCGTATCGCCCCGGGGACCAGTTGCCAAACGCCCTTTCCCGGGGCGTATCCAGTGCATAGCCTGCCAGTTCCTCCAAGGGCAGGCAGTCCACCAGCGTTACCTTCCCAATCACTGCCCCATACGGCAGGTTCAGGATGTCGTTGTCTCCATGCAGGCCGGCTTCGGCGAATATGTCCATCTTCTTTCCGTCCATGCCCATGAAGAACATATCAGGGCGGAACTTACCGGCGTGAATCGCCAGGGGCCCCCGGTATCCCGTCTTCCACCTCCGGGTTTCCACGCTCTTGAGCGGCCTCCCTCTCTGATCTAAGGAAACAATCAGGCTGGCCCACGGTTGCCGGATCGTGATTGCTTTCATCGGTGCTCTCCTCCTTCCGCAGCTCCTTTTTGATGTCGGCGGCCAGCCTCCCCACGAAGGTTTCGTCCAGCCATCTCCGGCACGGGCTATCCTGATACCGGGTCTCTCTGTCGGTCCTCCGAATCGGAATGTCAGGGCCGATTAACCCATACTTTCCGTCTGGCAGCTTGACAACCTGTGTCCCGGGCCAGAGCGAACTCGGGAGCTGCCCGCTTGCTTCAAACAAGCAGTTCATCCACGGCTTCCCTTCCGGCATCCCCTCCGTCAGGATCTCCTGGCTATGCCTGATGTCCTTACAGCCCAGCTGCTCCAGGGAGACTATGAGCTCCTGGAGGAATATCAGGGTCCCATCACAGAGCGAGAACAGGTGGAGCCGGCCGCTTTCGTCGATGTATGGCTTATACTCCCTCATGTGGCTCTCCCTTCCTCTAGTATTTTTCGGAGCGCGTCTTTTGCAGCTTCTTCATCCAGGAAAACAAGCCGCCCAAAATCCTGAAACTGCTCAGATCCAGAGTATTCAAATATCATCTGCTCTCTGCATTCATCGAGAATGAGGGCAGAGACCGTATCTTTGAACACCGCATACTTGTCTTTGTTCTTATCGCAGTCGAAGTCTTCGGCGTCAAACGGGCAACTTTCCGAGAGCTCATACGGGCAATAAAGCCCGGTCGCAGTCCCAGGGCCTCCATCATATCCGTACACAGTTCCGTCATGGACCATCACGCGGGAAGTGCCTGTCGTAATGTGGTATATAGTGTCGCCAACTCTGCATGGCGCCTTGATGAGGGCTTCGGTTTCATCAAAGTATTTCTTGAGATAATCCCGGGCCATGCAGAGCGTCGTGCGCCGGTCATTCAGGTATCGGTCGGGCTCCTCGTCGATCATCTTCTGGAGGTCATCAATGAGGTCCGACGGATTCCAGGGTCTTGCCTCAACTTTCAAAGCCCCTTCCCCCTTCCTGCGGCGATGATGTCGTCGATCATGGCGGCCTGCCCGTACAGGACGGTCGGGAAAGCCTTTGTGTTCGACGGGAAGACCGCAACAACTCTCCGATCCCTGTCCCCGATGACCAGGTGGCCCTGGCAGCCTCTCTCGACGATGGCCGCTTTCGGGTACATCCGCTTCAGAGCTACCGCGTCTGCAACGTCGTCGCTGTGGAGGGCCCGGTGCCCATCCTTGTCAAGCGTCTTCAGCTTGATCTTCACTTCTCATTCCTCCTTTGTTCGTACCGGTAGTTGTGGCCGTCCAGCCGGTACGGATCTTGTACCTTGCCATTGCAACGGGCCCAGATGGAATTCTGGCTGATGAAGTTCGCCTTCGCCGCCTCCCGGGCCGATGCGTAGATGGAGACCACCCTGCCCTTCCGGTCAACCTTTTCTACCGCCCGGCGGCGGGCCCTGCACGAGAGCCGCCCACACTCATTCAGGGGCAGGAACTTCAGGTTTCCCAGGTCACAGTCGAGCTTGGCTCCATTCCGGTGTACGATCCCGTATCCAGGCCGCCGGCCTCCCATAAAAGCGTCGGCCATGAGCCAGACCAGCGGCGCCTCGATCTTGCGGTTATCCTTGCTCCTCATCTTTACCATGGCCCTGGATCGCCCGCCTCCGATATATGGCTTCAGGGTGTACCAGCTCCCGTCCTCAAGCTGCTTCTGGACGCACCCTTCGCGGTTTATACGGTAGGGCCAGCGGTAGCCTTTGATGGCTACCCAATCAGGAGTTCTTTCCATCCCGGTCCACCTCGTCAAGGTAGGTGGCCTGAAGGTCGGCCATGTGGGTCAGGAGCGCCAAGGGGAACTTCTCGAAGGCGTTGCCCACCGAGAAGCCGCCGGCCTTGAAGTCGTTGTCGCTGAAGCCCATGTGCCAGCGGATCGCCATGGCCTCCTCCCGGGTCAGCTTCATAAAGCTGGAGACAATGTAGACCGACTTCTCTCCGTGGCCGTAGGGGAGCTGGTCGTTAACCACATAGAATGGGTACTTCTCCCACTGGCCCTGCTCATTCTTGCGGTTCCGCATCTCCACAGCGTAGAAGTCGGCTTTGCAGATATCGTGGAGGAGCCCGCAAACAGCGATCTTCTCCTCATCTTCATCGGAGAGGATGACGGGGCCATCGGTGCTCCGGGCCAGCTCATTGATGAACAGCTCCCGCAGCCGCTCATAGACGTGGACGCTGTGCTTCACCAGGCCGCCGGGCTCCGATAGGTGGAAGCGGGTAGAGGCCGGGGCCGTGAAGAAGTCGCTGGACTCCAGCCATGCCAGGAGCTTATCCGCTCCGGGGCGCTTGATGGTGTCGTTGAAAATCTCGATGAACTGCTCTTTCATTTTTCTGTGCCTCCTGTCTCAATCATTTTCTGTTCCGCTTCATCCAAACGGTAAATCAACTCATCTACCATGCGCTCGAACTGTTCTCCCTGCTGCCAGACCTTCTGGTTAATCTCCCAGGTCGAGATATTGTAGTTGATGGCGAAGTTCCCTCTTCTTGCCCTTAGAACCACCTCATTGTATCTTTCAAAGCTAATGGTCAGGTCCACACCAGCTTTCGATGCTTTCAGTACAATAGCTTTTAGGTTAATTCCTATCATTTCATCACCCCCTCTATCAGCTCTCTGGCCTGCTCTACGGTCGGCCGGTAGATGTCTCCATCAACCCCAAGCTGGTCAAAGTAGTCGTGCTCAAACAAACTGATCTGCCCTTCAGCGGCAACCTCCCTGCAATCTTCCTCGGCCCCATAGATGTACCAGTCCATCACGTCAAACTTTGTCTTCCACTTGTTGAAGGACCTTCCCTCCAGCATTTTCTCGAACGCCCAGAGGTACGCCTTTTCAAACTGAGGCCACCCGCCAGGATCTTGCTGGATGAAGCCAGCGGGCAGCCTACACAACCGATCCTGGTGATGCCCTCCTCGTCGTAGAGCTGGCAGTACGGGATACGCTCCGCCTGGATGAAGTCCCAGACCTGTTCATCACTCCAATTCACGATGGGATGGTAGAAGTTGACCCCTCTGTCGGCCTGGCAAGTTTCGTACTTGGCCCGGCTTTTCCGCCTGGGGCTCTCTGCCTTCCGCACCCCAGTAACCGTCAGAAGCCCATCCCCTTTCCCGCAGACGTTTCGCTCCTTGAACTCCTGCAGCAGTACCGGCACACCCTAGTCGGAGGGAACCCCTTCTTGATGATGAGCTGGAACATACTGATCCTTGGCTTCTCGACAATCACGTCCTGGTGCTCCCGGCGGATGAAGTCAAGCAGCTCCGGCGGGTCAACCGATGTCCTGCTGAATCTCGCCGTATAGGGGACTCCGGCCATATCAAGCAGACGCTTGACGACGACGCTGTCCTTGCCGCCAGAAAATCTAAGACAGAGCCGACCGGTCTTTGCTGTGGCCTGGATCTCCTTTACGGCCTTCTCAACGATGTCCTCGGTTCCAAACAGCGTGTTCTCCACTAAGGAAGTTTCGGATCGGTCCATCATTCCTTGATGTACTCCCCTTCTTCGCTGAGGTCGGGAGCGGTCCCGCCTATGCAGACGGGGTATTCGCTTCCGTCGAGATCGACGCCCCGCAGCTCCACGCACAGGATCACGCCACACAGATCAAAAAAGGTTTCCACAGCATGGGCAGTGTCGGTC
>CDYX01043102.1_pt1 | contig 12512 bp, 9 predicted proteins | sample 554871 | NCBI WGS metagenome assembly CDYX01 (sample SAMEA3182061, study PRJEB8094) | gut metagenome | biome: human; feature: gut; material: Stool; isolation source: human stools | place: Canada | collected 2013-01-14 | reverse complement strand
ATCGAGACCGGCATTCCGAAGATGCGTATCGAGGAGGCGTCGGCCCGCAAGCAGGCCCGCATCGACTCCGGCGAGGAGAAGATCATCGGGATCAACGAATACCGCCTGGAGAAGGAGGCCCCGATCGACATTCTCGCCGTGGACAACACGGCCGTGCGCGAGAGCCAGATCAAGCGGCTCAAGGAGTTGCGCGCCAACCGCGACGAGGCTGCCGTGAAGAAGGCGCTGGCCGCCATCACCGAGTGCGTGAAGACCAAGCAGGGCAACCTGCTCGAACTGGCCGTCGAGGCCGCCAAGGTCCGCGCTTCGCTGGGCGAGATCTCCGATGCCTGCGAAGTAGTCGTAGGCCGCTACAAAGCTGTTATCCGTTCCATTTCAGGTGTTTACTCTTCAGAAGTGAAAAACGACAAATCCTTCGAGCGCGCCAAAGAGCTGTGCGCCGAATTCGCCAAGAAAGAGGGCCGTCAGCCGCGCGTGATGATCGCCAAGCTCGGCCAGGACGGACACGACCGCGGCGCCAAGGTGGTCGCCACGGGTTATGCCGACATCGGCTTCGACGTCGACATGGGTCCGCTGTTCCAGACTCCGGAGGAAGCCGCCAAGCAGGCCGTCGAAAACGACGTGCACGTAGTCGGTGTATCGTCGCTGGCCGCCGGCCACCTGACGCTCGTGCCGCAGATCATCGCCGAGCTGAAGAAGCTCGGCCGCGAGGACATCATCGTCATCGTCGGCGGCGTGATCCCCGCACAGGACTACGATGAACTCTACCGCGACGGCGCCGCCGCCATCTTCGGCCCCGGTACGCCGATCGCCACGGCAGCCATCAAGATCCTCGAAATCCTGCTCGCCGAGTAAATTCCCGGCATCCGAAAAGAGAAACGCCCGGTCTTGAGACCGGGCGTTTTTTTGTTCCGAAAAGACAAGGTTCGCAAAAAATCCACATCTTTAACACGGTACTGCGTCACAAACCTTCAAAACTTCACGCTCATGAAAACCCGCTTCAAAATCGGCATCTGCCTGCTATTGGCCGCAGGATTCGCGGCCTGCGACAAAAACGAAACGCCCGTGGTCGGGCAACTGAAAGTCGAATACATAAATATGGAGGCAACCTTTGTCAACATATATACGGAAGCCGGTAACGAAATCTACTCAAAACAAAATCCCAAATCCAACTTCACGGTGGATCTGAATCCCGGCAACTATGCCATCCTGTCAGGTTCATCAGGCAGCAGCGGTAGCGGCAAAGAGTATTTCCAGATTCAGGCCGGACGCACGACACGCGCCTCATATCATAATTCCGGCACGCCGATCATCAACTACGAATAGCTTTCCGATTTACGCTCTGCCGCGGGTTCCGATTGCAGGGCCGAAAACAAAAAAATCCTTTCCGGAACTTTTCGGGAGGGATTTTTTTATCCGCCGGAGACCGGAACGGGAGTTTTTGCGTTATCTTTACAACTGAAACTGAAAAACACAAATTCATTCCAACGTTCCACTCTCATGAAGAAAACCCTCATTCTGTTGCTTGCCTGTTGTGCCTGCATCCGGTCGCAGGCGCAGACTCCGGAGGCGACCGCCGCACCGGAACCCTCCGCAACCCGGACCGACAGCACCCTGACATTCCCCGAGCCCGAATTCATCGGCCAGGCGCTGGCTATCCGGCCCGACAACAGAACCGAACAACTCGTCCAGGAGAGCCTGGCCCCGCGCCACCGTTCGTCCACCGGGCAGAAACTGTTCGGCATCGGAAAGGACCACATCGACGAAATGACGCTGAAAGGCACACAATCCCCCGTTCGGTTCCGGAAGAGCGACGGCATCGCCTTCATCATCCGTGTTCCGGACAACCTGATCGACCCGATGTCGGTGATCAGCGTCTTCCGGTTCAAGGTCAAGAAGAAGATGCGGATCGCCGAATACGCATCGGTCGGAACCTTCGGCGACCAGCAGCGCAACACGCTGGAGCGGCAGCCCTTCACCTCGCGCCGATTCGGAAGCAGTTCCTACCTCATCATCCTCAAGGATGTCCAGGAGGGCGAATACGGCATTACGGTGGACGCATTGGGCAGTCTCAACGTTTCGACATTCGGAGTGGACGAGTGAACCCGCGTTCCATGACAAACAATCCCCGCAGCTGAAGTTGCGGGGATTGTTTTGTTCGGATGCCTATGGAATCAGAGGCAGGCCTCCAGAATCCGGCGGGCCATGGCGCCGTCGACGTTCTGCGCCTCGCCGAACCTGTCGCCCGCAGCGTTGAACCGGTGTTCGATCTCGGCAATCGTCTGCTCGCCGATGCCCTCCTCCGAAAGGCGTGTCGAGAGGCCCAGCGAACGGAAGAACGCCTCGTTGGCCGCAATCGTGCGGTCGATACGCTCCTCGTCCGAGCCTTCCGTAACGCCCCAGATGCGTTCACCGTATTGCAGCAGTTTGCCGCGTTTCTGCTCGCGCAACACGCGCAGCGTGCCGTTGATGACGATGGCCAGCGTCGCGCCGTGCGTCAGGGAGTGCAGCGCCGTCAGCTCGTGGCCGATCATGTGCGTCGCCCAGTCCTGCGTCACCCCCATGCGGATCATATCGTTCAGGGCCAGCGTCGCCGAAAGCATGTACTCCGACATCGTGTCGTAATCGCGTTCGTCCGCCAGCGCTTTGGGAGCGATCTCGACCACCGTATGCAGGATGCCTTCGGCCCAGCGGTCCATCAGCCGCGACTGCCCGGGAGTGGTCATATACTGCTCCAGCACGTGCACGAAAGTATCCGCGAGTCCGCAGGCGATCTGCCGCTTGGGCAGCGAATAGAGTGTCTCGGGATCGAGGATCGAGAAGACCGGGTAATCGCCGTAGAAAGCATACTTCTCCTTGGTTTCGTAGCGCGAAATGACCGCTCCGGAGTTCATCTCGGAACCCGTGGCCGACATGGTGAGGACCGTGGCCAGCGGCACGGTCTTGCCGGCCTGACCCTTGAGCACGATGTCCCACGCATCGCCGTCGTAGAGAAGGCCCGCGGCAATGAGTTTCGTGCCGTCGATGACCGAACCGCCGCCGACAGCCAGCAGGAAGTCCACCTTCCGCTCTTTGCCCAGCGCAATGGCCTTGCGGAGGGTCTCGACGGAAGGATTCGCCTCGATGCCCCAGAACTCGACCAGGTCGCGGCCTTCGAGTGCGGCGACGACCTGGTCGTAGACGCCGTTACGCTTGACACTGCCGCCGCCGAAGGTCAGCATGATGCGTTTCCCGGCGGGAATAAGCTTCGGCAGACGGGCGATCTGGCCCTTGCCGAAAACCAGTTTGGTAGGATTGTGATAGATGAAGTTGTTCATGGCGAATATTTATTTATCCTATATGAAGATCATGAATAACCGGACGGTTCCGAAACCGGAGCATAGGTTTGGCGAGACCTTCCGCGTGTTAAAAGGGTCGTTACGACCCTAAAGATACGAAAAAAGCCGGATTGCACAGAGGATTCCCTACCAATTTTCGATCAGTGCGGCGAAAGCAGCATATTCGTGCCTGAACGAAGCAGGGCGCGGATGGGCAGTACCGAAATACGTCCCATTCGCGCCCTGCAAGAGCAAGTGCAAAAGATGCACCGTAAAATCAAAAGTTTAGAAGTACTTGCCGCGCAGGTCCTGAATCTTGGCCATCTGCTGGATAGCCGGAATGGCGAACTGCTGGGCCATGCCCTCGGCCATGGCCTGGGCACGGACTTTCTCGCCTTCGGCAGTCTGCCGCTCATCGGTCGTGACATCCTCGACCTCGAAGACATAGATGCCCGAAAGTCCCTTCACGGGAGCCGACAGCACGCCCTTCTCGGCCGATGCGATGGCGCCTACCAGGCGAGGCTCCATGCCCACACCGTTCACGTAGAACGAACCGAAGGTCACGTCGGAGAACTCCTCCACCTCCGAGCCGAGGCTTGCAGCCTGCTCGGCGAGGGTCGACCCCGAAAGGCTCTTGACGATAGATTCGTATTTCTTGTCGCGGAGCAGCTGCGAACGGATCTGGGCCGAAACCTTATCCAGCGGTGCATACTCGTTGTCGTCGATCTCGGTCAGCGTGGCGATCACGTAGTCCTTGCCCACGTTGAAAATCGCCGAAAGATCGCCCTCCTTCGCACCGTAGGCCCAGCGGGCCACCTCGCGCGAATCCTCAAGGCCGCGGATCGTACGGTCGCCCTGGGCGATCGCAGCCACGCGGGGCGTCACGGCAGCCGTCGAAGCGGCATCGGCGAATGCGGCGGCCGAACCCTTGGCGTTGACCATGAACGAACCGGCCTGGTTATGCACGTCGCGGCGCGTGGCGGCCGAAGCCTCCACGGGATAGGTGATCGTAGCCACCTGCACGTGTTTCGAAGGTTTGTCGGCACGGTATACCTGCATCAGCTGGATGGCGTCGCCCGAAGCGATCTTCACGATGTCGCCCTGCTTGGCATTGGCCAGAGCGGCGGCGAACTCGCCCGAGAAAGCCGAGAAAGGCAGCACACCCACTTCACCGCCGTTGGCGGCCGTAGCATCGTAAACCGAATAGCGGGCAGCGGTCTGCGCGAAATCGCCCCCTTTCTTCAGCACCGTCAGCAGGCTGTCGGCAAGCGCCTCCTGCGTATAGGGCAGCACGATGTGGCGCACGCCCACCGAGTCGGGAACCATCTTCGAATCGAGCACGCGGGACATCGTCCACTCGTTGTTCTTCAGCACGGGACCGTACATTTCGCCCGCCATCAGCGCCTTGGCCTCCTCGTCGGAGAGCTGTGCGGCGGAAACATAGCTGTCGGCGATCTTGCCGTTACGGTTGGCGCGGACGAAGGTCTTCACCTCCTCGGCGGCGGCGAACTCCTTACCCACCTCCGTCACGCTCTTCTCAAGCGCCAGCAGGTCATCGTCCGTGGGGGACACCTCGAATACGACATACGAAATCGTACGCGACGGGGTCTGCTTGAACTGGTTCTTATGGCTGTTGTAGTAAGCCTTCACATCACCCGACGACACCTTGACGAGCGAATCGGGAATGGCCGAGAACTTCTTGCCGGCCCACTTGCCCGAGAAAGACTTGTTGGCAGCCTCGACACCGCGGGCGACCTCCAGCGAATTGACGTAAACGCCGCCCTTCACCAGTCCGAAATACTTCTGCACCCCGCGCTCCAGACGGGCCTGCTCGTTGAGCTGCGCCCAGGCATGGGCCGCCTCGGGATTGGTCTCGGCCTGCGCGAGGAACTGGCTGATGGCAGCCACGTTGTACTCGCCCGTGCGGGGATCGGCGAAAGCGTTGTAGAAAGCCTGCGAAGGATGCTGTCCGCTGACCATCGCCAGACGTTCCGGCTCAGTGACGCGAAGCCCCATCCTGTCGAAACCGGGCGTCAGCACGTGCTTGGCGATCAGCGCCTGCCAGGCGGCATTGGCCAGCATGGCCGACTGCTGCTCGTCGCTCTCCTGCACGTTGTTCTGCGACTTGATCTGCTCGTACTGGTCGTAGTACTCCGAATAGTTGATCTTCTCGCCGTCGATCACACCGACACGCGGGTCGTTGCCCGAGAAGCCCATTTCGGTCTTCAGAGAGAGGATGAATGCCAAGAGGGCCAGTGCGATGATGATCGAAAGCACGATGCCGAACTTGGTTCGTAAAGTGTTTAAACTTGCCATATAAATTGTTAATTATTCGTATTGTTTCGAATTATCAGCCAAAGGTAGTAAAATTAATTGTAAAAAGAACAGAATAAAAGCAAAAATATACGCACGCTTTGCCGCCGTAATCCCCGCCGGGGCGGGAATTTACCGGAAACACGGCGGAATCCGGCAGACGCTACAATTTCTTCACCCGCGCCAGTTCGATGCGCGAACGCGTCGTGCGGAGAATCCGTAATTGCAGGCCGCCGATGAAAACCGTCTCTCCGGCAGAGGGAATCCCCTCGTAATTGAAGATGATGAAGCCCGCCAGCGTGTCGTACTCCTTGCTCTCCTCGATGCCGAGGTTGTATTTTTCATTCAGGTATTTCACCTCCAGGCGGCACGAGAGGACATATTCGTCGGGGCCGACCTGTTTTTCGGTGAGGTCCGGAATGTCGTGCTCGTCCTCGATCTCGCCGAAAATTTGCTCCAGCACGTCTTCGAGCGAGATGACGCCCGCCGTGCCGCCGAATTCGTCGATCACGACGGCGATGTTCGAGCGGTGCTTGATGAAATTCTCCAGCATCAGCTGCAAAGGCATGGTCTCGGGAACGAAATTGACCTCCATCATCACGTCGGCGATCTGCCGGGGCCGCGTGAAGAGGCTTTTCGAATTGACGTAGCCCACGATGTTGTCGATCGATTTGCGCCAGACGAAGATGCGCGAATATTTCGAGTCGACGAACCGCGCCGTGAGCTGTTCGATCGAGGTATCGTCGATGTCCACGGCCTCGACGTCCACGCGCGGAACCATGCAGTCCCTGACGCGCAGGTCGGCGAAATCCAGCGCGTTCTGAAAGAGTTTCAGTTCGTTGTCCGGCTCCGAATGCTGCTCCGAGTTATTCGTGTCGAGCAGTGCCGCAAGGTCCTCGCGGTCGAAACTCGGAGTGATGTTCTGCTCCTCGACGCGGCGGCCCAGAAGGCGCAGGATGCCGTGGGACAGCAGCGTGGTGAAGCGCGCCACCGGATAGAGAACGACGTAGAAAAAGTAGATCACCGGCGCCAATGCGCGGTAATAGAAATTGGGATTGTTCCTGAAAATCGACTTGGGAAGGAACTCGGCGAAGAAGATAATGATGACCGTCGAAACGGCGGTATCCACGGCGACCGAACCGCTCCGGGCGAGCTGCTCCCACCCCAGCGAAGCGTAGATGCCGCGCAGAAGCATCGACATCGACAGCGAATAGACGACCAGCGCAATGTTGTTGCCTACGAGGATCGTGGTGATATACTGCCCCGGATGGCGGGCGAAAACCTCGGCAATCTGGTCGAACATGCGGTTCTGCTTGCGGTCGATCTCCAGCTTGAGGCGGTTCTTGCTCGTAAAGGCAATCTCCATCCCCGAGAAAAAAGCCGACAGCAACAGCATTACGACGATCAGGACGACGGTGGTAAGCATCGCTTTCAGTTTTTGAATTTGGGTTCTGTGGAAACCACCTCCTCACGCGGAACCGGACGGGCCTCCGCCCGAGAGTCGTCGAGCATTTTCAACGGCCGGCGCTCAACCTCCGCTTCGGGCCTTTCGACCTGTCTTTCAGCCGTTCCGGCGGGAATCTCCCGGGCCGGAGCAATCGCAGCCCTTCCGGATTCGGACGCTTGAACGGCGGGCCGGCTGTCGGACGGCTTCGGAACCGGACGCACGACCGTGGAATCCGCGGCGGTGGAATCGGCGCTTTGTTTCATCTCGACCTCCATACGGCCCTTCATGCGGCGGAAACGCCAGTCCTTGAACTCCTCGTCCGACTCGAAACCTTCGCCGATGAAGACGTCGCGGCCGTTGTTCTGCACGATCTTCGAATCGACGTTCGAATAGATTTTCTTGGTCCGCGCATTCCAGAACAACTGCTGGGTGTAAAGGGTTTTGCCGTCGGATTTCTCGACGACGACGTTGCCCTTGGCCTCCCACAGTTCGCGGTTCTCGTAATAGATGGCGTAGTTGGCCGTCAGCACGGCATCCACCGTGGTCAGCGAATCGTTCTGGTACGTAGTGATCTTCACCCCCTTGCGGAATTCGCGGTAAGGCTCGCGGGCCAGCGAATAACCTTCGAGCAGCGGCGTGACGAAATGGTACGACCGGCGGCCGTTCTGCGACATCACGACCGAAAGATCCTCGCTGTATTCGGTCATCATCGTCTCCTCGGAAGCCGAAGCGCGGCCCGTATCCTTGTCCGCACACGAGAATAGCAAGATAGCACTCCCCATCACGGAGAGTGCTACCCTGATCGTTCTTGTCATGCGTTTTCCCATCGAAACCTGTCGGGAGCGTGTTTTTTAGCGGGGACGGACAGTGGTGGTGATACCGGCGGCCGTTCCGCAGGTCACCGTATAGCGCGCACCCTCCTGCAACTCGTTGAAGAAGCACTCCTCCGAGCTGGGGAAAACCGAACGGAACTTGCCGAGGGAACTCTTGGCGTGCTCCATGTACTCCGAATCGGCCGGGAGCAGTTCGACCGCCTTGGCCATCGTATCGTAAGCGGCCCAATAGGTCGCCAGACCGGCGAAACCGCTGCACGAACCTGCCGACGAAGCATAGCACTGCGCCAGGATGAAGTACGGCACACCGTCCTCGGGATTCAGGTCGCGGGCCTGGCGCGCGGCGGCGGCAGCTCCCGGAATGTCGTTGGACACGAGGCCCACCAGCGCGATGCGCACGAGCAGTTTCTGACGCTCGGCAGGGTCCTTCTCGACATCCAGCGCTTCGTTCAGGTAGGTCTTCGCCTTCGCATAGTCCTTCTTGTTCTGGAAAGCCTGGGCCAGGAACATGGCCGTCTCCGACGAAGGTTTCACCTGGTAGTATTTCTCGGCGATCGAGAAATAGAAGTCGCCATCGCACTTGGCGCGCGACATCAGGGCCACGGCCTGCGAAAGCAGCGCCTCGTCGTCGGGAGCGGCGGCCAGTTTGCCCTTGAAGAGTTTTTCGAGATTCTCACAGCTCGCAGCGCCGCTCAATCCGAACGCAGCGTCGAACTGGCTCTTGTACTCGGCGGCAGCGGGGTTCTTCTCGAAGAACGGCGTCAGACGGTCGTACTCGGCGATGATTTCGTCGGGCATCACCTCGTCGGTATTCTTATAGTCGTCGCAGAGGTTCGAGAAATAAGCCACGACGGTCTCGGGATCGGTGTTGTCGCCGCCGGCCTCGATGGCTGCGCGGAACGCTTCGCGGATACCCTTGCGGTCGGCGGGTTTGTACATCAGGTATTCACGGGCCTTGCGGTCGAGAATATAGGGCGTGCCGTATTTGGGATGGTCGCCGAAATACTCGTTGCGCAGGTCGTAAACGATCATCAGCGAGTCGGTGTACGTGTTTTTCTCGGCGATGCTCTTGGCGCGCGCGATCTTGTTCTTATAAAGCGTGATGCCACGCACGAAGGTATTCTGCGAAGCCTTCGGGCATTTGTCGAGCAGTTCCTTGAGGTAATGCGCGGCAGCGTTGTAGTCCTTGTTGTCGAGCGACTCCTTGAGGAAGTTGCTGTTCAGGATGTTCTGCTCCCGCTCCTGAGGAGTGTCGCCCCAGACCGCGTACTTCGGATCACTGAAATCTTGCTGTGCCATCGCTGCGACTGCAAAAAGCGCACACGCAGCAGAAAGCAGGAATTTAACGTTTTTCATCGGTCAGATTAATTTTTGTGTTGTTCTATCTTTTATTTTTGCTTGCCTGTCACATCAATCGAACTTGGAGCGCATGAACCAATATTCGCCGTTCTCCATCTGTCCCGCGAAGAGCGTGAAGCCGATCGCAAACTTGAAATACTGCTGCCGGACCAGCCCCAGGCGGTCGGCGACGTTATAACCGCGGCGGCCGTACTCGACGCCGATGTCGATGGCCGAGAAGGCGCCGCGCCTCACCGGGATGCCGATGCCCGCCGTCACGGCGTACTGCGAGAGCTTGTCTCCGTTGAAAGTCTGGTTATAGGCCCCGTAGCGGAAACCCGCACGGTAGGACCAGCGTTTCAGCAGATGGCGCGCATCGTAACGGTTCGGAGTGTATTCCACGCCCATCTTGATCGTGCTCGTATTGGTATAGGCCACCTTGTATTCCGTCTTGTTCTCCCCGCTGCCGCTGGTTCCCGTCATCTCGTAGCCCGAGTTGCGGCCGCCCCAGTTCTGGAAAACGTAATCCACGCCGACGGCCCACCTGCCGGTCTGGTAATAGGCTCCCACGGCCAGCTGCCGGGGCAGCACCAGCTTCAGGTGCGTCGTATCGCCCTTGACCACCGTGTTGTACAGGTCGCCGATATAGAGGCTTTTCGTCACCTCCGGGTTCAGGTCGCCGCCGAAGTCGTACGTCGCGCCGAGCGTCAGAATGCGCTTCGCGTTCAGAATCGCGTTCCACTGCACGCCGACCTGCCCCTTGATGCTCGAAATGCTGTAATTGTCCTGGCCCACCGTCGAGGTGAAGGTCCCTTCGCCCGTAATCGCGGTCGGGGTCATCACGAACGTACGGTCGATGTCGCCCCAGTAGTACTGTGCGGCGATACCCACCGAAAAATTCTTGAACGGCTCCCAGCCCAGACCCACCTTGACCTCCGTCACGTCGCCCTCGCCCTGGTAGTTGTACTGAATATTGCCGACGTTGGCGTAAATGGGGTCCTCGGGGTCGTATTCGTGGTAATACTTGGTCCTGTAACCCACCGAACTGTAAGGCGTGAGGCTGAAACCGAGTCCCAACCGCTTGGCCACCGGCATCTGGAAAGCGATGTCGTGGAAGTTGAACGTGTTGTAGGCCGTCCGTTTCCCGACGCCTTCGACCGTCTGGGCGTTGTAGTAGTTCTGGCCCTCCAACCCGAAGTTGAAGAGGAAGGTCTTCTGCGGAGCCGCACTGTAAGCCGCGGGGTTGAGCAGGTTAACCGTACTCACCGAACGCATGGCCACACCCGCACCGCCCATCGAGCGCATCTGTAGCGTACCGGGGGTATTCTGTTCGCCGATGCCGTACATCGTATAGGGCGAGAATGCGTTAATACTGCTTGTCTGGGCCGAAACGGCAAAAGGAAACATCGCTGCAGCCGCGACAACCAGCTTAATCAAGGTGTTCTTCACTTGCATTGTACTCTAAAATTCGATCCAATCCGCAAAAGACCAGATTACAATTTGCAAATATCGTGTTTTTAATTCTTTTCGCAAAGTATTTCGCGTCCCCGCCGGTAAAAATTACGCATAAATCGTCGATTTTTTTCTCCATCCGGGCCATATAGCCCTCGATTTCGAAGGTCAGCGAGTTCATCACCCCCAGGCGGATGGCCTCTTCGGTGGTGAGCCCCTGCAACTCCCCGCTATCGGTCGGGCCGCACAGCGGCAGGCAGGCCGTGTAGTCGTGGAGCGCCCGGAAACGGGTTTTCATCCCCGGCGAGATGCACCCGCCGCGGAACGTGTTGTCGGCCGTCACCAGGTCGATCGTCACGGCCGTGCCGAAGTCGACGATCAGCACGTTGCGCCCCGGGTAAAGCACCGTGGCGCCCACGGCGGCGGCCAGCCGGTCGCGGCCCAGCGTCTCGGGCGTATGGTAGGCGTTGGCAACCGGCACGGGGGTCTGCGAGGTGAACTCCAGCAGGTAATCCGCACGCGGGCGGACCATCTCCGTCACGTCGTCCGCTTCGCCGCGCGTCGAGGCGACGACGGCCTTCGCGGCCCTGCGGCCCTCCAGCAACTCGTCGAGCATCGACGGATGCAGCCGCTCCACGCAGCGCTGGGCAACGATCCGCCCGCCGTCGGAAACGGCCAACTTGACAAGGGTATTGCCTATGTCTACGATCAGATTCAAAGCTGCTGCAGCGTTTTGTATGCGTCTTCCACGTCTTTGACATTCCTAACGGTCATCGCCAGCCGATTATTGTGCTGTTTGAGCACAAATCGGTCGGGCCGCTGCGTAACCCGCTGCAACAGGGTCATGAAGGCCTCGCTCTTGTAGAAAGGCGAATTCTCCTCGCCCACGAAATGCACGATCATCAGTCCGTTCTTGACCTTCACGCGCTCCATGCCCAGACGGATGGCCTCCCAGCGCAGGCGCACGACGTTCAGCAGCTCCTTCGCGGCGCGCGGCAGGGGACCGAAACGGTCCGCGAGGCGGCTCTCGAAGGCCTGCAAAGCCTCCTCGTCCTTCGTCGAGTCGAGTTCGCGGTAGAGTTTCAGGCGTTCGGCCTGCTGCGAAACGTAGGCGTCGGGCAGCGCGGCCTCGACCTCGATGTCGATGTGCGCGTCGTCGATGAAACGCATCTCGTCGACGACCTCCTGCTCCCCGTCGCTCAGGCCCGGGACGTGAAGCCCCTCGGCACGCAGTTCGGCCACCGCCTCGTTCATGATCTTCTGGTAGGTCTCGAAACCGATGTCGGCGATGAACCCGCTCTGCTCGGCACCCAGCAGGTTGCCCGCGCCGCGGATGTCGAGGTCCTGCATGGCGATGTTGAACCCGGAACCCAGGTCGGAGAACTCCTCGATGGCCCGCAGACGCCGCCGCGCATCGGACGACAAGAGTTCGTCGGGCGGCGAAAGCAGGTAGCAGTAGCCCTTCTGATTCGAACGCCCCACGCGGCCGCGCAGCTGGTGCAGGTCGCTCAAACCGAAGTTCTGGGCGTTGTCGACGATGATCGTATTGGCGTTGGGGATGTCGATGCCGTTCTCGACGATGGTCGTCGACACCAGCACGTCGAACTCCCCGTAGATGAAGTCCATGATGAGTTTTTCCAGCTGCTCGGCGGGCATCTTGCCGTGCCCGACGGCCACGCGGGCCTTCGGGCAGAGACGCGTGATCAGCCCCTGGAGGGCCGCGAGGTCCTCGACGCGGTTGTGGACGAAATAGACCTGGCCGCCGCGTGCGAGTTCCGCCCCGACGGCGTCGCGGATGATCTCCTCCGAGAA
>CDYX01017958.1_pt1 | contig 12516 bp, 15 predicted proteins | sample 554871 | NCBI WGS metagenome assembly CDYX01 (sample SAMEA3182061, study PRJEB8094) | gut metagenome | biome: human; feature: gut; material: Stool; isolation source: human stools | place: Canada | collected 2013-01-14 | reverse complement strand
ATGCTTCAAAACTCTATTTGCGATTCTGAATGCAGCGAGATCCCGAAGGACTTTTTTGGCAAGCTGAGAGAAGACCCCCTGCGCAGCCGGGGGAAAGAGACCGGCCGCGCAGGGGAGACCCCGCCGCCTTGCCTGCCCCGGGTGTCAAAAACCACGGGAAGGACAGCGGGGAAAAGGAGGGCGGTTCCGATATCCGCGCGGCCCTGCCTCGTGGCCTGCGCGACTACCCACACTCGGATGCCCTTCACCCTATATATGTCTTCAGAAACGCATTCCTGACATGTTTTTTCAAAAAATTTCAAAAAATTTTTAGACAGATGCGCGATAAATATCATTACAAAGCATACGTCGCATTCCGAATGCGGGAAAACTGCACGGAATGCAGAAGCGACAATTCTGGGAGTCCTATTCAATATCCGATATGGCCTCGGCCTGTATCCGGACGATCCTATCCTCCGTTGCCGCAAAAGGCAGCTTCAGCATGGACACGCTCTCATCCTCGAACATCACGGTAAGTTATTTCAGCGGCAATTATATATGCGCGTCCTGTTCAAGGACCTGCGGCAGGAAGAAACAGCAGGCCAAAACCACCGGCGCAGCCGGTAATTTTGACCTGTAAAAATTAAAAATCGGTAAGTTTCGACAGAAACTCACCGATTTTTGGCAAATGACTCTAATTTTTGATAGAAGATGCACCCCCTTAGAGGAAACTGCACTCCCCCCACGGCTCATTTGCACCCCCGTTTAGAGTATTTTTTTCGTTAAAAAGCGCCCAGCCCTCAAGTACAATCGTGCCAAAGCGAAGCGGCAAAACGGTGAAAAACATCCATATTTACTGCGCCTACGACTACAACTCTGGTACGGCTTGGTTTGATAACATTTCCCTGCGGCAGGAGCCGGTGCAGACCTATCGCTATGACGAGAAGGGCAACGTGACCGCCGCGACGCAGACCGGAACGGGCACGGAGAACGCGCAGTATGATTCCAACGGCGTCGACCTGCTGCAATACACCGCCGCCAACGGCACGAAGTACAGCTATGAGTACAACAATGCCCACGACGTGACCAAGACCACCGTCGGCTCGCTGACGACCACGACGTCCTATAACAAATCCGGCAACACGACCGGCGCGCGGCTGGTCGGCAAGGATTCCAATGGAAATGTCTCCCTTGCCCTGCAAAGCAGCGCGACCCCGACGGCCGACCGCAACTACACGTCCTCCGTCACGGACGCCAACGGCAGCACGACGTCCTATACCTATAACAGTCAGACGGAGCTGCTCGCGACGTCGACGAACGCGGCCGGGCGGCAGACGACCTATGAATACTACCTCAGCAGCGGCCGCGCCAAGAGCACCTATCAGTCGGGCGTTGCGGCGATCGGCTACACCTATTCCGGCGGGCGTCTGTCGCAGCTCGACCGCAAGACCTACCGCAGCGGTGCGGCGCAGCACCAGTATTATAACTTTGCCTATAATGTCTGGGGTCAGACCACCGCGACCAAGGTCGGCAGCCGCACCCTTTCCACCAATACCTATTATAATTATGTCAACGACGACACCGCGCGCGGCGGCAACCTGAAATCCACGACCTACGCCAACGGCGATTCCGTCAGCTATACCTATGACCGGTTTGACAGATTGGTCAGGAAGTCGTATAATAGCGGTAGTTACGTTGCCTATGCCTACAACGCAGAAGGCTCTCTTGCGCGCTTGAGCTACGGCGATTCGACGGGTGAGCTTGCGAGTTACCGCTTCGAGTACGATTCCCTTGGCCGCCTGATCCGCAGCGCGGAGCTGGACGCCGACGGCGGCACGGTGCAGCGCACGGAGCACATCTACGACGGCTATAACCGCCTGTCGCGGCAGTCGTGGACGCTCGGCGGCAAGACCTACACGGAATATTATTCCTACGACGATGCCACCGACGGCAGCATGACCTCCTTCCGAACAACGGCGGCGCAGACGCTGCATTTCACCTATGATGCGCTGCGGCGGCTGCAAAAGACCACCGTCACGGACGGCAGCGGCACGTTGTTCACCGTCGCGAGGTCTTATTACACGACCGGCGGAAAGGCCACCACCCGGACGGAGTATTTTAACTACCGTATGCCGAACGGCAGCCTGATCGCGGGCGACCGCTACGTCTATGACGCGCTTGGCAACATCACGGAGCTTCAGGAAGCCGAACTGGCCTCCGGCAGCTCGGCGCGCCGCACAAAGGTTCGCTATACCTATGACGGGCAGAACCAGCTCAGGACGGAGACGCGCTATACGTACAGCAGCAATACCGATACGACCGGTACGTCTGTCACGTATACATACAACTACGACACAGCCGGGAACCTCCAAAGCGTGCAGAAAAACGGCGCGACCGTTCAGACCTACACCTATGGCGACTCCCAGTGGCGCGACCTGCTGACCAAGGTCGGCGGCACGACGATCTCCTACGACGCAAGCGGCAACCCCAAAAACTGGTATAACGGGACGACCTACACCGGCCTGACGTGGAAAAACGGGCGGCAGCTCGCGCAGATCACGACCGGCGGCAGGACGTCGGCCTACCGATACGACGCCGACGGCATTCGCACCTATAAAAAGGTGGGCAGCGTCGCGCACGAGTACCGCACGCTGAACGGCAAGGTCGTTTATGAGAAGATCGGCAGCGGCAGCACGGCTAAGATCATGATCTTCTCCTACGATGCACAAGGCCGCCCCTTTGCAGTCAAGTATTCCACCAATAATGGCGGCAGCTACATAACATACTTCTATGCGCTGAACCAGCAGGGCGACGTGGTTAAAATCTTCCGCTCCCTGCCGTCGAGGGACTCCAACGGGAATCTCATTGGCCTGACGGAAGCGGTCTACGCTACCTATACCTACGACGCATGGGGCAATATTCTCTCGCAATCCGGCAGCATGGCCAGCGCCAACCCCCTGCGTTACCGTGGATATTACTACGATACGGAGACTGGTTTCTATTACCTCCAATCCCGCTACTACGACCCCGCAACCCGCAGATTCATCAACGCGGATGTCTACAACAGTACCGATTCCAGCGACGCTGTTTCCTGCAATATGTTTGCATATTGTGGGAATAACCCCACAAGTCGCAGTGATGAAACCGGCAATTTTTGGAACTTTATTGTTGGCGCCGTTGTCGGTGCTGTTGTAAACGCCGTTTCAACTGCGGTAGATGCTGTAAAAGAAGGCGGATTAGACGCACTTTCAGATGGAAAAACATGGGCGAAGATTGGCGTCTCAGCAGCAACTGGTGCTATAAACGGTGCAGTCGCTGCTTCCGGGCTGGGAATGCTTGCCCAAGCGGGAATTAGTGCAGCAACTTCTGCTGTAGGGGATATAGCCAATCAGTGGATTGATACCGGTTCGCTAAAAAAGGTCAATTACGCCAGAGCGCTTCATAACGGATTAGTTGCAGGCGGGGTTTCCGCTGTTGGGTCAATTACTGGTGGATTGCTTTCGTCAACAAAAATGTCTCAGGGTAATGAATTGGTTTCTGCTGGGTTAGATAAGTACTTAAAAGGTTCTGCAAGAGAACTTGCTGGAAAGTCAAGTTCGAGTCTTTTAAGACATGGCGCAAAACTTGTATTTAAAGGGAATCAACTCATTAACACGGCACGAGGCATAACTTCAGTTTCAGGGACACTGTTAACATGGGGAATTTCAAACAAGTATACGATTTCGTAGGTCACATGAGGTGAGACAAATATGAAAAATGTAACGCCCTCAGTATCTTGGCGGAATTTTGGAATTGTTATGTTTCTACTTGGCATAGCGGGCACTGCCTGTGGTATTTTTATTCATAATATACAATTTGTTCTCATTTATGTGTTCATATCACTTGCAATTTCCCTTGCTTGCTGGACGGTGTGGTTTAGCGTATTTATCTCTTTCGGCCAACAGGAGTGGACGCTGCGACGGTGGTTTTTTTTCGACAAAGCGTTACACACTAAATGATATTAAATCCATCACTTTTGGAACATCTGCCGGTGGATTTACTCTGCATTTAAGGTGCGGGCAAGTGCATGTCGGTGCAAGGGCAAAAAACGGAGCAGAGTTCCGCACATGGGTCGAGAAAGAATATTTACGGGTGAATAAAAAGCCTTTGCCATATGAACCACCCCATATCTTTCATAACAACATCAAAAATCCGTGGTTCTTTTTGGTAGCTTCCATTGGAGTTGGCCTGTTGGCACTTGTAATGGCAATCTGTACAACTGTTGCACTTTCTTCGGCGCGAGAAATACCCACTCTTACAGAGTGCAGTATTGCGATAAAATCTGTTTCAGATGAGTTCGACTATGCGCAACTTTCTTCGAATCTGGGAGATTTTACTGTACCGCTGTGCGTGCAGCCGGAAACCCTTTCAGCTTATTGTGGCAGTGAAATAATTGTGCAGGTTGAGGAGTCGCAAAACCCGGATGATTCTCGTTGGATTTGGGGTGCAGCAGTTCCAGACGGGAAAGTGCTGTTTACCCCACAGGATGTATGTGCGTATTTAACACATCTGGACATACGAAATCGTTTGGTTATGTGGGGAATCGTGTTGACTTACTGGTTGTTATTTGCGGGAGCCTGCTATATTTTGAATCATGCACCTACATTTCCGCTGCTTGCAGCACTTTTGGTAAAACCAGATCAGAGAAATTTTTAGTGCAAGAAACAGCATACTGACACAAACAGCACGGCCAAGATCATGGTCTTCTCCTACGATGCGCAAGGCCGACCCTTTGCAGTCAAGTATTCCGCTAACAATGGCGGCAGCTAGATAACATACTTCTATGCGCTGAACCAGCAGGGCGACGTGGTTAAGATTTTCCGCTCCCTGCCGTCGAGGGCCTCCAACGGGAATCTCAATGGCCTGACGGAAGCAGTCTACGCCACCTATACCTACGACGCATGGGGCAATATTCTCTCGCAGTCCGGCAGCATGGCCAGCGCCAACCCCCTGCGTTACCGTGGATATTACTACGATACGGAGACTGGTTTCTATTACCTCCAATCCCGCTACTACGACCCCGCAACCCGCAGATTCATCAACGCGGATGTCTACAACAGTACCGATTCCAGCGACGCTGTTTCTTGCAATATGTTCGCGTATTGCAACAATAATCCAGTCATTGCAAGCGATGAAAACGGAGAATGGTTACATATTCTAATTGGAGCTGTGGTCGGAGCGGTTATTGGTGTTGCGAGTGCAGTTGCGAGTGGCGGGGATGCTGTTGACGCGGTGATCGGCGGCCTCGCAGGAGCAGCGAGCGGAGCACTTGCAGCAAGTGGATTCGGCGTTGTTGCGCAGGCTGTTGGAGGAGCAGCAATCTCAATGGCATCAAATGCTGGACAACAAATTAATAAAATAGCAAAAGGCAAACAAGAACGCTTTGACGTTGGAGACATGCTCCTTGAGGGTGGTGTCGGTGCAGTGTGTGGTGCTTGGGGAGGAAATGGTGCAAGCTGTGGAAACACCGCTGGCATAAAAAGTGCAGGAAAAAAGCTAATGAAAGATTTGGCTTCTCCTCGAGCGTGGCGCTATTATGCGACTCAGGCACATGCAAAAGGTGGCCTTTTTGTACTGAAGGGATTAGGCTCCTCGCTGCGAAAAAGTGCTTTGGGGACAATGGTGCTGACTATAAAAAATCGACTTATGAGTTAGGTGTTGCCGACAATGAAAATCATGACAAGCATACCGGTCTTGTTCGTTCTTTTGGATCTCATTTCAATCGGATTGTGCTATAGCTGGGCGCATACACTTTTAAACGATTTTCTTGTAGGCGGAGCCGGGAGAAGTAGCGCAAAAAGAATTCGTAAAAATCGAACGGTCAAAAATAAGATTTTTCTGAACGACATTGAACCCAATCTTAGAAAATACAGAAAAGAGTTTAAACGGTATTACAGGCTCTATCGAATTCGGTTATGTTTTCGGATACTTATTGCGGTAAACTGTGCATCCTATTTGTTCCTTCAGACATGGTGGCAGTCGACTGCCTTTTTGCTGGATTGTGTGGCCAACGTCATAATTGCAACAATTTATCGACTACCTTCGTGGCCGGGAAGCGTTTCGCCATACGCTGGGCGCAAACCAAACGACGACTGAGCCGGAAAAGCTGTGATATTCTCATGAACGCACAAAGCCGTGCCGGGCGGCGGCATTACTGTACCGACAAGGCCGTCCGGCGAGATCATGTCCGTGGACGAGGTCGAGCCGATTGAGGCTGAGGCGGCGGATGAGAACGCTGTCGCGCCGCGAGGCACGCACTTGGCCTCGACGCAGACGGTCACGCACGAGTACCTGACGCAGAGCGGCAAGGTCATGCGCGAGACGGTCAAAACGGACGGCACGGTCACGTTGGTGCTCGATTTCATCTATGACGAGTCGGGCAAGCCGTTCGCCATGATCGACCAACTGGGTGCATCGCCGAAAACGTATTATTACGTCCTGAACCTGCAAGGCGATGTGGTCAAGTTGGTCGATGGCAGTGGCACGTCTGTGGCTTCCTATGCCTATGACGCATGGGGCGATATCCTTTCAAGCTCCGGCTCCAAGGCAGAAATCAACCCTCTGCGCTATCGTGGGTACTACTACGACACCGAGACAGGGTTCTATTACCTCCAATCCCGTTATTACGACCCGGTAACACATCGGTTCATCAACGCCGACAGCTACTCCAGCACAGGCCAAGGAATTATTGGCTATAATATGTTTGCATATTGCAATAATAGCCCAGTTATTCAAGCCGATCATACCGGGGAGTTTGGCCTATTAACACTGGTCAGCGCTGCGGTAAGTGCAGCTGTTAATGTTGCTACAACATATATTGCAGCCAAAGCAACAGGCCAAGAATATACTCTTACCGATGCACTTGTATCGGCTGCAATAGGAGCAGTAAATGCAATTCCGGGCGCCGGGCCTTTTATTGCAGGTGAAATTTCGGGCGCATACTCTGCATATACGGCGGTTAAAAATGGAGCAACTGCTGGTGAGGCTGCGCTATGCTTCGCAGTATCAGCTACTGCAACCACGGCAAGCATTGGAAATTTGGCAAATCTCGGGACTGAGTCTGCTTTACGCATTGCAGCAACTGCAAGTGCAGACTTAGTATTCGGAACAGGGTATAATTGCATAGCTGCAACAACAAACAAGGCCGTATCTGTGAAGGCTGAAGAAAGGAAAGCATCTGGCACACAAACAACCCGTACGACTCGTTCTCGTAACACGCAAAAACGCGGAAACAAACGTACAGGGTATACCATGTGCTTGTACTGACGGTGAATACATGATAATAAAATCCGACAAAGGGAACATAGTTTTTATTATATTTTCCTATCTACTGTTCGCACTCATCGGGGGACTTTTTGTTTCTGAGAACAATGGCCTAACCAGCGTAGTCTGCATGGGGCTGCTTGTTTGGATTATAGGATCCATCTTCTGCATAAGGTGGTATATTGCTGTTTTTCGTAAAATTGCAATAGGTCCAAGCGGTGTAACTATCTCATTATTTCACAAAATCAAATTTTATCCCTGGGATTCCATGTCAATATATTACGAATCATATCAAAATCAGCTGGGCCTGCGCCTACAGTATAAGGGCACCGTAATACTTTCTCCACGCTGGTTTAAAAAACCGAAGCATATTTCTCCTCTTATGTACTGCATTGTATTCCATCCGTATTCATTTACATTTATAAATTTTTATGAGGAGTCAATAATGAAAGATGCTCCAAATGTATATCCTGTTAAAAAGCAAGAGTTTCTTTCAAAAATGACTGCCCTAGGTATTATTGACTCCAACTCTTTCCTATCTGCTTAGCAAAAAGTTAAAGCAATATTTATTTAACATTGGACGGCTGCAAGGCATCTGCGACACAATCGCTGCCTTATCATTTTACAAAAGATGCAGTGTGCGGTACAATGCCTTGCAGCCATGCTTTGCTTGCATTCACAACTAATAGCTCAAAATCTTTTGGAACTTCCTCACATGGTGGCAAGTGTGCTGTCAGCTACCGAATAAAAAGTGGAAAGAGCAAAATCAAGGGGATATCAACTCAAATGAAAGACGTAATCAAAACAGGTGTCCAAATCATGCACATTTTGTCGTTTTGCGGTACGCTGCTCTGCGGGGCGCTTGGAGTTGTATATGAAATCATTGGACCTGCCAAATATGAACAATTACTGTCTTCGTTTGGTATCTCTAATGGATTTGAACGCACTTGGATTTGGGCGGTGGTGATGCTGATTTTGTTACTCTCAACCCACTTTATTAAAGCAGAATTATTATCTAAATAATAACCGAAAGCTGGAAGGGTGCCGGGCAGGCTGCACTGGAGGGCATGGGTGACGGCGCTCTTACCGGCGCAATCACCGGCGCAATACAAGGCGGCATGAGCGGCTATGCGAACCATCTAAGATATGGCTCATGCTTTGTCGCCGGAACGCTGGTTGCTACAGCAACAGGGTATGTTGCAATTGAGAAAATCAAAGCGGGGGATCTTGTTTGGGCGTGGGATGAAGAAACCGGAGACGTTGCGCTCAAGCCGGTCGTCGAAACCTATATCAACGAGACGACCGAGCTGATGCACATCTTCGTTGACGGCGAGGAGATTGTTGCGACGCCCACCCATCCGTTCTACTGCCCCACCAAGGGCTGGACAGATGCAGCGCACCTTCGCGCGGGTGACATTCTCGTCCTTGTCAACGGCGAATATGTCGTCGTGGAAAAGGTCCAGCATGAGCTGCTAGAATCTCCCGTTAAAGTCTATAATTTCCAAGTTGCGGATTATCACACCTATTATGTGGCCAGTGGTGTGCTGGTACATAACATGTGTTCTTACAATCCCCCGAACGGCGGCGGTGGAAAAACTGCTACTGTACATGTGGATGGAACGGATGTGACATTTGGGCATGGTGGAAGGCATTTAAATGGAACAGGATTGGATGTTTCAAGTGTCAATAGTGCGATTGCTAAGGATGTTGTAGGCCGCAATCTCCCATTTACAAACAACGTAACATATTATGATTTGCGCTATGCGGATAAAATCATTCATTACGGAGCGAAAAGAATAGGGGAAGCGATAATAAATGTTGGAACTTACTACATCAAATAACGCATCAGCACAGAAACAGATCCTCGAATTGATACTGAAAGCATTCATTGATTTGCGGCTTACATGGAATGAGCAGGTTATCACGCAAATCAAGTCTGCCGAGATCACGTTTGAGGACTGCCGCAGCAGTTACTTCTTTGATTTTTCCTATCATACAGATATTCCAAAACTGCAAGTAACCAAACGCGTCCCGGTTTTGATCGATTTTTGCTCGAAGTTCTTGGTTGAAAATGAAACGATCCATGAGCTGAAAAATCGCCCAAATTTCTATTGGGTAAAAGAAATGGAAAACGTCACTCCGCCTTTTCAGGCAAGTGGTAAGGCAAATTCTTATATCAGTACGTATCTGCACATTTTAGACGGAAAAATTTCAGAATTAGAGGTCGTGAACTGGAACGGGCAAGCAATCGACTCTTGTGTGTTATATGAACTTGTCCTCTGTGGTGAGCGAATCTACCGTATCAATGAGAATTGGATTGCGGCGGAACTAAGAAAAAAAACTGCTTTTACAGCAAGATAAGAAGCAAGGCACATTGTCGCTACTAGGGACAAGAATAGAAATAGACCACAACCCGCAATTTACACACAAGCACCCTGCGACCGCTATGGCAATGGGGAGATACTGCATCCCTATTGCCATAGTGGAAAGGGGAAATGGAAAAGTCAAGCATTTTATCCCCGCTTGGATTAGGGCGCGTGAAGGTGCTGGCTATGTTCTCAAAAAAACAATTTGGGAAATTATTTCTTGATTGGGGAATGTTTTATGTATGACGGCCTTGCTCTTTGCCTAACCGCATTTGATGTAGTTCCGCCGAAGAAACGGAAAAATTTTGGGGCAATTAACTGCGTGAGGCACAACTTCTTTGCAGCAAAGCAAAGGAAATTCTACTTTGAAAAATGGCCTGTTATAAATAATCTGAATGGGTACTTGTATTAATTTTTCGCTGTGTCAGGCGACTTTTCTGATTATCAATGCTGCGATGATATGTTCGAATTTTCGTATTCCAGGGAACATCCGGCGCAAAGCTTTTATCCGGGCTGGCTTGGAGAAGAGAACAGCGCGGAGGATTGCTGCACGATCAAGGTAAAACCGGAATACAGGGAGGACTTTGCAGCATTTCTGCTGTGGCTGCTGCAAAGCTCCCCCATCAAGCAGATATTATTCCTATGCGTCGGCGAAATGTGGCCCGCACCCAGAACGCCGATCATCGGAACACTGCCATTTAGGTCATTTTCTGAGCAAATAGCATCCGTCGGGGTACTATCTGATGTATGCTATTATATTTGCTTATAATGCGCAGAGAGAATCTCCTCTTTGAAATTGCTGCGTATCAACCGGGGCTGCCGTCTTGTGCGGCAGCCTCGTATCGACCAATCCATCTGAGTGGATAAAGCTGTAGCTTTGAACAGGTCTAGCACGAACTGCTCGAAAGCCCCATCAAGGTCTATAATTTCCAGGTCGAGGACTATCATACCTATTATGTATCCGACAATGGGGTGCTGGTGCATAATCGTTGTGTGAAGCAGCCCGGTACCTATGAAATCAGTACTTCAAATGATCAGGTATATGTGGGTAAGGGTTCGGCGTCTCGAATGAACGCATCTATACGACGCCTTGAACGAAAGGGATACGAAGTTATAGACGCCGTTTGGCAGCCATCAAGGAACAATGCAACTGCCTTTGTGGATGAATATATGAAAATGGCAAAATACAACTTCGATTTTGGAGGAAAGTTAATTAACAAAATAATGAGTCCTGGGTTTAAAATCTTTAATTCATGGTTGTAAAGGGGTGGTGATATTTGCGACATTCCAATGAATTTATGAATAAAAGCAGGTTAGATTTTATTGAGATTGGCAGCTATGACGAAGAAGAGCTTGCAAAACTTGGCTCGCTTCCCTTTTGCAATGTATCTGTTGAACTGGATGCTTTGCAATGCTTGCGCTTTTTTCCTTGTGTAGAGAATCTAATTCTGCGTCCTGGTGAAATAAGCGAGGAAGGTTTGGGATACCTAAGGGGATTGCGTATCATATCCTTAAAGTTGGACTACTACTCAGACTGCATTGACTTATATGCGATTGACTTAGCGCAATTCCCCAATTTGCAATTTCTATTTTCACGAACGCAATACAATTTTTACAACATAGCTATGTGTCAATCGCTTTGCACTCTCGTTGTGCAGGAATGGCTTGGTAACGATTTGACATACCTTGTTGGGAGTAGTCTCCGAGCCTTATGTATATTTAATGGGAAACTACAACGCGTTGAGGGAATACAGGCGATACCTCAGATCATATCACTCTCGATTGCGAACCAACGTAGACTGTCGGATGTTCATTACCTTAATTTATGTTGTGGTTTGGAAAGCCTTGCTATTGAAAGGTGCAACCGTATTCATGTTTCACAAATTCCACCGTTACCAAACTTGCGTTATTTAGAGCTGATTGGCAGTCAAACAGCAGATGACCTATCTTTTTTGGAGAATTATCCGCGCTTGGAGTATTTGTTGTTAGGTATACTTGTTATCAATGGAAATATGCAAGTATTATCAAAATTAAAGCATTGTGCGATTATGTCAGATTGTAAGCACTATTCTATTAAAAACACTGACTTGCCCAAAGCGCAACACAGATTTCACTCACATAGCATTCCTCAATGGTTGGAAATATTACCACAAGCTTTTTAAGCATATAACACTGCGGTTAGCTCTAAGTGTTGGTAATGATCTAGCAATTCTTAGATATATCCATATTCCCAGAGGGTGCTTCTTGCGCCCTTTGGGAGGTATATCCTTCCTTACTGTGTTAGGGTATGAGATGAGAAGGCTGAAATAGGTTGTTGAAACCTATATCAACGAGACAACCGAGTTGACGCACATTTTCGTGGGCAGCGAGGAAATTGTCTATAGTTTGGTATTCAAACTTTTTAATTCCCCAGCCCTTGTGCTTAGCACAATTAGAGTGTCCACTTTATGGGGTACATTTTAGCGAAAAAGGCAATGATTTAACGAATACCCTAAAAATTCAACGAATACCCATAAATTTAACGCTTACTTTGGCCAAAGTCACCACAAAAACCGTAAAACGCACAAAACCCCGCCGCAGAATTGCCTGCAGCGGGGTTCACTTATGCGCTGAAACAGCCGAAAAGCCTGATTCCAAGCGGTTTTCGGGCATAGAAAAAGTCCACCGTAATTCTATCAAAATTACGGTGGACTTATGGCAAATGACTCTAATTTTGATAGAAACCGTGTAAGGGGGTGCAACTTCGGTTCGGAGGGGGGTGCAGTTCTCAATTTAGGGGGGTGCAACCACGGCTTTAGGGGGTGCATTACTCTACCCATGGGGACAGCAATAAACCGCAGGCGTTGAAACCTGCGGTCTTTTCATTTTT
>CDYX01019805.1_pt1 | contig 12601 bp, 3 predicted proteins | sample 554871 | NCBI WGS metagenome assembly CDYX01 (sample SAMEA3182061, study PRJEB8094) | gut metagenome | biome: human; feature: gut; material: Stool; isolation source: human stools | place: Canada | collected 2013-01-14 | reverse complement strand
CCACGGTAACAGATCCTTCGCTATCGCTTCAGGATGACGTCTTATGGTCTTCTTCATCACAGCAGCAAGTCTTCGACATCGCTTCGGGGTGACGCTTATCGTCAATCGTCATTCAGAACGGACGCAAAAATGCTGTGTGAGAAAGCCAGGAAACAGCAACATGACACCGAGTGAAGAATCTATGACTCTGATGACATCTTACCACTTTCCTCACCACGGTAACAGATCCTTCGCTATCGCTTCAGGATGACGTCTTATGGTCTTCTTCATCACAGCAGCAAGTCTTCGACATCGCTTCGGGGTGACGCTTATCGTCAATCGTCATTCAGAACGGACGCAAAAATGCTGTGTGAGAAAGCCAGGAAACAGCAACATGACACCGAGTGAAGAATCTATGACTCTGATGACATCTTACCACTTTCCTCACCACGGTAACAGATCCTTCGCTATCGCTTCAGGATGACGTCTTATGGTCTTCTTCATCACAGCAGCAAGTCTTCGACATCGCTTCGGGGTGACGCTTATCGTCAGTCGTCATTCTGAACGGTGGCAAGAATGCTGTTCAAAAAAAACGGGAAACGGGACAGTGACACAGAGTGAAGAATCTATGATTCTGATGACATCTTACCGCTTTCCTCACCACAGGTACAGAGCCTTCACATTCGCTTCGGATGACGTTTAACGTTTTCCTCACTACAACAGCAAATCCTTTGCTGATATTTCGTATGACACCTAATGGAAATCATATGCTTCGGCTTTTAACTCACAGCTAATAGCTAACAGCTAATGGCTAACAGCTTGTAGCTGACAGCTCACAGCTGATAGCTTTTATCTTCTTACCACTTTCCTCACCACGGTAACAGATCTTCCGGATGACGTCTGACTGTCAGCTTATCCTCACTCATACAAAAATACGGTACCCATCACATCTGACGAGTACCATATTTTTGTTTCTTAAGTTATTTCCTTACCCTTGCTTTCCGTTACGCTTTCGGGGAAATATGAGAACCGTACACATCACGGTAATCATTGTTCGCCTTATCGTCTTCGCTGTTGACGCGGACACGTTCTACCTTATTTCTGTCATTGTCCTTGCCGGAAATACGGTCGACACGGATACGATCCAGACGAATCTGGCGGAGTTCCGGTTCGAACTCATTCATAGCTCTGTCCATATTGTCATCTACCGGTGCTCCATTCTTCAATGCGCGATAGAACATCGCCGCAAATTCATAGCGGGTCATGGAACGTTCGCCGCTGAACATGCCGTCCGGATAGCCTTCAAGGATGCCGTTTCCTGCCAATGTAGCCACATATTCATAAGCCCAGTGGTTTTCCGGCACATCGGGGAAGTCCTTCTTTTTACCCATATCCAGGATGCCGAGAATGGAATTCATCTTCTGCTCCATGGTATCCAGACGTTTCTTCAAGTCCTTGTTCTCATCACGGAGATCGACGATTTCTTTCGCCATGGCTACTTTGGATGTGGATACATGGTTGCCCTGTCCCAGCTTCACGCTGACTCCGGCATTCACCATGTTTTCTCCTCCCCCGAAGGAGCCTCCCACGCTGAACATGGTGTCTTCATTGGGACGGTAGAATGCGCCTACCGCTACCGCATGGGCGTCTTTGTAGTTGCCGTAGCCGGCTGCCACATCCCACTTGTCATCCGGGTCGAAGTCCAGCGGGTGGAGGGCTGCCAATGCTGCCGCTCCTGCTCCTACTCTGTCCATCCGGTCTCCCAGTTCATTGACGGCTCCTCCTATATTGTTGATTGTCTGGTTTGTTTTCCACAGCTGCCCTCCGTTGACGGCGTCGGTGGAGTTGGCAGAGATGTCTCCGGCTGCTACGTTGGTGATTTTCTTGTTCCCTGCGTTGATGCCGCTGTTGTCGATTTTCACGTCTCCCACGGTCAGGGTGTTGGTAGTCACACTGTTCAGGCCTTTGAGATCTTTGGCCATGCGGACTTTCAGGTTGTTGTTGCCGTCGGATACAACACCGAGGTTGTCTTCTGTGGTGAGTTTGTTGGTGTCTGTAATCCCTCCGACTACGTTCACCTGTTCGTTCAGTTTCTTCTTGATGACCGCTCCTGTATCGCCGCCGTATTTCATGCCGTCATTTAGGGTAGCCACTTCTTCTTTGGTTCCGTCCGGTTTTTCGTATACGATACGGGTCGTGGTCGTCCCCGGTGCGCCGTCTACTCCGGGCTTGCCGTCACGGGTAACGGAGATGTTTGTTGTTACGCCGTCTTTTCCGTTGATGCCGATTTTTCCGTCTTTGCCGTTTTTACCTGTAGCAACGATGGTTTCGGTTTTCAGGTTCTTGTCCATTTTGACGGTGAGGTTTCCGTTCGCATCGGCAAAGGTTTTGATGTTTTCACCGGAGTATTCGGAGGCGGCTTTTGTCCCTTCTCCTTTGATGGTGACTTTGTCTCCCAGGTCCCGGTGGAATTCTCCGTCGTTGCCGGCAAAGTCCATGCCTTTTTTCGTCAGTTCTTCAGATGTATTGGTAATCTTTTGGTCTACGGCTTTGAGCTGGTCTTCTGTGGCGGCCTGTCCGCTGGTGATGTTGTTCGGATCCCAGGTTTTGTTGGTCAGTCCGTTGACGGTTCCGTCTTTCCCATTGATTTTCACTTTTCCGGCATCGATGTTTCCTGTCGTTCCGTCAATGGTGATTTTGTCTCCGGCTTTGATGATGCCGGTTGTTCCGTCGATGGATACCTGTTTGGACGGATCGGTTCCCAGTGTGACTTTGTCGCCGAGTCCGACAGTATATTCTTTGCCGCCTGTTCCATTGGTTCCTTCGGTGACGGTTATATTGCTGTCTTTGGCTTTGACGGTCGTATGCTGGCCTGCCAGTGTCTTTACGTCATGCAGCTGGCTGCCGTTGACGGCATCGGTGCTGTTTGCGCTGACGTCTCCGGCTGCTACGTTGGTGATTTTGTTGCCGCCGTTGTCAAGGCCGTTCTTGGTGAGGGATACGGTGTTTCCGGCTGCACCGTTGCTGATGGTTATTCCGTTATTGTTGATGAATGTATCGCCGGCGGTTATGCTTTCGAGGCCTTTCAAGGCTTTGGCAAGACGGACTTTCAGGTTGTTGCTGCCATCGGATACGACGCCGAGGTTGTCTTCTGTGGTCAGTTTGTTTTCGTCTGTAATGCCTCCGACGACGTTCACCTGTTCGTTCAGTTTCTTCTTGATGACGTTTCCTGTATCGCCGCCGTATTTCATGCCGTCATTTAGGGTGGCCACTTCTTCTTTGGTTCCGTCCGGTTTTTCGTATACGATACGGGTCGTGGTCGTACCCGGCGCGCCGTCTACTCCGGGTTTGCCGTCACGGGTGACGGAGATGTTTGTTGTTACGCCGTCTTTTCCGTTGATGCCGATTTTTCCGTCTTTGCCGTTTTCACCTGTAGCGACGATGGTTTCGACTTTCAGGTTTTTATTCATCTTCACGTCGATTGTCGTATTTCCGGCAGGGTCCTGCGTGATAAAGGTTTTAAGGTTTTCTCCGCTGTATTCCATATCGGCCGCGGTACCTTCTCCTTTCACGGTTATCTTGGAGCCCAGTTTATTGGTTTTTGTGCCGCCAACATTAGCGTCAAATTTAAGACCCGTAGCCGTTTGCGCCGCTATAGCATCTTTCACTTGATCTTCTGTGGCAGCACGACCGGATACAATTTTATCCGGATTCCAAGTCTTATTGTCTAAACCTGTTACATAATTACCGGTTTCATTGTCTCCGGCTGCATTAGTCACTGTTTGGCCGCCCATAACAGCATCGCCGGCTTTCACAGTCTTAGCTGCCGTTACAGAGTCGAGATTCTTAAGGTCTTTTGCCAATTGAAGTTCTAATGTATCTGTACCGTTCGCTTTTACATTGATGTTGCCGGACGCACTTGCAAAATTGTCAGAATCTGTCGCTGATACACCTTCACCTTGTACTTTTACCAAGGTGTTCAATTTATGGTTATTAACTGTCCCTGTATTATTGCCTGTGAATTTTAAGCCATCATCTAAGGTAGCTACGTCATGTTTCTTTCCGTTTTCTTCAAGAACGAGACGGGTAACATTGGTACCGTCAACAGCCGGCTTGGCATCGCCGCTCTTCATCGTAAGCCCGTTAGCCCCATTGGCACCATTCAGGCCGATGGAACCGTCTTTACCGTTGATAGCCACAGCAGAACCGTCTTTGCCCTTGACTCCGATGGAACCGTCTTTTCCGGCCGCCCCCGTTTTACCGACGGTAAGCTCGTCATTCAGCTTCAAATCATAAGTGGCTTGACCATTATTGTCTGTCTTGGTAATAAGCAGGTTTCCATCAGTACGATTTTCCTGCCCGTCCACTTTAACGATGGTATGTTTCCCTGCTAATTCTTTTACTTCATTCAACTGACCGCCATTGACAGCATCTTTAGAGTTAGGGGCTACGTCTCCATCCGCTACATTGGTGATTTTCGCACCGCCGACATCTACTGTATTGGTAGTATCGCCAAGCGTAATCTTGGCTCCCGTCGTACCACCGGCAGGAGTGGTTTGTTGATTAGAGATGGATTTGATGCCGGTCAAATCTCCGGCCACATTCACTGCATACGTTTTAACCGTGCCATTTGCTCCATTTTCTGTACCGGGGGTAACGGTCGTATTTTTACCATTGACGACTTTTACCGCATCCGCCGCAATATCGTTAATAACAGTCTTGCCCGCATTGGTAATGTTATCCAGGTTAGTATTCGCTTTATCACCCAGCTTGGTATCCATTGTAGGCTTATCGTAGTAATTATTGTTCAGATAGGTATTCACTGTATCACCGGTTACAGTCTTATTATCTCCGGCAGCAATCGTACCTCCGCCGATATTATTGATTGCCGTTTTTGTAGCTGCATCTAATCCTACTGTATAAGCGATAACGCCATTAGCATCTTCTGTACCGCCTGTCACAGACACTTTGCCGCCTGCTTCAGCAGCCAATGTTATCTTGGTCGCGCTGACCACATAATCAGTATGTCCGTCTGCGACATCAACCGTACTGGTGACAGTCGCCTGCTTGGCACCGGTAACAGTAGCTTTCGCTCCGGCAGCCGCCTTCTTCACATCTCCGATATTCGCTGCATTGGAATCTATCGTTCCGCCACTGGCCACATTCGTAATAGGCGCATTATTCGCATTGATGCCGTTATTGGTTACATAGGTCTTTCCGCCTACGGTCAGTCCGTTGTTATTGATGACCGTATTGCCCGCTGTAACGCTGTCCACTTTCACGTCTTTGGCCAGTTTGATATTCAGCGTATCTGTCCCATTGGATACCACGCCGATATTTCCGTCTGTCAGCTTAGATGTATCTGCCACGCCGCCGATGATATTCGTCTGTTCGCCTAATTTTCGGGTAAACTTATTAGCCGCGGCTGCCGCGTCTTTCACATCGCCTGCATAGGCCACGCCTTTATCTACTTCTGAGGTTACCGCATAGAGCTGGCTGCCATTGATGGCATCGGTAGAAGTGGCGGAAATACGGCCGGCCGCCACATTGGTAATTGTCCGTTCTGCGCCTGCCTTACCTACACTTACTGTGGAAGCCGGATTTACTCCTGCGAAATTATGTGCTACACCATTGATTGTTGCGGAGGGTGTCGCTACAGCAGCTGCTGTTTCTGAACCATTGCCGATAGCCACGGCATTTTCATTGGCTACTTTTGTATTATTGCCAAGAGCAACGCCATTCTTCCCTGTCACGGATGCACTGCTCCCCAGAACCATAGCCCCATCAGCAGAAGCTGTGGAATTATTCCCTACCACATAGGCATTATCCGTTGTGACGGTATTCTTATAACCGAAAGCACCTGCCGTACTTCCTTTGACCGTACCGGCAGTAACCTTCTTAATTTTATCGCCATTGGCTTCTGTCGTTTCCGTAATGGTGGCGGAACCAATCGTATTGCCGCCACCGATCGCATAGGAATTATTCCCATAGACTTTGTTATCCGTACCGACAGCCGAAGAAGCTGCACCAGACGTGGTGCCGTCTGTCATATCAAAGCCGACCATATTCGTATCGCCCAGAGATGTGGACTTATCTCCATAAGCACCCGCCTGGCTGCCGATGGCAAGAGAATTCTTTCCCCAGCTCCGTGCTATGACACCGATGCTGGTGCTTGCAGCCCCTTTTGACATCGAATTGACACCGATCGCCGTGGAACCGATACCGAAGGACTGGGTCATCGCGCCCATGGCTATGCTGGCTGCACCAATAGACGCGGTGTTCGACCGATACTCGCTGGTACTGAGGGCGGCATTCCCCAGTGTCGTCCCGGGATATAACGCTGCCGTTTCCCGCTCAAATTTATTCTGCGCCCCGGCAGCCCAAAAACCGGGAACTGCCGCTTGCAGATCGGATTTTACCAAGTCAACGTCATTGCCGCCGATAGCAATGGAAGAATGACCGATAGATTTCACATCTCCACCGATAGCCATGGCTTGCGTACCATAAACTTTTGCCATGCTGCCGATGGCTATCGACTGTGAATAGATAGGGGTCGCTGCCGGGTCGGTAGTTCCCTTTCTGATGATGTTTGCTTCCGCCCCGGAACCAAGAACTACATCGCCCCGGGAGCCGTAAGAATGAGCTTCCGATCCCATGACGACGGCGCCGGAGCCATCCTCACCATGGTACTTGGATACCGTACTCGTCGCCTGGCGGCCGATGACGATATCCCCGTTTTCCATCGCTGTTGCATTATTCCCGATGGCGATGGTGCTCGTAGTAAACTGATCACTGGCCCGCTTCTGACCTAAAGCCTGGGCCCCCCCGTCCTATGGCAACACTGTTTTCAGCAGTCGCTCCTGACTTTGCCTGCAACCCTGCCACAAAAGAATTCACCCCATCAGCCTCTGTCAAGGTTCCGACAGCGGTAGCATGGCCTGCGGTCGCCTTAGCACTGTCACCTATCGCCACGCTGTCACCACCGGTAGCGGAAGCACCCGGACCATAGTGTGTATTCGCTTCCGCCATCCCCGGCAGCAGGCATCCAGTAAGGGCAAGAGCACACAGAAACGCACGGAAAGACAGGCTCTTCTTTTCAGAAGTCGCTCTGTTTTTCCCGCATCTGTCGGCGATTTCCGGGACCACTACATAGCAGCGCTTCACCCGGCTCCAAATAACTTTGTAAACCTGATTCATAATTTTCCTCCCATCAAACTAAAAAACACGCACTTTCTATAAGGAATTGAATGATGTATACATCTCTTCCTTTATCATATTATACATTTGTAATATTATCTTATAAAGTTATTCATTATAGTTTAATTTAGTTTACCAAATGCACCTTTATTAAAGTATTTCACCGGAGATTTTCCATATTCCCGGCCCCTTTTGCTGTCCGCTTGATCCATTCCTCTTCCTTTGCATATATTCGCCCGGGATATTCGGCACAGAAAAACTTTCGGGGAAACATTTAAAAGTAGACCATTAGTATACTTACGGATTTCATACTATCATTCGGATAAGAAAAACAAAAATATCATTTATTTAGAAAGACGCTTTTGCTCCTTATCTCAGCAGTATTGCCGTTCATAAGCATGACAAAGCCGGTTTTACGTTAAAAGATGGAGCCTTCAATCTCCCACGATGAACAAAAATAAAAGGCTTTCTCCTGAAAGCATATACTATCGAAGAAAGTCTTTTATTTTATTCCTAATTTAGAAAGACATCTTATCCAATTAGGATGCAACGCTGTTCATGAACTGCACTGTCAGCACTGACGGGTTGGAAACAATTCCCAGAACGGTTACCCGTTGCCCCATAGGAACAACTGCACCATTGAGATTCACAAGAATTATATTCCCTTGGGCCGTACGAAAATTCATCAGCCCGCCGCCTGCACTGGATAAAACGCTGCCCACCGTGTAGACCTTTGTCCCTACAGGAAGTCCGGACAGATCCCATGCCACCTGATAAGCATCCAGATCCTCTATTTTCAGATCTCCCGGATTTACCTGATACCAGCTGGCGAGATCGCTTTTCACCGGTCCCATGAAATACCCTGCATCACGAGATGTCCGTGATACCATTGATATCTGCGACGGATATAAATTTTTTACATCCTTTCTGTAGCTGACTGTCCGCTGATTGGGAACCCGATCCTGATAAGATACATTTCGGATAACAAGTATGGGCTGCTTGGCTTGGTTGTAAGCCACATACCCTGTCGCGCGAAAAGGCGTATAACTCATTATCTTTCCTGCATTCTCCATCATAGCAGGGATTTCCTGTCCATCAGGGGTAACAAAACGATATACATTGTCTGTATAAAACCCTTCAAACTGGCCGGTGACAGTAATCTCATCCGCTGCTGTTGCCACACCGGGCATCAATAGCATCAATACCATTCCTATCACAGCAATCCATGATTTTTTCATCTGGAAGCGCCTCCTGATCTGATTAACCGCGGCCTTTAATGACGCGTACACGCTGAATATCAGGTGTGCCATCCTTATGTTTGGTGATGGTATCTACCCTAATACGTTCCAGTTCCGGTTCGAATTCTTTCAGTGCTCTGGCCATCCGGTCATCGGCAGCCGCACCATTCTGCATAGCCCTGTAAATCAAGGCGGCCATTTCATACCTGGTCATCATGCGGTCTCCGCCAAACTGTCCGTCCGGATAGCCCACGATGACACCGTTTCCTGCCAGCGTCGCCACATAATCATAAGCCCAATGGTTTGCAGGCACATCGGGGAAGAGCTGCATCTTATCCATATCCAGAGAATCCAGCGGTCTTCCTTCGGAAACCTTCATCAGCGCTCCCTTCATATTTTCCAGTTCAGCGCGAAGATCTTTGATTTCCTTTGCCATAGCCACACGGCTGGTAGATACATGGTTCCCTCTGCCAATCTTGAGGCTGACACCCGCATTAATCATATTCTGACCGCCGCCCATAGATCCGCCGACAGAAATCATTGTGTCTTCATTCGGACGATAGTAGGCTCCTACAGCTACGGCATTAGCACTCTTATAGTTACCATAACCTGCCGCAAAATCCCACTTGCTGTCCGGATCGAAATCAAGCGGATGGAGAGCTGCCAAAGCAGCAGCACCGGCACCGACACGATTGATTCGATTATCCATATTATTAATAGCGCCGCCAATCTTATTGAGGGCCTCATTCGTCTGATACAGCTGACCGCCGTTAACGGCATCCGTTGAATTCTTACTGATTTCTCCCGGTGCCACATTGATGATCTTCTTACCGCCTGCATTCAAACCATCTTTAGATACGTAGGTGGTTCCTCCTACAGTAAGCCCCTTATCATTGATAACGGTCGTCCCTGTTGTCACAGAGTTCAGGTTCAGGTCATCAGCAGTAGCCACTTTATAGTCCACGCCGCCATCTGCATTGGTTCCCTTTGTTACAGTGATATTTTTGCCTGCGCTCACAGAAGACTGCTTTGCCGCCTTCGTAATTTGCCCGGCTACAGCCTTGAGCTGATCTTCTGTTGCCGCCTGCCCGCTGGTGAAATGATTCGGATCCCAAGTCAGGTTTGTCAGCCCATTCACTGTGCCCTTAGAGCCATCTACAGTAACCTTTCCGGCTTTGATCGTACCTTCTGTTCCCTTAATGCTGATCTGCTTGGAAGGATCGGTTCCCAGCGTAATATCATCATTCAGGTTGACATGGTACGTTTTGGATCCGTTGGCATTCGTTTCAGAAGTCACCGTCGTATTTTTGCCGTCCGCTACTTTTGTGGTGGCACCGGCTACCACTTTGTTCAACTGACTAACATTGACCGCATCATGAGGATCTGTACCGTCAGCTACATTGGTAATCCTCTTTCCACCTGCATTCAAGCCGGAATCAGATACATAGGTTGTTCCTCCAACCGTGAGCCCACGGTTGTCAATAATCGTATTCCCGGTGGTTACGCTGTCAAATACAGCCTTCTTCGCCAGCATCAAATCAATCACAGTGTTTCCGTTAGCATCCTGGCTAATCTTGGTCTTGACATTCTGTCCGGAGTACTCGCTGTCCGCTTTCGTCCCTTCGCCCTGGATCTTCACGGTGCTTTCCAGTTTATTCAGAACGGTTGCTCCGCTGTTGGCTCCAAAATACAGACCTTTGCCGAACGCAGCGTTGTTGACCGCGTCTTTCAGGTCGCCGATGGTCGCCGCGCTCTTCTTCTGGTCTTCGCTTGCGTTCGCCAGCGCTGTACCGTTCAGCGCGCTCTTCACGTTGCTGATCGTTGACCCGCCGACGTTCACTGTCCCGTCTCCCAGCGTGATCGTGGTATTACTGCTGCCCGCTTTTCCGTTCGAGATTGAGGTGATCCCGTTCAGTGCGCTTGCCAGCTGTACCTGCAGCTTCCCGTTTACGTTGTTGACGCCGATGTTGCCATCTGTCAGTTTTGTGTTGTCCGCTCCGCCGACAATGTCCATTGTCTTGTTGAGCAGTTTGGCAATGACTTTGCTCTTGTCTGTCTGTCCGTCGTCGCCGGCAAATTTCAGCCCGTCGTCCAGTGTGGCTACTTCATGTTCGTTGCCTTTCGGATCTTTATAGACGACACGGGTCATGGTCGTACCATTGGCTCCGTTCAGTCCCGGCTGTCCGGGTCTTGTCCAGATATCTGTGATTCCGTCTTTCCCGTTCAGCCCGATGTGTCCTTCTTTGCCATCTACTCCCGGTACTCCGTCTTTCCCGTTGATGGTGACTGCGTCTTTTCCGTCTTTTCCTTTGATCGAGATGCCGTCGTTGCCGTTGATTCCGACTTCGCCTTTATCTCCCTTGACGGAGATGCCGTCTTTCCCATTGATTCCTACGCCGGATACGCCGTCTTTCCCGTTGACGCCGATAACTCCGTCTTTGCCGTCAGCTCCCGCTTTCCCGACAATGACTTTGTCTGCCGACAGTTCTTTGTCCAGCATGACGTCGATGATCGTGTTGCCGCTGGCATCCTGGCTGACCTTGGTCTTAACGTTCTTGCCGGAGTATTCGCTGTCTGCTTTCGTCCCTTCGCCCTGGATCTTCACGGTGCTTTCCAGTTTATTCAGAACGGTTGCTCCGCTGTTGGCTCCGAAGTACAGCCCTTTGCCTTTGATCGCCTCGTTGGTGATGTTGGTGATGTTCTGGTTCAGCTTGTTTTCGTCTACGCTGTACTGTACGCCGTCAGTGTCTGTCACGGAGGTCAGGTATTTCCCGTCCCCTTTGAATTTTACTGTCGGTGTCGTGTCTTTGGTCAGTGTGACGGTTTTCTGGCTTCCGCTGTCTGCCGTTACTCCGAACTGGGCCTTGATATTGGTTACAGGGTTGTTCGTCGTGTTGTTGATGTTGTTGATCAGCTTGTTCTTGTCAATCCCGTATGTGACTTTCTTGTCGCTCAGGTTGACGGTCATTGTATCATCAGCTGTCGCAAATTCTATTGTCGGCGTGGTCGCTTCTCCCAGTTTTACCTGGCTGGTTGTCGCTCCCGCTTTCAGATTGAAGCCTGCTTTCAGGTTGCTGATGTCTGTCTTGTTGTTCTGGACGGTATTGTTGTTGGTGATTGTGTTGTTCAGCTGGTCTTCGTCCAGTCCCAGGCTCAGCCCGTCGTTGTTGACTGTCGTCTTGACGTATTTATCGCCTTTGACTGTCAGCGGCGTGGTCGAGTTGATGGTCTTTGTCCCTTTCGGGGTGTTCGCATCCTGGATCACCCAGTTTACGTCCCCGCTCATGTTGTTGACCGCGTCTTTCAGGTCGCCGATGGTCGCCGCGCTCTTCTTCTGGTCTTCGCTTGCGTTCGCCAGCGCTGTACCGTTCAGCGCGCTCTTCACGTTGCTGATCGTTGACCCGCCGACGTTCACTGTCCCGTCTCCCAGCGTGATCGTGGTATTATTGCTGCCTGCTTTTCCGTTCGAGATTGAGGTGATCCCGTTCAGTGCGCTTGCCAGCTGTACCTGCAGCTTCCCGTTTACGTTGTTGACGCCGATGTTGCCATCTGTCAGTTTTGTGTTGTCCGCTCCGCCGACAATGTCCATTGTCTTGTTGAGCAGTTTGGCAATGACTTTGCTCTTGTCTGTCTGTCCGTCGTCGCCGGCAAATTTCAGCCCGTCGTCCAGTGTGGCTACTTCATGTTCGTTGCCTTTCGGATCTTTATAGACGACACGGGTCATGGTCGTACCATTGGCTCCGTTCAGTCCCGGCTGTCCGGGTCTTGTCCAGATATCTGTGATTCCGTCTTTCCCGTTCAGCCCGATGTGTCCTTCTTTGCCATCTACTCCCGGTACTCCGTCTTTCCCGTTGATGGTGACTGCGTCTTTTCCGTCTTTTCCTTTGATCGAGATGCCGTCGTTGCCGTTGATTCCGACTTCGCCTTTATCTCCCTTGACGGAGATGCCGTCTTTCCCGTTGATGCCTACGCCGGATACGCCGTCTTTCCCGTTGACGCCGATAACTCCGTCTTTGCCGTCAGCTCCCGCTTTCCCGACAATGACTTTGTCTGCCGACAGTTCTTTGTCCAGCATGACGTCGATGATCGTGTTGCCGCTGGCGTCCTGGCTGACCTTGGTCTTAACGTTCTTACCGGAGTATTCGCTGTCTGCTTTCGTCCCTTCGCCCTGGATCTTCACGGTGCTT
>CDYX01025699.1_pt1 | contig 12620 bp, 9 predicted proteins | sample 554871 | NCBI WGS metagenome assembly CDYX01 (sample SAMEA3182061, study PRJEB8094) | gut metagenome | biome: human; feature: gut; material: Stool; isolation source: human stools | place: Canada | collected 2013-01-14 | reverse complement strand
CCGCTGCGGCGGGTGATCAAACGCGAAAGGATACCCCGACGGTTTCCTTTCACACGTTTCCTCCCTCCGTAACTTTTGGCTGGACAGGGTTTCCGAAAGCCTGTATAATAATATTTTGCTTTCAAGAGATGAGAGAGAAAGGAGCGGGCGAGCATGGAGCGGCATGGCTTTGTTCATGATATGCTGGACGTTAAGGTCCTGATCTTATATATTATGGCGCGGGTCGCCTATCCCGTCGATCTGCAGAAGATCTATGAGCTGTCCTATCAGGATGACGGCCTGAGCTATTTCGACGTGGCGGAGGCCGTGCCGCAGATGATCGAGTCCGGCCATCTGGAGCGGGTCGACGGCGAGCGTTATGTCATTACGGAAAAGGGGCGCGAGGCCGGCTCCGTGACGGAGGATTCTGTGGCCTATCCCGTCATGCAGCGGGCACGCGCGGCCGTGGAGCGCTATAATCGCGACGTGCGGCGCAGCAGCTTTGTCAAAACGGAGATCAGGCAGCGCGAGTGCGGCGATTTTACCGTGCAGATGAGCTTGAACGACGAGGTCAGCGACCTTTTGCGGCTGGAGCTGATGGCCCCGACGCAGAAGCAGGCGCACCGTCTGGCGGGGGCGTTTTCCCGCAATGCCGAGACGATCTACCGCCTTGTGATGGATCAGCTTCTCTCAGAGGAAAAGGAAAACTCCTGAAAAAACAGCTTGCTGCAGGGACCGGATGGGGCTTAGCAGCAAGCTTATTTTCGCTACTTGCATGTTTCGGTAAAAGGTGGTATAATCATACCAGCAGATCCCCAATCGGCCCAATCAAGAAAGGAGCGACTTCGAATGAAATTCCAGTTCACAGAGAAAAAAGTCAGCTTGCCCGAGAGCGTTCATGCCTATGCTGAGAAGAAGGTCATGAAGCTCGAGCGCTTCTTCCGGGATGATGCGGAGGCACTTGTTACCTTCTCGGTCGAGAAGGATCGCAATAAGGCCGAGATCACGGTTCATGCCGCCGGTACCTATTTCCGCGCCAGCGAGGCGACTTCCGATATGTATGCATCCATCGACGCTGCGGTCGCCACGATCGAGCGCCAGATCCGCAAGAACAAGACCCGTCTGGCCCGCCGCCTGCGGCAGGATGCCTTCGTCCGTCAGCCGGATGTCACGTCCTTCGCGCCGGAGCCCGAAGAAAATACCTTTGAGATCGTCCGCACAAAGCGGTTCCCCATGAAGCCCATGACGCACGAGGAGGCCATCTTGCAGATGGAGCTCCTGGAGCACAGCTTCTTTGCCTTCAAGGATGAGGAGAACGACGGCGCGTTCGCCGTAGTCTATAAGAGAAACGACGGCGGCTACGGCCTGATCGAGGACGTCCAGTAAGCCTGCTGCATAAATAAACTGATGCCGGGAGCGAAAGCTCCCGGCATTTTTTGTGATTTGTCATTGTGCAGTACAGGCCCGGCTTGTCCCCGGACTCGGCGAATTCGTGGCCCGGCGAGGCTCACTTCAGCGCATTGGCACGGGCAAATTTGCTCAGCGGCTCCCAGCGCAGGTTATACTGCTTCGCCAGCCGGTCGGCAAGGGCCTTTGCGGCGTCCGGCGCGCCCTCCTTGCTCTCCAGCTCGACCTCGGCAAACGGAAGCTCCTCCGTTTTGCCGTGCAGCACGCCGCAGTCGCACGCCAGCTCGGCGCGGCTGCCGTCTGCCAGACGGAGCATGACGCTGCGGCGCAGGAACCGCGCGCCGCACACGGGGCGCAGCGGCGCTTCGCCGTAGAGCTGCAGCAGCTGCCGCGGCGCGCCGAAGTCCAGCAGCCATTCGATGGCGGCGTCGTCCACCGCCCGGGCCTCGACCTCCCATTCACCGCGGGCGAACGGCTCCGGCTGGGGCGTCTTGACGCAGACGACGCTGCGGCTGCCCTCCTGACGGCGGCGGAGCGTCCAGTGATTTGTGCGGAACGCATTCGTCTCCGTGTCAAAATAGGTCGTTTCCATCGGCGTGCACACGATGGGGCCCTCCATCCGCGCGGCCATTTCGGGGTCACCCAGCAGACAGTCCAGAACGGCATCGTTTGCGGCGGCCAGCTTGAATTCCAGTTCCTTACCCATATTTATCACCTCAATGGCAATATTATACACGGTTTCCGGAAGCTGCACAAGTTTTTCCCGGAAAAATTTCCGCTCCGATTTCCCGACAAAACTCTTGCGCCCTGCGTGCTAAAATCGGGACAAATCGTTCGGCAGCGCGGCGGCTCGGCCTTCTCCGCGCACCGGAGAGGGGAGGAGCTCATGAAAAAGTCCGGTTCTCAGCAGCTTCTGGCGAAACAGCGGCTGCCGCGTGCGTCCGTCCGGCTGCACGGGCTCGGGGAGTGCCTGCTGCTGCTCGGGAGCGGCTTCCTGACGGCCGGGGCGCAGATCGGCGGGCTGGCCCTGCCGCTCGGGGCCTGCCTGACGGCCTCGCTGCCGTTCGGGCGGCGATCTCTGTCGGCGGCGCTCGGCGCGGCGGCGGGCTATGCCCTGTTGTGCGAGCCTGCCATGGCGGCCGAGCGCATCGCGCTGACGGCCCTGCTGCTGGCGGCGATCGTGGTGTTTCAGGGCACGGCGCTCCCGGCGACGCGGTGGTTTCTGCCTGCCATGGCGGCCGGAACGGCCCTTGTGCTCGGCAGCCTGCAGGTCTTCGGCGGGAACGGTGGGTGGAGGCCCGTACTGCAGTGGCTTGCGGTCAGTGCGGCGGCCGGTGTGGGGACGGCCGTCCTGCGCTGCGGGACCGGAGCGGGAGAGCGGGGGAGGCCGCTGTATTTTGCGGCGCTGCTGAGCGGGCTGAGCGGCCTGACGGCGCTCGGTCTGCCCGTCGATCCGGGGCTCATCGGGGGCTGCGCCATGGTCTACGGCGCGCCGGAGCTGTCGGCCGTGTGCGCTGCCGCTGCGGCGCTCGGCCTAACGGGAAATCTCGGCTGGAGCGTGACGGCGGCCTTGCTGCTGCCTGCCGTGACGGCGCGGGTCGTGCGCAGCGATCTTGCCCGTGCGCTGCTCGGCGGCGCGCTGTGCTGCGGCGTTCTGTGGCTGGGCGGTGTGGGGACGCCCGCCGCATTTGCCGCCGTCGGCATCGGCATACCGCTCGGACTGTGGCTGCGGCGGACCGGTGCGCTCCGGGCCTCCGGCCCTGCCGCGGCGGAGGAGCTGGCCGCGCGCCGCATGGGGGATGCGGCGCAGGTGCTCGAGCTGCTGCAGGCTCAGCTCCCGGTGCAGGAGCGAGGCCAGAGCGAGGCGGACAGCGTCTATGACGGGGCGGCGGAGCGCATCTGCCGCTGCTGTGCGCGCTTCCACCGCTGCTGGCAGCACAATGCCCGCCAGACCTATGATGCGCTCGAGCAGGCGGCCGGGCGGCTGCTGCAGCGCGGCAAGGCGGAGGCTGCGGACTTCCCGGCGGAGTTCCGCGAGGGCTGCTGCCATTTTGACGGCTTCCTTGCGGCGCTCGATCAGGAGCTGGAGAGCATGCTCTACCGCCGCCGCTACCGCGTGCAGCTGCAGGAGAGCCGCGCGCTGCTGTCTGAGGAATTCGGCTGCGTGGCGGAATATCTGCGCCGGATGCAGGCCGAGCTTGGCGCGCCGCAGCCCGATGCGCCGCGCTACCGCGCCGTGACGGGCATCTGCACGGCCGGGCGGCACGGGGCCGCCGCGAACGGTGACCGGGGCGCCTGCTTCCCCGGCCCGCGGAACGATTACTATGTGCTGCTGTGCGACGGCATGGGCACGGGGGAGCCTGCCGCCGGACTGAGCGCGGACTGCGTGCATCTGCTCGGCGACCTGCTGCGCGCAGGCGTCGCGCCGCTCGATGCGCTGCGCATCCTGAACGGGACCTACCTGCTGCGCGGGGACGGCTGCTTTTCCACCGTGGACCTGCTGCACATCGATCTGACCAGCGGGGAGGCGGAGCTGCTGAAGTGGGGCGCAGCGCCGTCGTACCTGCGCTGCGGCGATACGGTCAAAAAACTGGGGACAGCCTCGCTTCCGCCGGGCGTGGGGGTGGGAGGAGATCACGCGCCGGAGCGGTACCGGCTGTCCCTTCGGGGAGGAGAGATGCTCGTTCTGGTCAGCGATGGCGCGGGAGATGCAGAGAGCGCCGTGGCGGGCTTTGCAGGAGATTCGCCGCGGGAGCTTGCTGCGCTGCTCATCGCAGGCCTTCCGGCAGAGGATGACATGACGGCTGTGGCGGTCGCGCTCGCGCCGCGTGCATCCCGCGATTAAAGGTATCATATTCCGGCAGGATAATCTGTCGAAACAGACGGGCGGGGAAATAATATTTCCCAAGTTCGGTGCGGACGATCCCAAAAATCGATTATTTTCGCGCAGAAACGATCAAATCACACATTTCAGACGAACCCGGCGGGATTTCTGCCGGGTTCGTCTGCTTTTCGTGCGGCCTGTGGTCCTGCCGGTTGACTTCCACCCGCACATGCATTACAATAGAGACTCCCGGCGGGCAACGCCTGCCAATCCGGAATACAGCGAGCAGGGAAATGAAGAGAGAGAAATACGCCGTTTTCACGATCGATGTCGAGGATTTTGCCGACACGGAGTGCGTGGCAAAGTCCGGGCAGCGGGTGAGGCGGCACATGCTGGACGGGCTGGATATCTATATCCGCCTGCTGGAACAATATCAAATTCGCGCGACGATGTTTGCCGTCTGCCGGACGGCTCTGCGCGAGCGGGAACGGGTGCAGCGCTATGTTGACCGGGGCCACCGCCTTGCGCTGCACGGGCTGGAGCATGTGCCGCCGTGCGGCATGGACGACGAGCACTTCCGCCGCGCAACGCTCGCGGGCAAGCAGCAGCTTGAGGCGGCCTTTCACACGCAGGTCAGCGGCTATCGCGCGCCGTGCTTCGGACTGGACGAGGAAAAGCTCGATATTGTGCGGCAGCTCGGCTTCCGCTACGATTCGAGCCGGATGGATTTTCCGACCGCGCGCCATGTGAAGCATCTGGACATGACGAGCTACCGCGAGCTGCGCCCCGGCATCTTCCGCAAGGGCGAGTTTTACGAGTTCAGCCTGTCGTGCCAGCGCCTGTTCGGGCAGAATTACCCGATCTCCGGCGGCTATATGCGCCTGAGCAGCTGGAGCTTTGTCCTGCCGCTCCTGCGCAGCTATCTGCGCGAAAATGATTTCTATGTGTTCTACCTGCATCCGTTTGAGCTTTCGCGGCAGCATCAGCCGGAGCTTGCGGGGCTGAAGCTCTATGACCAGTATTATCTCCACCACGGCCTGCTGACATATCGTCGGAGGGTCGAGGCTATCATCAGTCTGCTCCGCGCACTCGGCTATCGATTTGTCACGTTCGATGAGCTTGCTGAGCGAATGGAGAACAAGCCTGAGCGAAAATGAACTTGAACGGAGGAGCCACCATGATACGCGAGACGGAAAAGCGTCTTCTGCCTAGCGCAGCCTGCGCGGTGCTGTTCGTGCACGGCATCCTCGGGTCGCCCGCGCAGTTTGCCCCCTTCCTGCCGCTCGTGCCGCAGGATTGGTCCTTCTGCAATCTGCTTTTGCAGGGGCATGGCGGTGGTGCGCGGGATTTCTCTGCGGCCTCCATGGCGGTCTGGCGGGAGCAGACCCGGCAGGCGTTTGCCGAGCTGCGCGCACGGCATGAGACGGTCGTGATCGCGGCGCATTCCATGGGGACGCTGTTTGCCGTGCAGGAGGCCGTGCGTTCGCCGGTCGAGGGCCTGTTTCTGCTGAATGTGCCCCTCCACGTGCACGTCCGTCCCCGCGCGCTGCGCAATGCGTGGCTGAACTACGGCGGCACGCCGAGGGACCCGTGGGGGCAGGCGGCGGTTGCGGCCTATGGCGTGGAGCGGGACCGCAATGTGCTGCACTATGCCGGCTGGCCGCCGCGCTTTTTTGAGCTGTTCGGTGAGATCCGCCGGACACGGCCGCTCGTGCGGCAGCTCGCCGTGCCCTGCCGGGCGTATTTTTCGGAACGGGACGAGCTTGTCTCCGTGCGAAGCGCGCGGGAGTTTGCGGATGTCCCGCAGGCCGTTGTCACGATGCTCCCGCATTCCGGGCACGCCTATTACGAAGCGCAGGAGGACCTGCCGCTGCTGCAGTGCGGCTTCCGTGCCATACTGCAGCAATGTGAAAAGAAGCGATAATAAATGGCCGGTGCGAATTCTCGCACCGGCCATTGTGATTTCTGGATTATTCCTCGTCTGCCTTCTTGGCGTCCTCGATGATCTTCGCCTGATTGATCTGCGGGACCTCCTCGTAGCGGACGAACTTGAGGCTGTAGGAGCCGCGGCCCTGCGACATGGAGCGCAGGTCGATGGCGTAGCTGCTCATTTCGCCCATGGGTACCTCGGCCTCGACGATCTGCCAACCGCGGTTGTCGGGATCGGGGTTCATGCCCATCACGCGGCCGCGGCGCTTGTTGAGGTCGCCGATGATATCGCCCATGTTGGCGTCCGGGATGAAGACCTTCAGCTCGCCGATCGGCTCGAGCAGGGTCGGACCGGCGGTGGGCAGGCCTTCCTTGTAGGCGATGCCGGCAGCGGTCTGGAACGCCATATCGGAGGAGTCAACGGGGTGGTAGGAGCCGAAGTACAGCGTGGACTTCAGGAACACGACCGGATAACCGGCCAGAACGCCCTTGCCGATGCAGTTGCGCAGGCCCTTTTCGACGGACGGGATGAAGTTCTTCGGCACGCAGCCGCCGACGGTCTCATCGGCGAAGATCATGTCCTCGGACTCGCTCTGCGGCTCGAAGCGGATGTAAACGTCGCCGAACTGGCCGTGGCCGCCGGACTGCTTCTTGTGGCGGCCGTGGATCTCGACCTTTTTCTTGATGGTCTCGCGGTAGGCAATCTTCGCCGGGCGGAGCTCGGCCTCGACCTTATACTTGCTCAGGAGCTTGGCAATGATGACGCTCAGGTGGATGTCGCAGACACCGGCGATGATCATTTCCTTCGTCTCCGGATCGTTGCCGTAGGTGAAGGAGGCGTCTTCCTCGTTCAGCTTGACGAGACCGGCGGCGACCTTGTCTTCCTGACCCTTCGTCTTGGCGTAGATGGCCATGCGGTAGCAGGGCTCTGCATAGGTCATGGGCTTGATGGTGACGAGCTTGCCGGGCTGGCAGAGCGTGTCGCCGGTGCGGACGGAGGCAAGCTTCGTGAACACGCCGATGTCGCCGCAGCAGACCTTCGCGGTCTTGGCGTTGTCCTTGCCCTTCGGGAAGAACGTGTTGCCGAGCTTTTCATTGTCGCCGGTGCGGGCGTTAACAACGGTCATGGTGTCTTCGATGTTGCCAGAGAGGACCTTGAAGTAGGAGTTCTTGCCGTACTGGTCGGCGACGGTGTTGAACACGAACGCGGTTGCGGGGCCGTCGGGATTCAGCGGGAACTCGGACTCCTTGCCTTCCTCGTCGACGCGGACGGCGGGCTTGCCCTCCAGCGGGGACGGAGCAAAGCGGACGAGGTTGTCCAGCAGGGCGGCGGTGCCGAGGCCGTTCATCGCGCAGCCGCAGAAGACCGGCGTGACGGAGCGCTGACGGATGCCTTCCTTGATGCCCTTGAGCAGCTCTTCTTCGGTGAACGGCTCCTCCATGAAGAACTTCTCCATGAGGGCTTCGTCGGTCTCGGCGACCTGCTCATTCAGCTCGGCCATGTACTCTTCGATCTTCTCTTCCGCCTCGGCGGGCAGAGCGATCTCCTTGCCGGAGACGTCGTAGGCCTTCTTGGAGACGAGATCGACAACGCCGACGGCCTCTTCGCCGTGCAGGATCGGGAACGTGAAGGGGATGACGGAGGCGCCGAAGATATCGCGCAGGGAGTCGAACGTATTGAAGAAGTTCGCATGCTCCTCGTCGAGCTTCGAAACATAGAACATTGCGGGCAGACCGGCGTCGGCCAGGGATTTCCAGCCCTTCTCGGTGCCGACGGCGATGCCGGACTTCGCGGTCAGGCAGATCAGGCCGGCATCCGCAACGCGCAGGGACTGTACGATCTCCGCAGCAAAGTCAAAGTAGCCGGGGTTGTCCAGTACGTTGAGCTTGCAGCCGCCGAATTCGACGGGGATGACAGAAGTCTTGATGGAGTACTGTCTCTTCTTCTCTTCGTCATCAAAGTCAGAAACGGTCGTGCCGTCGGCGCGCTTGCCGAGACGGGTGATCGCTTTGGTCACATAAAGCATGCTCTCGCACAGGGCGGACTTGCCGTCGCCGCCGTGGCCCAGCAGAGCAAGGTTGCGGATATCCTTCGCAGTGTACATAGTTGAAAACTCCTTTCTAAACAGCGCAGAGGCCAAGATGCCCTCCCGCTGCGGGCGGCATATCGATTCCGTGCCACAATTGAATTTATTATACACGATTTCCCAGCGTTTTTCAATTATAATTACAGAATTGTGAAAAGTGCACGAATAATATTACTTGCTTTTGTGCAAACGATCCAAAAATTCAGAGTCTTTGCAGAATACCGGACAGAAAACCGGCCACAAGTGCCCAGATGAGCTGGAACGCGGCAATGTGGAACGGCGAAACGGCGGCCGCCGAGCCCCAGTAGAGCAGCAGCGCGCACAAGCAGAGCCCCAGAATGCCGGACAGCAGGCTCAGGACCGTGGAGAAGCGCGTTGTGCTGCGCAGCGTCTGCGCGGCGGCCACGGCCGAGGCAAAGGCCCCGAACGTCTCCTTGGCGATGAGCGCGCCCTGCGCGTCCGCCTCGCCGCCGACGGCCTCGGACAGGCGCAGCCGCTCGGAGTAGACGGGGAAGGCGATGCCGCCGACGGCCAGCTCATAGCGTGCCGCGAGCAGCTCCGGCGTGATGAGAAAGTCGCGCGTGGCGAGGATGACGGAGTTGCCGGGATTGGCCAGCAGGGCGCGCAGCCCGGCGCGGGTCGAGGCGCTCGGCTTGTATTTCACGGCAAAAATTCCGGCCAGCTCACCGTTGACGGACACATAGACGGCCTGCCGCACGCGCGCGCCGTCGGACATGTGCACGCCCATGCTGCGCATGAACGGCAGCGAGCCGACAAGGACGACGTCCTGCCCAATCTGCGCGCCGATGCCGCCGCCGTCATAGCAGCGATAGGCGTCCGCGCGGCAGCGGCGGCCGAACTGGGCCTGCAGCAGCCGGTCGAACAGGGCGGCGAGGGGATCCTGCGCCGCCTCGAGCGTGGCAAGCGCGTAGGACAGCACCTGCCCGGCGGGCAGCGTGCCGTAGAGCTTCATACCGCTGGAGGTGATGTTGTTCGCGGGGAACACATCCTCGTCGCGGAGGATGACGGTGTGCTTTCCGCCGAGGACGCGGGCCCCATGCCAGCCGCACAGGGCCGCGCCGAACGAGGCCAGCCGCCGCGCCAGCGCGGAAAACGGCCGCGCGAACGACAGCATGGCGGCGCAGGGCGTCGCGCCGAGCAGCAGGATGAGCCAGCAGCGCACAAAGCCCATCGGGCCAAGGCGCGACAGGGCCAGCGCGGCGAGCAGTGTGCCGGGCAGGGCGAGGAGGGTATAGACCCGGAAGGTGCGCGCGGCGGGGTCCGGGTCGGAGAGATGGCGCATAAAGTCGCGGGTGTCGCCGGGTGCGCAGCGCAGGCCGTCCTCGTTTGGCAGGAGCTGCGGCACATGGCGCACGCCGAGCGGCCGGTCAAAGCCGCAGACGGCCCGCAGCGTGCGGGTCAGGCCCTCGCGCTCGCGCGTCAGGGCGTGGAGCAGGCCGAACAGCACAAGGGCTGCCGGGGCGGCGTAGCCCGGCGTTCCGGCGGAGAGCTGCTGCACGCTGTCCAAAAGCGCCAGCACACACAGCACGGCCCCCGGCGTATAGAGGCTCGGGTGCACGAGATCGCGCACGCCCTGCCACAGGGCGTCGGCCGACAGCAGCATCTGCAGGCCCAGCAGCGCGGCAGGGAGCAGCAGCTGCAGCTTTCCGCTCAGGAACGGCAAAAACTGCAGCGAAAACTGCCCGTAGCACACGAGCAGAAGCTGCACCAGCATCAAAAGTCCGCTGACCGTCAGGCGGGCGCGCCGCCCGCCGAGCCCGGCGCTGCACAGCTGCAGAGCCTGCTGCGGCGTGGGCGGCTCCGGCTCCGGCTTCGGCCGCTCGACGATCTGCACGGGCCGCTTTTTTGCCTTCGGCTTCGGCGCGGGAGCGCTGCGCTCCGGCCGCGGCGGACGCCGGTCCGGTACGGGGCGGAACACGTGCACGCGCTCCGGCTGCGGTTCCGGCGGAGAAGCCTGCTGCGGCTCCGGCTGCGGTTCCGGCGGAGAAGTCTGCTGCGGCTCCGGCTGCACCGGCTCAGGCTCCGGGATCGGCTCCGGCTCGGGCACCGGCTCCGGGGTCTGCTCCGCCTCCTGCGGCGCGCCGAATTCGGCCATGATCTCCTCGAGCGTATATTCCGGCTCTGACTCAGCCGGGAACTGCGCGTTATTCAGTTGTTCCGGCTGACGGTGGTTCATGGATTATCCTCTCTGGCGAACGGCCTCATACAGCAGCACGGCGGCGGCCGTCGAGGCATTCAGGGATGAAATGTGGCCCTTCAGGGGAATACTGACCTTGAGATCGCAGCTCTCTGCGACAAGGCGGCTCATGCCGCTGCCCTCGTTGCCGATGACGATGGCGGCCGGGCCGCGCAGGTCCGCGCCGGTGAGGGTCGTGTCGCCGTCGGCTGCCGTGCCGAACACCCAGATGCCGCGGGCCTTCAGGTCGCGGATCGTGGCGACGAGGTTCGCAACGCGGGCCACGGGCATATATTCGAGCGCACCGGCCGAGGCCTTGCCGACGACGGCCGTCAGGCCGACGCTGCGGCGGCGGGGGATGATGACGCCGTGCGCGCCTGCGCATTCTGCCGTGCGGATGATCGCGCCGAGGTTGTGCGGGTCGGACAGCTCGTCGCAGATGACGAGCAGGGGCGCCTCGCCCTTTTCCTGCGCGGCGTTCAGCATATCGTCGACCGTTGCATAGTCATGGGCGGCGACGGCAGCCATAATGCCCTGATGCGCGCCCGTGGGGCTCATGTCGTTGAGCTTGCGGCGGTCGACGCGCACGACGACGGCGCCGCTCTCCTTTGCCATGGCGGCAAGGCGGCCGAGCGCACGGTCCGTGTCGCCGTCGGCCAGAAATACCTTGTTGATGGTGCGGCCGCTGCGCAGCGCCTCGGTGACGGCGTTGCGGCCCTCGATCATATCCTCAGGCAGCGATTCCTGCGCGGCCTCGCGCGGCTTTCTCGGCTCTTTGGTATATTCTTTCATGGATGCCTCTGCTTTCCGGCGCACGATACGCCTTTTGCGATTTCATTACCTTGGGAAGCTCTGAATCAATCATCTGCGGCGGATGCCGGAGCTTTTTCGTCAATCCATCGGTATGGAAAGTTTGTGGTATTGCGCAGCCGTTGGCGGCTTTGCCGCCTTACGGATGCGGCATGCCCCTTGCGGGTACACAAAGTACAACTGCACTTTTCATACCTCGCCTTGCCAAAAAATCTCTCGCCATCCACTCTTGCTGATTGAATCAGAACTTCCCTATATTATAGCAAAGAATCGCGCCGGAGACAACACCGAGAATCGTCGGACCGGCGCGAAACGGGCCGAAATCCGGACAAAAATCCAAATTCACAGAAAATTTACAGCACATTTTGCCGTGAGAATTGCAGAAAGCACCAAAATATGGTATGATGCAGGAGAAGCGAAAGGAGGCCGATTCCATGGCGAATCAAAGCCCGCAAAACAGACCAAACGGAAATAATAATAATGATAACCGCAACGGCGACCGCCGCAGATTTTCCATTCTGACGATCTTGATTATTGCCGTTGCCGTGACACTGCTGTTCAACAGCCTGCTCAGCAATGTGTTCTCCGCCGGAGAGAAGCAAGTCACCTATGATGCCTTCCTCAGTGCAGTGGAGACCGATGCCATTTCGCAGGTCGAGATCCAGTCCGACCGCATCCAGTTCCTGCGCCGGGATGAGATGGCCCTGTCGAAGTCACAGCGCACCGTGTATTACACCGGCCTGCTGCCCAATGTGGATCTGACGTCCCTCATTTCGACGTTGGAGGACAATCAGGTGGAGTTCAGCGGCGAGATCGTCGAGAACAGCACGTTCACGTTCCTGTTCTCGTGGGTGCTGTTCCCGCTGCTGATGCTGGCGCTGCTCAGCCTGCTCATGCGCTTCATCATCTCGCGCAGCGGCGGCGGAGCCGGCGGCTTTGGTGCCATCGGCAGCATCGGCAAGAGCAAGGCCAAGGTCTATATGGAAAAGGAGACCGGCGTGACGTTCCGCGATGTCGCCGGTCAGGACGAAGCGAAGGAATCGCTTGTCGAGATCATCGATTTTCTGCACAATCCGCAGAAATATGCCGCCATCGGCGCGAAGCTGCCGAAGGGCGCGCTGCTTGTCGGCTCCCCCGGCACCGGCAAAACGCTGTTGGCCAAGGCCGTGGCTGGTGAGGCCCGTGTGCCGTTCTTCTCCATCTCCGGCTCAGACTTCGTGGAAATGTTCGTCGGCGTCGGCGCGAGCCGCGTGCGCGATCTGTTCCAGGAGGCCAGCAAGGTCGCCCCGGCTATCATCTTTATCGATGAGATCGACGCCATCGGCCGCAGCCGTGACAGCCGCCTCGGCGGCAACGACGAGCGCGAGCAGACCCTGAACCAGCTGCT
>CDYX01007439.1_pt1 | contig 12708 bp, 8 predicted proteins | sample 554871 | NCBI WGS metagenome assembly CDYX01 (sample SAMEA3182061, study PRJEB8094) | gut metagenome | biome: human; feature: gut; material: Stool; isolation source: human stools | place: Canada | collected 2013-01-14 | reverse complement strand
GATTATCAGAATCTTACTATTGACGGCATCGGTATCAATGTTGTTGCGACGCAGGACACGGTGGAGAGCGACAGCTCTAATAATCAGTACGATGCGAATGCTGAATATCCTATTACAGTTACAACGGGAGACGAACTGCAGACCATTGTGAACAATGCAACAGCTCCTGTCAATGTCGTGCTGATGAACAGCATTACGACCAACAACTTCGTCATCCCTGAGGATAAGGATGTAACCCTGGATTTGAATGGCCGCACTGTAACGAATGCTGAATCGCACACCATTCTGAATAAAGGCCATCTTACTCTGAAAGATTCAAGCGCAGATAAAAGCGGTCAAATCATCTCCCTCAAGGGCAACACTGCAGCACTTCGCAACGGAGATAACGCAGTCTGTGTAGTCGAGGGCGGAACCATTTCTCGTGACGGGGCCAATGGAAATACATGGCATGTGGTTGAAAACTTTGGCAAGATGACCTTCAATGGTGGTAAGGTCGTCCTAAAGAACGGAAATGGCTTTGCTATCACCAATGGCTGGAATTATTTTGATCCCGGTGCTTCTACTACGCATGCAGTGATGGAAATCAACGCTTTGGAACTTGATACCGATTCCAGTGGAATTAAGAATTGCAGATATGGCGATCTGACCGTAAATGATGTGAACGTGGCCTCCACCGGATATTGGGCCCTTTCCAACGACTATCTTGGAACAGCCGTGATCAACGGTGGAACCTTTACTTCCACTTCTTTCAAGGCAGTTTCCAACGGTGCTGCAATGACGGTGAATGGCGGAACCTTTGACGGAACAGCAGGGTTTTTCGTTCAGAGCTATGCCACATCCACAGTTCTCAACGGCGGAACCTATACAAACATGAACGTTGACGACCTCGCTGGCTATGTCGGTACGGGACACACCGCACAGCAAAGCGGCACATCCGTGATTATTAAGTAAAACCCTATTTCCACCCCCTCCGCCCTCGGGCGGAGGGGGCAATCAAAGGGCATATCGTCGACACAAGCTTTGTATCTTTCCGCCCGCCGTAAGCGGCAGGCGTCAATCACGGTGCTGTGTCTCCTCTCCCCAACAAAACCGCTTGTTTTGTCGGGGACCCCGGATGAATGTGCCTTTTGATTGCCTATACAAATTCCATCGAAAACTGAGCGCAATGTAATGAAGGTGTACCCCGTCTTCCTCCACCGGGTGAAGCACGCAGCAAAGGAGGTGCAGAAACCCATGGGTTTCTGCCGGCGTTCTTTGGAAAGCACCTCGCTGTATCCGCCACAGGCGGATACAGCGAGGCGGTTTCGGGGAAGTGTCCCGGTTTCCATGCCACAACGTGGCTGGAGATCGGCTGACACGACGGTGTAGACTTTCTGCCGCTATTGGCAGAAAGCTGCCCCAGTAAGGTAGCGTTTTCAGACTCGTTTTATCAGGGTGTAGACTTTCTGCCGCTATTGGCAGAAAGTTGCCCTCCGGAGGCAAAATACAAAAACACCCCAACAAAATAGCAGCCCCTCCGCCTTGCGGCGGAGGGGCTGCTATTTCATAAGCTGCTTTCCAAGAGGAGCTTACTTCTGATCGCAGTTGGGGCAGTGGCCATTCTCATCCAGATGAGCGCCGCAGCGGGTGCAGAAGCTGGGCGCCGCAGGAGCCGCAGGAGCCGCAGGAGCCACGGGCGTCACCGGAGCAGCAGGCTGGGAGGGCTGGGTACGGTGCAGCTCCGGCACGGCGAACAGGTCGGCGTCGGCGCTGCGCTCGTTCTGGTTTTTCAGCTTGCGGTTGATGGAGATGACGTTCTTCAGCAGCAGGACCGCCATCATCAGCAGCTCATAGCACAGACGTACCGCAATGGGGCCCAGCACCATCAGCAGGATGCCGTAGCCGCCCAGCCAGTGACGGCCGGTCCAGGTCTCCGGAGCCATGAACAGCATGAAGAAGCCGCACAGAATGAGGTAGGCCGTCACGAAGATGTACAGAGCCTGCAGGATCTTCTCCACGATCAGGAACTTAAAGTTCACGGCGTCGTGAAGGAACTTGCCGAAGCGGCCCAGCTTCTCCCGCTTGCTCTCCGGTACCACCAGAATGAAGGCCGCCACCGTGGCGATGATGGCGAGGATCGTGGCGATGATGCCGAAAGCACCCATATTGGCGCTCAGAGCGCTCAGACTGGTCATAGGATTCATAAGTACTATTCCTTTCTCTATGTGTGTGATCTCTATCTCCATAGCTTTGCCGGATTTCGACAAAACTACAAGGATATCGTATCACGAAAGGGGAAGCTTGTCAACATCCGACCAAAGTGGACAGAAACAGGACGGATATCCACTTGACAAATGGTCCCAAAATGGGTATATTATGTACCAGTCAAGTGAATATCTTCCACCTTGGGGGAGTAATTCCACTTCGCAGCCTGCGGAGTGAGGCAGCTTCGTCAAACCGGCGTTCAGGCGCCCGGACTGCTTTGAAAGAATGAGACTCATGCGTGGGCTTCGGCCTGCGCATGAGTTTTTTTGTTGCGCCGGGTGGGTAAAATGGAGATGGGGGAAGGACCCCCGAAGAAGGAGTGGTTGGATGCAAAAGGAATACACCCAAACAAAGGAACAGGTGCTGGAGGGCCTGCGGACAGACCGGCAGGGCCTTTCGGCGCAGGAGGCGGAGAAGCGCCTTCGGGAGCACGGGGAGAACCGTCTGAAGGAGGCGGAGAAGCTGACGCTGCTGCAGCGGTTCGTGCAGCAGCTGAAGGATCCCATGCTGCTGATCCTGCTGGCGGCGGCAGCGGTGTCCGCCGTGACCAATATCCTGTCCCATGAGAGCTTTACGGAGGTCATCATCATCCTGCTGGTGGTGCTGCTGAACGCCGTTCTGGGCGTGGTGCAGGAGAGCAAGGCGGAGGCCGCCATTGAGGCTCTCCAGACCATGACCGCCGCCACCTGCAAGGTACTGCGGGACGGGCAGCAGGTGACCATGGAGAGCCGCCTGCTGGTACCCGGCGACGTGGTACTGCTGGAGGCGGGCGACGCCGTCCCGGCGGACGGGCGCATTTTGGAGAGCGCCTCCATGAAGATCGAGGAGGCAGCCCTCACCGGCGAGAGTGTCCCCGTCAGCAAGTTTACGGAGCCCCTCGCCGGGGAACAGGTGGCGCTGGGCGACCGGAAGAACATGGCCTACATGGGCTCGGCGGTGGTATACGGCCGGGGCCGCATGGTGGTCACCGCCACGGGCATGGACACGGAGATGGGCAAGATCGCCGGTGTGCTGGCCCAGACGGAGCAGGAGGAGACGCCCCTGCAGCGTAAGCTGACCCAGCTGGGCAACACCCTATCCAAGATGGTGCTGGCCATTTGCGTGTTCATCTTTGTATTTGACCTGCTGGTGGCGGGTTCCCTGACGCTGGAGAGCGTGTTGGAGACCTTCATGGTGGCAGTGTCGCTGGCGGTGGCCGCCATTCCGGAGGGGCTTGCCACGGTGGTGACGGTGGTGCTCTCCATCGGTGTCACCAAGATGAGCCAGCACAACGCTGTGATCCGCCGTCTGACGGCGGTGGAGACGCTGGGCTGCACGCAGGTCATCTGCTCCGACAAGACCGGTACCCTCACACAGAATAAAATGACGGTGGTGGAGCACACCGGCCCGGAGGGACTGCTGGGTACCGCTATGACCCTCTGCAACGACGCCGTGGAGAATCCCGACGGCACGGTGCAGGGCGAGCCCACGGAGGCGGCGCTGGTGCGCTTCGGCGTGGACAGCGGGCTGGATAAGAACCGGCTGGAGCAGGAGCAGCCCCGTGCGGCGGAGGCTCCCTTCGACTCCTCCCGGAAGATGATGTCCACCATCCACCGCATGGATAACGGCTTCATTCAGTACACCAAGGGCGCACCGGATGAGGTGCTGCGCCGCTGCACCCGATATGAGGAGAACGGCCAGATGCTGCCCATGACCGAGGAGAAGCGGCAGGAAATTCTGGCGCAGAACAAGGCCATGGCGGATAAGGCTCTGCGTGTGCTGGCGGCGGCCATCCGCCTGTGGGAGGGCGGCCTGCCCAAGGACGACAGCCCGGAGTATCTGGAGCAAGATCTGTGCTTCGTGGGTCTGGCGGGCATGATCGACCCGGTGCGTCCGGAGGTGAAGGCGGCCATCCAGCAGTGCCGCACGGCCGGCATCCGGCCGGTGATGATCACCGGCGACCACAAGGATACCGCCGTGGCCATCGCCAAGGAGCTGGGGATATTGGATGATCCCTCGCAGGCCGTTACCGGCAGCGCCCTGGACAGCCTCAGCGACGAGGAGCTGGCCAAGGAGGTGGAGAAGTACAGCGTGTACGCCCGCGTGCAGCCGGAGCATAAGGTCCGCATCGTTAACGCATGGCGCAAGCGGGGGGCCGTGACGGCTATGACCGGCGACGGCGTCAACGACGCCCCGTCTATCAAGTCCGCCGACATCGGTGTGGGCATGGGCATCACCGGCACCGACGTCACCAAGAATGTGGCGGATATGGTGCTGGCCGACGACAACTTTGCCACCATCGTGGGTGCCGTAGGCGAGGGCCGCCGTATCTACGACAATATCCGCAAGGCCATTCAGTTCCTGCTGGCCTCCAATATGAGCGAGGTGCTGGGCGTGTTCGTGGCTACGCTGCTGGGCTTTACCCTGATGAACCCGGTGCATCTGCTGTTCATCAACCTCATCACCGACTGCTTCCCGGCGCTGGCGCTGGGTCTGGAGAAGGGGGAGCCGGACGTGATGGAGCGGCCGCCCCGCCCCTCTGATGACGGCATTTTCGCCGGTGGTCTGGGCTGGGACATCGCCTATCAGGGCATCCTCATTACCGTTATCACGTTGGTCTCCTACATCATTGGCCACTGCATAGAGGTGGGGTATTTCGAAATGCCCAAGGGCGTCTCCGACGACGGCATGACCATGGCCTTCCTGACCATGAGTATGTGCGAGATCTTCCACAGCTTCAATATGCGCTCTCAGCGGCGCAGCGTGTTCAGCCTGCCCAGTCACAACAAGGTGCTGTGGTTGGCCATGATCGGCAGTCTGCTGCTGACCACCGTGGTGCTGGAGGTGCCCTTCATCGCCAACGCCTTCGGATTTACGCCGGTGAGCTGGACGGAGTACGGGATTGCGCTGGGTCTGGCGGTGCTGGTGATCCCCGTGGTGGAGATCGTAAAAGCCTGCCAGCGGGCCCATGGCCGGAGAAAGAAACAGCTTTAAGCCTGTCGGATCACATCCGCCGGGGCGGCTTTTGCCGCCCCGGCGCTCTGTCAGAACCCTATAAAATGCCGGGTCACCGCCCGGCGTTTTTCTTTCTGCGGGAATTTGCGTGGCGGCGGAAAGCGTGGTATAATCATCTATTATGACAAATTCCTCGGAAGGAGGCGTATCTATATGAGCGATGAACGGATGGAGCAAAACCGGCAGCCGGAAAAGACAGATGTGGTGTTCTTTTCCCCGGAGATGCTGCGCCTGGCGGATCAGCACCGGCGGGAGCAGCAGGAGCGGCTGGAGAACTGCCGCCAGGCGGCCCAGAATGGCGACTGCGCCGCAGCGGTGCAGATGGGACTGCATTATTTTTACGGCACCGGCGGCGTGAAGAAGGACCCGGACAAGGCCTTTGCATGGTTCAGCCGCACGGAACCGGACGACCCTACGGCCCTTTACTGGCTGGCGGTGTGCCATGACAACGGCACCGGCGTGGAGCGTGACCCGGTGCGGGCCTTTGAACTGTTTCAGGAGAGTGCCAAGCTGGGCTATCTGCCGGCGGTGTGCGATCTGGGCGTGTGCTACGAAAACGGGCAGGGAACGGAGAAGGATCTGGACCGGGCCATCCAGTGTTATCGCCATGCGGCGGAGGAGGGCTACGCGCAGGGACAGTGCAATCTGGGGGCCATGTATTACTTCGGCGTGGGGGTGGAGAAGGACTATGGGCAGGCGGCCCGGCTCTTCACCCAAGCGGCGGAGCAGCGGCATCCACGGGCGCAGTTCCTGCTGGGCCTGTGCTATGAGTTCGGCAATGGCGTGGAGCAGGATGCCAAAAAGGCGGCGCTTCTGTATCAGGAGGCCGGGAAGGGCGGCAGCGCTGAGGGCCTGTGTGCTCTGGGTGTGCTGCACCACGCCGGAAAGGGCGTGGAGAAGGACGATCGCCGTGCGGCGGAGCTGTTTCGCCAGGCAGCGGAGCTGGGCCTGCCCAGAGCGCAGCTGTTTCTGGGTCACTGCTACGACGACGGCATGGGGGTGGATCAGTCGCCGCCTCAGGCGGTGGAGTGGTTCCGTCAGGCGGCGCAGACGGGCTATCCCGACGCCGTGATGCAGCTGGGGCTGTGCTATCTGTACGGTCACGGGACAGCGACCGACGAGAAGCAGGCGGCGGAGCTCTTTCAGCAGGCCGCCTCGGAGGGGAACATCCGGGCTATGAACGAGCTGGGGCTGTGCTATGAGGCGGGCCGTGGCGTGGAGAAGGACATCCACCGTGCGGCGGAGCTGTACCGTCAGGCGGCGCAGGCCGGCATGGCGGCGGCGCAGTGTAATCTGGGCGTGCTGTACCGGGAGGGCCTCGGCGTAGAGCAGGACGACCGCAAGGCGGCGGCCCTGTTCCGGGCATCGGCAGGACAGGGCTTTGCCCGTGGACAGTTCCTGCTGGGGCTGCACTTGGAGGACGGCCGGGGCATCGACCGGAATGAAAAGCAGGCGGCGCAGGAGTACCGCCGTGCGGCGGGACAGAGCTATCCCAATGGAATGGCAGCGCTGGCCCGGTGCTATGAGCACGGTGTCGGGCTGGAGCGCAACCCCTATCTGGCGGCGGATCTCTATGACCGGGCAGCCCGCCGGGGCCATGTGGGGGCGGCCTATGCCCTGGGGAATATGCTGCTCTCCGGCGACGCCATCGGGCAGGACCCGGCCCACGCACTGGAGCTCTACCAGCAGGCGGCACAGGCCGGACACATGGGCGCTCTGCGGCAGGTGGGCCGGTGCTACCAGAAGGGGAAGGGCTGCCAAAAGGACGAGGCCAAGGCCTTTGACTGCTTCCGGCGCAGCGCCGAGGGCGGAGACGGTCCGGCGGCGGTGTCGCTGGGGTACTGCTATGAAAAGGGCAGCGGCTGCCCGGCGGATGCCGCCCAAGCGGCTCACTGGTACGAGGAGGCGGCCCGCCGGGGCCTGCCGCTGGGGCAGTACGATCTGGGCTGCCTGTATGAGGCAGGACAGGGCGTCCCACGGGACCGGAGGAAGGCGCTGGAGCTGTTTCGGCAGGCGGCGCAGGAGGTCCCGGAGGCCCGACAGGCGGTCCGGCGGCTGGAAAAAGCCGGCAGAGCCAAACGGATCGTGGGCTGGTTGCTGGTGGCCTATGCCATGCTCATGGGAGCAGGACTATGGGAGGGCAGCGCCGGTGACCGGATCATCTGGCTGGCGGCAATGGCCTTTCCGGCGGTGGCCGGAGGGTGCTGTCTGCACTACGGCCGTCGTCTGGTGCCGCCGCTGAGTAGGATCGGGCGGATCGCCCTGACGGTTTTAGGGGCCGTGCTGGCCTTCTTCTTTGTGGTGGGGATCGTGGTGCTGCTGGACCCGGCGGAGGCAGTGGACGGCGCCGGTGTGTGGCTCACCGGCTGCGCCGGTGTCGGTGCGGCGGCCATGCTGCTGGGCGGCCTGCGGAAGCCCCGTACATAAAATCGCAGCGGGGGCGTGTACCAAACGGTACACGCCCCCGCTGCATATGAGAAAGAGAGAGACTCGAAGAAAGCTTCGTTATTTCATCGATCAATGACGGCCGAAGAAGTAGTCGTACAGGTCGCTGTACCCGTTCCCGTTATAGCCGTTACTGTCGTTATTGTAGCCGTTGTCGCTGCTCTGGCTGCTGTCCGTGGTGTTGTCGGTGGCCTGGGGCTGTGCGTCGAAGGTCAGCTGGGTGGTGATCTCCTGACCGTCCCGCAGGACGGTGAGGGTCACGGTGTCCCCGGCCTTGAAGCCCTTCTTGGCGGCGGACAGATCCTCCATAGAGGTGATCTGAGTATCGTTGAGCTTGGTGATGACGTCGCCCAGCTTCAGGCCCGCCTTATCCCCGGCGCCGCCGTCCTCCACAGAGTAAACGAACACGCCCTCGGTGGCATTGATCTTATACTGCGCCGCCATCTGCTGGGTCATGGTGCCGGCGGTGATGGCCATATAGGCCTTGTCGGTGACGGAGCCGTTCTCCATGATGTCGCTGATGATGGACTGCACGTCATTGATGGGAATGGCAAAGCCCAGACCCTCCACCGTGGTATCGGCGTAGCTGGAGTACTTGGCGGACACGATGCCCACCACCTCGCCGTACAGGTTCATCAGGGGGCCGCCGGAGTTGCCGGGGTTGATGGAGGCGTCCACCTGGATCATATTGAAGGGAGTACCCTCCACGTTGATGGCACGGTTCACGCAGGAGACGATGCCGGAGCTCATGGAGAAGGTCAGCTCACCCAGCGGGTTACCGATGGCCATCACGGTGTCGCCCACGTTGACATCGGTGGAGTTGCCCAGAGTCACAGCCGGCAGATCCTTGGCGTTGATCTTCAGCACAGCTACATCGTAATCGCTGTCGCTGCCCACCAGCGTGGCGGGATAGGTGTCGCCGTTATAGAGGGTGACGTTGATGGAGCTGGCGTTGGCTACCACGTGCTGATTGGTGACGATGTAGCCGTCGGCGGTGTAGATGAAGCCGCTGCCGGAGGAGGCGGACTCGGTCTGCTGGCCGAAGATGTTGGTGGACACGGCGGAGCAGTTGATGGAGACCACACTGTTGACCGTGGAGGCGTACACCTCGGCGGGACTCATCAGCGTCTGTCCGTCCACCTTCTTGACGTTGACGGTAGTGGCGGTGCGGCTGCTCTGCTGCACGGTGGTCTTACCGGTGCGGCTGCCGTTCTGGGCCAGAATGGCGCCGCCGAAGCCGCAGGCTGCACTGATGACGGCACAGCTGAGGATCAGGGCCACCACACGACCTATACCGCGGTGGTGCTTCTTGGGCTGCGCCGGGGTGTTTGTCACCACCGGATCGGCGGCGGGCTCCACGATGGACCCGTCCGCAGACTCTGCATGAGATCCTGCGTTGGGATCACGATAGCTGAAGTGATACAGGTTGTTCTCGTCATGAAACTCGTTGGACATATGAAAAACCTCCTTTTGGGATATTGCCCATGGCGGGGAACTGTGCTATGATGTTTAGCACCGTTCCGTTTCTTTGTCTATTATCATACCCGGAAAGCTTAATGTAAGCTTTAAGAAACGGATTTTTCTTTGAACATTTTGTAAAGGAGGTGCCGCCGTGCTGAAGCTGGAGGGCCTGAAGCTGGCCCCGGAGGAGAAGGAGGCGGCCCTGCACCGGAGAGCAGCCCGGCTGCTGCGCATCCCGGAGGAGGACGTGCTGTCGGTGCAGGTGCTGCGCCGCTCCATCGACGCACGGGAGGAGCTGCATCTGGTGTACACCGTGGCGGCGGAGGTGCGGCAGGAGAAGCAGGTGCTGCGCCGCTGCCGGGATCGGCGGGTCAGCCGCTTCGCCCCGGAGCGGTATGCTCTGCCGGAGGTGCTGTCTTCGCCGGAGGTGCCGCCGGTGGTGGTGGGCGCCGGGCCGGGTGGCCTGTTTGCGGCGCTGGTGCTGGCCCGATGCGGCCTGCGCCCCATTCTGCTGGAGCGGGGGCGGGACACCACCGCCCGCCAGAGGGACGTGGAGACCTTCTGGCGCACCGGCGTGCTGGATCTGGAGTCCAACGTACAATTCGGAGAGGGGGGAGCCGGAGCCTTCTCCGACGGGAAGCTGAACACCGGCACCAAGGACCTGCGCCACCGGTGGATCTTAGAGGAGCTGGTGCGCTGCGGTGCGCCGGAGAGTATTCTGACGGATGCCAAGCCCCATGTGGGGACGGATATGCTGCACATTGCCCTGCAAAACCTGCGGCAGGAGTTGCTGTCGCTGGGGGCGCAGATACGCTTCGGCCACCGGCTGGAGGGACTGGAGAGCCGGGATGGCGTTCTGACGGGGCTGCACGTCCGGGCAGGAGAGGGGACGTACCGTCTGCCGGTGCGGGCGGTGGTGCTGGCGCCGGGCCACAGCGCACGGGATACCTTCCAAATGCTGTACGAGGCCGGGGTCCCCATGGAGGCCAAGCCCTTCGCCGTGGGGGTCCGCATCGAGCACCGCCAGCGGGACATGGACGCCGCCCAGTACCGGCAGTATGCGGGGCATCCGTGCCTGCCGGCCTCCACGTATAAATTGTCGTGCCATACAGCGGCGGGCCGGGGCGTGTTCTCCTTCTGCGTTTGCCCCGGCGGACAGGTGGTGGCGGCGGCCTCGGAGCCGGGGCGTGTGGTGACCAACGGCATGAGCCACTACGCCCGCAGCGGCGAGAACATCAACGGCGGGATGCTGGTGGGCGTCACACCGGAGGACTTCGGCACGGATCATCCCCTGGCGGGGGTGGCGTGGCAGCGGCAGCTGGAGGAGGCGGCCTTCCGGCTGGGGGGCGGCGGATTCCTGGCTCCCTGCCAGCGGGTGGAGGACTTTCTGGCCCACCGCCCCTCCACGGGGCCGGGAGCGGTGCTGCCCAGCTATCGCCCCGGCGTCACGTGGTGCGACCTCCATGGCTGTTTGCCGCCGTTTCTCACGGGGGCCATGGAGGAGGCGCTGCCTCTGCTGGAGCGGAAGCTCCGGGGCTATGCCCAGCCGGATGCCCTTTTGACGGCGGTGGAGACCCGCTCCTCCTCGCCGGTTCGCATCCTGCGGGATGAGAGCGGACAAAGTGCGCTGCGGGGGCTGTACCCCTGCGGCGAAGGGGCAGGCTATGCCGGAGGCATCCTGTCCGCCGCAGCGGACGGTATGCGCTGCGCAGAAAAAATCTGGGAGGTATATTCATGATGAGAAAGCTTGCAGTGGTGGCGGATTACCTGAACGACAGCCACCGTGCTCATATCGAGAAGATGGCCGGGGACGCCGGCTTCACCGTGGACTATTTCACCGAGGGCCATCTGCCCCAGGACCGGGCGGGGGAGTATGAGGTGATCTACGGCACCGTTCCCCCCAAGGAGCTGAAGGCTGCCACGGGCCTGCGGTGGTTCTGCTGCGCCTATGCCGGCATGGATCAGTGGAAGGACGATGCTCTGTACCACAGCCCGGAGGTGATGCTCTCCAACTCCTCCGGAGCCTACGGCGTGACCATCAGTGAGCACATGGTCATGGTGACGCTGATGCTGCTGCGGCAGATGCCCACCGTGCAGGAGTGGATGCACCGCCACGATTGGAGCAACGAGAAGCCCCCCATGCGCTCCGTCTGCGGCAGCCGCATCACGGTGCTGGGTACCGGTGACATCGGCACGTCCTTTGCCCGCCGGGTGAAGGCCATGGGGGCCAAGACCGTGGTAGGTGTCTCCCGCAGCGGCCGCCATGTGGACGATGCCTACGATGCCATGTACACCACGGCGCAGCTGGATCAGGTGCTGCCGGAGACGGAAATTCTGGCCATGGCCCTGCCCGGCACGGCGGAGACGGAGGGTATTCTCTCCCGCAGCCGCATCGCCCTGCTGCCCAAGGAGGCGGTGGTGGTGAATGTGGGCCGTGGCACCGCCATCGATCAGGACGCCCTGATGGAGGCCCTGAACGCCGGACGGCTGGCCGGTGCGGCGCTGGATGTGGTGCGCCCGGAGCCTCTGCCTCCGGAGCATCCCCTGTGGAACACCAAAAACCTCCTGTTGACGCCTCATCTCTCCGGCTTCATGTCGCTGGGCATCACACGGGATACGGCGGTGGCTCTCTTCTGCGAGGATTTCGAGAACTACATCGCCGGCCGACCCCTGAAGCGGCTGGTGGACCGCCGCAAGGGCTATTGATAACGGGATATAGAAGTATATAGGAACAGGGCCTGCCGCTATGCGGCAGGCCCCGTTCCTTTGTGCCGCCCCGAAGGGCTTCCTGTTACAGACTATACCGCAGCGTGCGGTACAGCCGCTGGGTACACCGGGCCAGCGTCCGGGATACCGTGGACTTGCTGATCCCCAGCTCCTGTGCGATGTCCGTGACCCGTTTGCCCTGGGTGAAGTGCATCCGCAGCAGCTGCCGCTGCCGGGGCGTCAGCTCCTCCTCCACCGCCAAGGGCAGATTCACCAGCAGACGCCGGATCTGCTGGCGGTTGTCCTCCTGCTGTCCCTGCTGCCACAGCTGCAGGCTGGCGATATCCAGCGGGTCATAGCGGCCGGAGCCGTCAGATACGGTATGCCGCATAGCGGTGGCACCCCCTGTCATAGTAGTGGGCGGTGTGATACGCCAGCTCACGGGCCTGCCGCCGCAGGGGCATCAGCTCCCGGATGCGCCGCTGCAGACACAGCACCTCCTCCGGGTCCGGGGCCGTCAGCGCCCGCTGATGCAGCTGCCGGATGCGCTCGCCGATAGCGTCGGCGCTGGCGGCATAGTCGTGGGACATTTCCTGCAAGGTCATAGAACTTCCTCCTTCCGATCTCCCCATGTTCCTCCTATGTACGGCGAAAAAATTCGCCGGGAACGCAAAAATACTGTTGACAAACGGGCCTTCATCTGGTAGTATAGATTCGCTGGTCAAATGCTGGTGTAGCTCAGCTGGTAGAGCAGCTGATTTGTAATCAGCAGGTCGGGGGTTCGAATCCGTCCACCAGCTCCAATTTGATATGGGGGATTTCCCGAGTGGCCAAAGGGGACAGACTGTAAATCTGCTG
>CDYX01029598.1_pt1 | contig 12732 bp, 7 predicted proteins | sample 554871 | NCBI WGS metagenome assembly CDYX01 (sample SAMEA3182061, study PRJEB8094) | gut metagenome | biome: human; feature: gut; material: Stool; isolation source: human stools | place: Canada | collected 2013-01-14 | reverse complement strand
CCTTTCGTCAACGGGGCGGAAGGGTGTGTGCAGGAAACCCGGGAAGGGTGTCCTGCACGATGATGATCCCCATTTTTCAGAGCTTTTTGAAGCTCTGAAAGATGTCTCGTCGTGGCGAAAAGACTTTTTCGACACGACGAAACCGCCGCAGGAGATGCGGCGGTTTTCTTCCTCATAGCTCATCCGGTACCAGCGGCAGAGCCACCTGCGTGACGAACTTCGATTTGTCCTTGTGGTGGGGCGGGCCCTCCAGATAGATGTTGCGGCAGGTACCCTTCAGCTTCAGGCCCTGCTGCCTGGCGTAGGCACCAGCCGCTCCCGAACCTCCGGGATCTCGTCATAGTCCCCGTGGAAGAAGATGCACAGAGCCTTCTCCTCCGGCCAGTCCTGCACATAGGGGCCCTTGCTGCCATCCGGCACCGCCACACAGAAGTTGATGTCGTTGGGCTCGTCGATAGGGTAGTCGATGAAGTACATCCGCTTGGCGGAGTCCGTGCCGTACTGGCGCATGGCGGCGGGGATCACGTCCCGGAAGATCTCCTTGCGGTCCTCCACCGTAGGGGAGGGGCAGCGGTAGACGTACACCGTCTGAGGGGGGATGGTGCGGATGATGGGGGCCTCGTTGCTGTTCTCCCGGACCCGCAGCTGCAGCTTCTCAATGCACAGGTTCAGCTCGTCCCGTAGTTTCTCCAGCCGGGCGATGATATCCCGCAGGTCGGCGGCATCCTCGAAATAGAGCTTGATCTCATCCAGCGAGATACCCAGCGTCTGCAAGCGCCGGATGGCCCGGATGCGGGTCAGGGTCTCCGGGGTGTAGTAGCGGTTCCCGCCGGAGCCGGTTTTTACGTCGGGCAGCAGAATGCCCTTGTCCTCATAGTTGAGGATCATGCGTCGGGTAATATGCAGGGACTTGGCCACCTCACCGATGGACATCAGACGGCTGTTGTGTTCACTCATGACGAACTCTCCAGATTTTGCCATATTTTTTTAAAAAGTACTTGCATCGTACATTGGTGTACGGTATATGCTCAGTATACAGAAAGATGCAGGTCGTTGCAAGTGGTAATTGCAAAATACAAAAGATCTGCCAGGGAGGAAATCTATGAAAAAGCGAATCGCCAGCGTACTGGTAGCGTTGGTGATGGTACTGAGTCTGGTCCCCAAGACGTCATGGGCGTGGACCTCGACGGTGACTACCCTCGAGCAGCTCAAAAGCGCCATGAGTGAGCTCTCTTACAATAATACCATCGAAATCGTTGTAAGCGGTACCATCGAAATCAGCGAAACTCTGAACATCAGACCCACCCGCACCACCAACGGCAGCATGGCTTGGTATGAGTATTACAACCAGCGTGTGGTCATCAGCGGCGCCGACGCCAATAGCAAGCTGGTGCGTGCCGAGGGCTTCAAGGGCAGCCTGTTCAATCTGACGGGTGAGCAGGGGTATAGCGGCGCAGGTGGCTCGGATCATCCCGCCTATGCCGCTCTGACCCTGAAGGATATCACCGTGGACGGCGGCGGCGACAAGACGGTCGCCACAGACCCTGCCATCTACGTGAGCCGGTACAGCACGCTGACGCTGGATGACGGCGCCGTGCTCCGCAACTGCAAGAGCCAGCATTACGACGGCGGCGCTGCGGGCCTGTATACCAGCACGTCGGAATTTGTCATGAACGGCACCGCCCGCATGGAGGATAACGAGGCCGATTACGGCGGCGGCGTGTATATCGGCAATATACTGGCCTCCTTCACCATGAACGGCGGCACCATCGTCAATAACACTGCAACGAAGTACGGCGGCGGCGTATATTGCGAGGCCAGCAAGCGGTATGGCTCCGAAGACACCGCAAAGATCAACCTCAACGGCGGCACCATCACCGGCAACACCGCCGGGATCGCCGGCGGCGGTGTGTACTTCGGTGGTATGACCACCTGCAAGGTAGCCGGCACGGTGAATATCACCGGCAATACCCAAGGGGACGACAAGGCCGCCAGCAATCTGCACGTGGCTGCCTCGGCGGAGGATCAGGCCGTCCTTGCAGGCAATGTCTCCTCCGACTCCCGCATCGGCCTCAACGCCGATCTGATCCCCGCCTATCGCATCGTGCGGGGCTCCTCCGATACCAATGTGTTTACCAGTGACCGCGCCAACTGCGCCGTCACGAAGAACGGGTCCGTCAACTTCAATCTGGACCTGCTGGCCAATGAGGAGCACATCCACTGCGTGTGCCTGCAGAACCAGAACTATGGTCCCTACCACGACCACGACAAGGACACCAAGTGGGTGGGCATCAGCAGCCTGAAGTCCATCAAGAGCTACGGTTGCTACTATCTGCTCAATGATGTAACCACCACCGATGAGGGGTGGGGCAGCGACCTGGATGATGTGCAGATCTGCCTCAACGGACACAATATCATTCTGGAAAACGGGTATTATCGCCCATACATTCATGTGACGAACTATCATACCCTGACCATCACCGACTGCGCCGAGGAGGCCGGTCAGATCACCCGCAAGAACACGGCGGATCCCAAGGGTACCTGCATCATAGAGATCGATGCCGGCTGCAGATTTAATATGTTCGGCGGCGAGATCACCGGCTTGGACAGCTCCGAAAACAGCGCCCCTTACCCCACCGCTGTGTCCAACAGGGGTACCTTCAACCTCTGCGGCGGCAAGATCACCGGCAATAAGTCCCATGCCGTGTATAATGAGAACGCCACTATGAATCTGTATGGCGGCGAGATCAGCGGCAATGATACCACCTACACCGATGCTTCCGCCGGTGCTGCCGTTGTCCTGGTTTCCGGCTCCACCCTGAATATGAGCGGCGGCACCATCAAGGATAACATCTCCAACACCCTCGGCGGCGGTGTATACGCCAAGGGCCTCCAGAGCCGCAGCAGCACGATGAACTTCTCCGGCGGCGAGATCAGCGGCAACCGTGTCAACAGCACCAATGACGACCTGGGCTTTGACGGCGGCGGTGTGTATGTGGATCTGTATGCGACTCTGGACCTCTCCGGCACCGCCCGCATCTCCGGCAACTACGCCTGTGCGGTCGACTATAAGGAGAGCGCCACCTTCGGCGGCGGCTTCGGCGGCGGCGTGTACGTGGCAGGCACCTTCGACATGAGAGGCGGCGAGATCTGCGACAACTTCGCCGGTCTGGCCAACTATAAGAACAAATACGGGAACGATGATCGCCGTGGCGGCGATGGCGGCGGCGTGTACCTCTATTCCAAGAGCAGCTTCAGCATGAGTGGCGGCTCCATTCAGGACAACACCGTCGATGACCGTGGCGGCGGCGTGTTTGTCCGTGGTTACGACCATACCATCACCCTGTCCGGCCGCTCCATTATCCAGAACAACGTCGATAAGGACGATCAGGACAACAACCTGTATCTGGAGAACTCGTCGCAGCAGGTCAGCGCCAGAAGACTCAGCAGCGGTGCCGATATCGGCATCAGCAGCGGCAGAACTCTCGCCAGCGGACAGACCGTCCAGATCAGCAGCGACGCCTGCACAGGCAGCATCCAGTACGTCAGCGCCGACCGGGCGGGCTATGAGACCTATCTGAACTCTGAGGGCCTGATCTATCTCCGCCTCAAGACCTATCAGGTCAGCGTCACCCTGCCGAACGGCCTCACCTATAAGAACGGCGGCCGGCTGACGCAGGATTGTCTGGACCTGACGCCCATCACCATCAGCGTTACCGATCCCGACAATTACTACATCCCCGACGGGTACAGCGTGACTCTCAACGGCATCACCGCCGCCAAGGTCGACAGCTATACCATCCGTGTCACAGGTACGGCCACGGCGGATACCGCCATGACACTCACCGCCCCCACGGAGAAAACGGCCCAGACCCAGCCCCCCACGGGTCTCACCGTGACCCATCCCCAGAGTCGGACGGGCTACGGCCGCATCAACGGCACCAACAGCAGCATGGAGTATCGCCCCGTGGGCGGCACCAGATGGAGCCAGTGCGGCAGCGCCTTCACCTCCGCTCTGGCCGGTACCTATGAGGTCCGCTATGCGGCTACCGAGACCCGGAAGCCCTCTCCGTCCACTACTGTCACCCTGAACCAGTATCTGGAGGTCATCCCGGTTCCCACGGTCTACGGCCCCTTCACCTATAACGGCAACTGGCAGTACGGTCTGCTGCCCGGCGAAGTCTACGGATACGAGCTTTTGGGCAGCGGCTATCGAGCCTGCCGCGTGGGCACCTATACCGTTGCCGTCCGCCCCGCAGCGGGCTTCAAGTGGAGCGACGGCACCACCGGCGAAAAGAAGCTCCAGTGGGAGATCGTGAAGCGCAATCCCGCAGCGGGCGACTTCACCTTCACCGCTCCGGAAAATCTGGAGTATGACGGCACCGCCAAGGAGGCCACCGTTCGCTGGAGCACCGGAAGCAACTGGACCATGGGCATGGGTTATTGGCCCGACAACACCTTTACCGTCATCTATAAGCAAAACGGCAAGGTCGTGGCCGCTCCCACGGATATGGGTACCTATCAGGTCTACGTCACCGTTCCCGGCAACGAGGACATCAACGCCGTCAGTGAGTTGACCGATCCCAGCTGGACCTTTACCATCACCCACACCGGCAACCACCAGTGGGGCGATTGGCAGCACGATGACACCCAGCACTGGCGGTCCTGCGCCGTTCCCGGCTGTCAGGTGAAGGACTCTCTGGGCAGCCATGACGGCACCGCCACCTGCACCAAGAGGGCCACCTGCAGCATCTGCGGCGCTGCCTATGGCGCCACGGATCCCAACCATCATGACCTGACCCATCACGACGGAACCGCCGCCACCTGCACCCAGCCGGGCAGCCTGGAGTACTGGCAGTGCAGCGACTGCCACAAGCTGTTCGCTGACGCAGCAGCTGCTCAGCCCATCACCGATACCGTCATTCCGGCTACCCACCACGCCAATGCCCAGCGCACGGCAGGCGACCCCGCCACCTGCACGCAGGACGGCTGCGCCGCCTACTGGTACTGCCCGGATTGCGGCAGCTACTTCGCTGATGCCGACGGCAAGCTGGACGAGAGCAAGACCTACACCGGCCCGGAGGATTTCTATCAGGAGGCCATGGGTCACAGCTTCACCCACTACGTCTACGACAACAACGCCACCTATGACGACGACGGCACGGAGACGGCTCAGTGCGACCACGGCTGCGGCCTGACGGATACCCGCACCAAGGTGGGCTCTAAGCTCATCGACGAGGCGGCTCCTGCGGTGGAGGGCGTCACGGACGGCGGCACCTACTGCCTGACGGCAGAGATCGCCGTTACCGACCCCAATCTGGAGAGCGTGACCCTCAACGGCCAGCCCGTGGAGCTGGTGGACGGTAAGCTCACCGTTTCCGCTGCCGAGGGCGTCCAGACCCTGACGGCCACCGACCGCTTCGGCAACACCGTTACCGTCACCTTCACCGTGAACGCCCAGCATACGGAGGGCGAGGGCAAGATCACCACCCCCGCCACCACGGAGCGTGAGGGCGTCAAGACCTACGCCTGCACCGTGTGCGGCCAGGTGCTGCGGACCGAGTCCGTGACCAAGCTGCCCGCTCCCGCAGAGCCCACCACCCCCGCCGTCCCCACCGGAGACACCGGCGACACCGGCCTGTGGATGGGGCTGGCGGCCCTGTGCGGCATGAGCCTTGCAGCCCTGCTGCGTACCGGCAAGCGCAAAGAACAGTAAACTCCCTATAAAAAACCACGGGCCCTCCCCCCAAGTGGGGGAGAGCCCGTGGCTGGCGACACAAAACCAACCGGAGCCGCAAATCTCCGGAAGATCTTGTCACAGCTCTGTTTGGTAGGTTACAGACTGCGATGGTCGCTGAGTACCTGGAGCGGCTCCACCGAGGAGCCGCCCAGGTCGGAGGAGACGTTGACACTGGGGCGGAGCTCATAATCACTGCCGCTTGTGCTTCGGGCGCCCTGCGTGGAGCAGCGGTCGTATTCCACCTTCATCACCGAGGCGATGGTGTGGCGGCCGTAGTCGTCCAACTGGGCATACTGATCCAGCAGCTGCTGGGTGTCCTCCGTCAGATAGAAGGAGGCATCGCTGGAGATGGCCTTGATCCCCAGCGTCTGGCAGATCTGCACCACCGTATCAAAGGAGGAACCTCCGATGCCGTTGTGCAGCGCACTGTTGATGGTAGATAGGGGAATATTGACCGCAAAAGCAAACTGCCGCACACTCTTGTACTGACGGGAAATTTCAGTTTTGACGATTCTCGTTAAGTTATCCATAGTTTAGACCCTCTTTACAAATTTTTCCATGTACGGGAGACAACTCCGATTGTACGTATTATAACACGCTTTTTTTCAAATGCCAATACTAAATAGTGAATAGTTTCTAAATTTTCAGCGGAAAAAACAAAATTTTACAGAAAAGTAATATTTTTGGAATATTTATGATAAAAAACAGGTGGGAGATTTCCGTGTAATGGAAAATCTCCTTTTATTTTGCTCACAGCTGTGCTACAATAATAAGCTGAAACAGAGAGGAGCGAACTATGAGGAAAGGTACTCACCCCCGCACGGCGCTGGGGCAAACGGCGGCGCAGATGATCCGCCGGTACTATCTCCATGACGTGGCACGGGACAGCGCAGCCCTGACCTACTACCTGCTGTTCGCCATTTTCCCGCTGCTGATCTTCGTCAGCACCCTGCTGGGTATTCTGGAGCTGGATGTGGACAGCATCGTCACCGGCCTGCGGCAGATCGTGCCGGGGGACGTGGCGGAGGTGGTGCGGAGCTATCTGGAATACGTTTCCGGCAACGCCAGCCGCCAGCTCATGTGGTTCAGTCTGGTGTTTTCCATCTGGTTCCCCATGCGGGCCACCGGCTGCCTGCTGCACTCGCTGCGCAAGGCCTTCGGCAAGGGCCAGCCCAAGAACATCCTGCTGGATCAGCTGAAAATTTTTCTCTTCGCCATCTGGCTCATGGTATCCATCGGCCTGACGCTGCTGATGATCACCGTGGGCCGCCGGGCGCTGTACTTTGTGTCGGGGATCATCACCGTACCGGACGGCTTCATCAACCTCTGGAGCAAGCTCCGCTTCGTGGCGGTGGCGCTGCTGATGTTCGTGCTGGTGACGGTGCTGTATATGCTGGCGCTGGGCCGCCGATGCCCGTTGCGGGAGGTGGCACCGGGCGTGGCCGTGTCGCTGGCGGCGTGGATGCTGCTGTCGCTGGCCTTCTCCTATTATGTGGAAAATCTGGCACACTATACCCAGCTCTACGGCTCCATCGCCACCATTGTGGTGGTGCTGCTGTGGCTGTATATGAGCGGGACGGTGCTGATTTTAGGCGGTGAGCTGAATGCGGTGGTGCTGCACCGGCGCACCCAGCGCCGTCGTGCGGCAGAGGAAAAGGCGGCGGAAAAGGCTGCCCGGCCGACACGGCAGGAAGCTGCGGCGCAGAAGCCTTCCGGGTCGACGCAGCCGCCCCGACAGCCACAGCCGCCTAAATCGGCAGAGCAGCCGGAAAAGGCGGATCCACCCAAACCGGCGGAGCCACCTAAGCAGACGCAGGGGCAGCCGCCGCAAGAAGCAATACCTCCGGAAAAAGAGCAGCCGGAACGACCGGGAAAGGAACAGTCAGGCTCATGAAGATCATCATTGTAGGAAACGGAAAGGTGGGCTACGCTATCGCCCGCCAGCTGGCGGTGGAGGGCCACGACATCACCATGGTGGACTCCTCCCCGGTGGCACTGGCCCGTGCCGACAGCACCCTGGACATCATGTGCGTGGAGGGCAACGGCGCCAGCATCAGCGTGCTGGAGGAGGCCGGTGCCCGGACGGCGGATCTGGTCATCGCTGTCAGCAATCTGGACGAGACGAATCTGGTGTGTTGCCTCATCGCCAAAACCATGGGGGCCAAGCACACCATCGCACGGGTGCGGAATCCGGACTACCGCCGGGACGCCGCCCTGCTGAAACGGGAGATCGGGATGGACATGGTCATCAACCCCGATCTGGCGGCGGCACGGGAGATCGCCCGCATCCTCAGCTTCCCCTCCGCCTCCTCCGTGGAGCCCTTCGCCGGCGGCCGTATCGACATGATCGGCATACAGGTGACGGAGCGGGACCGGTTTTACGGGGTGGCCCTCAGCGAGTTCCATCGTATCCGCTCGGCGGAGGTGCTGATCTGCGCTGCCCAGCGGGGGGACGAGTGCATCATCCCCAACGGCAACTTTGTGCCGAGAGAGGGCGACAAGCTCTACATGGTGGGTACCAAGTCCGAGCTCCAGAAGATGCTGCGGGCTATGGGCCGCACCCAGCAGCGGGTCAAAACCGTGTCCCTGCTGGGGGGCAGCCGCATCGCCATGTATCTCACGTGGGAGCTGGCGGTGAGCAATACCAAGGTCTGCATCGTGGAGCAGAAGCACGATAAGTGCCTTCAGCTGGCGGCCCAGCTGCCTACGGCCATGATCATCGAGGGCGACGGCACGGAGGAGGAGCTGCTGACCAGCGAGAATATCTTCCAGGCGGATGCCTTCGTCTCCCTGACGGGTCGGGACGAGGAGAATCTGCTGATGGCCCTGACGGCTCGGCGGGCGGGCGTCCCCAAGGTGCTGGCCAAGATGACCCGCCCCAACTACATGGATCTGGTCCGGGATATGCGGGTGGGCAGCATCGTCAGTCCCAAGGATATCGTGGCCAACCAGATCACCCGCTACGTCCGGGCGTTGGCCAATTCCGAGGGCAGCGCCGTGGAGAGCTTGTATAAGATGCTGGGCGGCGCCGTGGAAGCACTGGAGTTCACCGCCACGGCCCGGAGCCGTGCGGTGCTGAATAAGCCCCTGCGGGCGCTGTCCCTGAAGGACGACGTGCTGGTGGCGGCCATTGCACGGGGCAGCGAGATCATCATCCCCGGCGGCACCAGCATCATTCAGGAGGGTGACCACGTGGTGGTGGTCACCAATGCCCATACCTTCGACGATCTGGGGGACATTCTGGCGTGAACACAAAAGCCGTGGCCCATGGCCACGGCTTTTTTCGCAAGGAGGGGAGACTGCATGACACGGGATCGTGAGACGGCCCGCCGCATCGCACAGGAGGTGCAGCCGCTGGGCGGCAGCGTCTACTATGTGGGCGGCTGCGTCCGGGACCGCCTGCTGGGCCGGGAGAGCAAGGATCTGGATATCGAGGTTCACGGTGTCACCCCCCAGCAGCTGGAGATCGTGCTGGACCGGATGGGCGGCCGTCGGACGGTGGGGGCCAGCTTCGGCGTCTACGGACTGGCGGGCTGCGGACTGGACATCGCCATGCCCCGGCGGGAGACCACCGTGGGCCGGGGCCACCGGGACTTCACCGTGGAGGTGGACCCGTGGCTGGGGCCGGAGAGAGCCGCCCGCCGCCGGGATTTCACCGTCAACGCCCTGATGGAGGACGTGCTCACCGGTCAGGTGCTGGACTTCTTCGGCGGCCGGGAGGACCTCCGCCGGGGCCTCCTACGCCATGTGGATGACCACTCCTTTCCGGAGGATCCCCTGCGGGTGCTGCGGGGAGCGCAGTTCGCCGCCCGCTTCGGCTTCACCGTGGCGGAGGAGACGGTGGCCCTGTGCCGCACCATGGATCTGTCGGCCCTGTCTCGTGAACGGGTGGAGGGGGAGCTGCAAAAGGCCCTCCTGCAGGCGCCCCGCCCTTCCATCTTCTTCCGCACACTGGATACCATGCACCAGCTGCGCCCGTGGTTCACGGAGGTGCAGCGCTTACAGGGCGTCCCCCAGCCGCCCCGCTACCACGGGGAGGGGGATGTGTGGGAGCACACCATGGCGGTGCTGGATACCGCCGCCGAGCTGCGGCCCCAAGCAGCCCAGCCCATGGCCCTGATGCTGGCGGCACTGGCCCACGACTTCGGCAAGGTCACCGCCACCACGGAGTCAGGCGGCGTCATCCACGCTTACGGCCACGAGGAGGCGGGTCTGCCGCCGGCGGAGGACTTCCTGCGCCGGGTGATCGGGGAGAAGGCCCTCCACCGGTGCGTGAAAAATCTGGTGGCCCTGCACATGAAACCCAACGCCATGGCACTGAGTGGGGCCTCCGTCAAGTCCACCAACCGTCTGCTGGACGCCGCCATAGAGCCGGGGGACCTGATCCTGCTGGCGCTGGCGGATCACCGTGGCTCCCGGTGCGACCCGCCCCGTCCGGACCCGGAGCCCTTCCTGCGGCAGCGGCTGGAGATCTACCGGGCCGCCATGGCCCGCCCCATGGTCACCGGCAGCGACCTGATCTCCGCCGGACTGACCCCGGATCGGGACTTCTCCCAGCTGCTGGCCTACGCCCGCAAGCTCCATCTGGCGGGGCTCGACCGGGAGGCAGCCCTGCGGCAAACGCTGGCCTACGCCCGCAAGCTTTCAAAAAAGCATCAAAAAGAAGGCTGAGCATCCGCTCAGCCTTCTTTTTATGGAGTTTTTTACAGCAGGTGGAAGTTCACCACCAGACCGGCGAACACGATGGAGACCATGCTCAGCAGCTTGATGAGGATGTTGATAGCGGGGCCGGAGGTATCCTTGAAGGGATCGCCCACGGTGTCGCCCACCACGCCTGCCTTGTGGCAGTCGGAGCCCTTGCCGCCGAAGTGACCGGCCTCGATGTACTTCTTGGCGTTATCCCACGCACCGCCGGCGTTGGCCATGTAGATGGCCATCAGGAAGCCAGTGACGGTAGCGCCGGCCAGCATACCCACAACGCCCATGTGGCCCAGGATCAGACCCACCACGATGGGGCAAACCACAGCGATGATGGTGGGCAGGACCATCTCATGCAGAGATGCCTTGGTGCACAGGTCCACGCAGCGGGCATAGTCGGGATCGGCCTTGCCGTCCATCAGACCGGTGATCTCACGGAACTGACGGCGCACCTCCAGCACCACGCTCTGGGCGGCACGGCCCACGGAGTTCATGGTGAGGGCGGCGAACACGAAGGGCAGGCAGGCGCCGATGAACAGACCCACCAGCACCACGGGGTTCATGAGGCTGAAATCCTGGAAGGTGACGTCAGCGCCCACCTCCTTGACCTTCTCGATGTAGGAGGCCATCAGGGCCAGAGCGGTCAGAGCGGCGGAGCCGATGGCGAAGCCCTTGCCGGTGGCGGCGGTGGTGTTGCCCAGAGAGTCCAGAGCGTCGGTGCGCTGGCGGACCTCGGGAGCCAGACCGGCCATCTCAGCGATGCCGCCGGCGTTGTCGGCCACGGGACCGTAAGCGTCGGTGGCCAGCGTGATGCCCAGCGTGCTCAGCATACCCACGGCGGCCAGAGCGATGCCGTACAGGCCCATGCCGGTGGAGGCAGCGCCGCCGGAGCAGAAGTAAGCCACCAGAATGCAGATGGCCACAATGATAATGGGAACAGCGGTGCTCAGCATACCCAGACCCAGACCGCCGATGATGATGGTGGCGGCACCGGTCTGAGACTTGGAGGACAGATCCTGCGTGGGCTTGAAGGTGTCGGAGGTGTAGTACTCCGTGGCCTTACCGATGAGCACACCGGCGATCAGACCCGCCAGAATGGCGAAGTACAGGCCCAGATGCTCCTTGCCCAGCAGGGAGATCACCAGCGGGCAGGCGATGATGGCGATGAGGATAGCGGACAGGTTGGTACCACGGGACAGGGCCTTCAGCAGGGTGCGCTGGTCGGCCTGTTCGTCGGTGCGGACGAAGAAGGTGCCGATGATGGAGCAGATGATGCCGATGGCCGCCATGACCATGGGGATGGCCATGGCCTTGAAGGCCTGATCGGAGAAGGCGGCCACGCCCAGAGCGGAGGCAGAGATGATGGAGCCTACATAGGACTCGTACAGATCGGCGCCCATACCGGCCACGTCGCCCACGTTGTCGCCCACGTTGTCGGCGATGACGGCGGGGTTCCGGGGGTCGTCCTCCGGGATACCGGCCTCCACCTTACCCACCAGATCGGCGCCCACGTCGGCGGCCTTGGTGAAGATGCCGCCGCCCACACGGGCGAACAGAGCCATGGAGGAGGCGCCCATACCGAAGGTCAGCATGGCGCTGGTGATGGCGGAGGCCTCCAGCTTGAACACGAAGCGCAGCAGGAAGAACCACACGGAGATGTCCAGCAGGCCCAGACCCACCACGGTGAAGCCCATGACGGAGCCGGCGGAGAAGGCCACCCGCAGACCACGGTTCAGCCCCTCCTGGCAGGCATTGGCGGTGCGGCAGTTGGAGGCGGTGGCGATCTTCATGCCGATGAAGCCGGACAGGCCGGAGAAGAAGCCGCCGGTCAGGAAGGCGAAGGGTACGAACCACGTCAGCAGACCGCAGGCTGCCATGATGCACAGCACCACCACCATGCAGGCGAAGAACACGCCTACCACGGAATACTGGCGCTTGAGGTATGCGTTAGCACCCTGACGAATGGACTGGGAGATCTTCTGCATGAGGGGGGTGCCCTCCGAGAAGCGCAGTACCTTCTTTGCGGTGATGACCACAAAGAGAAGTGCGATGACGGAGCCAACAAATGTGGCTAGGACCAGGTACTTTTCCATAAAGACTTTTCCTCTCTTTTCCTTGTTTTCTCCCGGAGCCGGCAGAGGGACGGGAGATTCTTTTTGTCCCACTGCACATTATAAAAAACGCCGTCCGCTCCGTCAAATTTTCAAACTTTTTTTCGAAGCACCTAAAAATTAGTCTGGAGTCGTTCGTCATTTTTATATAATATTTTTCTTGCAAAGAAAACAGCTTAAAAG
>CDYX01042354.1_pt1 | contig 12779 bp, 7 predicted proteins | sample 554871 | NCBI WGS metagenome assembly CDYX01 (sample SAMEA3182061, study PRJEB8094) | gut metagenome | biome: human; feature: gut; material: Stool; isolation source: human stools | place: Canada | collected 2013-01-14 | reverse complement strand
AAAATATTTGCTTTTTCTATCTTTTTCTTTGCATATGGCAGCGTCACGACGAATTTCCGCGTGTCGGTCGAGGGCAGGTCGAACATCGTGTCCATCATGATCGCCTCGCAGATCGAACGCAGGCCGCGGGCGCCGAGTTTGAACTCGACGGCCTTGTCCACGATGTAATCCAGCACCGCGTCGTCGAACGTAAGCTTGACGTTGTCCAGCTCGAAAAGCCGCTTGTACTGCTTGACGATGGCGTTTTTCGGTTCGGTGAGAATCGACCGCAGGGCTTCGCGCGAGAGGGGCTGCATGTAGGTCAGCACCGGAAGGCGCCCCACCAGCTCCGGAATCAGTCCGAACGACTTGAGGTCCTGCGGCGTGATGTACTGCATCAGGTTGTTGCGGTCGATGCGGTCGGCGCGGAGCCGTCCGTACCCCATGGCGCGGGTGTTCAGACGCTGGGCGATCTTCTTCTCCACGCCGTCGAACGCGCCGCCGCAGATGAAGAGGATGTTGCGCGTATCGACCTGAATGAATTTCTGTTCGGGATGCTTGCGCCCGCCCTGAGGGGGCACATTGACCACGGTTCCTTCGAGAATCTTCAGCAGGGCCTGCTGCACGCCTTCGCCCGAAACGTCACGCGTGATCGAAGGGTTGTCGCCCTTGCGGGCGATCTTGTCGATCTCGTCGATGAAGACGATGCCACGTTCGGCCTGCTCGACGTTGTAGTCGGCGACCTGCAGCAGCCGCGAAAGGATGCTCTCGACGTCCTCGCCCACGTAGCCCGCCTCGGTCAGCACCGTGGCGTCCACGATGGTGAAGGGCACCTTCAGCAGTTTGGCGATCGTGCGGGCCATCAGCGTCTTGCCCGTACCCGTGGGTCCCACCAGCACGATGTTCGACTTGTCGATCTCCACCTCGTCCTCCTTGGGGGCGTAGAGCAGCCGCTTGTAGTGGTTGTAAACGGCCACGGCCATATAACGCTTGGCGTCGTCCTGACCGATGACGTACTGGTCGAGGAAATCCTTGATCTGGGCCGGCTTGAGCAGCTCCTCCATCTTGAGCGGCGCAGCGGCTGCGCTGCCGCCGCGCTCCGAAGCCACGTCGTTCTCGACGATGATCCGGTAGCCGTTTTCGATACATTTGTTGCAGATGTTGGCGCCGTCGATGCCCTGAAACATGATCTCCACGTCGCTGCGCTTGGCGCCGCAGAACGAGCAGCAGTCGCCGCCCGCCCCGTTCTTATGGTTGTTGCCTTTTCCCGATGCCATTATTTCCCGCGTTTGGATAACACTTCGTCGATCAGCCCGTACTCCTTGGCTTCGCGCGCCGAGAGCCAGTAGTCGCGGTCGGCGTCCTTCTCGATCTTCTTGAGCGCGACGCCCGAATGGGCCGAGAGAATCTCGTACAGCTCGCGTTTGGTCTTCATGATCTCGCGTGCCGTGATTTCGATGTCCGAGGCCTGTCCCTGCGCACCGCCCAGCGGCTGGTGGATCATCACCCGCGAATGGGGCAGCGCCGAACGCTTGCCCTTGGCGCCCGCCGTGAGCAGCACGGCGCCCATCGAAGCGGCCAGTCCCGTGCAGATGGTCGCCACGTCGGAATTGACCAGCTGCATCGTGTCGTAAATGCCCAGTCCGGCCGAAACCGAACCACCGGGCGAGTTGATATAGATCTGAATGTCCTTTTCGGGATCGACCGATTCGAGGAACAGCAGCTGCGCCTGAATGATATTGGCCGCGTCGTCGTAGATCGGCGCGCCGAGGAAGATGATGCGGTCCATCATCAGTCGCGAGAAGACGTCCATCGTGGCGATATTCAGCTGACGCTCTTCGATGATCGTAGGCGACACGTAGGCGCCGCTGACCGACTGGAAATCGTGCAGTTTCAGCGAACTGATCCCGCAGTGTTTCCGTGCGTATTTTTCAAATTCTGACATAATAAATTATCGTAATTGTTATCGTTCGTTATCGTTTGCCGCTATCGCTATCGTTTTTACCGCCGGCCGGCAGCCCGGCATCTCTTATTCGCGGCCCACGGCCGGCTCCGGGCGGGAACTGCGGGCGGGGGACTGTCGCCGAAACGGCGTTTAAAGCTGTATATCGTCAAACAAAAGGACTTTGCAAACATCACGCCTGCAAAGTCCAAAGATAATCTTTTTTCGGCAAATACTAAAGCGCCTTGGCCAATTTGGCGAAATCGTCGGCAGATACGGCTTTTTCCGTCACCTTGATCTTCGACTTCACATCCTCCACGACCTTCACTTCGTACAGCTTCTCGTAGATCTTCTGTCCCTGATCCTTGTCGGCGAGGATCTTCTCGGCATAGCCGGCCAGCATATCTTCGGGAGCCGACGGCATGCCGTACTGCGCGAACTGCGCGGCGGCCAGCGCCTTGGCTTCCGCGAGCGCCTCGTCCTTGGTCACCGTGATATTGTCCTGCTTGATGAAGTGCTTCTGCAGGTAGTTCCACGTGAACATCTTCAGGAACTGGTCGAAGTCCTTGTCGATATCCTCCATCGAGAACTTGCCTTCGTTGATCGTATACAGCCAGCGTTTGAGGAACGCTTCGGGCATCTTCAGACCGGCTTTCTGCACCAGATAGTCGCGCAGCTGGAGCGTGAAGAGATAGTCGCTTTCGCGGCGCAGCTCCGGCTCGATGCGCGCGTCGATGAACTTGTCCAGTCCGGCCTCGTCCTTCACCTCGCCGCCGGGGAATGCCGTCTTGAAGAACTCCTCGTTCAGCTCAGGTTCGGCGAACTTGCGGATCTTGGTGATTTCGAGCGTGAATTCGGGTTTGATGCCCTCCAGCTCGTTCTCCTTGACCTGCAGCACGGCGGCGCGCTGCGACGGGTTCTTGTAGAGTTCGTTGACGTTGACTTCGGTCTTGAAACCCACCTTCTTGCCGATGAAGGGCTTGCGCTCCTCCTCCGACATCGAGATCAGGCCCACGTAAGCGTCCGCCACGTTCATCTCGCCGTTGTCGAGCGTGACCGACAACGCCTCGTCCGAAGTCACCTCGTCGGCATCGACCAGACGGCCGTACTGACGCAGGTAGTTGGCGCGGTAGTCGTCGTGCATCTTCTTGTCCACCTTGATCTTGCTGTAGGTCAGCTTATCCTTGTCCGAAAGTTCGAGTTTTATCTCAGGAGCCTCGCCGATTTCGAACACGAATTCGAACTCCTTGCCGTTCTCGAAATCGAAATCGCCCTGCTCTTCCGAAGGAATCACGTCGCCTAAGTAGTCGATGTTCTCCTTCTGGAGATACTCGAACACCGAGTTCGAGGCGGTGCGGTAGGCCTGCTCGGCCAGCACGCCCTTGCCGTACATCTTCTTGACGAGGCCCATGGGCACCATGCCGGGGCGGAAACCGGGAATATTGGCCTTGCGCCTGTATTCGCGCAACTCTTTCTCGACGGCTTGGCCGTAATCCTCTTCGCCCACCGTTACCTTGAGCAGCGAATTGTTCTCTTCGCGTTGTTCTCTTACGATCTTCATAATGAATGCTTTCTATATTGTTGTTGTCTTATTTCCGAAATCGGCCCGCAAAGATAGCGATTTTCGCGGACAAACCAATATTTTTTCTAAAATATAGTGTATTGCAACCGCCGGCGGCAAACTCCGCAAAGGCTGTTTTCGGGAAATGCGCAGGCATCCGAAAACGCGGGTAAACGCAAAGATAGTCAAAAAATTCGTCATATGGCGGGTTTTTCCTATCTTTGCGGAGGATAAACCTCCGCTCAGACAGGCGGCGTCCGGCCCGGCCGAATAAATTCGCTTCCGTTTCCGGCTCGCGCTGTCTTTGCTGACGAATTCACAAGAAAGAGATGAGAAAGTTCGCTACCGTTCTGCTGTCGGGAGTGCTGCTGGCTTCGTGCGGCGGCAATCAGGTCCGGGCCAAACGCCCCGCGGCGCCGGCGGAACCCAAGGAATACACCTACGGCGTTCGGGCGGTCCACCCGCACCCGGCGACCAGCTATACGCAGGGCCTGCAATACGCCGACGGCCGTTTGTGGGAAGGCACGGGCCAGCACGGCGAATCGGTCGTACAGACGCTCGACCTCGCGACGGGCCGCGCGGAGGTCTTCGCACGTCTTCCCAAGGAGGACTTCGGCGAAGGGATCGCCCTCTTGGACGGCAAGGTCTACCAGCTCACGTGGCAGTCGAACAAAGCCTATGTCTACGACGCCCGGACGGGAGAGAAACTCAAGGAGTTCCGCTATCCCGGCGAGGGCTGGGGACTCACGACCGACGGGAAGAAGCTCTACATGTCGGACGGCACGGCAAACATCTACACGCTCGACCCGGCCACCTTCAAACGCGAAAAGCGCACCACGGTGACGCTCCGGGGCGAGACGCTCAACTTCCTCAACGAGCTGGAGTGGATCGACGGCAAGATATGGGCCAACGTCTACACCACCGACCAAATCGTCATCATCGACCCGGCGACGGGCGCGGTGGAGGGAATCGTCGATCTGACGGGGCTGCTGCCCGAAGAGGACGTGACTCCGGCGACCGACGTGCTGAACGGCATCGCATACGACGCGGCCGGAGGGCGCATCTTCGTCACGGGCAAAAACTGGAACAAACTGTTTGAAATCGAAATCAGAGAGAAATAAATGGCCGACATATACGAACAACTCGAATCCCGCATCCTGCTGCTCGACGGCGGCTTCGGCACCATGGTCCAGCAGTACGGACTGACAGAAGAGGACTACCGGGGCGAACGGTTCCGCGAGTGGCCCGCGCTGCTCAAGGGGTGCAACGACCTGCTGGCCCTGACGCGGCCCGAAGCGGTGCGCGAAATCCACGTCAAATACCTGCAGGCGGGAGCCGACATCATCGAAACCGACTCGTTCAACGCCAACGCCGTATCGCTGGCCGATTACGGACTGGAGGCGTACGCCTACGAAATGTCGCGAGCGGCGGCGGCCGCGGCCCGCAGCGCGGCCGACGAATTCACGGCCCGCAACCCGCAGAAACCCCGCTTCGTGGCGGGTTCGATGGGTCCCACCAACCGCACGGCCTCGATGTCGGCCGACGTCGGGAATCCCGCGGCCCGCGAAGTGACCTTCGCACAGCTCGCCGAAGCCTACACCGATCAGGCGCGGGGACTGCTGGACGGCGGTGCAGACATCCTGCTGGTCGAGACCATCTTCGACACGCTCAACGCCAAGGCGGCCCTCTACGCGATCGACGCGCTGGCCGAAAAACTCGGCCGCACGATCCGCGTCATGGCGTCGGGCACGCTGGCCGACGCCAGCGGCCGCACCCTGTCGGGACAGACCGTCGAGGCCTTCTGCACCTCGCTGTCGCACGCGCAACTGCTCTCCCTCGGCCTGAACTGCGCCTACGGAGCCAAACAGCTGCTCCCCTACCTCGAACGGCTGGCCGAAACGGCTCCGTTCCGTATCTCGGCACACCCCAACGCCGGACTTCCCAACGTCATGGGCGGCTACGACGAGACCCCGGAGATGTTCGCCGAAGACGTGGGCGAATACATGCGCCGCGGACTGGTCAATATCGTCGGCGGATGCTGCGGCACGACGCCCGCGCATATCTTCGAGCTTTCGAAAATCGCCTGCAACTATGCCCCGCGCCCCGTTCCGGCGCCGCGCCGCGTCACGACGCTGAGCGGACTGGAGCCGCTGCGCATCGCACCCGAAACCAATTTCGTCAACGTCGGCGAGCGCACCAACGTCGCAGGCTCGGCCAAATTCGCCCGCCTGATCCGCGAGGGCAATTACGAAGAGGCTTTGTCGGTAGCCCGTGCGCAGGTCGATGCGGGGGCGCAGATCGTCGACGTCTGCATGGACGACGGCATGATCGACGGTGTCGAAGCCATGCGCACATTCCTCAACCTGATGGCCTCGGAGCCGGAAATCGCCCGCGTGCCGACGATGATCGACTCCTCGAAATGGGAGGTGCTCGCGGCGGGTCTGGAGGTCACGCAGGGCAAGGCCGTGGTCAATTCGATCTCGCTCAAGGAGGGCGAAGCCGAATTCCTGCGCCGCGCACGGGAGATACACCGCTACGGAGCCGCCGCGGTGGTGATGCTCTTCGACGAGCAGGGACAGGCCGACACCTGTGAGCGCAAGATCGAGGTGGCCTCACGCGCCTACCGCCTGCTGACCGATGCGGGATTCCCCGCCGAAGACATCATCTTCGACCCCAACATACTGGCCGTGGCGACGGGAATTCCCGAACACGACGGCTACGCCAAAGCCTTTATCGACGCGACGCGCTGGATCAAAGAAAACCTGCCTTACGCAAAGGTGTCGGGCGGCGTGTCGAACCTCTCGTTCGCCTTCCGCGGCAACAACGCCGTGCGCGAAGCGATGCACTCGGCGTTCCTCTACCACGCCATCCGCGCGGGCATGGACATGGGCATCGTCAACCCGCAAATGGTGAAGATATACAGCGAGATCGAACCCGAACTGCTCCAACGCGTCGAGGACGTGATCCTCTGCCGCCGGGCCGACGCCGCCGAACGGCTCACCGAATATGCGCAGCAGGTGCGCGCCACGGCCCAGACCGAGCCGCAGGCTCCCGACGCATGGCGCACGGGAACGCTCGCCGAACGGATCGGCCACGCCATGCTCAAGGGCGTAGCGGACTACATCGAGCAGGACGCGCTGGAGGGCTACGAAGCCCTCGGAACGCCGATGGCCGTGATCGACACCCTGCTGATGCCCGCCATGGAGCGGGTCGGCACGCTCTTCGGCGAGGGCAAGATGTTTCTGCCGCAGGTCGTGAAGACCGCCCGCGTGATGAAGCGCGCCGTGGCGGCCCTGACCCCCTACATCGAGCAAGGCGGCGCCCAGACCCCGCACAACGCGGGCAAGGTTCTGATCGCCACGGTCAAAGGCGACGTACACGACATCGGCAAGAATATCGTGGCGGTCGTGATGGCCTGCAACGGATACGAGATAAAGGACCTCGGCGTGATGGTCGAATCGCAGCGGATCGTCGAAGAGGCCGTAGCGTGGGGCGCCGACTGCATCTGCCTGAGCGGCCTGATCACCCCGTCGCTCGACGAGATGGCCCACGTCTGCGAGGAGCTGGAACGCCGCGCGCTGCGCCTTCCGGTCATCATCGGCGGCGCGACGACCTCGGACCTGCATACCGCCGTGAAGATCGCCCCGGTCTATTCGGGATTGGTGATACACTCGCCCAACGCCAGCCGCAACAGCCAGATTCTGGCGCAGCTGCTCGGTTCCGACGGCCAGCTGTACGCCGACAAGGTCCGCGCCGACCAGCAGTCGCTGCGCAGCGACTACCTGCGCGCCGAACGCACCCGGAACCTGATTCCGATCGTCGAGGTCCGCAAGGCCCGCAAAGGCGCCGCCCCGCACCTGCCCGTCGAGCCGCTGCACCCCGGCCGCATGGTCTTCCCCGACTTCGACGTCGCCGACGCCGAACCCTATATCGACTGGAGCTTCTTCTTCGCGGCATGGGGTCTCAAGGGACGCTATCCCGAAATCCTCGACCACCCCGAAAAAGGCGCCGAGGCCCGCAAGGTCTTCGCCGACGCCGAGACCCTGCTGGCCCGCATCCGCGACGAACGGCTGCTCACGCTACAGGCCGCCGTGGGGATCTTCCCGGCGCGCGCGGAGGGCGACGACATCTGGATCACCGACCAGAAAGGCCGCGAACGCCGGCTGGCGATGCTCCGCAACCAGACGCGCGGGGAGGAGAACCGCTCGCTGGCGGACTGCATCGCGCCGCACAGCGACTGGATCGGCTGTTTCGCCGTCACCGCCGGCATCGGACTCAGGGAACTCTGCGAAAAATTCCGCGCCGAGGGCGACGACTACGGCGCCATCATGGCCAAACTGCTGGCCGACCGGCTGACCGAAGCCTTCGCCGAAGCCGTGCACACGTTCGTGCGGCGGCAGATGTGGGGTTACGAAACGGGCGAGCCGCTCACGCCGCAGCAGACCGTCCGCGGCCAGTACCGCGGCCGCCGCATGGCCTTCGGCTATCCCGCGTCGCCCGACCATTCGCTCAAGCGCGAGGTCTTCGACTTGCTGTCGGCCGAGATGACCACGGGCATGAAGCTCACCGAGAATTACATGATCGATCCCGGCGAAGCGCTCTGCGGACTGATGTTCGCCGACGCCGACTACTTCTCCGTAGGCACGATCGACACCAAGCAGCTGCTCGACTACGCCCGGCGGCGCGGCATGGAGGTCGAAGAGATCAAGAAACTGATACCCAATAATATTTAACGCGCGGGAACGCCCCGGCGGCCCCGCCCGCCGAACCAAAGCAACAACAGACCGAACCATGAATGTTCTGGACATAATCAATACGGCCATCGCCGAACACCGCACGCGCTTCGCGTTCGAACTGCTCCCGCCCCTCAAGGGCGACGGCATGGGCGGCGTATTCGCGGCCATCGACCGGCTCATCGGATTCGACCCGGCCTACATCAACGTCACCTTCCACCGCGAGGGAATCAAGCAGTCCGTGCGTCCGGACGGAGGCATCGACTGGCACGTGGTGCGCCGCCGTCCCGGCACGGTGGGCATCTCGGCCGCCATTCAGAAGAAGTACGGCGTCGAAGTCGTGCCGCACCTGATCTGCGGCGGACAGTCGAAATACGACATCGAGGACGCGCTGATCGACCTCGACTTCCTCGGCCTGCACAACGTGCTGGCTCTCAGGGGCGACAAATCGCAGAACGAGAAGTTCTTCATGCCCCACCCGCAGGGCCATTCGCACGCCGTGGACCTCGTGCGGCAGATCGCGGCCATGAACCGCGGCGAATTCGTGGACGGCGAGGTCGAAGAGTGCCACCACTCGAAATTCTCGATCGGCGTGGCCGGTTATCCCGAAGGGCACGAAGAGTCCCCCTCGCCCGAAGCCGACATCGCCGCCCTCAAGGCGAAGATCGACGCCGGAGCCGGGTACATCGTCACGCAGCTCTTCTACGACAACGCCCGCTTTTTCGACTTCGTGCGCCGCTGCCGCGAAGCGGGCATCGCGGTGCCGATCATCCCCGGCATCAAACCCCTCTCGACGCTGCGCCACCTGACGCTGCTGCCGCAGACCTTCGGCTGCCGCATTCCCGAAGAGCTAGAACGCGAAGTCCTGCGCCACAGGGAGGACCCCAAGGCGATCCGCGAAGTCGGCACCGAATGGGCCGTCGCCCAGAGCCGGGAGCTGAAACAGGCCGGAGTCCCCGTACTGCACTACTACCCGATGGGCAAGGCCGACAATATCATCAAGATAGCAAAAGCGATATTTTAACTCAAATGAATCCCATCCAATTCCGCCGTCACCTGCACATGCATCCCGAACTGTCGTTCAGGGAGCACGACACGGCGGCCTTTATCTCCGCCCGGCTCTCGGAGCTGGGCATCGAGCACCGTCCCATAGCCGGAACGGGCGTGCTGGCGAAGATCGAAGGCCGCGGCAAAGCCGACCCCAAACGCCGGGCCGTGGTACTGCGCGCCGACATCGACGCCCTGCCGATCGACGAGCGGAATGACGCAGACTGGAGCTCCCGCAACCAAGGGGTCATGCACGCCTGCGGCCACGACATGCACGCCGCGGTGCTGTTCGGCGTGTTGCAGCAGCTGGCCGCTGAGCCGGATTTCCGCGGCACGATCTTCGGGCTGTTCCAGCCGGGCGAGGAGTGCAATCCGGGCGGTGCGTCGCTGGTGCTGGCCGAAAATCCGTTCGAAGGCTACGACGTCCGGGCCGTGGTCGGCGAACACGTCGAGCCGCAGCTCGAAGTCGGGACGCTCGGATTCCGCGCCGGCAAATACATGGCCGCAAGCGACGAACTGCGCTTCACGGTGCACGGGACGGGCGGCCACGGGGCCATGCGCCCGCAGCTCAAGGATCCGGTGGCGGCCGCCGCAGAGTTCGTGACGCGGCTCGTGGCGCTCAACCACGAAGAGTGCGTGCTCTCGATCGGTCGCGTGGAGGCCGGGGGCGCCACCAACATCGTGCCCGATCAGGTCTATCTCGAAGGCACGCTCCGCACCTTCGACGAGCGCGAGCGCGAAATCATCCACAAACGCATCCGCAACTTCGCCGCGGACATCGACAAGCGCCACGGTGTGCGGACCGACGTCGATATCAGCCGGGGCTACCCCTGCGTGGTAAACGCCGCCGCGCTGGTCAAGCATGCGGCGGCGCTGGCCGCGGAAGCCGGACTGCGGGTCGAAATGCTGCCGCTGCGCACCACGGCGGAGGATTTCGGCTTCTACTGTACCAAATATCCGTCGCTGTTCTACCGGCTGGGCGTGGGCGCCGCGGCCGGACGGCCCCATACGGCGACGTTCAACCCCGACGAAGGGGCCATCGACACGGGCATAGACTACATGAAACGTCTCGCCCTCCAAATTCTGAAGAAATGAAAAAGCAATCACAAAAGAATCGTCCCGCAAGGGGCGCGAAAAACACGGACCGGGCGGCAGTCATCCTGAGTCTCTTCCGTGAATTTCCCAATAATAAATTCTCGCTCAAACACCTCGCGTCGGCTTCGGGCGGCGCGACGAAAGAGGGACGCCGCGAGACGTTCGAAATACTGGGACGCCTGCACGACGAAGGCATCGTCGAGGAGTGCGCCCGCGAGAAATACAGGCTCACGCACAAGCACCTGCCCCACTTCGAAGGCATCGCCGACATGACGGCGAGCGGTTCGGTATACGTGCGGGTCGAGGGCGAGGAGAACGATATTTTCGTCAATCAGCGCAACACGGCCAACGCCCTGAACGGCGACCGCGTGGAGGTGGTGGCCATCCACCGCGGCCGCGACGGGAAATTCGAAGGCGAAATCACGCGCATCGTCGAGCGCAGCCGCAAACCCTACGTCGGCGTGGCCGAGGTGGGCGCGCACCAGATCTTCGTGCGGGCCGACTCGCGCCGCATGCCGATGGACATCTACCTCTCGAAAAAGCAATACCCCGACGTGAAAGACGGCGAAAAGGTCGTGGTCCGCATCGCCGACTGGGCCGAAGGCAGCAAAAGCCCCGTGGGCGAGCTGGTCGAACGGCTCGGCATGGCGGGCAACAACGACACGGAAATGCACGCCATTCTGGCTGAATACGAGCTGCCCTACCGCTTCGACCCCGAAATCGAGCAGGCAGCGGAGGCCATCGACGGCAGCATCACCGCCAAGGAGATCGCCGCACGCCGCGACTTCAGGCAGGTGACGACCTTCACGGTGGACCCGGCCGACGCCAAGGACTTCGACGACGCGCTTTCGGTGCGCAGGGTCCGGGACGGCGTCTGGGAGATCGGCGTGCATATCGCCGACGTGACACACTACGTGCGCCCCCAATCGACGATCGACGACGAAGCCGTCGAACGCGGCACCTCAGTCTATCTGGTGGACCGCACCGTGCCGATGCTGCCCGAACGGCTTTCGAACGAGCTTTGTTCGCTCCGCCCGCACGAAACGAGTCTCTGTTTCTCGGCGGTCTTCACCCTCAATGAGAACCTCGACATCCTCGAAGAGTGGTTCGGCCGCACGGTGATCTACTCCGACCGCCGCTTCACCTATGCCGAGGCGCAGGAGGTGATCGAGACGGGCCGCGGCGACTACGCCGAAGAGATACTGACGCTCAACCGGCTGGCGCAGGCGCTTCGCCGGCAGCGGTTCAAGAACGGCGCGATCAGCTTCGACCGCGAAGAGGTGAAATTCAAACTCGACGAGACAGGCAAACCGCTGGGCGTCTATTTCAAGGAGCAGAAGGAATCGAACCAGATGATCGAGGAGTTCATGCTGCTGGCCAACCGCCGCGTCGCGGAGTTCTGCGGCAAACGCAAGACCGACAAGGGCCGCACCGTCGAACGTCCGATGGTTTACCGCGTCCACGACTCGCCGAGCGAGGAGAAGCTGGACCGCTTCCGGCAGTTCATCCTCCGCTTCGGGCATATCTTCAAGGCCACCAAGGGCCGTGCCGTGGCCAAGGAGCTGAACAAGCTTTTCGCCCAGATCAAGGGCACGACCGAGGAGAACGCCGTATCGACGATGGCCGTACGGTCGATGGCCAAGGCGTATTACACGACCGACAACATCGGCCACTACGGACTGGCATTCCCCTATTACACGCACTTCACCTCGCCCATCCGCCGCTACCCCGACATGATGGTCCACCGTCTGCTGGCGCGCTATCTCGCCGACGGCAAGGCGGCCGACAAGACGATGCTCGAAGATTTGTGCTTCCGCGCTTCGGAACGCGAAGTCATCGCCGCCGAAGCCGAACGCGCGTCGATCAAGTACAAGATGGTCGAATTCATGAAGGAGCACATCGGCGAAGAGTTCGAAGGACATATTTCGGGACTCACCGAGTGGGGAATCTATGTCGAGCTGGACGAGACCCATATCGAGGGCATGTCGTTCCTGCGCGACATCGACGGCGACTTCTTCCAGTTCGACGAGGCCAACTACCAGATCATCGGCCGCTCGACGGGCCGACGCATGACGCTGGGTGACGCCGTGCGCATCCGCGTCAAACGCGCCGACCTGCAGAAACGCCAGCTCGATTTCGAAGTGCTGCTCGACGGACTCCGCACCCCTGCGCCCGCCGAAGGGCAGGGGCCGCAGGTGCGCCGCAGCAACCGACGCAAAAACCGATAGGCCGTGCAGCGCATCTACGACAAATGCCGGCGGCGGGAGCCGCTCTCGCGCGAAGAAGCCTACCGGCTCTACGACGAAGCCCCGCTGCAGGAGCTGGCGCTGGTGGCCGACGAGGTGCGCCGGGCCGTGGTTCCCGATCCTCAGGTCGTGACGTGGCAGATCGACCGCAACGTCAACATCACCAACGTCTGCAT
>CDYX01038471.1_pt1 | contig 12843 bp, 9 predicted proteins | sample 554871 | NCBI WGS metagenome assembly CDYX01 (sample SAMEA3182061, study PRJEB8094) | gut metagenome | biome: human; feature: gut; material: Stool; isolation source: human stools | place: Canada | collected 2013-01-14 | reverse complement strand
CTTCATGGCAAACCCCTCCAGCGGTTACGCGGCGCCCGAACGATGCCGCCATATGGATTGTACGATACCCACCGTCAACAACTGGATCATCATCGACGACGAACCAAAGCTAATGAACGGCAGAGGAATACCGGTAATCGGCATCATGCCAATGCACATGCCGATGTTCTCGAACGTCTGGAATGCCCACATGCCGACGATACCCACGCATGACAAGCGCAGGAACAGAGACTCGCACTTAAAGGCGACGCGGATCGTCGAGAAGATGAGCAGCACGTACAGGCACAGCAGCAAAAAGGAGCCGCAGAAGCCGAACGTCTCTGACAAAAAAGCGAAGACGAAGTCGGTATGGAACTCGGGCAGGAAGCCGCCGGCCGACTGCGTCGCATGCCCCAGGCCCTTACCAAAGAAACCGCCCGAGCCGACCGCGATCAGCGACTGCTGCAGGTTGTACGCATCGTCCGAATTGGCGTTGTCGGGGTCGATGAAGACCGTCAGACGATTCATCTGGTACTGCTTAATGAGCACATCGTGGCCGAGCAGCGAATCGAAGACCGAATCGAGCGCCAGGACGAGCGCCACCAAACCCACGAGCAGAGCCAAGGTCGACAGCACCCATTCGCGGCGCGCACCGCTCATGCAGATGACGATAGCGCCCGACACCAGCACGACCAGACCCGAGCCCAGGTCGCCCATGGCGACGACGGCCAAAAACGGAATGGACAGCATGCCGCAGAGCTTAATGTAGTCGCGAACGGTATCGATGCGCCCGTTGTACTGCGAGCCAAGCGTGGCCATAAAGAAGATAGTGATGAGCTTGGCAAGCTCAACGGGCTGGAATGTCAAACCGATACCGGGAATCTTGATCCAACCCGTCATTCCCAAGCCGCCCGTGTAGGACAGGCCCGGAATCTTAGGCGAGAAGATCACGATGAGATCGATGACGAGCAGGGCCGTCGAAAAGTTGGAAATGCCACGCAGGTCGGTGCGCCAGACGAGTATCGCCAGCACCGCGCCAATACCGATACCCAGCAGGTGACGCGAGAACGAGGCGTCGGCCTTAAACTGCGAGGCGGACCAGATAATGATGGCGCCATAGGTGACGAGTGCCACAGTCGCCAGTAACACGCCGATGTGTACCTTTTGGCGGAACGTTCCGCGCGATGCGGAAATCTGCTTGTTGACGCGGTCCAGGCTGCTGCGAGAGCCGGTTTTGGTTGAGCGGAACAGGTCCGCCGGCGAAAAGTCCATCGCAACCTCCTATCGAACCGAGGAATCGCCCGTGGCCGTCGACGTGTCGGGCTCGTCATAAATCGCACCGAGGACATCGCGCACGACGTGCAGCGCGGTATCGGAACCGCCACCGCCCTGTTCCAAGACAGTGGCGATCACGTACTTGGGGTCATCGGCCGGCGCGTAGGCGCAAAACCACGCGTAATCGTCCTCGCCGCTCTTCTCGCCCGTGCCGGACTTGCCGTAGACCGTGGGGGTCAGGGAGTTAAAGTGCGCGGCGGTCGAAGTCGATGCCGAGTAGATCACGTCGTGCATGCCATTACGGACCAGCGCAAGATCGGCATCGTTGTTAATTTGAGCGTCAAGGCGCTTCTTTTTGCCCTTACCGTTGTACTTGTAGGCATCGCCGTCGCCATCACGCGAGACAGCAGACAAGAACACATGCGGCACATACTGTTTGCCGCCGTTGGCAATGCCCATGTAAGCGCAGGCCATCTGCAGCGGTGTCACTAGAATGTCACCCTGGCCGATGGCGATGTTCGTCATATCGCCGGCATTCCACTTGCGGTCCTCGGCCGAGGCGTCGGTAAAGTACGACTCTTTCCACTCGGCATCGGGAATGCGTCCCGCACCCTCACTCGGCAGGTCGATGCCGCAGGTCTTGCCCAGGCCCCAGCGACGAAAGACCTCCTGCAGGCCTTCGGGATGCTGGTCGTTGTAGAAAAATGCCTTGCCCATATCGTAGAACACGGGGTCGCAGGAGTTGGCGATACCGGACTGCAGCGTCATCGTGCCGTGACCGGAGTGAAGCCAGCAGTACTTTCCCCACGACTTGCCCAAGCCGGTCCAATATCCCGTGCAGTTGGTCGTTTGACTCGAAGTGTACGTGCCAAACTCAAGGCCAGCCAACGCCGAGAGGGGTTTGATGGTCGAGGCGGACATATACTGGCCGCTAATGGCGCGGTTGAGCAGCGGATGCGAGCCCTCGTCATCGTTAAGCTCGGTCCACACATCGTTGGAGATGCCGCCGATAAACACCGAAGGGTCGAACTTGGGCTCGCTCGCCATACCCAGAATCTCGCCGTTATTGGGGTCGAGGCACACCACGGCACCGTTGCCGGCGTTGCTGTAGCCTGTGGTCTTAGCGAGCTCAATGGCACTTGCCAGCGCCGTCTCGCAAGCCTGCTGAATCTTCAGGTCGAGCGTAAGCTTAATATCCGAGCCGGCTTTGGCGGGCACGGCGCCGGCCTGACCGGTCACGTTACCCGAGGCATCGACCTTGACGGTCTGCTCGCCGCGAATGCCCTGCAGCAGGTTTTCGTAATAGCTCTCGACACCCGCCTGGCCCACGATGTCGCCCGACTGGTACGTAATATGCCCGGCAGCGCTATCGTCACCACCGGACGCCTTCTTATTCTGGGCCTCGAGCTGCTCGGAAGTAATGGTGCCGGTGTAACCCAAGATATGGCAAGCGGTCTCGCCGTACGGGTACTGGCGCTCAGTGCGCTCGGCGATCTTCACGCCGGGAAACTCACCAGCGTGCTCCTGAATATAGGCAACCGTGGAACGACGGACGTCGGTGGCAATGGTATGCAGGCTCTGGGCGCCCTCAGAATTGTCCTGAATGTTGCGCAGAACCGCGACGTAGGGCATGCCGAGCACATTCGCGAGGTGATGCACCAGCACGGTGTCGTTGGCAAGGTCGCGATAGGCGACGACGGCAAGCGAAGGGCGATTTTGAACAAGCGCTACGCCGTTGCGGTCGAGAATGCGACCGCGCACGGCAGGCGTGGTGACGGTGCGGGTCTGGTTGCTCTTGGCCTGTTTGTCGTAATAGTCCGACGAGACCATCTGCATACCCCACAGCTTGACGGCAAGCGCGGCAAACATCGCGCCCACACCCGTGGTGAGGATGGAGAAGCGACCCTTAAACGCCGTCGAGGCCGTATTGCCCTCGCCCTCGGTGGCGCGCGGAGCCGTTCCGTGCTGCGTGTCATAGGTAAAACGGGAATCGCCGCGGCGCATAATAACCAGCGCGACAACAATGGCCACGACCAGCACGATACCGGCGATGATGACCGTTATCTGGGAAGACATCTATGGGCCTCCCCTATTTGAGCTTTCGGGTCTTAGGCTTAAAGCGCATGCCCGTCTGGCGGTTGCCGCGTGCAGAGAATCCGTAACCGGCCTGCGGAGCGGCGCCGGACATCAAAAACGGGATGGCAATCAAGCCCGTCAGGATCGAGGACGGCAGGGCGTGCCCAAAGATGGCCACCACAAAGCTCGTCTCCAAACCCATAAACAGCAAGATGATGCTGTAGACCACGTTAACGGCAAGCGCAAAGGCGCCCACGGTAATACCGCGTGCGCTCGGCGAGCCGCCCGTCTGGCCAGCCGCGCTGTGCACCAAAGCAAAACTGCCCACGGTCAGCAGCAGCGACATAACGCCCACCGGCACGGCGGCGGAAAGGTCGTAGAACAGGCCACTGCAAAAGCCGCATACGACGGCACGCGTGGGGTCGCCCGAAAACACGCTCAGACACACCAAGATGATCATAAAGTTGACGCGACCGCCCGCGATGGAAATCTGCGGCGCCAGACCCGCCTGCAGCAGCACGCACACAATGGCGGCAATCGCAAACGTGCGGGAGCTCGCCCCCTGCTCGTGTAAATCCATGGACATGCCCCCTATTCGCTCGAGCCCGAGTCGGTCGTGTCGGACGCATCGGAGTTTTCATCCGAACTCTCGTCCTTGGTCTTGGTCGCTGCATCGCGCGACGTACCCTGCGGCGTACTGTTAGCGGTGTTGACATCATCGTCCGAAGCCGACTGCTCGTCGGTGAGCGAGGTGATGACGAGCACTTCCTCGTTATTCTCGGCCGTGGTCTGCGCGCGCACCACAATGGTGTAGTACACGTCGTTAGCAGACTTCTCGACCGAAGACACGGTGCCGAGCGGCAGGCCCTTGGGGAACACCCCGCCAATGCCCGAGGTCACGATGATGTCGCCCACCTTGACATCGGAGTCGACGCTCACGTAGTCCAGGCGCAGCGTGCCGTCGGGCTGGCCCTGCAGCATGCCTTGGGCGCGCGTGTCCTGCACCATGGCGGACACGCCCGAATTCTCGTCACCGATCAGGCGCACGGTGGAGGTCTTAGCCGAAACCTCGATAATCTGGCCGATAACACCAGCGGAACTCGTCACGGGCATATTGATGGCAAGACCGTCGGCAGAACCCTTGTCGATGGTGACCGTCGAGGTCCAGGCATCGCCCGAGGCGCCCACGATGCGCGCGGCGGTCGACTTGAGGTTATAGGTCGACTGCAAGCCAACCAGGCCCTCAAGGCGCTCGGCGGTCTTTTGCGCCTCGGAGAGCTCGGCCACCTTGGAAGTCAGCTCCTCGTTTTGCTTCTTAAGCTCGGCAAGCGTGTCCTGCGAGGCCGTAAGGTTCGAGAACACGTTGCCGATGGCGTTAAACGGCGACGCTACCGCCGAGCCCACAAAGCGCACCGGCGAGGTAATCGTCGTCACGCCCGAACGCACGGCGTGAATCGGCCCCGCCTCGCCTTCACGAATATAAAACGTGAGGAGCAGCACCGAAATCACGCTGAAAACAATCAACGGGCGCATACCCGTTGATTGTCGTTTGGTATTCAGATTTGAAGAGAAACCCGAAGATCGTGCCAAATGGAATCCACCTTTAGGAAATTAAGCATTGGTTTGGACGAAGCCGCCGTCAAATGCATTTGCCTCGAGCACGCGGGCACAGCCGTTGACGACGTTGTCGAGCGCCGTAGGGCTGACGTTGACCGAAACGCCGGTCTCGTCGCGCAAGCGTACATCGAGGCCGCGCAGCAGTGCACCGCCGCCGGTCAACAGAATGCCGTAGTACATAAGATCCGAGGCCAAATCGGGCGGCGTGGCGTCCAAGGCATCCTTAACGGCCTTGGCCATCTCGTCGAGCGGCTTGTTGAGAGCGCGGCGAATCTCCTCACTCTCGATACGAACCGTCTTGGGCAGGCCCGTGATGACGTCGCGGCCGTTGACCTCAACGTCGAGCTCGTCCTTGAGCGGCACGGCAGAGCCGACCTTAATCTTAATGTCCTCGGCCGTGCGCTCGCCGATGGCCAAGTTGTAGGCATCGCGAACATGCGTGAGGATTGCCTGATCGAACTCGTCGCCGGCAATACGAATGGACTGCGACACGACGATACCGCCCATGGCGATAACGGCGACCTCGGTGGTGCCACCGCCGATGTCAATGACCATGGAGCCGGTCGGCTCCTCGACAGGCAAGTCGGCGCCGATAGCCGCGGCCATAGGCTCCTCGATCAGATAGGCCTGGCGAGCACCAGCCTGAATCGTAGCCTCAAAAACGGCGCGCTTCTCGACCGACGTGACGCCAGAGGGAACGCAAACGACAACGCGCGGGCGCGGGGTCCACGGGTAGCGCTTTTCGGAGGCCTTGTCGATGAAGTAGCGCAGCATGGCCTCGGTAACATCGAAATCGGCGATAACGCCGTCCTTGAGGGGGCGAACAGCCACGATGTTGCCAGGCGTGCGGCCGAGCATACGCTTAGCCTCGATGCCGACTGCAAGGATGCGCTCGTCGTTTTTGTCGATGGCGACGACAGAGGGCTCGCGGATGACGATACCCTTGCCGCGCACGGAGACAAGCGTGTTGGCGGTGCCGAGGTCGATGGCAAGATCGCCCGCGTAGCTACCGAAGAACATATCCATCAAAGAAAACAACGCAACTCCTGATGTGTTGGATGATTGCTGGAAAACCTAATAGCTCATACTAGCGCAAACCCGGCACCCCACTTGCGGCGAGGCACCGGGCAGAGCCAAACCCCATAAGGTCACTACTGGTTATCGGCAGCCGAGAAATCAATATCGAACGAGGAAACGGCCCAACCGATATGGTTGTCGGAGCGCACGAATTTGACGGTATACTCCTGCTCGCCGCCCTTGGACAGCGAAGCCTTCACCTTGGCAGTGGTCTCGGTCATAGACTGGTCCATGCCTTCAACGGAGACGGTGGCGCCCTGCGGGATCGAGGAGATAATCATCGCCTTGGCATCCTCGGGCAGGCTCGAGGCCAAGCAGGACTCGGCCTTGGCGGTATCACCGTCGCTGGCAGCCTGGAACAGATCGGTGATGACGGACTCCTGCGAGGGGATACCCATGCCGCGCGTGTAGGCAAAGCCCAGACCGCCTGCGACAACGACGATCAGCAGAAGCAGCACCAGGAAAATCTTAAGACCCGTGTGACGATGGCGACGGCGAACCTTTGCCTGCTTGCGGTCCTGCTGGACCATCTCGGACTCAGACAGCGTAAAGAAGCCGGTGTCCGAGGGGTCGGGCATAAACTGACCGGTCGCACCCGTGGGGTCGAGCGGGTCGACGGCAGGTGCGTCCATCGAGGGAGCCGGAGCCGTGGCCATGGCAGTCTGGGCCGAAAGCGCAGCGAGCGAATCGTGCACGCGCGCGAGCTCGTCGGACTGTTCGGGCGTGAGCTGGTAGATACCGTCGGCAGTGGCGGCATTAAAGGCGTCGAGTGCCTCGGAGGGACGCCCGGCAGCAGAGAGCGCCTCGCCCATGCCGGCGTTCAGCGCACGGCTGTCGTCGCGCGGACCGGCAAAATCGATGGCCGTGCGATAGGTCTCCACGGCGTCCGCCGGTCGACCAAGCTTGATGAAGCAGCGGCCGAGCTCGCCAAGGGCGGCCGCAGGAGCCGGGTTGGCACCGTCGATGGCTGCCTGGCGGAAGGCGGTGCCGGCGTTGGCGTAGTCGCCCGACTGGAAGAGCGCGTTGCCCAGACCCAAGTAGGCCTTAAAGGGCGTTGCGTAGGATGCGTCCTGAGTGGCGGCGGAGAACGCCTGGGCAGCCGTGGTGTAGTCGCCCACAGCAGCGAGCGCTTTGCCGCGGTTGGTGAGCAGCGCACCGCGCTTGCCATAGGTTCCGTCGTTAAGAGCAGCGGCGTAGGCCTCGGCAGCCTCGGCGTACATACCCAGGTGCATCAGGGCGTTGCCGCGCAGATGGTCGGCCTCGCCCATGATCTCGCTGGGCGTCTTTGCTGCACCGAGCATCTGGGCGGCAGCGGAAAAATCACCCGCGCGGTAAGCAGCGCGGCCCTGTTGGATCAACTGGCTATTCAAGGAAGTCCCCTTTTACTCGTGAACGATCTCGACGTGGACGATCTCGTCGCCGGCACGCAGCTGCGAAATCACGTCGAGGCCCTCGACCGTGGTGCCAAAGACGGTGTAACCGGAGTCCAGGTTGTGCTGGGCACCCAGGCAGAAGTAGAACTGGGAGCCCGCGGAATCGGGATCCATGGAACGCGCCATGGCAAGCGCACCGTCCACATGGCTGTTGCGCGGGTTGGTGGCGAACTCTCCCTTGATGCAGTAGCCTGGGCCACCGGTGCCGGGCAAACCGTCGGGGCCCTCAAGGCCGGCAGCGACATCGGCGCCGGACATATCGCGGGTATTGGGGTCGCCGCCCTGGATCACAAAGCCGGGCACATAGCGGTGAAACTTAAGGCCGTCGTAGAAGCCCATCGTGGAAAGCTCGCAGAAGTTCGCCACATGGATGGGAGCGCCCTCGCCGTCAAATTTGACCTTGATCGTGCCCTTCGACGTCTCGATGATCGCACACTCGTCACCAGCGAGCTGGTACTCGGGCGTATAAAGCTCTTTCTTAAAACCAAACATGTGGTTCCTTCCTCGTGCGTTTAAAGCATATTTGTACGAATTGTAGCAATAAGCACGGGCTTCCATCAATTGCGCACGCAGGTTATGCCGTCGGAGGGCAACAAATTACGAACGCGGCTGCGGCTTCCAGGCGCTCACATTGGCATCGTACTGGTTAAGGGCGCTGTTGCCGCCCTGTGCGATGGGCGCCAAGATTTCGCTCTGGCGGGCGCTCAGCGACTCGCCATCGGGAATGGACAGCGAGATATCCCAGCTCTGGCAGATCATGTCGACGCGCTCGTACATCCACTCGGCAAGCTGCTTGAGGTGCTCGATATCCTCCGCGTAGACGGTATCGTCTTGCACCTTAAGGTTATTGAGCTCGTCTTGGGTCTTTTTGATCTGGTCGCGCAGGGCATAAGCGCTCTGCGACAGCTCCTGACGCGTGGAGAGCGGCGTGCGCAGGTACCCGCTGTTAAACGAGTCGACGACCTCGCCGATCTGATCATCGTCGCCATACGACACGATGGTCTGATACAGACCGTCGAGCTTGGTATAGAGCTGGTCGTCAGAAAGAACGGTCTCCTCCTGGACCACCTCGGCGGTATCGTCGGGCTTATTCTCGTCCTCGGAAGCCTCGCCCTTCTGGCGAGAGGGGAACGTAGTCTTGGCGGCCTGGCCAAACTGGTCGTAAAAGCCCGGCATAACGCCCATGGGGTCCGATGTCACAAACCAATAGGCACCGCCGCACACGGCAGCGAGCAACGCGATGGCGATGAGCGGCTTGGGAATACGGCGCTTGTGCTTGTGGTAGGCATCCTCGTCCGGGTGCACCTTGCGCTTGGGTTTTTGATTTTTGGACTGAACGTCGTCACGAAGGGACACCGGCAGCGGGATATCGACCTTGGGAATGCCAAAATCCTTATCGAAGGCCGGCAGCACGCAGGTCTCGTTTGGATCGGCAGCATCGGAAAGCACCGCGGCGGCAGAGGCCGGCGCATGGGGCACCTCTGTATCGATCTGCTCCTGGGTCAGGCGCGGAAAACCGGCCGTACGTCCTGCCGCCAGGTCGGATGCGGCGGCGTCCTTAGAAAGGATGCCCGGTGCGGGACGGCCGCACTTGGGACAGGTGCGGTCATGCGGAGACAGGCGGGCACCGCAGCCGTCGCAAAACACGAACTCGGTGTGCTCGGGGCCATCGCCGGGTCCAACGTAGGCATTGCAATAGGGGCAGAACGAGGAGCCGTCCTCTATGGTCTTGAGACAATGCGGGCAGATCACGGCATCCTCTTTTCGGAATCATTCGAACAATCGAGGTTAGAGCATAACATCGCTACGCCCCTAAAGGCACAGGGCACCAATTCAACATCGCAGGGTAGCTACTTCTTCTTTTTGCTGGGCATCGAGACCTTGATGCCTTGGGCCGATTTGGTCACACGGGAGCGCTTGGCACCCGCGCTCTTCTGTTTCTTGGGCTGCGTCTGGGCCACGCCCTCGAGCGCGCGGGCCTCGGCCTCACGGGCGGTGCGCTCATCGCGTCGCTGGGCCATGTCGGCAGCGACGCGCCTGGCGATGCGCCCGGCGGTCGAGCCCGTCGAGCTCACCTTGCCGCCGCCGCGCCCCAGACGCACGCGAACGCCACGACCAAAACCCGTGGCCGAATGACGACGGCGCGGCTTAAGCGAGTCCATCATCGTAGCGAGCTTAAAGAACACCGAGCAGGTAAAGACTATGATGACCGCCAAAATGACCATCTGGCTGATGGACAGGTTGGCGATGGACAGCAGGCCGGGGAACCCGATAACGCCCACCAGAATACCGGCAACCACAAACACAAACAGCACTACGCGCAAGGGCGTAAGCGGCTGCGAGATGCGCCAGATCAGGCTGACGCTCGCCGCACACGACGTAAGCAGGCACATCGTCGACAGCGTGAGCTGGCTAAACCCAAAAACGCGCGCCACAAAGATATCGAGCGCTGCGGCCAAAATGACTGCAACCGACGCCGGCAGCGCACGCTTGAGCACGTTGGTCAAGAACGACCCCTTCACGCGGGCGTTGTTGGGCTCCAGCCCCAGCACAAAGCCCGGCGCGCCGATGCAGAAGAAGTTGATGAGCGTCATCTGGATAGGCTCAAAAGGATACGGCGGCAGCGCGATGCACAGTGCCGCCAGCCCCATCGAGAACAGCGTCTTGGTCAGGAACAGCGAAGCGGAACGCTGCAAGTTGTTAATGGAGCGGCGACCCTCGGCCACGACGGCGGGCATCGAGGCAAAGTCGTTATCGACCAGCACGATCTCGGCAACGTTGCGCGCGGCATCGGAGCCGGCGGCCATAGCCACGGAGCAATCGGCTTCCTTGAGCGCCAGTACGTCGTTGACGCCGTCACCCGTCATGGCCACGGTGTGCTCGCGGCGCTTGAGCGCCTGCACGAGCTCGCGCTTCTGCTGCGGCGTCACGCGGCCAAAGACGTGGTAGCGGTCCACCGCCGCATCGAGCTTAGCAGGCGTATCGAGCGTCGTGGCGTCCACGTAGGCGTCGGCACCCGGTATGCCCACCACGCGCGCGATCGACGACACGGTACGCGGGTCGTCGCCGCTGATCACGTTGAGGGTCACGCCCTGCTCATTAAAGTAGCCAATGGTCTCGGCAGCCGAGGTACGGATCTCGTCACGGATGGTCACAAAGCCCACGGGCTCGGCCTCGCCCACCATATCGCCGTCGGGCGTAAAACCGTCCACGCGTGCCACCACGAGCACGCGGCAGGTGTCGGCAAGCTCGGCGACACGGTTCTCGACAAGCGCAAACACACGGTCCGAAAGCACGAACTGCGCCGCGCCCATCACATAGGAGCCCTGCGCAAACGAGGCGCCACTCCACTTTTTGGACGACGAGAACGGAATAACCGACAGCGGCTCGGACACCTCGACCGGACGATCGGCGTAATAGTTGAGCAGTGCCTGACAGGTCTCGTTGGCATCGGCCGAGGTCGCACGCGCCACGTTGGCGAGTGCAAAATCGAGCACCGTGGTATCGACGGGAACGGTCGCCTCGCTCTCCCCCACGCCCAGACCAACGCCCTCGACCGGCAGCGGATAGGTACCCTCGACCTCCATGCGACCCGACGTGATGGTACCGGTCTTGTCCAGGCACAACACGTCGACGCGCGCGAGCGTCTCGATGCAGTAGAGCTGCTGTGCCAGCACCTTGCGACGCGCCAGGCGTACCGTGGCGATGGCCAGCACCGACGAAGTCAGCAACACCAAGCCCTGCGGGATCATACCCAGCAGGGCGCCCACCGTGGACAGCAGCGCCGACGAGGGCACGCGGCCGGCCAGCAGCTCGGAAAAGCACCACGAAAGCGCGCTATCGCCCGGCGTGCCCGCGGCGTCCCACAGCCCACTTACACTCGAGGCGAACAGAGCCAGGCCAAGCGGAATCATGATGATGCTCGCAAAGCGCACGATGGCGTTAAGCGCGTTCATAATCTCGGAATTGACCTTTTTGACGTACTTGGCCTCGTTGTTAATCTTGGCCACATAGTTGTCGGCGCCGACATGGATCACACGGGCGCGCAACAGGCCCGAGTCGATAAAGCTGCCACTCATGAGTTCGGAGCCGGGCTGCTTCTTGATGAGGTCGCTCTCGCCCGTCAGCAGGCTCTCGTTCACGAGTGCCTCGCCCGACACGACCACGGCGTCGGCGGGAATCTGATCACCGCGCCCCAGGCGAATGATGTCGTCGAGCACGATCTGGTCCAGGTCGAGCTCAACCTCGGCACCATCACGCACCGCAATGGCCTTTTTAGAGGTAAGCAACGTGAGCTTGTCGACCATGCGCTTGGAACGCATGGACTGGATGACACCGATGGAGGTGTTCAAGAACACCACGAACAAGAACGTCAGGTTCTTAAACGAACCGGTCAGCAGCACCAAAACCGCCAAAACCACGTTGATCAAGTTGAACAGCGTGCAGAGGTTTTCGATGATGAGCTCGCGGACCGATTTGGTCTTAAGCTCCATGTTACGGTTGATCTTGCCGGCGGCAATGCGCTGTTCGACCTCGCCAGTCGATAGTCCGCGCTCGATATCCGTCGTTGCCATACCACGTCCTATCACGTCGCGTCGGTATAAGAAAAACCGCCCGGACCATGCGAGGTTCGGACGGTCTCACGTTCGATGGTGCCCCATGTTGGATTCGAACCAACGGCCTTCTGCTCCGGAGGCAGACGCTCTAATCCCCTGAGCTAATAGGGCCAACGGTTGGCATTATACCCAAGTGCGCCATGGGCTAACAAAAGAATAGAAAAAGCTTTGCAATTCCGTGGGAGACACGGCCCGGCAGCTCACTTTAGAACGCAAAAGTGAACTTAATAGTATAAACTCTCAGGCACCATATATATACGGCTCGCAATGCGGGCCGTTTTTGCAAAAGTTATCCATCGAGGTGAGAGGCACACCATGATTGCAATTTTAAAGCAGAGCGCCAGCGACGAGGCCGTAAGCCATATCGTCAGCTGGATTGAGAAAAAGGGTCTGAAGACCGATGTCTCGCGCGGCGAGAACGAGACGATCATCGGCCTGGTGGGCGATACGACCAAGATCGACCCGTTCCTGCTCGAGTCCATGGACGTCGTCGAGCGCGTGCAGCGCGTCTCCGAGCCGTTCAAGCGCGCCAACCGCAAGTTCCACCCCGAGGACTCCGTCATCGACTGCGGCCACGGCGTCAAAATCGGCGGCGACCAGTTCCAGGTCATCGCAGGCCCCTGCTCCGTCGAGGGCGAGAACCTCATCCGCATCGCCCGTCGCGTGAAGGCCGCCGGTGCCACGATGCTGCGCGGCGGCGCCTACAAGCCCCGCACGTCCCCGTACGCCTACCAGGGCATGGGCCCCGCCGGTCTGGACCTGCTGTGCGA
>CDYX01008090.1_pt1 | contig 12955 bp, 5 predicted proteins | sample 554871 | NCBI WGS metagenome assembly CDYX01 (sample SAMEA3182061, study PRJEB8094) | gut metagenome | biome: human; feature: gut; material: Stool; isolation source: human stools | place: Canada | collected 2013-01-14 | reverse complement strand
GTGCGGAGTTTGCGACGACGAAGTGACAGGTGCCACCTGTCATGGTGGAAGGAGAAAGTGAACTACCCAACTGAAGATAGATTACAGCAGAAAGAAAAATACACAGAGGTTTCTTTTTGAAAAATCCGGAGATAACAAAGACATTTTTATTAGTACGGTTTTGATCGTTGAGGCCATCCGCTATTTTCTTTCTGCTGTAAGGACTTTTTTATGAGATCATATTGCAATTTGATTTTCTTCGATTTTTCTCGAACAGTTCTTGAATTCGACACAAATCTATGTTATACTAATCGTAACCGAACGGTCGGTACTTATAAAGGAGCGAAGCAACATGAAAACAACCGAGCAACAGCACAATGAGCGCAAACGCGAAATGATGGAAAAGTGCTTTGAATGTTATGCTGAAAACGGGCTGACGGGCACGGGGATCAAAGCGTTGGCCGACGCGTGCGGATGCACAAAGGCAAATCTTTATTCGTATTTTAAAAACCTTGATGAACTGATCATCGAATCAACGGCATACTGCATGGAAAAGGTCGAGGACGACTTTATGGAGATGGCGCCCACCGACCCCAAGGATGTTGTCCGGTTTGTGAAAGAGGTTCCGTATTGGACGGCAAAAAAACATGGCAAAAAATATCGGCTGATGTATCAGATCTATACGCACCCGAAGTATATCGAGCACGGCAAGAAATTCTTTGAGGGCGTGAACGAACGCTATACCGAGTATGCCAAGCGGCTGGAGCCGAAGATAGGTATCCCCTATACGGTCATCACGCCGCTGATCTTTATCTTCGTCCGTGCCTGCGTACACTACGCCATGTTCGAGGACGAATATTATCTTCAAACCCAGATGGAGGTCTTAAAGCAGGGAGTTGCCCTGTTTGTGGATAAATACCGCTCACAATACTTGAACGGAGGTAACGAGAAATGAAGAAACGAATACTCAGCATCCTACTCACCCTTTGTATGGTGATGTGTGCCATTTCACCTGTGATGAGCTACGCCGCCCCGGGAGTATCGGCATCCGGCTCAAGTGCATACGGCGCACTGCTCACACCCGACACAACCCCGCCGGCCGGATGGGCAGAGGACGAAAGCAACCCGTACGGCACCAAGAAAGGTCAGCCCTTTGCTATCACCCCATGGTATGAGCCGATCATTTACAGCTACCGCAATGCGGAAAACGAAGCTGCAAAGGATCATACCAAAGTGTATGACAAGCTGACCCTCGGAAAAAATATCATCGAGTCTCCGAGCGGTACATACAGCGTTTCCTCGGTCGATAATGTCGCTTTCGCTGTCGGCTTGGCTTACGACCCGCTCGGCACGGGCAGAAACGATCACGCCATCTTTGTCGGGCTTTGCAACATGGATAACAACAAGAACACGGCAAGGGTCTGCTATTGGGTGCAAAATCTTGTAAACAACAAGCGCTCCGAGCTTCAGGAAATTGCCGACGCGCCGAAGTGGGCGTGCAAGACCGATTACGGCGAGCTGGAATATCAAGAATTCCGCCACTATTTCAATGTCACGGCGGGCGACTATGACGGCGACGGCAAAATGACCGCCGTTATCACCTATGCCGGCAGTGATGATCTGTGGGGCATTGCCGGAACGGGCATTGCCGGTGAACAGGCGTTTTACAGAAGATCCTTCGCGGGAGCGGATACCTATTTCGGCGGTTGGGAAACGACCGAATACGAAAAAGATCAGATCACAAAGTCGCTCGTTTCGGTCGACATCGACCGTGACGGCTGTGATGAACTTGCGGTTGTCGCCGGCGCCGCCGAGCCGTTCCCTTACAGCAGCGGTATGCTGCCCGGGATCTCCGGCGTTTCGGCGGATACGTATGCCCTTTTTGTCTCAAAGCTGACGGTGTATAAAAACAGCGGCGGGACCTTTAAGAAAATATCGCAGAAAAAACTGATGACCCTCAATCGTGAGGATGAGAAAGAGGACGGCAACAGGTACTATGACCATATTCGCTTCCCGAACATCACGACAGCCGACGTCAACTGTGACGGATATGAAGAGATCGTCGTTGCGGGATATTACAACGAAGTAAAGGAAGAAAAGACTTACGGTTTTCTTGCCAATTCGGATACCGATGCTTCGAATATGGGATATGCCGTGTATTACAGCGAAAACGATGCGATCACAAATGTTCAGAAGATCGCGATGAGCAGCTACACGGCAGGCGGAACAAACAATAACGGCGTGAAGCCGAAGCCCGCTATGACTGGCGTTGCCATCAACGGAAGAGGCACGCCCGAGCAGGTCTTCATCGCGGGTGCTCTCTATGAGGTGCAGGAAAACGGCGGTCTCAATCTTCTGTGCGATACCACGCGCGAGAAGAACTCGAGTGCGAGATGGTGGTGGTATTATCAGGATGCCATCGCGGGCAACTTTGACCACAACACCGAAGGCCGCGAGCAGGTGATCGCACTTGCCGCCGAAAGACAGAACGGCACCAAAAATGCGCGCAAATTCGATCTGTTCACCGATGTGTTCTATGGTGAGGATTTCGGCAGCGGCACACTGTCAGTTGCCGGCAAATATACGGCGACAGCCGAAAAAGACGAATACTCAAAGCTGTGTCACGCCGTCGACCTCGCATGGGATATGCCGTATAACTGCATTCTGCTTGCGGGAGATGTGAACAAGGACGGTCTGTTTGCCCGCTATGAGGGCAAGGGCTACGGCTATTCCGATGCACAGGTGCAGGCGGTGCTTCAGGCGGCTCCGTATTTTGCGGAGCTCGGCGACTACGACCTCGATTTTTCCGACGGTTCCACCACCTATACCTTCTCCTCCGGCTATTCGGACACGAAATCCTCATCGCACAACACCTCCTTCGGTGCGTCCATCGTCGCGCAGGGAGATCTGAAGGTGTGGAGATACGAGGCGACGCTCGGATATACCATGGATTTTACAAAGAGCACCGAGGATACCCTTTCAAAGGAATACAGTGCCTCATTCAATGCCGGCGGCAACGATTCTGTGGTGCTGTACCGTGTGCCGGCGACAACCTATTATTACTCGCTTTATGACCCGCAAAAGGGCGATTTTGACCTCAGCGAGCGAAATACCATTGCCCTGATGATTCCCGGGCAGCCGGTCTACACCATGCTTGACCGCGAGTATTACGATGAGTTTGCCGCGCTGTATAACGAAACCTACAAGGCGGATATTGCAGCGGGAAAGGCAAAGGCTTTGCCGATACTGAACAGCCATGTACTGCCGGAAAACGCCGAGGGCGACCCGTTCGCCTATTGGTCGAATACCGCTACTACCGCCGACTATGTTTCGAAATTTGAGTCGCTGAGTAAGCAAAAATATGAGCTTGGCTTCGGTGCAAGCAGTATCACAAACGACTGGACGACCACGTCCGAACATGCCGAAGGAGTTGAGATGGCTCACGGCTTCTCAGCTTCGATGAAAAACACGTGGGGCGTAGACGCATTCAATATGGGCTTTGTGATTGATCTGAGCTACAGCAAAGCAACGGGAACGGTCTACACCACGACCGAAAGCAGCGGCGCCAGCGGCACTGTCAACAACATCGACCGCCGTTCGCTCCTTGCCTCCTACGGAATCGGCTACGATGTCTCCGGCCAGTACGGCTTTACCTGGGATTTCGGTATGCGCACATGGACGGCAGGAGATCAGAAGATTCCCGTGTTCGGTTATGTGTTGACCAATCTTCGTGCCGCGCCGCCCATACCGACACTTACGGGCGTATCCGTAACGGACAATCAAAGCGCAAAAATCACCTGGAAGGCACCGACGGCAGATCTCAGACGCCCCTATGCCGGGTATCATATCTGGATGCGTATGGATGACGGAGAGTTTGAGCGCGTAACCGAAGCTCCGCTTTCTGCGGAAGAGCTTTCTTATACATACACCTCACTGCAGGCGGATACCACCTATACATTTGCAGTTTCCTCCGTGACAGACAAAGGAATGGTATCGGCACTGTCCAACACCAAAACCTTCTCAACCTTTGCGGGAGCGGACGGCAGAGAAATCGAATTCCGCAGTAACGGCAGCAGTATCCAGTGGCGATATGCGGGTGAAAGTGACGACGCTTACCGCGATCTTGTCTCACTTGCCGAGCTGACGGGAAATGACGGCGCAGACGGAAAACAAATTGAACTGCGGGTATATAACGGATTCGTACAGTGGAAGTACATCGATGATTCCGTCTGGAATAATTTGATTGCCTTGTCGGAGCTGAAGGGCGAAAAAGGCGACAAGGGCGACACGGGAGATAAGGGAGATAAAGGCGACCCCGGACAGGACGGAAAAGACGGCATAACACCTCGGCTTAAAATCGGGGAAGATAACCTCTGGTATGTCTCCTATGACGGCGGACAGACATGGGTATCCCTCGGTGTGAAAGCCACCGGAGAGAAGGGCGATACCGGTAAAGACGGACAACAAGGCGAAAAGGGCGATAAAGGCGATAAGGGTGACCCCGGAGATGCCGGCACACCGGGACAGAACGGCAAGAACGGAACAAACGGTGTTAACGGCGCAAGCGGCGCTGACGGCAAAAACGGGAAAGACGGTAAGGACGGAATCGGAATCGCCAAGGCGGAGATCAATGCGGACGGCGAGCTTGTTATCACCTATACCGACGGAAAGACGGTCAATCTCGGCAAGGTCGTCGGCGCGGACGGTAAGGACGGTCTGACCCCCTTTATCGGCGAAAACGGCAACTGGTGGATTGGCGAGAAGGACACCGGTGTGAAAGCGGCGGCGGAGGCAGCCGTCCCCGCAGGCTCCGGAAACATATCCGCATCCTCTCCTGCTTTGATTGTTATCGGTTCTGTTGCGGGGCTTGCGCTGCTTGGTAACCTCGGCTTGATTTTGTACATTGTACTGAAAAAGAAAAAGAGTCTTGTTTGAGGCTGCAAAACGGAGGTAGCAAGAAATGAAGAAACGAATACTTAGCATCCTGCTGCTGTGCTGCATGGTGCTGACGCTGCTGCCGACAACAGTATTGGCAGCGGACGGGCCGATGGATACCATACCAAAGTACGACGTGAGCATTGACGTGTACAACCGGACATCGGACATATCCATTAAGGACAGTAGGAGCTACTATATCTACTCGTCCGTTCCCGATAAGCTCAGGGACACATGGGCATGGGATAAGAAGATATTCATCAAGGGAGATAAAACCGCGCCGCACGTATTTATTGACGGCGTAAATATCGAGATGAGTCCCAGTTCCAAGGGGCCGGCCATAGAGTTGAACAAAAAGGCTTCGGCATATATCTATTTCATCGGCAAGAACAGCTCCCTGCAAGGCGCCGACGGCCGCGCGGCAATACAGAAAAACCGCAGCGAGGGTCAGCTTTATGTTCTGGCGCGCACAGGCACCACGGTGACCTGCAAGGGCGGCGACAAAGCGGCGGGCATAGGAGGAAGCTACGCGACCCGCAATATTTCCAACGGTTATTACAACGGAGATATGTACGGCCACGGCGTGAATATGCACTTTGGCTCTCGGAGCAATCCTGACTACTGGGGCGGCATCATAGCGGCCATCGGCGGCAGAAACGGTGCTGGTATCGGTGCCGGTCGGGGAGGTGCCGGTGAGAAGCTGTACTTCTACTCCGGCACGGTGCAAGCCAACGGCGGCAGATTTGCTTCCGGTATTGGCGGCAGCTATGAGGGTCGCGGCAGTGAGATTCACATCCTCGGCGGCACTGTGACGGCCTACGGCGGCGAAGGTGGCGCTGGTATCGGCGGCGGCTGCTGGAAAACAGAGCAGGATATGAATGGCATCAACGCCGCCCACGACATTTACATTTCCGGCGGCACGGTCACGACCAAAGGCGGCTACAACGGCGCGGGTATCGGCGGTGGGCAGTATGTCCCCGCCCGTAATATCACGGTGACGGGCGGCGTTGTGACGGCGACAGGACACTACGGAGCGGCGATAGGCGGCGGTCGCTGGTGCCACGGAATGGACATAACCCTTACCGACGCCACTCTGAATCTGTCGACCAATTACCGCAGCAACGGCTCGGACGCAGCGGCTGTCGGCTACGGCGACATTGTTTACAAACCGGAGCAGCTCGTGGCGGATCCGTCAATCGCGACGAACGACCGGATAAAGGTCGGCTCAAAGAATGGAAAGATCGTCATGCTGACGGCTAACGCTCACGCGCTCAGAACGGATGGGAAACCGAGCTACTTCATGCATCTCACTGATTTCCTGATTCCGGACAGCGACGGAATGATTGACCTGTCGCTGCTGACTCTGCCATACACGCAGAACTACGGATGGGCGATAACTGATCTTGATGTGAAAATGATGGAGACCTCCTGCGAGGGAAACCATACCTACGGCTGGAAAAACCGGAATGGCTGTCATGTCTGGGGATGCACACGCTGCCCGGCTCGGGATCCACTAAAGAGTGGACCTGCGCCGGATGGTGAACATATTCCCGGAGAATGGGAAAGCCAGGAAAAGAAGTGCACTGTGTGCGGGCATAAGCTGATGAAGGACACGACCCCGCCGGTGATTGAGGGAATTACGAATGGAATGGAGTATACCGCCGACGACACCGATGACGGGCAGCCAGGCACGATCAGCTTCATGGTCAGCGACCCGGCGAGAGACAAGGAGGTGTCCTCTGGTGTCAAGTCCGTGACGATCAACGGTGAGGAGCAGACCGTGCAGGCCGGACAGGTTTATCATCTGACCGCGCCGAACGGCGGCAACAATGATGAGGGATTTGTGTATGAGGTCGTTGCTACGGATAATGCGGGCAACAGCACCACGACAACGATAAGGCTGTACAGAAGACACCGGGTTCTGATCCTGAGTGACAGAAACGACCCGAGCAGCGCGATCTTCCACCTTGGCGTGCCGCACGGGTTTGAACTGGAACTGCCGTTCGATCATCTGCCGAAGGAAGCGTATTTTGTCGACTGGGATAACGAGGACATCAAAATAAGCCGCGGGGAGAATAATGACTATAACTTTGGCATCATCAGCTCGAACCGGACGTTCCTTCAGGTGATTCCGGAGACTGAACTGCCAACGCTGGAGTTAGGGCTCAGAAGCAGGCGCTTCTGGGGCTATCACGCAGACTCGGAGAGCGATTTCTGCTACGCGGATATGCCGTCAAAGACTGAGGAAGGCTATCTTATGGATATCCGCGTCACATCAAACAAAATCGGCTACTACTTCGGATCGCCGGTACGCTACACGCAGGAGCAGCTGAAAGCACTGGATGCAGAGGGCAAAATCAAGTGGACGCAGTTCGACACGACCTCGCTCCTGACATTCGATGTGATTTCCTATGAGGAATATAACGGAAGCTGGTACTACTATGCGAAAGCGACAAACGAGGTGGGGACAAGATACGTTTCAACGCCGAACATCATCATAGACGCCGACCCGGCGGTGGCGCTGGAATATCCCTCCGGCAAGGAACTTACCGGCAAGTATGGGCAAACCGAGAGCGGTACATACTGGGGCGATCTGCAATTCACCGTGGTTGATGAATCGAAGTTCACCGTAAAGGACGGGAGTACGCCTCTGGAGCCGGATGAGAATAGCGTCTATACGATAAAAGCGGACATGGACGAGGGCATAAAGCACGAGATCGTTATCATGGACGCCGGCAACAATAGAACTGCGTATATCAACGAGATACGTATGAACACGCTTGACCGCAGGGATAATCCCTCTGCCCTGAATCTACCGAACGGTGCGAATCTGGAGGAAAGTCTCCCGAAGACGGTTCGGATTCTCACGGCAAGAGACAGCTCTATGTTTACCAATATCCCTGTGATATGGGAAATACCAGAGACGTATGAGCAGGCGTCAAAGCGGGAGCAGAGCTTTACCGTGAACGGAACGCTTGACCTGTCTGGTACGGATATCGTGCTGCATCCGGATAAGACGGAGCTTGGAAAAGCCCAGATATCCGTGACGATTGCGGGCGCGCCGCGCTACACGCTGACGATAGCGGATAGCGCAAACGGCAGTATAACGGTGGTAAATGCCACAGAAACCGCCGAGGACGGCACGCCCCTGTTCTGCAAGGACGACCTTGTCATGCTCTCCATTGCACCCAATGAGGGCTATATGCTCAGTACGCTGTCCATCAACGGTACTCCCGCCAGCTTTGCAGTTGAGGATGATACCTATACCTTCGCCCAGCCGGAGGAAAACGTCACCATAACTGCAACGTTTGAAAAGCGCAACGAGCATACCATCACTTTTGACGCGAACGGCGGCTCCGAACCCGAGGATTTGCCAGAGGAGGTCACCACCGCAATGCCCGCCAAGAAGGTATTGCACGGCAGCGAATATTGTCTACCCGAGTGCGAGTTTATTGCGCCCGAAGGAAAGCAGTTCAAGGCGTGGCAAATCGGTGATTCGGAATATGCTGTGAGCGATCCCGTGACCGTCACCGCGGACATCACAGTCAAGGCGCTGTGGAAAGACAGCGAAAAGCCCACGGGCGAAATTAAAATCAGCGAGAACAGTTGGAAAGCGTTCCTCAACAACATCACCTTCGGGCTGTTCTTTAAGGACACGCAAACGGTGACGATCACCGCAGCCGACAACAGCGGTGAGACGGTAACGGTCGAATATCTGCTGTCGGCTAAAGAGCTTACCAAAGCGGAGCTTGACGGCATGACCTTCACAGCGTACACCGCACCGTTCAGTATCAATCCCGATAACGAGTATGTTATTTATGCAAAACTGACCGATACCAGCGGAAACGTTGCCTACATTAACACAAACGGCATCGTGCTGGACGCAACAGTCCCCGTTATCTCCGGCATTGAAGCCGGCAAAACCTATTGCGCAGCACAGACGGTTACGATCACCGAGAAATATGTGGATACCGTCACCGTAAACGGCACAGAGGTCACGCTTGACGAAAACGGCAGCTTTGTCCTCTCTCCGGCAGACGGCGAGCAGAGAATCGTTGTCACCGACAAGGCGGGCAACACAGCCGAAATGACCGTAACGGTCAACGACGGGCATACCTTCGGCGAATGGACATCAAACGGCGACGGCACGCACACCCGCAAATGCACGGCAGACGGCTGTACGGAAGGCGTCGAAACGGATAATTGCATCGATGAGGATAAAAACCACATATGCGACATTTGCGGAAATATAATCTCCAACCATGAGGATGCGAATCAGGATCACGTCTGTGACCTCTGTGGCAAAGTGATTTCCAACCATGAGGACGCGGATAAGGATCACGTCTGCGATCACTGTGGCAAAGTGATTTCCAACCACGAAGATGCAAACAAAGACCACGTCTGCGACTATTGCGGAAAGACAATCTCCAACCACGAGGACGCGGACAAAGATCACATCTGTGACCTCTGCGGAAAGACAATCTCCAACCATGAGGATGCGAACAAAGATCACATCTGCGATCACTGTGGCAAAGTGATTTCCAACCACGAAGACGCAAACAAAGACCATGTCTGCGACCTCTGCGGAAAGGTGATCACCAATCATGCTGGTGGTAAGGAAACCTGCAGGGATAAGGCAGTATGCGAAGTCTGCGGCAAATCCTACGGTAAGCTTGATCCGAATAACCACACCGACTTAAAGCATTTCCCGGCCAAGGCGGCGACCGAGGATGCCGAGGGCAACATCGAGTATTGGTACTGCAGCGGCTGCAATAAGTATTACAGAGGCAAAGACGGCACCAAGGAAATCGCCAAAGCCGACACCGTAACGGCTAAGTTGCCGAAGTCTCCCCAAACCGGCGACAACAGTAACCTCATGCTGTGGATCGCACTGCTGCTTGCCAGCGGCGGTGTTGTGACAGGTGTAACGGTATTTGATAAGAGGAAAAGGCATTCCGTCAAATAATCAGAGATAAGTAACAATTAACGATCCATCACGGAAACATCGCAAATACGGCACAGCGGGCATAAAAACCGCTGTGCCGTATTTCTTTCCTTGGCGACTGTTTTGGAGAAATAAGCAATTTCTCGGTCATAACCCAACAATTTTTTGCCGGATTCCATGTATGCTGTGTATATCACACTTATGCACTCTTCACTTTTGCCCCGGCAGCGGATACACTGATAGCCGAGCAACTGAACAGAGAGAAAATCGAATACAGGGACGGCGTTACCGACTGGAACAAGGGACGGCTCAAGCATCTCATTGACAACGCAAAATATCTCGGTACAGAGGTGTATCCGCCGATCATCGACCAAGCGACCTATGAGAAAATGCAGAAAACAAAGCATGGGCGCAACACCCAAAGGAACACGGACAAAACACGGGACATATTCAAGCTGACCGTCCCCGTCCGATGCCCAAGCTGCGGCGACCGAATGCGTCGCCGACACGACAGCCGATGCAAATGCCAAGAGCGCTGGACTTGCGAAAACAAGGATTGCCGTCTGCGGATCGAGATATCCGATGCCGAACTGCTGACCGCACTCGCCGACCTTCTCGGCACGGTAACCGCCGACAGTATCACATTGCCTGCCGAAACACCCTACGAACCGAGCCCTGAGGTAATACGGCTGAATAACGAGATCAGCCGAATGCTTGACATGGCGGAAATAGACAAGGCTGTGTTGCGAAGCAAAATGACGAAATGCCTCGCCCGGAAGTATAAAGAACTCGACAACGGGTGCTGCGCCGTACAAAGGCTGAAGGCCGAACTTGGCAGTACGGCAGACATCGCCGAGCGGCTGAACCGCACGGTCAGCGAAATACGCCTGTACACCGACAAAACGGCAGACATCATACTGCTGAACGGACAGATCATACGAAAGGAGTCAGACAATGGAACAGACTGTTGTATCCACGCCGAGAGTGGTGCGGATAATCGAACCGACAATATCGGTCAGAGAGAGCGTGAAAACCCATTACCGAGTCCTGCGGGTGGCGGCATACTGCCGCGTTTCCACTAAGCAGGAGGAACAGCTCAACAGTTATGAAAATCAGGTGGAACACTATACCGAACGCATCAATTCCGAAAACGGATGGACGCTTGAAGGTATCTACGCCGACAAGGGCATCTCCGGCACAAGCGTGAAAAACCGAGATGAATTCAACCGTATGATCCGCCGCTGCAAGCAAGGGAAAATCGACATGATCATCACGAAATCCATTGCCCGGTTCGCGCGGAACACGGTGGACTGCTTGAAGTATGTCCGACTGCTCAATGACCTCGGTGTCGATGTGTACTTCGAGGAACAGGGCATCCACAGCAATCAGCCCGGTGCCGAGTTTTACATTACCATCTACGGCAGCATCGCCCAAAGCGAATCGGAAAATATCAGCGCCAACATTAAATGGGGCAAGGCACAGGCCGCCCGTGAAGGCAAGGTAGTATTCAGATACAAGAACTTCCTCGGCTATCGCAAGGGCGAGGACGGACAACCCGAAATCGTCCCCGAAGAAGCCGAAACGATCCGCTTTATATATGACCGCTTCCTCGCAGGCGACAGCTTAAAAGGAATTGCCAAACTACTTGAAGAAAAGGGCATCAAAAGCCCGACGGGAAAAGCAGAATGGCAGTTTTCCACGATACAGTCCATTCTCTCCAACGAGAGATACAAAGGCGATGCCATCATCAATAAGACCTACATCACCGACTGCATCAGCAAAAAGGTCAGAGTCAACAACGGCGAACGCCCGAAATACTATGTGGAAAACAGCCACCCTGCCATTATCGACTCGTCCACCTTCGGCAGAGTCCAGGAGGAGCTCGCACGGCGCTCCGGCAAACGCAAGATCAGCCGAAAAGCTAAGACCGAGCAAGGCAAATATTCAAGTAAATACGCTCTGACAGAACTGCTCGTCTGCGGTGAATGCAAGTCCGCCTATCGCCGATGCACATGGACGGCAAGCGGTAAAAAGAAAATCGTGTGGCGATGCATCAACCGCATTGAATACGCCAAGAAATACTGTCATAACTCACCCTCCGTAGAGGAAAGCATACTGCAACGGGCAGTGATGGCGGCGATCATGGAAACCGCCAACCAAAATGCAGAGGTGCTGCGGACACTAAAGACGCATATCGGCATGGGCTTGGCGGGAGAAAAGAGCGAGGATAACAGCATCGACCTACAGATACGGATCGCCGAAATCGACGCAGAATTCAAAAAATGCTCGACCGAGTGTCCACCGACACCATCGAAGCCTTTGATGAGGAAACTGCAACTCGGCTCATGAACGAAAAAAGCCGCCTGCAACAGCAGCTCGACAACATAGCCGACGCTGAGCAACGGCGAGAAAACGCAAAATCCCGACTCGATGATATCTATACAATACTGGACGGCATAAAAAACCGTCCGATGGAATACGATGACCAAATCGTCCACCAACTACTCGAATGCGTAGTAGTGGACTCCAAAGAACAGATTACCGTAATATTCAAAGGCGGTCTTAAATCGGTGCAGCCGCTGACCGAATGACAGCGGCTCACCTCCGCACCCAACTTTGAAAGTTCAAGATTTTTCGTAAGGGAACAAATACTAACCCCAAAAAGGCGAAAAAATCTATTTTATAGTCCTTCCACATAAAGGCTTTCGGCAACCGCCGGAGGCCTTTCTTTTTATCGTGTAAGTTCATAGCGCAAAAAGCAGGAGGGAACGCAGAGCGTCCCCTTCTGCTTTTTGCGGAGAAAGTGGGGTCTGCCGGGATAAAGGCAGGTCCCTTTTTTCATAATATGCAGTAGGAGGTGAGGCGGATGACGGATGCTAAGCGAGGAGCGATGCTACTTCTTTTGGGGTTATTCACGGCGGTTCTCCTGTACCCGGCGCTCCATGAGGGCGGACATATTCTGGTGACGCTGCTGCTGGGCGGCCGGATAAGGGAGGTACGGCTGGGAGCTGCCGCCAGCGTCCTTTGCGGCGGACTGCGCCATGGGGAGCTGGCGGCTGTGGCCTTTGGCGGGGTAGGGCTGCCGCTGGTGCTGGC
>CDYX01035706.1_pt1 | contig 13220 bp, 10 predicted proteins | sample 554871 | NCBI WGS metagenome assembly CDYX01 (sample SAMEA3182061, study PRJEB8094) | gut metagenome | biome: human; feature: gut; material: Stool; isolation source: human stools | place: Canada | collected 2013-01-14 | reverse complement strand
CCTTTGCAGCATCCAGTATTATCTGCGCTTTTGGCTTAGCAGCTGCCGCACCTCGCTCGCCGTATCGGCACTTAGAATTATGCGGTATTGCCCTAACTCCTCCCTCCTAACTTCCAATTAACCAAGTTCTACTTGGGCTTTGCTTCCGCATTTGGTCTTTTGGACCAGGATTTGTTTGGGGATGCGGTCCTGGAGGGTTTCGACGTGGCTGATGATGCCGACCAGCTTATCGGAACCGGCAAGGGCAGTCAGGGTGTCGATGGCTTTTTGCAGGGCGTCGGCGTCCAGCGTGCCAAAGCCTTCGTCCACAAACAGGGTATCCACGCTGATGCCGCCGGCACTTTCCTGGATGGTATCGCTGATGCCAAGAGCCAGGCTGAGCGCCGCCAAAAAGCTTTCGCCGCCGGAAAGGGAACCGACCGGGCGGGTCTTACCGGTGTAGGCATCGAACACATCCAGCTCCAGTGCGGTCTTGGCGGCAATATCGGCGCTCTGGCGGCGGCGCAGGGTATACTGGCCGCCCGTCATGCGGGTAAAACGACGGTTTGCGGCGGCGACCACGCCGTCAAAATAAAAGCTCTGCACATATTGTTCAAAGGGCAGCTTTTGCTTTTGGGTCAGATTGCCGTTGATGGTCTTGCTCAGGTTATCCAGCATGGCGGCGTTGGCGCGGGCAGATTCTGCGGCGGTGATGGCTTTTTTTAGGTTGGTCAGGGCATCGCGGTTGGTATCCAGCCGGTGCAGGGCGGCCTGGTTTTGGTCGCGCAGGTTTTTGCGCTCAGCTTGCAGTGCAGTAAGGGCCTGCTGCTGGGCGGCAGGGTCCGGGCGGCTGGTGGTATCCCCGGCCTGTTCGGCCAGGGTTTGGGCGGCGCTTTGGGCCGCAGCAAGTTCTTTGGAAAAAGCATCGCGGCTTTTGGCGGCGGCATCCAGTGCGGCTTGCAGGGTGCGGCGCTGCTTTTGGGTCTCGGCGCGGGCGGCGGCCATAGCGGCAGCATCTGGCCAGGGCAGGTTTTTCTGCCCCTCGGCAAGGCGGGTCTGGGCTTCCGCGGCGGCTTTTTCGGCGTTGGCCTGTGCGGTGCGGGCCTGCTCCACAGCGTTTGCCTGGTCGGGGCGCTGGGCTTGCAGCTGGGCTTTTTGGCGGGTCAGCTTTTCCAGATCTTTTTTGCGGGATTCAGCATTTGCCATGCGGTCATGCACTTCGGCAAGGCCGCGGCGCAGGCTGTCATGTTGGGCCTGCAGGGCGGTTTGCAGCTCGTCCGGGGTTAGGGCATCGGCCTGCGGCCCGGTATAATGCTGGCGGCGGTGCGCCAGAAAGGCGGCGGCACGCGCATACAGGGTATCCCGCTGGGTTTGGGCTGCGGCTTTGGCTTCACCGGCTGCGGTGGAGACTTTGGAAGCTTCCGCCGCAGCGCTCGCCGCTGCCTGCGCAGCTTTGTTGCAGGCGGCTTCGGTGACATGGCTGGGGGCGGGGGCTGCCGGTGCTGGGTGGTGCAGAGCACCGCACACCGGGCAGGGGGTGCCATCCACCAGATCTTGCGCCAGAATCCCGGCGCGGGCGGCATTCAGGGCGCGCTGCATCTCGGCGCTGGAATGCTGGGCGGCATCGGCCTGCTGCTGCTTTTGCCGGTATTCATCGGCAGTGTGCTGCCAGTTGGCTTGCGCGGTGTGCAGGCGGGGGATATCGTCCAACAGGGCTTGGCAGTCCTGCTGCTGGCTTTGGGCCAGCTCAATGGTTTTGCGGCAGCTTTCCAGCTCGGCGTTCGGTTCGCCGCAGGCCGTGATCTGCGGTTCCAGCTGGGCTAAGGCAGTATCGGTACTGCTTAGAGTTTTCTGGTCTTTTTCCAGCGCCGCGGCGGCCTGCTCGGCCTGGGCGCGGGCGGTTTTGGCGCTGGCTGCGGCGGTGCTCAACTCTTGATAGCGCGGCTCCCACTCCGCAAAGCGCTGCAGCTTGGCATCCAGCTCGGCAAGCTCCGGGCGGCGGGCTTCGGTCTTGTCCCACTCCGCATTCAAAGCGGGGGCCTGGGCAGTCAGCTCGGCGGCTTTGGCCTGGGCTTCATCCAGACTGCTCAGCAGTTTGGCACGGTTTTGGGCGGCTTCCACCGCGGCGGACTGCGCTTCAATGCGGGCATCAAGGATATCCAGCTGTTGGGATTGCTCCGCCGTCAGGGCGGTGTCCGCTTCGATCATCTCAGCGGCCCAGTCCAGCGCGGCGGGGGCGCGGTAGGGGTCACGGCTATCCTGCGCATCGGCAAGTTCGCCGGTGTGGGGGCTGCCGGGGGCAGGCTGTAAAGTGGCCAGCAGCTGCACAACGGTGTGGTTGGCAAGCTCAGCCTGGCGCAGAGCTTCCCCGGCTTTGGTGCGGGCGGCACTGCCAAGGCGCTGGTAGCTGGCGGTATCAAACACGCGGCGCAGAATTTCGGCCCGGTCGGCGCTGGAAGCGTTGAGCAGGCGGGCAAAATCATTCTGCGCGATCATCGAGATTTGGGCAAACTGGCGGGCGTCAATGCCCAGCAGGGCTGTCACCGCTGCAGTCACGGCTTTGGTGCCGGTCACGGGAGCGTCCGGCTCCTGCGCTAAGGTGGCAGAGCCGGGAACCGTGGTCACGCCCTCGCCCCGGCGCTTGGCGCGGGTCTGCTCCGGGGTGCGGTTGACGGTATAAGTACGGCCGCGGTGGGTGAACTCCAGCTCCACAAAGGTGGTATCAGTGGGGATGGCATAGTCGCTGCGCAGCATGTCCGGTTCGCGGTAAGCGCCGGTGGTTTCACCGTACAGGGCAAAGGTGATAGCGTCAAACAGCGCGGTTTTGCCCGCGCCGGTATCGCCGCTGATCAGAAAGAGGCCGCTGGAGCCAAAGCCGGACAAATCCAGTGTGCAGGTGCCGGCATAAGGGCCAAAGGCGCAAAGGGTCAGGCGTACAGGTTTCATAGTCCGGCCTCCTGGCGCAGCTGGGCCAGAGCTGCGATTTCTTCGGGGGTAAGGGTGCGGCCGTGCATCTTTTCAAAAAAGCGGGCGAACAGCTCGTCAAAGCTCATGGTGCGCAGCTGGGCGGCCTGCTGGATGGCATCGCTGCCGGTATCCAGTGCGCCGCCGGGGGCGTAATCCAGCTTCATGGCGTTGGGGTAAGCGGCACGCAGCACGGCCATGGCGTCCGGGCGGGGAACCGGGTCGGTCAGGGTGGCCCAGATGTAATCTTCGGCATCTGTTACGGTATCGGCGGCGGTCAGCTGGTCCAGCGGGCCGGTGAGGTGGCGCATGGCGTGCAGCGGGCGCAGGGGCAAAAGCTCCGGTTCGGCTCCGTTGGCCCCGATATGAACCAGAACGGCGCTTTTCCGCGCGCCGCACTCATCCAGCGAATAGCACAGCGGGCTGCCCGCGTACCGCACAGTGGGGTAGCCGACCTGCTGCGGGCGGTGAATGTGGCCAAGGGCGGTGTACAGGTAGCCGGTAAAGCGGGCGGCATCCACGGCCTGAACCGTGCCGACGTTGACATCGGCGGCAACGCTCTCACTGCCGGAACAGGTGGGCAGACTGCCGCCGCCCAGCACCATCTGGTGGGCGATCAGAACCCGACGCTCCCCGGCGGTGGGCAGCGGGCCCAGCGCGGCGGCGATGGCGGAATCTTCATCCCGGATATCGGCATCCGGCAGGCAGTGGCGCACGGTGGCGGGGCGGACAAAGGGCAGGAGGTCAAAGGTGAGCTCGCCGAATTCATCCTGCAAGATGACCCGGCGGGGGGCACTGGTGAACTGCCCTGCCAGATAGACCTGTTGGTTGGAAAGCAGCCCGGCGGCATAATCCAGCCGCTCGGCGCTGTCATGATTGCCGGCAATGGCCAGCACCGGGATGTTCCGATGAGCAAGCTCGGTCAAAAACCAGTCCAGCAGCAAAACTGCGGCGGCAGGGGGCAGGGCGGTATCGTAAATATCCCCGGCCAGCGCCACCGCCTGCACATTGTGGGCAGTGCACAGGTCAAGGACCTGCTCTAAGATATAGCGCTGGTCCGGCAGCAGGTCAAAGCCATTGACCCGCTTGCCGAGGTGAAGATCGGCGAGGTGGAGAAGATTCAAAGGTGGCACCCCCCTTGAAAGTTAGGAGTTAGGAGTTATCTCAATTAGGAATGAGGAATGAGAAATTAGGAATTGGAGATGAGGATAAGTTTGAAGTTTGGGGTGAATGGTAAATTTGTGGGGTAGGGCGGGGTGAACCTGACCAAGCCGGGAGCCTGACGTAAATTCTGATTATTTTTAGGCCCTGCGTGGGGAGCCACCCCTCAGTCCGCTGTGCGGACAGCTCCCCTCCAGGGGAGCCAAAATATACGGCGGGCTTCTGTATGAATTTGTTGTGGCATCCACCATAAAATCGCAGAACGGTCAAGACCGTTCCCTACAGATTGTTTTATAATTCGCAATCGTCATTTTGTAGGCATCCCACCCGTAGGGGCGCACATTGTGCGCCCGTTGCTTTGTGGAGAATAGCGTGGCGGAATATACGGCAAACACTCTGTAATTTTTACGTCCGCCAGGATGAACGCCCGCCCTATGCTCGGCCCATGAAAGGTTTTCGCCCAGCCTTTTTTCAAAAAGGCTGGATGGTCAGCGCCAGAGTTTTTCCCAGGTGGTGATATCGAGAGTAACGCCGGGTAGGACTTCCATGGGGACGGTCTCGCTTTTGCGGAAGCGGCACTTTTTGCAGAACCCTTCAGCTTTCAGGTCCTTGGCCCATACCCGCAGATATAGGCGGCTGCGGCCATCGCCTTCGGCCAGTTTTTGGGCATAGGCCACAATGCTGCGGCCTATGCCCTGGCCGCGGGCTTTTTCCAAAAGGAACAGGCGGGACAGGCACATGGCCCCCGTGGGGGTAAGATCCAGCGCAAAATAGCCGACTGGATCGCTGCCCAGATAGATCATGAAATAATTCACAGTTCCGCTGTGGATCTCGTCATCAGTCAGGATATCACTCTGGTACTTTTCCGCCAGGGCGCGGGCTACTTTTGGGGTCAGCTTGGTGTAATGCTGAACAAAAATTTCTTCCGCCAGCTGGCTGATCTGCTCAATATAGCGGGTTTTGGTCACTTGCTTGTAGGTGGGTTTCATGGGGAACCTCCGTAATGTATGGTTATTCAACGGTAACGCTGGCGCGGGCGGGCAGGCAGGCGGCCCAATCGCCCTGTTTGGTCAGTACGCCAAAGGATTCACAGGTGTGGTCCGGGCAGGGGCTTTCCACAAAGCGGATGCCGCCGTTTTCCACAACCAGATGGATGGTGTAATAGCCGGTATCAATATCATAGCGATGGTCGGTGTCCAGCGGGATGCGCAGCTGGGTGCTGTCATCGCCATAGGTCAGCACGGCAACCAGACCGGACCCGGCAGCCGGATGGCCGAAACAGAGCCACAGCACCCCGGCGGCCAGCAGAATGATGATGGCAAACAAAATGTTCAGACGGGTAGATTTTTTCAAGGGGAAAACCTCATTTAATCAGGGTCAAAATTCAAGGTTAGCCGCATGCCGTCAACCCCGGCGGCTGCGGTGGGGAACGCCTGCTGCGCGGCGGCAAGGCCGGGGGCAAGGTCCGTTACGGCGGCGCTGTAATGGGTCAGCCACAGGCGGCACACGTTGGCTTCGGCGGCAAGGACCCCCGTTTCGCGGCAGGTGGAATGGCCGTATAACTTCGCTTTGGGCAGGTCGGCGTCATCGGCATAGGTGGAATCCATCAACAAAAGATCGGCATCCTGTGCAGCGCGGCGCAGCGCAGCGCAGGGGCGGGTGTCGGTCGCATAGACAACTTTCAGCCCGCGGCGCGGCGGGCCGAGAACCTGGGACGGCAGGAAGCCGCCCACCGGCTGGCCGCTTTGCAGGGTGGACCAGTAACGCACGGGGATGCCCGCCGCCTTTGCCCGCTGGGGATCAAACTTGCCCGCCCGCGGCAGGGTGAACGCATATCCGCAGCAGGGTACCCGGTGCTTGAGGGGGAACGCCTGCACGCACCCGGCGGGCACTTCAAACTCGCCTTTGCAGTCCGGCAGTTCTTTCAGCCGTAGTTCGAACGGCAGCGGTCCGGCCACGGCGTAAAAGGTGCGCACCACATCCGTCAAGCCCGGCGGCCCAGCCATGACGAGGGGGGCAGTGCGGCCCTGGGCGGCCATCGTCTGCCAGATGCCGGGCAGGCCGAAAATGTGGTCCCCGTGGTAATGGGTCAGCAGAATGGCGTCCATGCGGAAAATACTGACCCCGGCCCGGCGCGCGGCAGTCTGGGTGCCCTCGCCGCAGTCCAGCAGCAGGTTGGAGCCGCCCACCGTGATGCAGGCAGCCGCCAGGGCGCGCTCCGGCAGGGGCTGTGTGCCGCCGGTGCCAAGCAGAATAATATCCAGCATGGCAGAACCTCCGATAGACTTAATACAAAATGCATTTATTGCAAGATTTGATAAACAAATCGTATAACTTGTGGGGCGGTGGCTGTAGAAAGCATACACCCCCAACTTATCATACTGCTAACAGTATACCACAACATGCCAAGCGGGAAAACCGAAAAATTTTAAACGGGGGATAGCACAAAATGTTGAAAATTTCACACCTGCCGCGTATTATGATAAGAATGAAGCGAAAGGGGAAGGCGGCCGTAGGGGGCAGAGTGTACCAGCGGAGTGTTTGCCGGTATCCCGAAAGCAAAATATCCGGCAAGGCCCGACATCCGGGACGATGCAAGCATCGTCCCCTACAGATTGCCTTAGGTTCGTATCGAAAATATATGTCGCTCCGAGAGAGAACACTGTTATCTAAAATTGTACTTCGTGCGATGTTCGTTATTACAGAAAGCTTTTTGGCAGGATAAGGCGCATTTTAAGATGTATGTACCACTGCCGCAGAAAGGAATGGAAACCGGTATGAAAAAGTTCAGGATTTGGATTTTGGCCGCGCTGGCAGCAGCGCTTTGCCTGTTGTGTGGGTGCAGTGCAGAAGATTTTGCCCTGCCGCATGAAGTGCAGCTTGCCGTTGGCCAGCAGTGCGCGCTGGCCGGGGAGCTGCGGTTTACCGGCAGCCTTTCCGATATTACGCCGCAGGACCGGGCAGAGTTTGCCCAAGCTGTGACCGATGCAGTGGTACATATTGCTTCGACTGACCCCAGTGTGGCCGCAGTAGACCAGGACGGCAACGTGACCGCTGTGACCCCCGGCACGGCAACCGTGTTGGTAAGCTGTGTGGACCTGGATTTTTATGCCGAAGTGAACATTAATGTTATGGAAGCCGCCACGCCGGAAAGCGCAGCCCTCGCGACCCCGGAAACAGCCACGCCGGAGAGTGCTGAACCCGCAACGCCTGAAACTGCTGCTACTCCAGAGACCGCTATCCCGGAAACGGCTACCCCCGAAAGTGCAGCTCCGGCAACGCCTGAAACTGCTGCTACTCCAGAGACCGCTACCCCGGAAACGGCTACCCCAGAAAGTGCAGCTCCGGCAACACCGGAAAGCGCCGCCACACCCGAAACAGCAAAAACGGCCACGCCGGAAACTGCGGCCCCGCTCAAAATGCCAAGAGCAACCGAAGCCCCAGCTGCAACTCGGGAAGAAACAACGGCTGCTGACGAAAAAACAAGAGAACCGTTCCGCGAATTTTTGAAGAAAGCAGGCAGCACCGTGGCAAACTTTTTTGGCGGGTTGTTCGATAAGAGCAAGACCACGGGATGATGCCTGACCGTGAGGATTCGCCCAAAAAGCAAAGAAAAAACGAAAAGATAAACAAAAAGTATTACACTTGCCAAAATTGAAAAAATGTGTTAAGATAACACTATAATTTTATAGCAATATGACAGATGGCAAGTCCACAAAGGAGGCAGTGTCGTTGAAAATCTATGAATCCGCAGAGGATTACCTGGAAAAGATCCTGATGCTGACAGAACGCAACGGGGAAGTCCGCTCCATCGACATCGCTACCGAGATGGGCGTTACCAAGCCGAGCGTGAGCATTGCAATGAAAAATCTGCGTCAGGCCGGTTATATTTCGATGGATGGTGCTGGGTATATCACCCTGGAGCCGCCGGGACTGGAAATTGCCACCCGGATTTATGGCCGCCACAAAAAGCTGACCCGCTTTTTTGTTGCACTGGGTGTGGACCCTACCGTTGCTTCCCACGATGCCTGCAAGATCGAGCATGACCTGAGCGCAGAAACCTTTGAAAAGCTGGTGGCTTTTGCCGAAAGCCAGCATATGCTGAAGGAATCCTGAGTTTTTTATAAGAATCATGATGCCCCGGACGAGAAACGTTTCTCGTCCGGGGCATTTTTGCTGCAGTGTGCGCGCTGTATGTGATATAGAGCCAAATAAAATCCGCCTCGGCAAAAAACTCTGCCGGGGCGGTAATAGAATAATGCGGGATTGCTTCAGCTTTCCGCAACACCAAAGAAGAACTTGTTCAGGCGGTACTTGTTTTCTTCATACAGGCCAATGTGCTTGAACAGATCCTTGTAATAGGTGGTCAGCTCAAACCGAGTGGTCAGCACATCAAAGGGGTTCAGGTGGTGCACGGCGCTGTCTGGGTTTTGCACATAGTTGTAAATGGGGGTGGAAAGCGCATAGAACTGCTGGGCGTAGCGGATAAAGCTTAGATTGAAATACAGGTCCTCGCTGTAGTCCAGCTCCTCATTGCAGCGCACATCGGGGTGCTCACGCACAATGTCGGCACGGTAGAGCTTGTTCCACATCACGCCGTAATAAAAGCTGGCGGGCTCCTGCATCAGGCCACAGGCAAATGCGTCTTTATTCAGGGGGCCTTCCATCAAAAAGCCGAAAGTCTGCACCCGGTGCTGCGGATCCAGGATGGGGTCCAGCACACGCTCCACCACGGTATCCCGCATGGTTTTGGGCAGGCTGACCGGCGGTTCAATGCGGTTGTAGTGGGCAATCACCATATCGGCGTGGCTGGCTTCCGCTTTCTGTACCAGCAGCTCGGTGGCATAGGGCTGGATGAAATCATCCGCATCCACAAACTGAAAGTATTTGCCGTGGGCTTCCTGCATGCCAAGGTTGCGGGTGGCGGAAACTCCGCTGTTGTTTTTGTCGATCACCACAATGCGGCGGTCAATACCGGCATAGCTCTGGCAGACGGCATAGCTGACATCCTTGCTGCCATCGTTGAGCAGAATGATCTCCAGATTCCGGTAGGTCTGGCGGCGGATGCTCTCAATACAGCGGGCAATATGGTCTGCTGCGTTGTAAACAGGAACAATAATGCTGACTAGCGGCTGGCTCTGCGGTTCGGTGGGCATGGCGGGCCTCCTTACATAAAAACGGTTAGGTTGTTGCCTTTACTATAACGCAGAACCCGCAATTTTGCAATAACACAAATACCGCAGGCTGTGCCCCGGAACATTTTGGTGTTGCGGTTCGGCCTGCGGTATGGTTTTGCTGGCTTTATTTGTTTTTTAGGACGTCGATTCCGTCCAGCTCCACAGCGGGCACATAGTAGGCAGAAAAGGTGTGCAGCGTCTGGTCGACATCATCGCCGCCGCCCAGGGCAGCGGGGCCTTCATCAATCGTGTATTCCCACATGGGCAGGTAGTAGGCGGCGCTCCCCTGCACATAGGTCAGGCGCAGGTTGGCAAGGTGCTCCGGCTCTGCGGCGGGGTCAACCGCTTCCGCCGTGCAGCTGTCGGTCAAAAACTCTCCGTTGGCCAGCCGCTTGTCAGCCTCGGCGCGGGAAACGCTGGTGTATTCGCCCAGGGGCTCCACGGTGCGGTCCGTTTCATGCAGGCTCAACAGATTGCCGTCGGTATCTACGCTGACCAGCAAGTAATGGAAAGAATCCGCCGCGAACTTGACAAAGAGGGAAGAGGGCTGGCCGTAGATCGTGCTGTCGCCTCCATCCGTCACATCGGTATATTCACCGCCAAGCAGAGAGGTAAAGAGGGAACCGTATTTCTCTTGCAGGTCGGCGGCAATCACGCGCTCTTCCGCAAGGGTGGCAAAGGTCTTCACCTCGGCAGAGCTGTTGCAGACCACACTGGTGCGCAGGTCGTTGGAGACGGTGATTGTCAGCCCACCGGGCCAGTCGCTTTCGGGGATGTTCAGCTGCAGCTGTGCGACATTAGAGAGATAATTCAGCACGGAAGAATCTGCATCCCACCCGTTCTGCTCGGCGGATTCCTTTATACCAGATACTGTTTTGGAGATGGTATCGGCGCTGTCCCTGCTGAACGTGGCGGTGTCAGCCAGTGTGGCATCCAGCCCAAGAGCATCCAGCACCGTGCGAAGACGGGCTTTCATGGCATCGGTATTGTCGGCGGCATCCAGCAGGCTGTTGCGGTAGACCGGCAGGCTGGCAGGGAGAACAACATCCGCGGAACTGCCTAAAATTAGACTTTCGCCGAAATACAGCTCATCGGCACTGTGGGCCAGCAGGGAAGAACTGCCGGAAGCGCCGCTGCCAAGCAAAATATCGCTCAGAGCCTGCAAGGGGCTGCTGTCCTGCATCGCGGATTTCGGGGAGGAGGACAACGGGGCATCGGCAACGCTGCCTGCGGCGGCATCTGGTTCACTGCCCTCCATGCTGAATGTGCTGAAGGTATCGGGACTGTTGGATTCCTCATAGGCGGGGGCGCTTTCGTTCAGATCAGCGGTCTCGGCGGCCTGGCTGACCCCGGCGGAACGGTCCTGACTGACCATCGCCGCCCCTAACAGAACAAGACAAAAACAAGCTGCTGCCGGAACAAAATGCCGGAATTGCAACGGAATGGTGTGCTTTACGGGGGTTTTGTTGGCAGATTCAATCAAATCATCATCAATTTGCCCGATCGCGCGGAATAAATCGCGGGAGCTCACAGGCAGACACCTTCTTTCTCTAAGTAGGCTTTCAGTTTGGTGCGCATTCGGTGCAGGGTAACGCGCACCTTGCTTTCGCCAATACCGTAGCGCTTGGCAATGTCGGCGGTGGCGTCGCAGTACCAGTACCGCCGAATAAAGATGTTGCGTGCCTGCTCCGGCTGGCTGCGCAGAAACGCGCTGATGGAGCGGGCTGTTTCAGCGCTTTCTACCTCCTGCGCGGTGTGGTCTCCGGCGGGCAGGCAAAATTCCAGCTCTTCCAGCACGGTTTCGGTCTGGCCGCCGCCGCGCTTTTTGGCATTTTGCCGCTCCCGCAGGTCCAGTGCCAGGTTGCGGGTAATGCGCCCCAGGTAGGGTGCAAGCTTGTCCGGCCGGTTTTGCGGCATGCTGTTCCAGGCGGCCATCCAGGTGTCATTTTCACATTCTTCGGCGTCTTCCTGGCTGCCCAGCAGGTTCATGGCAATCTTGCGGCAATAGGCGCCAAACTTTTGTGCGGTCTGTGCAATGGCCTGCTCGTCCCGTGCCCAGTACAGCGCAACAATGTCGGCATCAGTCATTGCGGCACACCTCGCTTTCCTCTTACTATTTATATAATAGGGGAATCACCCCCAAATGTTACAGGCAGAAAAGTAAAAAACGCACCCCGGCGGGCGGGATGCGGCAAACAATACAAATCAGAGCATATGTTTTTTGTGCAGTACCCAGGCAGCGATCCCACAAATAGCAAGCGTAAGCAAGCAGACAATGACAAATCCATAATCAGAACCGGAAAACGGCATGCCGTCAATGTCCACGTTCATGCCATACAAACCGGAAATAACGGTCGGGACAGCCATCAACAGGGTAACGGAAGTCAGGTATTTCATCGCATTGTTCAGGCGGTTATCCAAAATTGAGCTGAACAGCTCGCGGGTGCCCTTGATATCATCGCGGTAGATGCTGGTCATCTCAATGGCCTGCCGAATCTCAACGATTACATCGTCCAGTAGTTCCATGTCATCAGGGTACTGTTCCAGCCGCTTGTAGCGGGTCAACCGGTCCAAAACCGTGCTGTTGGCACGCAGTGAGGTTGCGAAATATACCAGGGTGGATTCCAACCCATGCAGCTCCATCAAGTCACTATCGCGCAGGGTACCGGTCAGGTTTTTCTCAATTTCCTGGCGGCGGCGGTCGATCAGGCGCAGCTCCTGCTGGTACATCGTGGCGGCGCGGTACAGAATCTGGTACACAAAGCGCATCTTCTTTTTAGTAGAAAAGCCGCGCACCCGGCAGGAAGCGAAATCAGACAATACGGGGGTATCTACGGAGCAAACCGTGGTGATGGTGGTCTGGGTCAACAGAATACCAAGGGGAATGGTGGTGTATACGCCCTCGGCGGCGCCGTCTACCTTTAAGGGTATATCCACAATGATGACGGTATAACCATCTTCCAGGCTGATACGCGCGGATTCTTCCGGGTCAAGGGCGGCCTGCACATCAGCAGGCTCAATATCTAAGGTGGCGGCAACCTCGCGGATCTCCTCCTGGCTGGGGGCAGTCAGGCAGATCCATGTGCCTTCCTCAATTTCGTCTGCGCGGGTTAAGCGCCGGTTGACGGTTTCGTATATCGCCAGCATGGAAAGATCACCATCATTTCTTTGTTAAATCACAGATTTTAGTATACTTGCTTTGGACCCAAAGCGCAAGTATGGAAGATAAATGATTTGGAAAAGATGAGGAAGCAGGGGATGGAGAAGGCTATTTGTATTATAGGAAGATGTGGGGGAAAAGGATAAAAAACGGGGACAAAAAGAAAATGAATAGAGAAACCACGTTAAAGCGTCTATATGCACTCTGCCCAAAAATAAATCGAAAAAATTATGAAGAAAATCGAAAAAAGGTGTTGACAATGGTTGAAAGTGTGGTATTATAAATAAGCTGTCGCGCAAGACAGCAGCTCTTCAAAGGCCAAATAAAAGCGATGTACCAGCAAAAACGCAGCGGGGAACCGGACGGCGTGCAGGTGGAAAGCTTTTAAAAAGGCGTTTGGAAAGCTCAAAAAAATATCGAAAAAAGTGCTTGACAAAAAGTACGACCTTTGATATAATGATTGAGCTGTCCGAGAGGAGAGCAAGCAGGACCTTGAAAATTGAACAATACTGAAACTTGTGGAACCTTAAACGTGATGGAAAATCACGAAAAACAATTCCAAAGCCGAGAGATCGGCAAACAAGTAATTCATACAGGACGCAAGCGATTGTGTCTGAGTGAACGAGATTTAACACTTTATGAGTGATAAATACCATTTATAAAGAGTTTGATCCTGGCTCAGGACGAACGCTGGCGGCGCGCCTAACACATGCAAGTCGAACGGAGCTTAGAGAGCTTGCTTTTTAAGCTTAGTGGCGAACGGGTGAGTAACGCGTGAG
>CDYX01043799.1_pt1 | contig 13301 bp, 6 predicted proteins | sample 554871 | NCBI WGS metagenome assembly CDYX01 (sample SAMEA3182061, study PRJEB8094) | gut metagenome | biome: human; feature: gut; material: Stool; isolation source: human stools | place: Canada | collected 2013-01-14 | reverse complement strand
GCATTAAGCACTTTACTTGTGGTTCCTTCCATTACCGGATACCTGATATCTAAGCCCGGTATCTCAATGATACCGATAACACCGCCTTCTTTAAGAATGGCTTCATCCTCTTTACTAATGGAGGTTTGCTCTTCCTCCACATCTGTTTCTTCATCGTAATCATCCTCCAATGTCTGCTCAAATTCACTTATGAGCTGTTCTGTCTGTTTTTCTCCGGTTGCCCGCCAGAAAAAAGGGACTGCCATAATGGCAATCCCTGCTGTAATCAGTAGTCCTGCGACCACTTTTCTTATGCTCATATTACTCACTCTCCTATCGTGTTCTGCCCTCTCTGTCGGCTGGATAAGCACCTTTATCCTCTGCTACAATTGCTGCAGCTTCCATCCTGTCATCTGCCTCTCTTTCTTCCTCCGGTTCGCTCAGGTCTGCATCCACAGCCTTTGCGTTCTCAAGGTCAAGCTGGGCATTCAGTTCACATTGTCTTGCCAGCTTTTCTTCCAGTTCCTTGCTGTATGCAAATGGCTTGTCATACTCTGCCTTTGATGCTTCAAGATCATTCTGGTACTGCTCAATCTTCTTTTCCAAGAAATCAATGTTCTCATGGAGTCCATTGAACAGGTTTTCCAGCTTTACCATGCTGCCGACAGGACTTGTGGAAAGCTCTGCCTTGTACTCAGTCTTTCCACGAAGCACCATATAATTGATACCAAGGAAGTTCTTTTCCACAAGCAGCTCAAATCCATGGAATTTACCGATTGCAGTTGTCTCTCCGGTCTTACACTTGCTGATTGCTTCAAGCATCATCGTTCCGCCATCCACACGCTCTGTGTAAGTTGCTTTGCCTATGGTAATGGCAAATTCCGGATTATCAATCAGCTCTTTATCCCTTGCCTTTACATCCTCACGGACATTGGCAAGCTTTTCAGTTGCTGTCTTAATGAGCTTCGGGTACTTAATCATAAAGTTATCCTGCAAGCCATATCTCTGATTGTCATAGGATGCCTTCAAAAGCTTTAATCTCTGGACATCATTGTCAATCTCCATCTTTTCCTTGATTAAAGGATTGCCTGTAGCAACCGCTTTAATCTCTGCATAGGAAAGTGTTGCCTCGTCGATATCCTCACAGCTTCGGCTTACAGCCTTGCTTGTCATAACCTGACTGATAAAACGCTGCTTATTCTCGACAAGTGACCAGTTGTATGCATCAAAAGTTCCTTTGGTGACATATCTATAGATTGCCACCTCTTCATTTTCGTTGCCCTGCCTGATGCCTCGTCCTTCCCTCTGTTCAATGGAGCTTGGCTTCCAAGGACAGTCCACATGATGCATTGCAACCAGATGTGTCTGAACATTAACGCCAGTACCACATTTATCTGTAGAACCTATAAGCACTTTTTTCTTACCTGTTCTCATTTCCTTAAATAGTGCATCCCTCTGTGCGTCGGTCTTTGCATCATGGATAAATGCTATCTCCTCTGCCGGAATACCATACTGTATCAGTGTTTCCTTCAGATAATCGTAGATGGTAAAATCCTTATCCGGTCCCGGTGTGCCGATATCCGAAAAAATAAGCTGGCAGCCTATATGACCGTTGGCATTTCCTTTCTCATATTCTTTCCATACATTCTCCGCTACCTTATTGAGCTTTCCATCTGGATTATTTGGTGCGTCCTTATCAATCAGCCTTGCATCTGTTCCGAGTAATCTTGCCTCATGAGTAATCTTTAGGAAGTTGTCCACACTTGGATCAACTCCACCACCTCTGATACGCTCTGCCCTCACAACAAAGTCTTCCATAACCTGCTTTACATACCAGTCAGGCTCTGACTCCACTATGATAGGCTTGCCGCCACGAAGAGCCGGCACATCAAGGTCAAGCATGTCTGCGGTCTGCACATCTGCTACTTCACGAAAGATATTCATAAGCTCCGGCAGATTCGTAAACTTATTGAATCTGCTTTTAAAACGGAAACCGCTTCCCTCTACAGTAAGCTCCAGTGCTGTTGTCACTTCACCAAAGTTCGCTGCCCAGGAATCAAAGTGATAAATCCCCATCTCTTCAAGTGCCGCTTTCTGTAAGTAAAGCTGCATGACATACATCTCACACATGGTATTGGATATTGGCGTACCTGTCGCAAACACAATGCCTCTGCCATCATTTATCTCAGACAAATACTGGCATTTAAGCTGCATATCCGTTGACTTCTTCGCTCCACTGCTGCTGATACCTGACACATTATTCATCTTGGAAAAAATCGCAAGGTTCTTAAAATTGTGCGCTTCGTCAACCATGATAGAGTCCACACCAAGTTCCTCAAAGGTTATAAGGGCATCCTTCCTGCTCTCATCTGATAAGGATTTCAGCTGCTCCTCCAGCTTTTTCTTCTGGCTTTCCATCTGTTTTACAGTCCAACGCTCCCCGTTACGCTCCTTCATCTCATCAATCGCATAGCTGATTTCATCAATCTGCTCATTGAGCATTCTTTCCTTTCTCTCTGCTGAGATCGGGATTTTCTCAAACTGCGAGTGTGACATGATAATGCAGTCATAGTCACCTGTCGCAATCCTTGATACGAACTGCTTTCTGCGGCTTTTTTCAAAATCACGCTCTGTGGCAACTAAGATATTTGCTGACGGATAAAGCCTTAAAAACTCTGATGCAGTCTGACCGATAAGCGGCTTTGGAACAACCATTATCGTCTTATTGGCAAGTCCGAGTCTCTTCTGCTCCATGCATGCAGCCATCATCTCAAAGGACTTTCCGGCACCAACGCAGTGTGCCAACAGGGTGTTTCCTCCAAGAAGGATTCTTGCCACCGCATTCTTCTGATGTGGCTTTAACTCAATCGCCGGATTCATTCCCGGAAACTGTAAGTGACTTCCGTCATACTCACGCAGACGGATGTTATTGAATGTCTCGTTGTAATACTCCACATATTTCTGTCTTCGCTCCGGCTCTGCAAACAGCCATTCCTTGAACTTCTCCTTGATCATGTTCTGCTTTTCCCTTGCAAGCATTGTCTCGTTCTTATTGACTTCGTAATGATATTTGCCATCACCGTCATCAATCCTGTCCCTTACTGTTACAGTTTTAAGATTCAGCGTATCCTCAAAAATAGAATAAGCATCCATGCGGCTTGTACCATAAGTCTTAGTAGCTGCCACTGAATGCTTATCCATGCTCTTATTCTCGATGAACCATTCCATGCTCATCTTATTTAAGTGTACCTGAATGCCTGTATTGTAAAACTGGCTTCTGACTGCCCTTGCTCTTCTTGGTGTATTGAGAAGCTCATAGATAAACTGCTCATAATCAAGCGACTCAATCCATGTCGTACCAATCTTTACATCAATATCCGAGGCTTCAATCCATTCCGGCTGCACCTTTTCAAGTGCTGCCACATTGCCTGCAAATCTTTCTGCCTGCGGATTGTCTGTATCAGCCGCCATAGCCTTTGCTACACGAAGTTTGTCTCTCACATTTCCCGAAAGATACTCGTCTGCTGTCTCCCAGCCGATGTCGGGATTGTTCTCGTTGTAGCGGTCTGGATTTAGGAAAACCAGTCCGTCCAGCTCTTCCACAAGGACTGCCCTTCTAAGCTCTGCTAATGCATCATCACTTAGCGTTATCTCATCCACTGTCTGTCCGGACTTTTCTGCAAGTTCTTCCTTTGCATTTGTAATATCCGGCTCATAGATAGAAAGCATATAGGCAAGATTTACATATCCAAATTCATTGACGGATACATTTAATGCTTCCACAGCGGTCTCCACTCTGTCTATGACTGTCTTTGCCTTAATCGTCTGCTTATAAAACATATCCGCTTTTTTCACCTCCCCATCTTCGTTTACTTCCTCAAGACTGCAAAGAAGTGGATAATCGCTGTCATCCCTGAATGCTATTCTGTTTGCTTTTGAAGTAATGGCTCCATACTGCTTTACGAAGGCATCATATTTTACATTAAGAAGTCTCTGCTTATCAGAAAGCTCCTCCTCGCTGCAGCCATCCATCTGGATATCAATCAGCTCTCTTGTTATCTGTCTGATTTCATCAAGGCTTCGGATTCGCTCCTCGGCAGTCTGTGATACTTCTTTTTTTACCATCTCGGAATTTTCCCTGTAATAGAGTTTTCCTTCAAAAAATGTGTAAGTGTAGTTTCTCACATCCGGATCAGCCGGGATAACTTCCTCCGTCTGCTCCGCCTCATCTGCCACTCTCTCAAAATCTGTCATCTGGGCTTTGATATTACCGATAGCCTTATTGAGAGTCTCATACATATTGAAGTTCTCATCATTATTCACACAGACTGTATATCTGCTGTCCTGTCCGTAAATCCTTGTGTCATATTCCATAGATCCAAGCATCATCTCCGGATGCTCTGCAAAATAAGAGTTGACTGCAATGCCATTCTCAGTTACACCAAGGTGTACCCAGTCAGGTTCAATATCAATCTTTCTCTCCCTCTTCTGCAAAAACAGGATATCTGCTGTCACTTCGGTTCCTGCATTATCTTTAAATGCAGTATTCGGAAGTCTTACTGCTCCCACAAGCTCTGCTCTTTCAGCCAGATACTTTCGGATAGTAGGATTTGCCTTATCAAGTGTTCCCTTTGTGGTGATTACTGCAACCATGCCTCCCGGTCTTACCTGATCAAGTGCTTTTGCCAGAAAATAATCGTGGATACGGAAGTTATACTTGTTGTACTTTGGATCAAATACCTTATAATCACCAAATGGCACATTTCCGACAACCACATCAAAGAAGTTATCCGGATATGTGGTATTCTCAAATCCTGTGATACTGATATTGGCATTCTGATAAAGCTGCTTTGCAATTCTTCCTGAAATGCTGTCAATCTCCACCCCATACAGCTTGCTTCTCTGCATTGGTGCCGGCATACTTCCAAAGAAGTTACCGATACCCATAGATGGCTCTAATACATTGCCGCCTCTGAAACCAAACTGGACAAGTGCCGAATTTATGCACATGGCAATCTCCGGTGAAGTATAAAAGGCGTTATTTACTGTTGCCCTTGCAGCACTGTATTCCTCATCAGATAAAAGGTCTTTCAGCTCTGCATATTCTTTGCTCCAGCCTGCGTTATTCTCATCAAATGCCTGTGACAGTCCGCCCCATCCGACAAACTTCGACAGAGTTTTCTGTTCCTCAGGTGTGGCAAGCCTGTTCTCTGATTCAATCTGCTTTAAAGTGCGGATTGCATCCATATTCCACTGGTATCTGGTCTTAGCACCGCCTTTTTCCATTTCCCAGAGGTTATAGTGGAAATTGTGTTTCGTCTGCCCGGCAACATTCTTCTCATTTTCAAGACTTTCTACTTGCTGTACTGGTTCCTGCTTTGGTGTAAAATCTACAGTTTCCTGTGATTCTGTATCAGCCTGAATATCATCCACAGATACTGATACTGCATCATCTGAAACCACATGTCCATTCTCATCAATCTTGGTTTCCCAGCCATTCGCTATTGCTCTTTCCCTGGTTTCAAGACGATTGGCTTTTACACTATCCTCGATATCAAAGAATCTCTTATAGACCGGATTCATCTTATCCCTGTCAGCCTTCTGCTTTGTCTCCTGATAATACTTCTTCTGGTCTTCTCCGCAGTAAAATGGCTGTTTTACCATATAAGATAAGATTTCATATAACTCACGCCAATCGAGAGCACCTTCTTTACGCACACCATTCCTGTTCTTATAGCTGATCTTCACATATCCGCTTCTGATTGAGTACTCCACAAGACCATACTTATTGTTGGAATATGCCTTTCTTTCTGCATTATCTGTCCCTAATGCAATATCCCTGATAAGGTCAAGTTTATTTGGCATAAATGCAAAATCAGACTGCACCACATCCATAAGGAATGCCCTAAACGGAGTGTAGCAGCTGCAATCTGTTACAAGAATCTCCGCCGCATCACGCAGGTCTTCATCAAGCTCTGCAATACGCTTGGCATAATCAATCGGTGTAATATACTTAAGCTCTGATGGATCTTTTTCAGATGTTTCAGCTTCTATCTCGGCACCATATTCTGCCTGTGTTACCATGCGGTCTTCATCGGCAGCTTCCTGTGGTGTCATGCCTTTTGCACTTACATAATCTCTGTTAGAAGCATAGCTCTCCGGCTCATCCGGTATTGCATAATCATCAATCTCTGATTCTGCCTCTTCCGGTTCCACTTCCCGATATTCGGCATCAATGACCTCATCATCCTCACGGAGTCCGTCCATCGCAAGCTCATCAATACGAGGTGTCTCAGGCTGGTATTCCCCTGTAAGAATAAGGACACCAAGCTCTTTTTCGATATCTTTCCACGAAACATATCCTTCAACCTCTCCATCCTCATCTCGCCACTGAAAACGCAGTCCATTCCCATGAAATGTGTCATATCCGTGCAGCCCTAGTCCGTCAACCGGCCAGCCTGCACCTCCCTGACCATACTCTGCTTTGATACGCTTTGCCCTGGTTCCTGCATCAATCTCTGTTTCAAAAATCTTGCATACCCTGCCCTTGCCACCGACAAAGCCTGTACCTCTCATAAGCACCTGTTTGATATACTCACCTGGTACTGTTGCAGACTTTTTGGGATTCAGGTAATTGTATTTACCTGCTAATGCAGCTTTTCTGTCCTGCTCGAACTGACGCATAAACTGATTATTGTTTTCGTCCTCAGTATGAATGGTGCCAATGCTTGCCTGCCCGTTCTGGTCGAAAAAAAAGGAAGCCTGTGTATATTCGGCTTCCTTACTGACACCCAATGAATTGATTTCATCAAGTTCCCTATTCAGTTCTGTATCATCTGATTCTAGTGGAATCGCATCACTATCTGATTCAGTACCACTTCCTCTGCCTGCATCTTCGCCTGCTCTCTTATCTTCCACATCTCCATTGTCGATGACGGATTCTGTGGCTTGTGCTTCGCCAGATACTGCATCTCTAACTGGTCGTACAGCTGATTCGCTTCCTCCTCTACCGCTGACATCTTCTCGTACATCTTCCCGAATCTCATCAGCGTCTTGTATCTTGCCGGCTCGTTCTCCTTTAGATAGTTCATCGCCATCCTTCCGTATTTGCCCAGCTTCGTGAGATCCTCCGTCTCGTCCGGCATCTCTATCTGCGGATAAAGCAGTCCGTCCACTTCCTTGTAAGTCATTTCTTCTAACATATCCAATTCTCCTTTCGCTCTCGATTGCCTTTAAGTTACGACTAAATTCTCTAAGAACACTACAGGAGACATCGCATACAATGGAACCAAGACGGTAAATGATCTCTTCGTCTTTGATATTTACGATCTGACTGAAATCCTGTTCTTGCACAGATAAGTCAAATCCGCATCTCGTCCCTACAGCATACATGACACTTGCATATACAAGCTGCTCCATGTCCATTTCCTGCTGTAAGCCATTGCGTTTCTTACTTTCTTCCTTTATCACACTACCTGATAGCTGCATGAGCTCGGTCATTCGGTCTCCGAACTCTTCTTTTATTATAAGCCAAACATCTGTTCCTGTAAACTGTTTTAATATATTTTTTAGAGACTCCCTGTCGCTGTTATCGTACTGCTCAATCTGACCTTCTGACACAAGAAAATCCACATAATCCTTAAGATTTTCTCCCTCAAGGTCCCATGTCAGCTTAACATTCTTCCCTCCGGTATCACTGATATCAAAGATATACCTCATGCGTGGATTCAGTGCCCTTGACGGGAAGATGGCGCAGCCTTTCGCACCACGCTTTACATATCTTCCCACCTTTTTCCAGGTATCATAATCTGCCATGAGTGTGCTTTTTTCCGGAGGTCTCTGAGCTGTTACCATAACGATATTGTCAAATTCATAGCGGTATAACTGACCTGCGACCTTTAACACATCCTTCCAGTTCTTTTCTGATCTGGTGATGTTACCAATCTCAGAATCGTATATCGCTTTGACCTTCATATCAACGCCCATACCTTTGTCCTCCTCTACTTAAACATTTCTGCAAACAATCCCTTAAATAGCTTTAACTCATCCTTATCCAGCTCGATTGCAAATTCATTATCGATTGCCTGTTTTTCGCATTTATCCTTTTTCTTTGCAATCTTACGCACCACACGAAGAAGCACATAGCACTCCTTGGACTTTGCAATGCTCTGTTTAAAGGTCAGCTCATCCTCATCGACTGACTTCTGCGTCTGATAGATAATCTCTTTTAACTTATCATTGATACCATCTACTTCCTCAAGGGAAATAATAACGGATGCCTTAGAAGCACCCGATCTGTCCCACTCCTTATGAAGTTCCTTTACTAAAAACTCCATGTTCTTAATTACTGTTGTTGAATCACTTTTCATCTTGCTCTTCCTCCGTTTTCTTTTAATGAAGAAGGGCGCTGACCTTCGCTGATAGGCGCAAAATCAACTCCCTTCATGTCCTCTGCTCCAAGGACTATCTGCTCTGCATAATACATATCCATTGCCTTATTGATGGCATCATCAAGCGACTCTGCCTTTACTCTCTGTACTCTTGAGAGCACTTCTTTTATCTCAACATCAAATTCCTGTTCCATATGATATCGCCTCCTGTAAAAATCTCATCATCGGCTCTTTTCTTCCTTTACCTGTCTTTCCTTAAAGCCTTCATCGTACTTTCCATCTTCCAGCCTGTCGTAAAAACAGTCCTCTTCAATCGTTCCGAAATCCTCATACATCTGGTGAAGGAAATCATTCTGCAGTTTCTTTGGCACATCATCATCCTTTGACATATCCTGATAAAAATAGAACTTCTGCTTTAGCTTTGCCCTGTAATCATAGATATCCTCTATCTTTTCCGGTGTGCCATACTCCCTCTTGTATGCCTTGAAATTCGTGGTTGAGAGTGTGGAACCAAGATAAATCCCATGCTCCCACGATACCCCGATTGTGGTATTGTCCTTTGTAGGCTTCTCATCCTTGGGATAACGCTTATACTCTGTCGCACCAAGGGCGATTGTAAGGGAACCTGACTTCATATCCATCACCACGAGATTCCTTGGTGATAATGCTTCAAGCACCATGTAATCATGGTCATTGAAGTTATGGAATGTCTGTCCCCTTTCAAATAATCTGTCCACACTTTCATAATGCAGGTTAAAATCATCCACCCAGCCCTTATCGGTCATTCCAATCTCCTTGAGCTTTGCAACACATTCAGAAGAACTGGCTTCTTTATCAAACCGAAATTCTTTGGAATCGTTATAAAATCCCTGAAGAAATTGTCCCAGCTGAATATCATCCAGGCAGAATCTCGCAGATACCGTTACATTTGCTGCCCTGTAATACTCTGTGAAGTTATCTGCTTTACCAAGCGTCCTTCCAAGCTGCAACAAATTGTCTGCAAGCTCTGACATGTCATCAACTGCTATAAAACTCTTATAATCATCCAGAGTCATCAGCATATTTGTCTCTGTTCCCCTGTCGTTTTCTGTTACCAGTATCATATCTTTTAAATCCATTCTTACCTCCAGTCTCAGAGAGGGACTATGCCCTCTCTGCAAATTTCCTGTTATGGTCTTCCTATCACAACAATCTTTCCTGTGCTTGCCACATCCCGGTAAACAACACCAAGACTTTCATTAAGCGCCTCTACCACCTTGCCATTTCCGACGTATACTGCCACATGGCTGATGTTCTTATATCTTCCGTTGCTTGTAAAACTGTAGAAAATAAGGTCTCCCGGCTGTAACTCATCAAAGGCGACTGTCTTTCCGGCTTCATCCAGTCCCTGTGCCTCCGCTGCCGCTGTGGTTGCACCGCCGTAACTAATATCCACGCCTGCATCTTTCCATGAATAATAGGCTAAGGAACTACAGTCATAATAGTTACCGCTGTCTCTTAAATCCTGACTATAAGGAAAGCCAACTCTGTGAAGTGCATAGGAGCAGACTGTTTTCTGCCTGCTGTCTGTAATTTCGTTTAGGATGGCATTGATTTCATCCTCAGTCATGGAGCTTACTCCCGGACTTCCGCCTCCGCCGCCACTTCCGCTTCCGGCATATCCAAGCTGTCCCATAAACTCCGGACTCATGATCTGCTCAAGCATTTCCACATGATCAGAGTTAAACCCATAGACCGAAATCATATCCCTGTACGATTTCAGTGTGACATTCACATACAGAACAGACTTCGTGACAGTAGTCACATTGCCGTCTGCATCCGTTTCTTCCACATCCTTTGTTCCGGTGCTTGTGGTGTATGAACACATATCATTTACAACTGCCTGCAGCCAGCCTTTAGAAGTATCATTCATGACTGTTGCAGTATCTCCGACACCATGCTTGACCATATAGACTGCCATGATGTCATAGTAATTGCTTGGGTTTTCTTCCATACCTTCATAGTCCACATATACAAGCTCTCCAAGATCATATCCGGTATGCTCATTCACTTTCGTGTTCACATCCCGGTTAAACTCCTGCACATAAGCACTCGTTACTGTCTGCACGGTATCTCCTGATTCAAGTGGTGGCAGGAATAAAGCAAATGGTGAATTGTAAAGGATTGCTATCACCGCTATAACCGGAACCGCAATCATGGCAACTACAAGAACAAGTAATAAAAGCACCAATCCAACAATCGGTGCCGCTGCCTTTACCCAGGTAATCGCTTTTCGCACAATCAGATCCTTTACCAGCTTTGCCACGCTGTCTGTCTGATTCTCCTGTGCTTTCATCTTATCCAGAAAGAATTTTATCTTCCTGCTCCGGTTGGTCATTTTTTCATCCTTGACCTCTATGGACACACCTGCCGCATATCCGGCTGCCATGCCGATTGCCGTGCCTACTCCCGGTGCAACCGCTGTTCCTGCCGCTGTAGCAGCTGCCTTTGTCGCAGTTTTCGTTGCAACCTTGGCAGTAGTCTTGGCTGTTTCTTTTGCCGTCTCTTTAGCTACAGTCTTGGCAGTATCTTTGGCAGCTTTCTTTGCTGTCCTTTTTGCCAGCTTCTTTCCTGCCTCTACCTTCTTGATACGCTTCTTTGCCTCGACTGCCGCCTTTTTCCTGAAAAGTGCTGCACCCTTGGAAGCAGTTCCGGTAACAGGTCGGCTTGATTCATATGCAAGATATGCTGCCTGCGATACCTCCTGCCCGCCCTCCACCTGCTCCGTTACTGCCCCAGCTGCAAGTGCTCCTGTTCTTCCTGCAATGTGAAGATTGGTATTCTTGGTCTTGATTGAAGTTCCTGACTCTCTGATGTTACGCTTAAACTTAGAAAGACCTTTATCCTTAGCCTCCGACTGATGAATGGTACTCTTTCTATAAGTACTCTTTCCACCAGCACTTTTCTGAAGCATTAATTTTGCAGATGCTTTTTTATCCATTTCATTGGCTTTAGCATCATGCACTTTCGGTCCTCTCTCTACTGTATAGATGTTGCTGCCTTTAATCTTGGCACCCTTTGGCTCGTGGGCATGAATCTTGGCTTTCTCCTTGGTGTGAATGACCATAGGTTTGTCATCAACCTTTTTTATCTTCAATGTTCTCACCTTCTTTCTACATCCATTACCCAAAAATGGGTAAAAAAATAGCCATCTGGATGATTAGTCCAAATGGCTTATGTAAAAATCTATTTAATTCTATTGTAAAGAACTGTCTCTATTCTGGTTGATAAATCAATCTTTTTCTTATAAAGAAGTGTCCACGATGCTTGATTTTTTGAATAATCCATCTTTTCCTCTGGAAAAAATGAACGACAGAAATAATTATCTCCTTCATCATTAGATAAAAACAAAAATAGATTCCTGCTCTCCACGTTGTTTTCCATAAGATAATCAGCCTCAATCATTGAATACATATTTGCTTTCTTATTATACTTAAACACAGTATCATTACTATCAATCATTTGTTCAAGCAATGGCAGGAAATGAACTCTTTGCTCTATCTTATTATAAAAATCTGATGACTCTATTTTTTCAATTGTAATTGTTCCATCTGCTATCTCATCAAATACTCTGCCTCTGTCTCGGCTCAATTCAGGTCTGTCTACCAGATATTGTAATCCCATAAGATGAAAACAATCTTTTTTATCAAATGAAATTCTTAATGTAACTGAAACACCTTTTCTCCCTAGTACAAGCTCATATTCGGTTGATAATAGCGGAATAAATGCATTTATGCAATCTAAAACATTCCTCATTACAGTTCTCCACTACATCCTTAGATTAAGAAAGGCTCTGCATAAGCAGAGCCCTTCTAACATTTTCTTTCGAGGATTAACCTCTAGCCAGATTGTGGTAAATGTCAAACCCTTATAAAGCTCATAAGGCACTGCTCTCTGGCACAACACCTTACTTTGCCGCTTGGCAGACACTCAAGTTGCCTGTCTTTAATATTATATTACCTGTCATATGAAAATATGTCAATCCAAAATTCATGACTTCATAAAGAATTAACATTTTTCATTTGCATGCTTTTTCATCTCAATTATCTCGTGAATGTTGGTATTGTACAGCCTGTACAAATCTGTATCCTTACTAATCTGATTATCAAACGGAATCACCACCGAGCCACACTTGATAAGTCCCATTCCCGATGCAGTATTGGTTACGAATCTTAGCTGTGCCTCTGATACCCCGATAACTTCCGCCATCTTGGAACTGTCTGTATTCGCCTGTTTTAAGAGTGCCACAAACTCAGAGTTTGCAAGCATTGTGGTTGCTGTATAGTTCTGCAACAGATCGACGACATTCTGCGTGATACCGGTACAAAGTCCTCCCTGCTTTCTTACTTTCTTCCAGAGCTGCTGCAGATATTTTGCAGAATACTCGGAATTAAGCAGGACGTGAAACTCATCAATATAGAGCCATGTTGCCTTGCCTCTCTTGCCATTCTCAACAATCCTGTTCTGAATAGACTCCATCATGACAAGCATTGTGATAGGACTAAGCTCTGTACCTAAGTCCCTGATACCATATACTGTGAATCTGTTATCCACATCCACATTTGTCTGGTGATTGAAGATGTTAAGTGAACCATTTACAAAAAGCTCCAAAGACAATGCAATGTCCTTTGCCTCATCCTCCGGCTGTGCCATAAGGATATCGTAAAAATCACTCATCACCGGGATATACTTCTCTTTGCTCCTTGCAATGTCGATATACAGCTTTCTCACACAACGATCAATGATTGACTTCTGCCTTGAATTTAAGCTGTCCCCGATACACTGCTCACAAAGTCCAAGCATAAACTCGCCCTTTTCTCTTACCATTCCCTTGGAATCATTCGGATCAAGGCTCCATACATCCATCTCCAGCGGATTCACATAGTTATCCGT
>CDYX01001681.1_pt1 | contig 13302 bp, 9 predicted proteins | sample 554871 | NCBI WGS metagenome assembly CDYX01 (sample SAMEA3182061, study PRJEB8094) | gut metagenome | biome: human; feature: gut; material: Stool; isolation source: human stools | place: Canada | collected 2013-01-14 | reverse complement strand
CGGATGGTCCACGGACGCATCACGTACATCGTCGAGTAGGGACCGCGCAGGAAGGGGGCGATACCTGCCGCATAGTTCAGGTGCTCCATGCCTTCGAGGTCTTCGGCCGTATAGGCGCCCTTGACGGGAATGCGTTCGGCCGTCAGCCACGGCTCGACCTGTCCGCAGCCTTTCGAGGCGCAGCAGCTCTTCTGCTGGCCTGCGTCATATGTCAGTTCTGAAAATTTAGCTCTCATGATTAGATTCCCATCTCTTTAAGGTAGAACTTAAGTGTTTCCAAGACGTTCGACTTCACGTTGATGAAGTTGGTGATGCCCTGCGCTTCGAGTTCGGGTGCGCAGGCGGGCGCTCCGGCAACCACGAGGATCGCCTTGCCGCCGAGCAGCTCCTTGATTTTGGGAGCGGCCTCGGCATAGTCGTCGTCGCTGGCGCAGACCACGACGATCTGGGCTTTCGACTCCAGCGCGGCTTTCACGCCCTCCTCGATCGACTTGAAGTAGGTGTTGTCGATCACCTTGATGCCGGCGCAAGCGAAGAAGTTGCACGAGAACTGCGAGCGGGCGCGGGCCATGCCCAGATTGCCGCACGTCAGCATGAATGCCTTCGGCTCCTTGCCGCTGCGATCGACATGCAGGCGCATCTCCTCGAACGCCATGGCGCCGCGGTAGGGAACGAGCACGTTGCCCTCGGCCTGCTTGCGCGTAACGGACTCGGCGGTGATCTCCTTGCCGGCGACCTCCGTAAAGTTGGGATACTGGTTGGCGCCGAGCAGTATCTGGCGGCGCGTTGCGATGTTCTTGTCCTTGGCTGCGGCCGACGCTTTGATGCGCTCGGCGATGAAGCCTGCCTTGTAGGCTTCGGTGTAGCCGCCCTTCTCCTCGATTTCGAGGAAGAGCTTCCACGCCTCGGCGGCGATCGACTGCGTGAGGTTCTCGATGTAGTACGAACCGCCGGCCGGGTCTACCACCTGATCGAAGTGCGACTCGTGCTTGAGCAGCAGTTCGACGTTGCGGGCGATGCGCTTCGAGAACTCGGTCGGGTTTTCGAACGATGCGTCGAAGGGCGTAACCTCCAGCGAATATACGCCGCCGATTGCGGCCGACATGGCTTCGGTCGTGCCGCGCAGCATGTTTACATAGGGGTCGTATACGGTCTGGTTCCACTTCGACGTCTCGGCGTGGATCTGCATCTTGCAGGCGCAGTTCTTTTCGGGATTGTAGCCCTTGACGATGTTGGCCCACAGCATGCGCGCCGCACGGAATTTTGCGATCTCCATGAAGTAGTTGGAGCTTACCGAGAACGAGAAGCGCAGCTTGCGTGCGGCTTCCTCGATCGTCAGTCCTGCGTCCATTAGGCGTACGAGGTAGTCATGGCCTGCCGAAAGGACGAAGGCCAGCTCCTCGACGATGGTCGAACCGGAGTTGCCGAAGATCTGACCCGATACGGTCACCACGCGGATGTGCTTGTACTCTTTGGTCTTGCGGATCAGCTCTGCGATGCGGGCGAAGCACTTCTCGCCGTTGGGCGAGCAGAAGTCGCCTTTGGTCGAGAGGCCCTTGACCAGCGGGTCGATGCAGAACGCGATGCGGACATCCTCTTTGGCGATGCCCTCTTTTTCGATCTTCGCCAGTACGAGCTCGGCTACGTCGGCCGTTTTCTGACCGCAGAAGGTCAGCTGGACGGCCGGAATGCAGATCTCGCCAAGCAGCGTGTCGAGGTCGGCGGCGGTGAAAGCCTCCGATGCGATGCAGAAGCCGAGCGAATCGACACCTGCGTTGAGGATCTTCAGCGCCTCGGCGTTTGCCTCCTTGGGGCATACGACGCTTACGGTCTGATGTACGCGCCAGCGGTTGTGTGCGCGTGTACCCCGTACGTAAGGGAACTCGCCTGCCTGCGAGCCCAGAAACTTGATGCCTTCGAGGTTCTCGGCGCGGTAGTAGGGACGGACGTTGAATCCTTCGCCCGTTTTCCATACCAGTTTGCGCTCGTAATCAGCACCTTTCAGGTCGGCCGTAATCACTTCCTCCCACTTCTCGGTCGGGACCGGCGGGAATTCGGTGAACAGCTTTTCACGTTTGGTATTTGCCATAACTATTTAGAGATTAGTATAAGTGTTGTTTCAAAATTGCTTGTAAAGGTACAAAATTATTAATGATTGAAACAAGAAATTGTTAATAAAATAACACTATATAATTTCTTTTTATAATGTGGTGCATTTCGTTTACTTTCGCCAGCGGGCTGAACGGTCGATTCCGTCTGAGGTGAAATAGTTGAAATATGTTCTTTATTACTTCTATTTTGCGGAAAAACCAAAAATTGCGATTTTTGGGATTTCGGTGAAAAAATGAGGTATTTTTCCGGAAAATGGCGTGAAAATTCGGGTTTGTTGTTGAAAAATGGCCTTGTTTTTCGGAAAATGTTGAAAAAAATCGGTGTTTTTCGAAAAATAGCCGTTTTTGTAAAAACAACGTAACAGAAAAATAATTACATTTGCAACCAGATAACAATACATACGGCGGCGGGGGAGAAGCCTCCGGTTAGTTAGGTCGGAGAGAGCCTGCCGCGAGGCAGTTGTCCGTTGAATTTCAGGTTAGGTTTTAGTTTAGCAATTATTTCGGTTTCTCCCCTGCCCGTATGTTTTTCGGAACACTAATCCAATTCAGTTGATTATGTCATCATTACTCAGATTCAAGATGGTCGATGCGGCTATAAACCACACCGCCGTCGAGGTTAATGCCCCCGAAGGACGTCCGTCGGACTATTTCGGCAAGAAGGTGTTCGGGCGCGCCGCCATGCGCAAGTACCTGAACAAGGCGACTTACGAAGCGCTGGTCGATACGATGGAAAACGGCACGCGCCTGACGCGCGAGGTAGCCGACAGCATCGCGGCGGGCATGCGGCAGTGGGCGCTGGAGCACGGCGCGGACCACTACACGCACTGGTTCCAGCCCTTGACGGGCGGTACGGCCGAGAAGCACGACGCCTTCGCCGATCCCGACGGCTGCGGTTCGGTGCTGGAGGAGTTTTCCGGCAAGCTGCTCGTACAGCAGGAGCCGGACGCCTCGTCGTTCCCCAACGGCGGCATCCGCAATACGTTCGAGGCCCGCGGCTATTCGGCGTGGGACCCGACGTCACCGGCGTTCATCGTCGATACGACGCTCTGCATTCCGACCGTCTTCATCGCCTATACGGGCGAGGCGCTCGATTACAAGGTGCCCCTGCTGCGCTCGATCACGGCCGTGAACAAGGCTGCGACGGAGGTGTGCCGCTACTTCGATAAGAACGTGCAGCGGGTCGTGTCGTATCTGGGCTGGGAGCAGGAGTATTTCCTTGTGGACGAAAGCCTGTGGGCCGTGCGTCCCGACCTGATGCTCACGGGCCGTACGCTCATGGGCCACGAGTCGGCCAAGAACCAGCAGCTGGAGGACCACTATTTCGGTGCGATCCCGACCCGCGTGATGGCATTTATGAAAGACCTCGAATACGAATGCCTGAAACTGGGCATTCCGGTCAAAACCCGTCATAACGAGGTGGCTCCCAATCAGTTCGAGCTGGCGCCGGTCTACGAGGAGGCTAACCTCGCCAACGACCATAACCAGTTGCTGATGACCGTGATGGACAAGATCGCCCGCCGTCACCGGTTCCGCGTCCTGCTGCACGAAAAGCCCTTCAAGGGCATCAACGGTTCGGGCAAGCATAACAACTGGTCGCTGGGCACCGACACGGGCGTGAATCTGTTCGGACCGGGCAAGACCGCTTCGGAGAACCTGCAGTTCATCACCTTCCTCGTGAATGCCATCTCCGCGGTCTACAAGTTCAACGGCCTGCTGAAAGCCTCGATCATGAGCGCCACGAACGCCCACCGTCTGGGCGCCAACGAAGCGCCTCCGGCCATCATCTCGACCTTCCTCGGCACGCAGGTTTCGGCCGTACTCGACAAACTGGCCGCCAGCAAGGGCGACGACGCGATCCGTTTCGACGCCAAGAACGTCTTCAAGATGAGCGGCATCTCGCACATCCCGACGCTGCTGCTCGACAACACCGACCGCAACCGCACTTCGCCGTTCGCCTTCACGGGCAACCGCTTCGAGTTCCGTGCCGTGGGTTCGTCGGACAACTGCGCCGAAGCGATGATCGTGCTCAACACGGCGATGGCCTACGAGCTGACGGAGTTCCGCAAAAAGGTGGATGCCAAGATCGAGGCCGGTATGAAGAAGGAGAAGGCCATTTACGAGGTGTTGAAACAGATGATCAAGGCCTGCAAGGCGGTGCGTTTCGACGGCAACGGCTATTCCGACGAATGGAAGGCCGAGGCGAAGAAGCGCGGTCTGGACTGCGAGACCTCGACGCCGCTGATTTTCGAGCGTTACCTCGACAAGGCGACCCTCGAAATGTTCGGTGCGATGGGGGTTTTCACCGATGTCGAGCTGGAGGCCCGCACCGAGGTGAAGTGGGAGACCTACACCAAGAAGATTCAGATCGAAGGCCGCGTGCTGGGCGATCTGGCGATGAACCATATCGTGCCTATTGCGTCGAAATACGAAGCCCTGCTGCTGGACAAGGTCTACAAGATGTCGCAGATTCCGGGACTGAACGCTTCGGCCGACATTGCGCTGATCAAGAAAATTCAGTATCATACGGCGGAGATTCAGCGTCTTACGGGCGAAATGATCGACGCGCGCAAGAAGGCCAACAAGATCGAGCAGATGCGCGAAAAGGCGATCGCCTACCACGATACCGTGTCGGTTTTCTTCGACGAAATCCGCCGCCATATCGACAAGCTGGAGGAGATCGTGGACGACCAGATGTGGCCGCTGCCCAAGTACCGCGAGCTGCTTTTCCTGCGCTGATCGCGCTCCATAGTAAGTAGTATTGACGTATTGTGCGATAATCCGGGCTTGCCGCCCGGATTATTTCTTTATCTTTGCTTCTCCGGAGGCTGCGAATAGTGTGCGGCCGCCGGATTGATTATAATAAGTATGGAGTATTTGAAGAGTTGGTTTCGCGGATTCGAGCAGGGGATTGCCGATTTGCAGCCGCAGCAGCGGGAGGTGCTGTTCCGTGCGTGCGCCGTAAACTGCGTGCATGGAGGACCGTTCGGACTCTACCGCAGTCTGTTCGAGGCGGCGGAGGGGGATTTGGACCGGTTTTTTGTGAAAATAGACGAACTGGAGGGCGTTCGTGGCGAAATCGTGTGTGCGGGACGGGAGTACAACCTCTGTTTCGAGGCTTGTTCCTGTGCCCTGCACCGTGCGGGGTGCGTGAATACGCCGATGTTGTGCGAATGTTCGCGGCAAAGCGTGCTTTACGTGATGTCCGAACTCTGGCCGGATCGGAAATTCGGGGTGGAAGTCCGCGCGTCGATCCTGCGGGGCGCGGACGAGTGCGTGCTGAATATCCGGGTCGAATGACGGACCGGCATGTGGCCGCCGGGGCGGAAAACGGTTCTGCCGGACGCAGCTCTGGCCGGTGACGCGTCCGCTACGGTGCCCGGTGGCGGAATCCGGCCCGCGCCTGATATTGTGCCGGATACCGTGCCGCCGTCGCGCTTGATCCCTGCCCGATGCCGCGTCCGCTGCGGAATCGTGATTTCATAACGCGGATAACCGTTTTTTTTGCATTTATTTTTTACTTTTGTTTTCATGAAAATCATTGCCGACAGCGGATCGACCAAATGCACTTGGCTGCTCATCGACGGCGTGCATACCCGCGAGGTGCGCACGCGGGGAATCAATGCCGTGCAGCACTCGCCGGAGCAGATACGCGAGGCCCTTGCGGAACTTCCGCCCTGCGGTGCGGCCGAAGCCGTCTATTTTTACGGCGCAGGGTGCGGACGTACGTTTCCCGACGCGACGGCGAAGATGGTCCGGGCGCTGTCCGAACGTTTCGGTGCGGAGCATGTCGAAGCCGAATCGGACCTGCTGGGCGCTGCGCGGGCCTTGTTCGGCCGGGGCGAAGGCGTGGCCTGCATCCTCGGCACGGGTTCCAATTCGTGCTGGTGCCGCGGCGGCGAAATCGTGGAAAACGTACCGCCGCTGGGCTACGTTCTCGGCGACGAGGGCAGCGGCGCGACACTGGGGCGCAACCTCGTTAACGGTATCTTCAAGGGGCATATTCCCCTGCGGGACGAGTTTCTCGCGGCGCACGGACTGACCTATGAGGAGATCATCCGCCGGGTTTACCGGGAACCTTACGCCAACCGTTTTCTGGCGTCGTTCGCGCCGTTCGTCCATGCGCATCTGGACCGCCCCGATATCAGGGATATGGTTGCGAGGAGTTTCGCCGATTTCGCCGGGCGCAACCTGAGCCGTTATCCCGCCCATCTGCCCGTGGCGTGCGTGGGCGGCGTTGCGGCCGCTTTCGGGGATTTGCTGCGCGAAACGCTGACGCGCTGCGGCCGCGAGGTGGTGACGATCGTCCGCTCTCCGGCGGCCGGATTGACAGAATATCATTATGGAAAACAGAATAACCGAACAGGCTTCGGCCTATGACGATTTACAGCGGATGTCGGTGCACGACATCCTGACGGGTATCAACCGCGAAGACGCGCGCGTGCATGAAGCCGTGCGGACGACGATTCCGGTGATGGAACGTTTGGTCGAACGCATCGTCGAGCGCATGCAGGGAGGCGGACGCATGTTTTATATCGGTGCGGGCACGAGCGGCCGGCTGGCCGTCACCGACGCTTCGGAACTGCCCCCGACCTACGGCGTGCCGTTTGACCGGGTCATCGGCCTGATCGCCGGGGGCGACGGGGCTTTGCGGCGGGCCGTGGAGCATGCTGAGGATGACATGGAAGGTGCGTGGCGCGATATGGCGCCTTACGCTCCGACCGGCAAGGACGTGTTGATCGGCATCGCCGCATCGGGAACGACGCCTTATGTGATCGGCGGCCTGCGCACGGCGCGGAAACACGGACTGCTTACAGGTTCCATAACCTGCAATCCCGCCTCGCCCGTAGCGGCTGAAGCGGAGTATGCGCTCGAAGCGGTCGTCGGTCCCGAATTCGTGACCGGCTCGACCCGCATGAAGGCGGGCACGGCCCAGAAGCTGATGCTCAACATGCTCTCGACCGCCGTGATGATCCGGCTGGGCCGCGTCGAGGGCAACCGCATGGTCAATATGCAACTTACGAACGACAAACTCGTGGCACGCGGCACGCGCATGGTGGCCGAAGCTTCGGGGCTGGACCAGACGCGGGCCCGCGAACTGCTGCTGCGTTACGGATCGGTAAAAAAAGCATTGGAGCATGTACCGGAGTCTGAATGAATATATCGCGCGGCTGGAGCGCGAGGGTGAACTGATCCGGATCGGGGCGCCCGTATCGCCCGTCGAGGAGATCGCCGAGATTACCGACCGCATTTCCAAGACGCCGGGCGGCGGCAAGGCGCTGCTGTTCGAAAATACCGGCACGGCGTTTCCCGTGCTTACGAATCTGTTCGGCTCCGAACGCCGCATGGCGCTGGCGCTCGGCGTCGGGGCGCTCGATGAACTTTCGGAGCGTATCGACGTCCTGCTGAAGCAGGCGGCCGCGCCGCGCAATTCGCTCTCCGACAAACTGCGCGCCCTGCCGATGCTGGCCGAGATGGCGCGCTGGTTTCCCCGGACCGTGTCGGGCCGGGGCGCATGCCAGCAGGTCGTGCTGACCGGGGCCGAGGCGGCGCTCTCCGCGCTTCCGGTCCTCAAATGCTGGCCTGCGGACGGAGGCCGCTTCGTGACCCTGCCGATGGTCAATACGGTCGATCCCGAAACGGGCGTGCGCAACGTCGGCATGTACCGCATGCAGGTTTTCGACGACCGCACGACGGGCATGCACTGGCATGTCCACAAGACCGGAGCGCGCCATTACGACGCTTACAGGCGTCTGGGCCGCCGGATGCCCGTTTCGGTCGCGCTGGGCGGCGATCCCGCCTATACCTACGCCGCGACGGCTCCGATGCCCGACAACATGGACGAATACCTGCTGGCCGGGTTCCTGCGCCGTCGTCCGGTGAAGTTGGTGAAGTGCGTTACCAACGATATCTATGTTCCGGCCGACTGCGACTTCGTGATCGAGGGCTATGTCGATCCGGCCGAAGAGAAGGTGGTCGAGGGGCCTTTCGGCGACCATACGGGCTTCTATTCGCTCGAAGACCGCTATCCGCGTTTCCATGTCACGGCCCTGACCCGCCGACGCGATGCGGTTTATCCGGCTACGGTCGTCGGCATCCCGCCGCAGGAGGACGCATGGATCGCCCGCGCGACGGAGCGGATCTTTCTCGCCCCGATCCGTATGGCCCTGCAGCCCGAAGTCCGCGACCTGACGATGCCCGAAGCCGGTACGGCCCACAACGTCGCCGTCGTTTCGATCGACCGCCGTTACGAGGGGCAGGCCGTGAAAGTCGCCCAGTCGCTGTGGGGCGCGGGACAGATGATGTTCAACAAATACCTGCTCGTCGTGCCGTCGGGTACCGACGTGCGCGATTCCGATACGCTGGCGCGGTTGCTGAGGCGGATCGACCCCGTGCGCGACCTCGTTCGCAGCGAGGGAATCCTCGATGTGCTGGACCATGCTACGGCGACGCCCGGTTTCGGCGGTAAAATTGCAATAGACGCTACCACAGCCGGAGTTGCGCCGAACCCCGCGTCTCAGTTGGAATCCGTACCGCAACTCTCTCTGCTGGAGGGCTGCCGCACCGATCTGCTCGAAAAGTGGGGTGCGGCGCTTGCCTTCGCCGAACCGGGGGCCGGGGTTCGAACCCCTGAGGGGGTGCGATATTTCGTGCTGTTCGACCCCGCGGCGGCGGAGCTGACGCCCGAAGAGCTGTTGTGGCTCGCGGCGGCCAATACCGATCCGCGGCGCGACGTGCGGATGGAGGGGGCGACGCTCGTGATCGACGCGCGAAGCAAGCGTCCCGGCGAGGGCGGCAATCCTGCGCGTTTCCCCAACGTCGTGACGGCGTCGGAAGCGACCGTCGGGCTGGTCGATCGCCGCTGGACGGAGTACGGGCTGGGTGCTTTTGTGGAGTCGCCCTCGCGGCGTTACCGCCGTCTGCTGCTCTCCGGCGGTGCGCAGTGGTAGGTTCCGGCATTTGCCGGAGGGTATGTAAATAGTTTCTGCATATGGGAAAGTTTTTTACAGAACGTGAGATTCGGGCCGTGGCGGTTTTTCTGCCGCTGGCCGGACTGCTGGTGCTGGGCCTCCTCCTCGTGCGTCCGAAAGCCGATCCCGCGGCGGCCCTGCGGGCTGAAGCCGAAATGGAGGAGCGGGCCGATACGGTCGTCATGCGGCCGTTCGATCCGAACACCGTGGATTACGACGGCCTGCGGCGGCTGGGGCTTACGAAACACGAAGCCGTGAGCCTGCTGAAATACCGCGCCGCAGGCAAGATTTTCCGTATTCCCGAAGATGTGACGCTCTGTTACGGCATCAGCGATTCGCTCTTTTACCGGCTGGAACCCTACATACGCATCGGACGCAAGTATGCCATCGCTCCGCAGGAGTACCGCACGGGGCGCGTCGTCTCCGAGCCGATGCCGCCTGCGCCGTTCCGCATCGACACGGTGAGCGCGCGTTACCTGCGGGCCATCGGCGCATTGTCGAAACGGCAGGCCGAAGCCTTTGTCCGATGGCGCGACCTGAGCGGCATTTACGACATGGAGGAGCTGCGGGCGTGCTATGTGGTGAGCGATTCGGTTGCATCGGCGCTCGAACCTTACGTCATCTTCCCCGAACGCAAAGCGGAACCGATCGACGTTCCCGTCGAGATCAACACGGCCGATTCTGCCGCGCTGAGGAGCGTGGCGGGCATCGGCGAGAAGACAGTCGTCTCGATTATCGGCTACCGCGACCGGCTCGGCGGATTCCTCCGTGCGGAGCAACTCGCAGAGGTTCCGGGAGTCACGGAACGCAATTATGAGAAAATTTTGAAACAAATTTGCTGCGATAGTTGTGAAATTCGGAAAATTGATATTAACTTTGCAACCCCGAAAGAGTTGGGCCGGCATCCGTACATTCCGCCGCAGACCCTTCGGAAATTACTTAAACGAAGACAGTTGAAAGGAGGTTGGAGTACCGCTGAGGAATTGATCGAAGACGACATAATGACCCGCGAGGAGGTAGCACGGCTGGTTCCCTATCTGCGGTTCGGCCCCCGAAGCGGACCTGACGACGAGTAGACGAAGCGACATTGCAAGGGAAAAGGTATCGGAAGATATGCGTCCCGGAGGATTTTAAGTAAACGAAAGAATTAAAAAACAATAAAAAGTAGAATATTATGATTATCATGCCGGTAAAAGAGGGCGAAAACATCGAGCGCGCCCTGAAGAAGTTCAAACGTAAATACGAGCGCACGGGCGTCCTGAAGGAGTTGCGCCGCCGCCAGTACTTCACCAAGCCTTCGATCGCGAAGCGCGTGGCGAAGCAGCACGCCATTTACGTGGAGAACATGTACCGCGACGAGGACTAGTCCTCCGGTGTTCTGCACCATATACGCCCCGGCCGTACTGAGGCCGGAGGTTTGTAGGTAAGAGAAAGTGCAGGAAAGAGTAAATATCTTGTTTTTAAGTATTTAATTCTCTCTTCTGCATATGCTCCGAGCAATAAAAAAGCAAAATCGGGCAGGTTTAACGGTGAGTTGTGTTACTTATCCGTTACCTGCCCGAAATGCTTTGATTTGCATTTAAGGCAGTCGTTTTCAGTTTATTGCATCGAATTTCCGCATAACAAATAACTTGACTTAACGTTTAACAAATCCTCAAAGTTCAAGTTATTATGCAACGCAGCACTTTCAAAGTCCTTTTCTATGTGAAAAGGCAGTCCGAGAAATCGGGTCAGGTTCCCGTCATGGGTCGTATCACCATCAACGGCACGATGTCGCAATTCAGCTGCAAACTCACCGTCCGTTCCTCCCTCTGGGATGCCAAAGCCAACAAAGCCTCCGGCAAAAGTCTCGAATCGCAACGCATCAACGAGAAATTGGAGAATATCAAGACCAATATCGGCAAACAGTATCAGCGTCTCTGCGACCGGGATTCATACGTTACGGCTGAAAAGGTTCGCAACGCCTTTCTGGGAATGGGTGATGATTGCCGTCTTTTGTTACAGACCTTCGACGAATATCTTGCGGAGTTCCGCAAGCGTGTGGGCAAAGACCGCGCTTATTCCACCTATGAGGATTACTGTCTGCGTCGCAGGCGTCTTGCCGCTTTCCTCGAATACGAATACCACGTCAAGGACATTCCGTTCAAAGAGCTGAAGCGGGATTTTATCGAAAAGTTCGTCGTTTACCTCTCCACGGTAAAAGGTCTTGCTTCCGGAACGATCTGTGCCGGGGTCAAGAAACTGCGTCTGATGACCTATACGGCCTATAAGAACGGCTGGATTCCCGTCGATCCTTTTGCAGGGTTCCATGTCAGGCCCAAATACGCCGAACGGCGCTATTTATCCGCTTCGGAATTGCAGGCTGTGATGGACGTCGAACTTCCCAACTACCGTACGGGCATTAACCGGGATGCCTTCGTTTTCTGCGCTTTTACGGGCCTGAGCCATTCGGACGTAGCAAAGCTGACCCATGCCGATATTCATACAGACGACAATGGGGATTATTGGATCATCGACAAGCGGCAAAAGACAGGTACACAGTTCCGTGTCAAACTCCTTCCCGTTGCTGAAATGATCTACGACCGTTATAAAAATCTGCATCTGGAAGGTAATAAGGTCTTTCCGATCAAACGCTACTATAAGACGATGAACATGTCCTTGCGGCATGTTGCCAGACATGCTGGATTGTCATTCAATCCGACAATGCACATGGCCCGGCATACCTTCGCCACGACGGTTACGCTTGCGCAGGGCGTACCGCTGGAAACCGTATCGAAGATGCTGGGGCATAAACATATCACCACGACCCAAATCTACGCTAAAATCACCAACGACAAGATCGGACAGGATATGACGGCATTGAGCGAGAAACTCAACAGCGTCTTCAAGGTCGCGCAGTAATCCGAGCGAATCGCCCGCAGCCAATACAGAAAATCCAGAAACTCGAAATAAGAAGGATTGTAATTGAATTTACGTATAATTTAACTTATGCAATACCGACACAATCGTATTAACACAAAGGACTGTAATATAGCGCGCAAATTCGTAAAAGCAGGTTTGCATGCGGAAACATTGCGATTTGATTATTTAAGATGACCCGATATAAAGACGCATGTAACAATTTGTCTATCTGAGTGTAAGTTTATTGCTGCAAATTGATTCTAATTATTATCTAATGAAGTATAAGGTTTATCCAAATATCTAAAGTTGTAGAACTTTTTTGATCTCTTGCTCCATATTCAGAAGTTTCATGTGTGTTAAAAACATTTGCTCGTCTATACGATTTCTAAATTAACAAAAGCCGCGTATCACTTACGCGATACGCGGCTCCACTAATTGCGATTAGGAACAACTTATAACCTTTCGGCAGATCTTCAGGATATATTGATAAACAGACAGCCATCAACTATTCCATTCGACAAGTTAATATCCGTTGCCGAAGAGTCCAAACGTCCCGACTACTTTCCGAGCAGTTTCTTCACCTCGGCCGCCACGGTAGCCCCGTTGTAGCCGAACTTTTCGTCGAGCACGGAGTAGGGCGCCGACCAGCCGAAGTGGTCGAGGCCGTGAATCATGCCGTTCTCGCCCACCAGGCCCATGAGGTTCACCGGAAGTCCCGACGTCAGGCCGTAGCGCGCCACGCCTGAGGGCAGCACGCTCTGCCGGTATGACTCGGGCTGGTCGCGGAACAGACCCTCGCTGGGGACGCTCACCACGCGCACCGGAATACCCTCCGACGCCAGCAGCCCGGCGCCCTCGACCAACGTCGCGACCTCCGAACCGGTGGCAATCATCACCACGGCGGGTTTGGGGGCATCCAGCACCACATAGCCGCCCTTGGCAAGCTGCGCGGCCTCCTCGCGGCGGCTGGCGCCCAGCGCCGGAAGGCTCTTGATGTTCTGACGCGACAGCACCAGCGCAACGGGACGCTGCTCCTCGACGGCCAGCTTCCACGCCATGACGGTTTCATCGCCGTCGGCCGGGCGCAGCACGACCATCGAACGTTCGTCGTGGTGGTTTCGGAGGTGTTCCATCAGGCGGATCTGGGCTTCATGCTCGATCGGCTGATGCGTAGGACCGTCCTCGCCAACGCGGAACGAGTCGTGTGTCCAGATATAAATCACGTGCAGGCGCATCAGCGCCGAGAGACGCACTGCCGGTTTCATGTAGTCCGAGAAGACGAAGAACGTGCCGCAGGCCGGAATCACGCCGCCGTGCAG
>CDYX01000597.1_pt1 | contig 13359 bp, 9 predicted proteins | sample 554871 | NCBI WGS metagenome assembly CDYX01 (sample SAMEA3182061, study PRJEB8094) | gut metagenome | biome: human; feature: gut; material: Stool; isolation source: human stools | place: Canada | collected 2013-01-14 | reverse complement strand
AAAACTATCTCATCGTAAATACATTAATTAAAATGCGGATAAGATACAATACATATAACAATAAGAATCATCTGTTTTACAAAAATAGACAGATAAATAAATCGTATTTCGACCAAATACTAAGAAATGAACAGGAAAGTATTAGGTTAACAATTCTACGCGACACACTTCTCCCGAAGCTGATGTCAGGAGAACTAAAAATTAACGCAACTGAAGTATTATAGATTACGATGAACAAGTCAATAAACATACTTGATAAAGAATATCTGCAATGGGTGAAAAACCTTTGCGGTCGCTATCGTCAAAGCCAAATAAAGGCAGCGGTGAAAGTAAATGTGGAACAATTGAAATTCAACTGGCTTTTAGGTCGTGACATTGTTGAATTGCACGTAGAAGAACGCTGGGGCGAAAGTGTTATCACTCAATTAAGCAAAGATTTACGTGAAGCCATACCCAATGCGGCTGGTTTATCAAAGAGCAATATTTACTATTGTAGGAAGTTTTATTTGTTATACAAGGATGCTCTGAAAACTTTCCACCAACTTGGTGGAAAAAATGAAACGGAATTATTCCACCAAGTTGGTGGAATATTTGAAGTCCCATGGAGACACCATTGCTTGATAATGGATAAAGTGAAAGACGATATAGACAAAGCTCTGTTCTATGTTCACCAGACGGTGGAGAATGGCTGGAGTCGTAGCATGCTGCTCAATTTCATTAGCACCGACCTTTATGAGCGGCAGGGCAAGGCACTGACTAACTTTACAAAAACATTGCCTGATGCGATGAGCGACCTTGCACAGGAGTTGACCAAAGACCCCTACAATTTTGCTTTCACGGGTATAACTGGGCGTTACAATGAACGATTGCTCAAAGATGCTCTACTGAATAACATCACCCGATTCCTGATTGAACTGGGTACAGGTTTCGCTTATGTGGGCAAAGAATATCGCTTAGAAATAGGCGAAACGGAAAACTTTATCGACTTGCTCTTTTATAATCTTTCGCTTTCCTGCTATGTAGTGGTAGAGGTAAAGATCGGTAAATTTGCTTTTGCCGACATCGGTCAATTAGGTGGATATGTGGTAGCTTGCAATCATTTGCTGCGTAAGGAAGGACGAGATAACCCCACCATCGGCTTACTGATTTGCAAAGAGAAAGACCGCATACAAGCTCAGTATGCTTTGGAGTCGAGCAGCCAACCTTTGGGTATTTCCGAATATGATCTGGAGAAGTTCTATCCCGAAAAAGTGGAAGGTACCATGCCTACCATTGAAGAGATAGAAGCTAAATTAAGAGATAACTAACATTGACTGGCAGAAAAAAGAATCTGCCAGAGCCGGAATGCGCAAGATGATAAAGCGGTTGCTGAAGAAACAGTCATTCGTCAATGCGAACAATGGACGGATAATGATGATTCAGAACCTCTTTATCAGAAAGCCCCGAAGAAATATGAGTTTCCTGAAAGCAGTTCATACACCATAGCTGCTGAACCAAACAGCAAATACAATAATATTTGTATTACTAAATTTTCCCATTTACAAGGTATTTACAGAGTCAAGCTTTCTAAATCAATTATAAAAAATACGGTCCTGCTGACCCGTTGCATTACATATCTATGCCGAAGCCTAGGATACAGTGGGGGCATTAACCCTCCACACGGGAACAGAACCGTAATATCGCGAAACTACGAACACATTTTTAATATGTTCGAGTCGTTTACGACTAAAGGCTCCTTGGCTTCCAGTCGGCAAAATAGACATGTAATGCCCTACAAAGATAAGACAAATTCCTTATAAAGCCAATAAAATCAATGTTTTATTATAAAATAATGCAGAATGGTATATAAAAATCTCAATAAAAAGATACGACCCTGATTCCCCGCCGCATTACAAATCTATTAGCCGCAGCCTAGGATATGAGTGGGGTAATTAACCTACCACACGAGGAACACAGAGCCGTACTATCATTAATTGCAAAGTATATATACCTGCAACTGACGACAACTAAGGATCTCCTAAGACATATAAACGACTTAAATATTGTAATGCAATACAAAGGTGAACATAAAATCCGAGAAAACCAAAACACCAAGCATTATTCTTATAGCAAATGCACATTATATACCGCCTAAGATAAAATGACCTGACATTTTGAAAAATTGAATCTAAACCAAAAAAATCACCTTTGAAACACAATGTAACAAAGGTGATTTTTGCACCAATTTCATTTCAAGATATTATTCCCGAAAGCTATTCTTTATTTTTCTGCGACACTTCAATCCCCTCCGGCCATACAGCAGTTGTATATGCCACAGCATCATTTCCATTACCGGTCAAGTCTCTTGCAATGTTATTTCCTTTACCTTCGTTGAACTTCCAGTAAGCTTTCAAACCAGTAGTTTGGGGGTCAACATCATACATATTCCTGTAAATTTCTTCCTGTGAACGAATCACATTCCATATACGTACTTCGCAAATCTCACCATTTAATTGCCGACTCATATCGTCAGGTTCGCCATAAGAGTGTCCTATCTTAAACATAAAGTCTCCTTTCTTCTGTTTTCCAAGATTTATGGCTTCCCCATTTCCGTAATCATCAATGCGGCTCTGCTCTTTACCATCTACATACATAATAGCAGCTTTTGTCTCCGTGTCATAAGTAACGGCAACATGATACCACTCACCAGGTTGCAACAGTTTACCATCATTAGCATTTGGGAATTTCATTTCATTAGCCGCAAATTGCAATTGCTGCCTAGGAAAACCAGAATCACCAAAACGTAACAAACAATATTGCTCAATACCCATAATGGATGAGATTTCAGTAAGAGGATCAAATCTATTCACTCGAACAACAGCTTCGAAAGTAAGTTGCTTCAATCCGTTTACTACATTAGCAGTAGGACTACCGGCAACAAATCCCGGTATCTCAAAATAATTGTTAGCAAGACTGACCGCAGTAGTTATTGCACTAGAACGACGCACTATGTAACAGATATTTTTAGATCCGTCCAGTATACTCATCCCTCCTGATGCTTCTCCAATAGTAACAGGTAATAGAAAGCTAGTGTCAATATCCAAATCTATCAAGTTGGAAAATTCAATAGTGACCATTTCTGAATCTACATTTCCTTTAGGAATGACAACGTGCTGGGTAGAAAACTTATAATACTTAGCATCCAACATTGCATAATTATTCCCTAAACGTGCATTATAATAACTTATCAATGAAGGATCTGTCCGAAAGCTGACATCTATATCCAGTTCGGCAGGATATGCCAGTACAGCAGAAATCTGTTGCTGTCCATCCTGTTTAAGATTATTAAATGTAAAATTAGCTATATCCTTCACTTTCGCCACATCAATATATACACTATTACCAAAAGGAGATTCCTTAGTATAATCTTTGTTGTCACAACCTGTTATTAATAACAGGAAAACCATGACCAAACAATTATTACTTATTTTCATTATATTCTTGTTTTGAATTATCAGACTCATTATATCTTAGTTTTAAGATTCATTTTATTTCTCACATTCCGGACGGACGTACCCATCCTTTTGAATACACATTATACATCTGGCGCAAAAGCCAGTCCAACGGTTTATAAGTATAAGAATACTCACCGGAAATAAATCCCCAATCATAAGGAGGATAGATGGATTGCCCCCAATAAGCACCATCATCCATCATAGCGTTAATGCCATCTCCTATCGCGATATCGTTCACCATTCCTTCATACATATTTTGCTCATTGGCTGTAAGATCAAACGCATATACAACAATATTATTTTTCTTACGCTTATTCATTTTCCAATCCACCATCCTATATTGCGATTTATCTCTCAAAGGATTTTCTCCTTTTTCATATAATGGAATAACCAGACTTCCATAACATTCCGGTGCCAACCCTATAATAGGTTTACGAGTATATTCACTATAAGGATGCTCTGCGTCCCATGGTTCTATAATCTGTATCACTTCTTTTCCACTATCATACGCATGCCACGCATAGTCTATATACTTACCTACCTCAATGCCGCCACATCGATTTACATCATAAAAATATTCAGTAGCTTCTCCTTTATCAACAACTGTCAGCAACTTTTCAGGAAGTGCATCCCGTAATGCTTTAATGAGTTTAGGATAAGAGGCTGTATTCATAGCAAACATACCTTCCTTGCTATAAGTACTCACCTTATCCCAAAGATTTATTCCATCCAAACGATAAAGTTCTACCACATTTTTCACCTGTTGAACAAAATCTGCAAGCTGCATATCGATTAAATTACAAAAGCCAAATCCTTTATTACCATTTTCAATGCTAAGACATACTTTACGTCCGTGTTCCTGAAGCGGACGAATAAACTTATCCGCCTTTTCCAACACATCACGTATGTCACTACTCAAATTGAGCAGTGCACGTCCTGTTGCAGGCTCATAGTCCATTGTCACAATTCGCAGATTCACGATACTACCTATATTATGTAAAAATCCATCTGATTAATTTTTTGAATTCCATAAACGTCAGCTATCAACGGTTGATAAGTTGAAGTATTCACATAGAAAACAACAAATGCATCAGGTAACATTGACGGCATATCTATTTGTTCATACTGGTTATTAGGATAACAAGTCGTTATTCTTTTTCGAATATTCACAATATAATAAAGCACCTGTTTCTTAGTATCCACTTTTACTCCTGCAGGTATTTCTTCCATAGTTAATGGCAAAAGATATGGAGTATCAGTATTCAGTCCGGCTGTGGATATAGTAAATTTGATTTTGGCAGATTTTTGTTCTCCAGCATCTATTGAAAGAACTCCACTATTTTCGAACCGCACATTCTCAACCGGCAATGTATTCAATTTGGAATCGTTTTCCTTATTATAATCTTCTACAAGCTTTTCGCTTACAACGGCTGTCGCAGTCAACCTGCTTCTGGCTGATTGTGACAGTGAATAGAATATTTCCTCTGCGACAGATTCGTCCCCTTCCGCCAACTCAATAAATGCTTTATTAGTCAATGTAGTTGTGTTACGCAGGGCACCTGCTATATTATCCATAGCCGCCTTGTCAGGCATTCTGTCCGCATTCATTGAGATAGTATCTTCAGTACATCCTGTTACTCCTATTTTCAGTAACAATACTAATATAAAATGTATGATAAGATTCTTTTTCATATTGATTCTTTTTTTACTTCGATGGGTTCATTAATTGAATAGCCGTTCGTGTAATCCCGTAATTCCTTATCGGACTATAATAATCATTACCTATAGCATAAATACCCAATCCAGCTAATGGACCAAGAGCAATCACACGGTCAGTCATTAAAGTTACAGCCTCTTGTTTTACACCAGTCTCATCAATTACTTGTCCGCCCATTTGAACAGATAACAATAATTTATCTTTAAACAATAAACTATTGGCAAGAATCCCCGTCACCTGCAATTTCAAATCGGTAACATTAGTCAACTCTGCAGTATTCAACACAATATAATTCAATTTGTCAAAGTCTGCTTCATCAACGAAAGCCGGGTTTCCTTCCAATACCAATAATTTATCCTGTCCCGTAGCAGTAGATAATTTAGAAACAATCAGTCGTGATTTCTCTTTATACGATGCCAATTCAGCATCAGTTCCATTATAGAGCGGAAGACCGGTAAAAGCAAATCCGTCCAGATTGAGTTCGGCCGACGTAGCAATTTCTTTATCCAACCAACTGTTTAATGCCGTCATATCCGTTAAGGAAGAGGCGTGAGCTACATAATCTATCAAATAAAGCACACGGATACTCTTTTCCTGCAATAGAGGGATATCCTCCCGATCATAATCAGAGATTTGATGAGAATTACCCAAGGTCACAATATCCAACGAATCCGGCAATGACCGAAGATAACTACCTTCATTTAGCGATTTTTCCGGAGAATTATCAAAGTGCGCATATGATAAATAATGTTCACTTTGTTTGTAAGTACGTAATGCCTGCATATAACGCGCCCATAGTTCCGGATTCTGTTCTTTCGCACTATTAATATCAATATCTACAATTTCAGGTTCATTCCAGTCATCACAAGCAACAGGCAATAAAAAAGCCGTTAAAAACAGAAAACCATAAATGAATTGTTTATATATTATTGTTTTCATATAAATTCTTTTTCATTCTTTTATTCGTATTCAAACTCTCTCATCAATTGAGATAAGATTTCTTATCCCACCACAATCTCGTTCCCCCATTGTCAGGACCTCCCAACATACCTATCGCCAAATTGATATTCGAAAGATTTTCAGTATATTCTGTAGGCGGATACCACAAACGACGGATCATATGCTCAGAACTGATGCTACCACCACTTTTGTTTTCTATAACCGGCATAAGATGAGGATATCCTGTACGGCGGAGTTCGCTCCATGACTCAACACCCAAAGGAAAATTAGCAATCCATTTTTGAGTGATGATACGTTCAAGATTACGTTCAAAATTATCCGCACCATCTTCCCAAGCAATAGTAATAGTACTTCTCGGACCTTCCCAATCAGTATAGGCAAATGTCGGATCATTGTACGCTTCCGAAGTGTCAGTCGAATTCTCCGCATAGGTTTCAGAGCCCGACAGACCATATTGTTCAAAAGAAAGGGCTATCGCCATATTATATAAATCTTTAGCTTCCCCACCCATATTCCAACCTCGCAAGGCACCTTCGGCACGTAAGAAAGTGATTTCTGCGGCATTCATCCATAAAAAAGGACTGGTACTGCTGATAATCGGTATGCTGTATGCATTTACCATCTCATCCTTGGTAGTCACATCAATGCCAATACGAATACCCGCATATCCATCAACCTCTTGCGGTTGGAAGTTTTCATCATATACAGTCATTTTCACTGTAGTGAACATCTTTTCCCGACGCGGATCTTTATAACCATTCATATATGAGATAATATCAGCCCCCGCACGCTGGTCATTCCAGTCATTAAAAATCATGGCTACCCTATTTTCTTCCACTTTCAAGAAAGCGTTATCAATTATTTCCGTCATTACGCCTGCCGTTACAGCTTCTTCGGCTATTCGTTGTATTTCCACCTGCATTTCCGGTACATAAGTCAAGCGCATGACCATACGCAATTTGAGTGAATTAGTAAATTTGAGCCATTTGGAAAGATTGCCTTGATATACATCATCAAATTTACGAAAAGCTTCCGCACTCAAATTGAGATTATCCCTAAGGACATCACTCACTTCGTCCAATTCACTAAACATTTGCTTATATACCTCTTCCTGCGAATCATAAGGTACGGTAAGAGAAACCTTACCTGTTTTAGAAATGATTTTTGAATAAGGAATCGGACCGTACATATCCGTCACACGTTGCATGATGACTACACGAAACAGTTTTCCCAGTGCCAACGCCACAGGATCGTCTGTTTTATCCAACAAGTCCCGATAAAACGGATAAGTGCGGGTGACTAAATCTGAAAAAGGAGCTTCTTGCCAATCTATTGGCGGATTATAGGTTTCAAACTTAGCCGTCCATTCTACAGTACAACCAATGTAACCGGCAAACGCACCTGCGCCAAGTGCTTCAACAAACTGATAGAGATGTTCTTCCGTAGGAATCACCAACCCTTGTAATCCTTTAAGACTGGCGCCTACGTTATAACTTTCACGACCCAACTCTTCTTTATCAACCTGATAATCCTTCCGGTTGATTTTATCGAAATTATTCGTACAAGCGTAACCGACAATAGACAATAGTGCTAGTGAAAACAATTTTATGATAGATGTTATATATTTCATAGTAACTACTTTTTATCTGTTAAAAGTTGATTTTCACATTCAAACCGACATTACGGGTACTCGGCAACATGAAAAAGTCGATCCCTTGATAATAGTTGCCTGTCGTTGCAACGGCTTCCGGATCAAAAGGAGCTTTATTATAAATCATACAGAGATTGCGTCCCACAACAGACAACTGAATATTGCATACATCATGCAACCATTTACGTGGAAGCGTGTAACCGATAGCCGCCTCCTGCAATCGAATATTGGTAGCACTATAAGTATAATACTGTGGCAAACCACTTTGTGAACCGATAGCCGTGAACCATGTCTGCGCATCCACCCTATTACGTCCATTCACTAATACCCCACCATTATCACGGGCAACCGCCGAACTTTCAGACACCCCATATTGATCCATAGCTGCTGCAGTAGCCGAATAAACAATACCGCCTATACGCGCAGTAACTAAAGCACTGATATTAAACCCTTTCCATGAAAACTGATTGTTCCATGCCAAATTACATTTAGGGAAAACACTTCCTAATTTAATATCAGGTCGATTATTCACTGTTACTAATGTACCCGCAGGAGAAATTTCTACCATTCCATTGTCATCCCGCTTCAAATCAGACTGTGTGTAAAGGTCACCCAGCGAACCTCCTGTTTTCAAGATGAATCTGGCTTTTCCGAGTCCGCCTACATCCAGCCGATCTTTATTTATAGGCTCACCAGTCTCCGGATGTATATAGTCCTTTACCAATTCTATAATTTTGTTCTTGTTATGACTTAATGTAAAATTACTTTGCCAACGAAAATCTTTCTTCCATGTATGTCCATAACCAAGCGAAAGCTCCACTCCTTGGTTACGTACATATCCTGTTTGAAGGTAAATGGTAGTATATCCGGATGATACGGAAATTTTCGGGTCGAACGTCTGATTAAACGTATTAGCCAAATACCATGACAAACTAAGATTAAAGTCCTTGAAAAGCCGCATATCCAAGCCTAATTCCCACGAATCGGTCCGTTCAGGTTTAAGGTCACCAATAGGATAGTGTGTTTTCGGCTTCCACGTTTGAGTAGTTTCGTCATACTCAAAAGTAGGCGATGTCAAGTTACGAGGATAAGGCATACCTACCGAACTAAACGAACCACGTACCTTCAGATAATCCACGAAAGAAGGTAGTTTCACCATCTCAGAGATGACAGCCGAAAATCCAATTGACGGGTAAAAGAAACAAGTAGAAGATGAGTTTGCCAACTGTGACGCCCAGTCATTACGTCCGGTCAGCGTAAGATAAAGCATACTCTTCCACCCTACTTCAGCACTGGCAAATATAGACTGCGTCTGCTCTTCCCATTCATCCTGACGTGCTTTCTTCTGCGTATTGTCAAGATCAAACACATTAAAAACATTGGGAATACCATTGGCGCGTATCGGTCCACGATAACTCAATTCGTCATACTTATTATCTACGATGCTCGCCCCGATATTGACCACAATAGAATAATCACCCAAACGTTTATTTATATTTGCCAACGCATCAGCATACACTTGTGTTTCGTCAGGTTTAGATATAGCATAAAATCCCTGTGCACTACCTTCAGTAAGAGTAGTATTGGAACTTGCATATAATTTTTGTTCATATTTGGTACTGGAATTATCAACCCGAACACGCCCTGAAATATTCAGCCAGTCTGTAATATCATAACTTAAAGAGGCAGACAGCATATAACGCTTCTTGTCATTCGTCCGTAAATTGCGATAAGCGATCCAATAAGGATTCTGCATCCGCAAGTCTCCTTCCCCTTGAGGCCAAAACATGGTTTTAATCTTACGGGCCGGATCCCAACGTTCGAACACTTTTATCAAATTAAAGTCATCGCCACGTGGAAACAAATAAACAGGAACTATCGGGTTTGAGTAAGCACCTTGATTAGTCATATTACGGTCATTCTGAATAATATAACTTGCACCTACATCAAGCTTCATCCTGTCATTCAGAAAGTTTGTAGTGTTACGGAAAGTGAAATTAAAACGGTTGTAACGGTTGTTTGGTACAATCCCTTCCGAATTAACCGCAGCAGCAGAAAAGAAAGTCTGATTCTTATCTGTTCCCGTTGATAATGTAACGGAATTGGTATAAGTTATCCCCGTATCAAAGAAATCACGTGGTTCATAGTTTCTACGAGAGGCGTCATTTAATAAAGTCCCCCAACTCAACGTAGTAGAATTACCAGTTTTTCCCGAACTGCCTGTACCATAGCGATTTTGAAAACGTGGAAGTACGAATGGCTTAGCGAATTCTGTATTACTGGATACAGAAACCTGCAATTTACCAACCTTGCCACGTTTCGTATTAATAACAATGGCTCCATTTGCCGCATTACTTCCATAAAGGGCAGCTGCGGCCGCTCCGGTCAACACAGAGATGCTTTCAATGTCATCCGGGTTGATGTCGGCAATGCTTTCAGTCACTCCCTGTGAGCCATTCTCCATACTACCGCCACCTCCGAAATTAAACATGGGAATACCATCGATAACATACAATGCATTACTACTTTGTTCAATCGACTTTGTACCACGCATCACCACCTTACTAGCTCCACCTACTCCTGAAGAACTACTGTTGATATTAACTCCTGCGACTTTACCATTCAGGCTATTAATAAAATTTGCATCCTTGACATTTGTCAACTGGTCAGATTTTACCTGTTGCACATTGTAACTCAGAGCCTTTTGTTCCCTCTTGATACCCAAGGCAGTCACAACGACTTCATTTAGCGACTCTACATTAGCAGACATTTGTATATTGTATACATTCTTATCTGCTATTTTTACATAAGACGAAATATAACCAATATAAGTAAAACTTAGTATACTACCTATAGAAGCTTTTATGACGTACTTACCATCCAAATCTGTGACAGTTCCATCATCAGTCCCTTCTACCCGTATATTTACTCCTATCAGCGGTTCATTATTCTCATCAACAACCCTACCTGTAATCTGTTTGATAACCACAGTTCCAGTCTTTGGCTGAGGAATAATATTAATATAATTTCTTTTAATTCCATAAGAAAATCCTGTTCCTTTAAGGATAATCGAGAGGGCTTTTTCCAAATCAATATTTTTCAAATTGAGATTGATAGCCGGTTTATCAATTAATTGCGAATCGTTATATCCTACCGAAAGCTTTGATTGCTTTTCCACTTCTTTCAGTGCTTCAATAACAGTTATATTTTCTTTTTGAATAGTAATTTTCATACCACTTTGGGCAAAAGCTGTAGCTTGTATTACAACCATAAATAAAAACAACACAAATCTTATCCTTTTTGCCTTCTTATCATTTTTCAATGTATAACTGTGTAACATGAATTTTAAGTATTAGTTTGCTAACTTTTTTATTCGCAACACATGTCTATCTGTTTTAATTTTCGATTTCATATCCAAGGCAGAAAGATTCCTGGCATAGATACTTTTTCACATATATCTTTATTATTAGGCAGTGCCTATCAACAAATGAAAGGCATCTGCAGTTTGTATATTCAGGTTAATTTATAAAAGACCGGAAGTGTCCTTCTCTGAAAGTCTATCACTTCCAGTCTTCAATTCATTCACATGGAGCGTCCTGATATCTTAATAATTCTTCGCATAGATAGTCGTCGTACGAGATACGGTCTTGCCTCCCCAAACTCTTGAAGCAAAGTTATTCATTAAGCTTGTTTGACCGGACTCGCGTAGATTGAACATCATAATGGCGCCATAGCCACTATAATTTGCAGCGCTACTTTGTATCACACCTGCACTTGGTCTACCATCCGTACAGTGTATTGACATCTTTGCCCATTTGCTATTCCCTAATCCGGCCGGAGTACTCCAATCCGCCCCGAAATCAGGCCACATGTAACTAATGGCATTCATTGTAGTCGCATCAAAATTTGTATAACCACCAAAACTGAATACTGTAATCAGTTTATCAGGCAACAACTGACACACTCTTTTTACAAGATTTCCAAAAATCGTAGTACTTGGTGAAGGCAAATTAGAAGGTGCCTTCCAATAGTCTGCATATTCATCGTCAAAATCCACACCATCTAAATTGTATTGCTTAACACAAGCGGCAATCTGTTGTGCAAAACTTTCAATCATGGCCGGTGTCAAGTTACAGAACCCCACTCCGGTGTGATCACCCAACAGCCCTAAAGAGATTCTGATACCTTTCTGTTGTAAAGGAGCGATAAGCGTACCGGCATTGGTCAATATATGAGACTGATTATTATTATGATACAATTGAACAGTACTAGCCGTACCCCGAATATTAGAAGCGAACAGAATCACATTATCAATCACCTGCTCTTGCGGATCCGTACCTGTAAAATAGTACTCTCCTGCATTTAGAGGATTTACATCATTAGTTTCAATATAAGTAGTCAACTTCGGCATCTTGTCGCTGACGCTGCGAGTAGCTGGCGAAATACCTTGTTGTTGTGTTTCTGCCATGTAGTCATCATTACTACAACTTGTGATCAAAGTTCCTGTCACCATTGCTACAACGAGCAACAAGAAGTATTTCAAATTTTTCATATAGTATTACTTTTTATATGGTTACTATTTCGCTTAGGTAATGCGTTCTAAAAGTTTAATAATTCCTCCTTTCTCCGTTTTAGTTATTCGACATACCTTCCACCGCTTTAACTTTCTAATATCAAAATTATTTCTGCATAATATAGCATTTATCATGTTCTATCTTAAAATATAAATCTCCTGCTACATCAACAATGACATCCATAACTTCAGACAAAGGTGGATTATCCTTAAACCTGAAACTATAACGATCATTCTTTAAGCTATGCTGATTATAAAAGAACTTACAATCGTACTTACGTTCCAATATCGTTATAATCTCCGTTATAGTTTTCCGATTAAATACCAACCCACCTTTTTGCCATGCTGTCACATCTTTCATATCAGGATAAGTCAGAGTATCTTGACGGCTCTTCCTATTATACCCCAATTGTTCATTTGGTTTAAGCAATATCTTTTTAGTCAAATCAGCGAATTCCACAAGAACACTTCCTGTTATCAGAGTTGTAAAAATATTCTCGTCTGAGGTATATGCAGAAACATTAAATTCGGTTCCTAAAGCTGTTACTTGAAAATCATTGGTTTTGACAATAAATGGTTTCTCTTTATTCGTTTTTACCTTAAAATTGGCTTCTCCATGGAAAAATCGGAGTATGCTGTCACAGTGGTCTAGCTGAAAGAAACGCCGAATATCATGTAAATTCCATATTTTATAATGGTTGATTATCAGGCAATTACAAATAACAGTCAGGCTAATTTCCTTTGAAAATCGGAGCATGCTGTTACATTGCGCTCAAAACGGCTCAACAAAGCCAACCGAATCGGAGTATGCTGTTACACTTTTAAATAGATAATACAGGTGTCCATCACTCAAAATCGGAGCATGCTGTTACAGTTTTGATGAATTTATTATCTTGAAGGATAAATCAATCCTTCAAGACTATGGCTACACAACCTAAGAAAATGAATATCATCAAACAGGTCC
>CDYX01002068.1_pt1 | contig 13998 bp, 7 predicted proteins | sample 554871 | NCBI WGS metagenome assembly CDYX01 (sample SAMEA3182061, study PRJEB8094) | gut metagenome | biome: human; feature: gut; material: Stool; isolation source: human stools | place: Canada | collected 2013-01-14 | reverse complement strand
AAGATCTACGGCACGCCGAGCGTGAAGCTCGCCTGGTATGGCACCGCCGAACGGGTGGGCACCATCGGCCGCAATGTGTTCTGGCCGGCTCCCAATGTGGATTCCGCGCTCGTCAAATTCACCCGGTATCAGGCCGATGACCCGGCTGCCCCGGGAACTGCGAACAGCACAGACGACGGCACACAACGGGAACTCGTATTTCGTCTGATCGATGCGGCATTCGGTCAGCGTCGCAAGACCCTGCACGCGGCATTGAAGACCATTGCGCCCTCCGAGGCATTCTCCATCGCCGGCATCGATCCGACCCGTCGAGGAGAGACGCTCACCATCGCCGAATTCACCGCTCTGGCCAAGGCCATCGAATCGTGTGGAGATGGAGATGAGGCACAATGAGTCCGGTAATCTCACATCCACGCTCAGCCGCTGCCCGACATCAGTCCGATGAGCTCTCCCCCATCACCATTACGGTGGATTGCCCGGCGAAAACCAATCTCACCTTGGAAGTGGGACCTGCTCACGACGAATGGGGCGGACGCCACGAACTGGACACCATCTACTGCGCAATCGGCGTATACGACACCGTCACCGCAACCGCCAAGCAACCCGGAGCAGGATTCTCTCTGGAGCTCGAAGGCGCTTATTTGGGCGACTTGGCCTCCTCACGCAGCGACATGCGCCGCAACCATGCGGTACTGGCCCTCTTCGCCATGGCCCAGGCGGCCGAGCGCGAGCCGGATGTGGCGTTGACCATCACCAAGCGCATTCCCGTGGGTGCCGGACTAGGCGGCGGTTCAGCCGACGCCGCGGCGACCATGCTGGCGGTCAATCGTCTCTGGGAGCTGAACTGGCCCATAGAGCGCCTGCGCACCATTGCTGCCACGTTGGGCGCGGACATGCCGTTCTGCCTGACCGGTGGCCTTGCATACGGCACCGGTTTCGGCGAACGCATCACGGATATCGCCCCCGGCAGCCGCGATGAGCTGGCGCTGATAGAACAGGGATTCAGCGGCGAAGTATTGGTCGGCGCATACCAGTCGCAACTCAGCACTCCTGAGGTCTACCACACCTTTGACATCGTGGGAGCCGCAGAAGGCGACCGCAATCATCTGCAGGCTGCGGCAATCAGCCTGCATCCCCGCAGCGGGCAGGCCATCGACGCCGCCACGCAGGCGGGTGCCAGCCATGCATTCGTCTCCGGATCCGGCCCCTCAGTGGTCGCTTTCGCCGCCGACGAGGCAGCGGCACAACGCATTATCGAGGTGTGGCGCGATACAGCTGTGGTCGATCGTATTATTCGAGCCAAATCTCCCGAACACCCCAATATCAGCGTCAGACAGTGACGCTAAGGTAGCAACCAGCCACCCGACCCATGAAAGAAGTCCACCGATGACGTATCAGGTTGATGAACGTGAAGCCCGCAAGGCGTACGTGCGCCGCCGCCAGACCATCGTCTTTTCCATCAGCGGCGCGGTATTGGCAGTAGTGCTGGTCATAGCCCTACTGTTCAATTTCCACGTTTTCGGCCTCGGCGAAGTGGAGACTCCGGCCAGCCAGCCGAATTACGGCAACGCGGCGCCGTGCGCGGTCAAGGACAGCAGCGGCAAAGCGCAATACGTGTCCAACGCTTCGGTCGGCATCCGCGTGATGAACGGCACCTCTCACGGCCAATTCGCCAAGGCCGTGGGTGAGGCTTTGGCCAATCGTGGATTCAGCGTGCAGAAAATCGATAACTATTCCAGCACCGGCGTTGAACGCACCACCATCTACTTCGGCAAGAACGCCATTAATCAGGCGTATACGCTGATCGGCAATTTCACCGACGCCACCATGATCATGACGGCTCGCGAGGATCAACTCATCGATGTGGTCATCGGCGCCACGTTCAACGATCTGCAGGACACCAAATCCTCCCCACAATCCGGTAAGACCATCACCAATATCGAGGGTTGCAAGGCCGCCGATAGCATGACCAAGCTGCCCGCCGACACCAAACACGACGCATACACGGCGGAGTAAGGCGCATACAGCTTCATCTTCGCGAAAAACCGTACGCTGACACGTATTCAGCGTACGGTTTTTTGGTATCGGACTACTATCGGACTACTGAATCTCGGAGTACCAGCGCTTGAGTTCTTCGACGGCCACATCGTGGTCCACCGGACCGTTATCCAAGCGGTATTCCAGCATGTGCTTGTAGGCGCGGCCGATCATCGGGCCGGGCTCCAGGCCCAGCAACTCCATAATTTCGTTGCCGTCCAGATCCGGGCGGATCGCGTCGAAGTCCTCTTTCTTCTTGAGTTCGCGGACGCGCTCCTCCATCTCATCCATGGCCTGGGAGAAGATCATCGCCTTGCGCTTGTTTTGTGTGGTGGCGTCCGCGCGCGTGAGCCTGTTCAGCCGCTCGTACAGGTGCCCGGCATCCTTGACATACCGGCGTACGGCCGAGTCGGTCCACGGCTCGTCCACATAGCCGTGGAAGCGCAGGTGCATATTCACCAGTTCCGAGACGTCCTCGACCAGATGGTGGTCAAAACGCAGCGCCTTCAAACGCTTGCGGGTCATTTTGGCACCCACCGCGTCATGGTGGTGGAAGCTCACTTTGCCGCCCGGCTCGAACCGGCGGGTCTTCGGCTTGCCGATATCGTGCATCACGGCGGCCAAGCGCAGCGTCAGGTCGGGGGCGGGCACCGGGCCGTCCGGGCCGGTTTCCAGGGCGATCGCGCGTTCGAGCACAATCATCGTGTGCTCGAAGACGTCCTTGTGGCGGTGGTGTTCGTCGATCTGCAATTGCAGGGCCGGAATCTCCGGGAAGACGATGTCCGCAAGACCGGATTCGACCAACGCCTCAAGGCCGGCGCGCGGACGGTCGGAGAGCAGCAGCTTGGTCAGTTCGTCGCGCACGCGCTCGGCGGATACGATGTCGATGCGGTCGCGCATCGAGGTAATCGCCTCGGCCGCGTCCGGCGCGATACGGAAGCCCAGCTGGGCCACGAATCGCACGGCGCGCATCATACGCAACGGATCGTCGTCAAAGGACTGTCGCGGGTCCACCGGCGTGCGCAACACGCCCTTGGACAGATCACTGGCACCACCGAACGGGTCCACGAATTGCAGGTCGGGCACGCGCAGAGCCATCGCGTTGACGGTGAAGTCGCGGCGGGACAGGTCGCCCTCAAGCGTGTCGCCATAATTGACCTCGGGCTTACGCGAGTCCGTGTCGTACGTGTCGGAGCGATAGGTGGTGACCTCCACCTTGACCTCGGTGCCGTCCGGGCGGCGGCGCATGGCACCCAGCGTGCCGAACTTGCGCCCCATGTCCCAGAAGCCGTCATGCCCCCACCGGCGCAGTATCGGCTCGAACTGCTCAGGCCGTGCGGATGAGCAGAAGTCCAAATCGTGGCTCTTTCTATGGAGCAGCAAATCCCTGACCGGGCCGCCGACCAATGCCAGCTCGTAACCCTGTTCGGCGAACAGTCGACCAAGTTCGATGGCTTCGGGCCATACTTCGAAATTCAATGGGCACCTTCCCGCGTGCGACGTTTTTCTGCCCTACCAGCATACCGTTACCCCACCTGCACACGGGGTTGAGTAAGGTGGAGAATATGATTACGCCCGCCGACCTTGCCCGCATACTGGGGCAAACACCAGATTCGGCGGATAGCCATACCCAAGACCACCTGCTGTATACGTCCGAAACTCCGCATCATTCCGCCGATTCGGGCGATTCTCCCGATGCCGGCGGCACCGCGAGCCACTCCACCAATCAGGCCGTTCATCAAGACGAAGTAGACGCAGTACCGACTGCGCAACATTCCGGTGTACCCGGCACACCCGCAACGCCCGCCACACCCGCACCATCCGAATCCGAAATATCGGACGCCGCCAGCGACATGCCCACACCGAAGCCGATGATGCCCACACCGGCCACCGTCTTCGGCATGCATGCCACCGTCACCATCGCCACTACCAGCGGCACTATCGAGGGGCAGGCCGATGGTATCGCCGGCGAGGCCGGTGCCGAGACGATTGCCGAGGTCGAGCCGATTATCGCCACGGCACAAACGTCCGTAACCATCGTCACGAACGATTCCGCGGCGACCGCCCACGCGGCCGTAGATACTGCCGTTGCGGTCGCCAAGGCCGCCGCCGCGCACACCACAGCGATACCGACTCCGCGCGACGTGCTGATGCCGCCTGCGGCACGTACCGCACCGGCCGCAACGCCGGTCACCATGCCGGTCTCAGCGCCGTCTGCAGCACCAGTGAGGCCCGCAACGTCAGCGCATCCCACGCCGGCCACGGTCTTCGGCCGGCACCCGTCCGGAGATGTTGCCTCGCCGGAACCGGCAGTGCCGGTAGAACCGGTGACGCCATCCGGCCCGACTCCGGCCATGATGCCGCAACGCCGTACGTCGGACGGTCCGACCACATTCGCTTCACTGGATGCCCAGGAACTGCCGGTCGTACGCGAATATTCGGCAGGCGGTCTGATTTTCGATGACCAGAACCGCGTGGCCATTATCGCCCGTCATTCCCGCTCCGGCCATCTCGAATGGTGCTTGCCGAAGGGGCATATCGAAAAAGGCGAGACCCCGCAGCAGACCGCTGTGCGCGAAGTGCATGAAGAGACCGGCATCCTGGGCGAGGTGATCGATTCCATCGCCACCATCGACTACTGGTTCACCGGTACCACGCAGCGCGTGCACAAGCTGGTCCATCACTTCGCGCTCAAACAGACCGGCGGTGAACTGACGGTGGAAGGAGACCCGGATCATGAGGCGGAAGACGCCATCTGGGTGCGTTTTGAAGATTTGGATGACGTGTTGAGCTATCCCAACGAACGCAAAATCGCGTGGCTCTACGCCAGGAAGAAGAACAGGCAGGCAAACGAGTGAACCTACCCGGAGTCTTACGACATTGCACACGTCTGGCACACGCACTGGCGGCTGGCGTCGCCGTTGTGGCGATGCTGGCCGCTCCATTGACCGTCTACGCGAACGATACGACGGACACGACTGATTCATCCGATACGACGGACGCAACGGGCAATCAGACCGAGAATCAGCCCAAGCAGAGCATTGCCATCACGCAAAGCACCCCCATCGTCACCTCCAAATCGGGCTATCGTGTCACCGCGGTCATCAGCAATACGGACAGCACGGCCACGTCAAGCGGCACACTGCACCTGACCACCAATGCGTTGTTCACCTTTGTCTCGCGCACCGATATTCAGAATTGGGCCGAGAACAACGCCCCCATCCCAACCCCCAACGAGTTGGGTTCCGTTGACGTGCCATCGATTCCCGCCGGCGGCACTGCCACCGTCACCATCGAGGTGAACGCCAATCAGCAGACCCTTGCCTCCATAGGGAGTTGGGGACCGAAACCGCTGATGCTGTCGTATATCGTTGGCAATCAGATACTCGCCGATTTGCCGAGTTTTCTGACCCGATCTTCGGATGGGCTCAACACCGCGACAACACCGGCCATGAACCTGACCGTGGCCATGCCCTACACCGCCAGCGGCTGGCAGGTCGATAATAAGGCCATCAGCAATCGCATTGCCGAAACCACCACTTCCTCGACATCAACATCGTCCAAGTCCAACAGCACGGACAAGGCCGACAAGTCCGATAACACCGACGCCAGCAACGCGGCCAAAGCCACTGATACGCAAGCCATATCCTTATCCGAACAGGATGCCGATACCGCGCGATCCCTTGGGCAGACATTCGCCAAGCACCGCTCGCTGCAAGTGATCGCGGATCCTCTGTATTGGCGTCAGTCCGCAGTGCAACCGTCCATTGCCGGCATCATGCAGCCCGCCGACTTCGACATCACCGCCTATACCGCACTGGACGATACCGCGGCCTACGAAAAGGCCGGCATCACCACTGAGCGGTGGAACGCCAAGCAGGCGGCCGCATGGTATGCCGACGGAGGCGACTCCGAAACACCCTCCGCGTACGCATGGCAGGGCAACAACTGTTGGACGTTGGATGCGCTGACCGCAGCACGCGAGCAGGGCTATGACACGGTGATTGCCGATGCCTCTTTCGATGCCGACCAGACTGAAGCCGTACACACAGGCACCTACGTGGTGCATACGCCTGCCGGCGATGTCACCGTGCTGAAGGAGCAATCGACCTTGGGCACGCTGGCCAAGGGCCAAGCCACCAGCACGGACGCGCAGGCCGAGTCCAGCGATGCCGGTCGGTTGGCCCGACTGATCGCTCAGAGCGCGTTCTACCAGATGGAACAGCCCTATACATCCCGATACCTGCTTATGACGTTCTCCCGCACCACGGAGGCCAGCTGGATCGATCAGGTGATGAGAGCCTTCGAGCAGGCGTCTTGGTTGAATCTGACGGACCTGAAGACCATGGCCAAGGCCGATCCGTACAATGTCAGCGATTCGGTCAATCCCGACAAGGCCGATGATGCCAACACCGCCAATACCCGGTCGGCATTGAGACAGTTGGCCGACAGCCGGCATGACATCATGCGCATGGCCACCTCCATATTGAGGAACGAGATTGATTCCGACGAGGTCTCGTCGTTGGACCCGCAGGCCCTGGCCCGGCAGGACGCCAATGACACCGCCTCGCATAGCAACGATCCGACGCAATGGATTGGCTCTTTACTGGCGCTGCATGACGATATGGCGCTGCGGTCCATGTCTGGCTCCCCCCAGCCGACAGCCACGCGAAAAGCCATGGTCAAAGCCACGAAAACACTGGCCAGCGATCTTCTGAACGGCGTACGCATCAACCCATCGGAATCAATATCCGTGTTCAGCGAATCCGCGAAAATGCCAATCACCGTCAGCAATGACCTTCCCTACGCCGTCAGCGTGCAGGTCAACTCACTGACTGACTCCATGCAGATCGTCACCTCGCGAACCGCTGACATCGATATTCCCTCGCATAGCGACGCTCAGGTGACCTTCACCATCCGCGTTTCCACTTCCGGCTCATCGACGGCCCATGTGTCGCTGAGCGACCGGGAAGGCAACAGCTTCGGCAACACGCAGGATACCGCGATCACCAGTGTGATGCGCGTCAGTGATGCCAGCGGTTTCATTATCATCGGCTTCGCCGTGCTACTGTGCATTATCGGCCTGTGGCGGCAGTTCCATCGGAAGAAGGACCCCGACGAATGAGTTCAACCGTAGGTCGTAATTCCCTGATCATGGCCACGGGAACCGCTGCTTCCCGTGTGACCGGTCAGCTCCGCACGATTCTTCTCGCTGCGGCCATCGGCACCACCGGATTGGCGGCCAACGCCTATCAGGCCGGTTCCATGATTCCCCAATCCGTGTTCACGCTGGTGTCCGGCGGCATCTTCAACGCCGTGCTGGTGCCCCAGATCGTGCGCACGTTGAAAGAAAAAGACGCCCAAGAACGACTGAATCGCCTGATTACGTTGGCCATCGGCATCCTATTGGCCATGACCGTGGTGATGGCGGCGGCCAGCCCTCTGCTTGCCCGCCTGTACGTGGGTAGCGACGATCACCAGATGATAGCCCTGACCACCTCGTTCACCCTGTGGTGCATGCCTCAGGTGTTCTTCTACGGCCTGTATACGGTGTTGGGTCAGATTCTGGCCGCCAAAGACCATTTCCTCACGTATGCGTGGAGTTCCACCGGCGCGAACATCATCAGTTGCACTGGTTTCGTCGCTTTTATTCTGCTGTTCAGCAAGGCCAATGAACAGCCCCTCGAATTCTGGACCGCCGACAAAATCGCGCTTACCGCAGGCACCTGGACTTTGGGCGTGGCCTTCCAAGCGCTGATACTGTTCCTGCCGCTGGCCCGTATCGGATTCAAATACAAACCCAGCTTCGGGCTTGGCGGCTTTGGACTCAGGTCTATGGGTCCCGTGGCGTTAGGCTCTTTGGGCGTGGTGGTCACCAGTGAGATCTGCGGCATTATCCTTACCCGTATCGCCACATCCGCACCGCAGCGCGCCCACGAACTGACGGGTGCCAGCCTGTTCAGCGTGGCAGGCAACGCGACCTATCAGAATGCGTACACCCTGTTCATCCTGCCCTATTCGCTCATCGCCGTATCGGTATCCACGGCTATGTTCCCCAAGATCTCCCGTTCCATCGCAGCTGCGAATCTGGATGAGGCACGGCACGATCTGGTGAGCGCGCTGAACAACGTAGGGCTGCTGATCATATTCTTCGCCGCCGCCATGGTCGTGTTCCCCGAACCGATCATCCGCGCATTGCTTCCGTCCGTCTCGATGGACGAGACCATGCTGATTTCCTACGCGCTTATCGCCCTATCTGTGGGCATTCCATTGGGGTCGGCGTTCCTGTTGATCCAGCGCACGTTCTACGCCTTTGAGGACGGCCTTCACCCCTTCCTGTCCGCGGTGATGCAGTATGGATTCACCTCGGTATTCATGATGATTGGCATGATGGTACTTCCTCCTGAGCATTGGGTACTCGGCATCGCCTGCTCGGTGACACTCGGTGGATTACTGGCGTTGCCGCTGACATTGATGATGTTGCGCCGCAAGTTCGAAGGCAATCTTGGTGGTCGGGAGATCACGAGGACATATGCCAAGGCCATTGTGGCGGCGCTGGCTTCCGGAGTTGTGGTCTGGCTGATCAAACGACCGGTAGTCGCACTGTTCGGCGCGGATATTCGATCGGTAGGCGGGCACATGAGCTGGTGGTCTGCACTGGCCATCTGCGTGGTGCTCACCATCGTGCTGGCCGTAGTATATGTGGCTGTGTTGTGGGTGATACGCACCCCGGAACTCATCAGCGCCTATCACTCGATACTGGCCCGTCTACACAAGACTCCGGCCAGTGAGGACGTTGCTGTGACAGCCCAGCCGGAAAAAGTCGACGATACGCAAATCAATCCTGAGACGGAGCCCGTCAAGGATAGCCCCACACGTAGAATATCTAAGACCAGTCTCGAACACCAATCACACGGAGCCGAACGCACTATGAAACCGCAACTCGGAGACACGATTCTCAACCGATACACCTTGGTATCGTCGTTGCGTGAGGAGCCTGGCATTCAGGCATGGAAAGCCAACGACCGTGTGTTGGCAAAGGATTGCCAGCTGTTCATCATTACCAATCGCAGCGCTTTCGCCGCAATCGATGAGCTCGCTGGTCGCATCGCCGCCACTCGCCCTGATCGTGTGATTCCCGTACTGAAATACCGTATGGAATCCGACGTACTTCTCATTGTCATGCCGGTGGACAGCGGCCAATGCCTGACTGACTACATGGTGGATACCGACAAGCCGCTCAGCTACAGCGCCATCCGGTCGATTATCGGAGAATGCGCCAACGTGCTGCGCGAGGTCATTGCGGATACTCCCAGCAGCATCGTCATCACAACCGACACCGTTCGAGTGACTACCTCCGGTGTGCAGATTGCCGATGCACCATGTGCCACGATGCTGGCCGACACGTCCGCTACCGACCTGCGTACGGACGGTCCTGAACGGTATGCGATTCGCCAGCTTGCGGCATTGCTCTATGCCCTGCTGACACGCACGCCAAGCCAAGCGACACCCACATTCAATCTGCGCGCCTTGCCGCAAGACACCCCTGGCGAATTCCGCGTGATTTGCAAGCGTGGATTGGCCTTAAGCAAGCCCGACGAGCACACGTTGCCGATGGCTGCCCTTGTAGAACTCGACGCCTTGTTGGGTAATTGGAAGCCGCTCTCTGAACTGAGCGATGCTGATATCGCTTTGCCGAGCGTGGAAAGCGATTGCTCGATTACCAAGGCGATACTGAAGCCCGCCAACGAGACCGATATCGTGCCTATTCCCAGCACGTTGATTAACAGCAGCAGTCTTCCGGAATTGTCTATTACCCCTTCCCTGCCGGTTCAGCCGGCCGCCGTCCCCGCTCCGCACGCGATGTCACCGGCTCCTCTGCCTGATGGGTCCAGTACTGCTGACGGCAACCAGTCTCAATCTGACGCCCGCCGTCTGTTTGACTTCAACCTTTCTGACGCCTGGGAGCACGAGAATCTTTCCGGTGAAGACACCGGTGACTGGTACAGCGAAATGAATCCGGCCCCCATCGGCGGTCCGGGTGATAATACTCGGTTGACGGTGCCTATTGTTACCGGCGGTATTTCCGATGCCACCGTGGGAGAGACGACCAGTCGTATTCCCGTGTTCGATGTCAGCGGCCGTGCTGTGGCCCCCGGTGAGGAATCGCTGCGTGCCTTGGAAGAGGAGCAGGCCCGCATTGCCGAAGTAAGCGCCATTCCTCCGAGCTTCACGCCGAAGGATGTGCCGGATGACGAGGATGACAGCAAGCTGCCCGATGAACATCTGTTCGGCAAACTGTCGACCAAGGTCGTTGCCATCATTGTGGCTCTGATATTGGTAGTGGCAGCGGCTGTTTGGGCAGTGCATGCGTTCCGATCCTCCGGAGACAATCCTGCCGATGCTTCCAGCAACTCCAGTGAAGGTGACTGGCCCGATATCAATGCTGACGCTGTGCCATTCGGTGGCAGCAAGAACGCGACGAACGGTGGCGCCACTGACGATTCCTCAAAGTCGAGTGATGCCACTCAGAGCGAATCCAGGGACTCGGCATCAGACAAGTCCAAGAAGTCCGAGACTGCTGATTCGTCGTCCAAGAAGACCAAGGCCAAGAAGTCCGGCGATAAGGATTCCAGCGCTGCTCCGCAACCGCGCCATGAGAACAACACGGCGTTTACGATTTCCAGCGCCAACTTCCTGTCGAATCCTGGCGGCCAATCCGGGTACGCATACTACATGCACCTTGACCAGCCGCAGGATGCGTACCGCATGGTTATCACCATCCGCACATCCGGTGGTAAGGGCTATATTCGCGCAAATACCACTGGAGACCCCACTCAGGGCGAGCAGGTGGCCGAATTCACCTTTGCTGAAGGTGGCACTACTGAGGTGAAGTTCACCAAAGCCGTCAATACGCAGGATCTGCTGCTGTGGGTGCCATCGGGTAGCCTGCCGCAGAACCAGCTGTACATCGAGAAGGTGGAGGTCTTCTAATCGGCATCTATACCGATAACTGACCCAAGAAGGGCGGTACCGTTCGCATACATTCGACGGTGCCGCCCTTTCTTCGCGTCTGGCTGAATGACATGGAATATCGTATGGGGGTGTGACAATGTTTCACGTGAAACATAACGTCATCATTATCGGTTCTGGTCCCGCTGGCTACACGGCCGCCATCTATCTTGGCCGTGCAGGTCTTAATCCTGTTATGGTCACTGGTGCGTTGTCGCCAGGTGGACAGTTGGTCAACACCACTGAGGTGGAGAACTTCCCCGGATTCCCGGAAGGTATTCTTGGCCCGGATCTTATGGATCGCATGAAGGAACAGGCCAAGCGCTTCGGTACAACCTATATCACATACGATGTCTCTTCCATTGAGGCGTGTGAGAGTGATTCGGTCAAACCGACCTATCGTGTAACGCTCTCCGATGACTCCCAGTTGGAGGCATCAGCACTCATCATCGCCACAGGGTCGTCATTCCGTAAGCTTGGGGTGCCCGGCGAACAGGAGCTGTCCGGACATGGCGTCTCGTACTGCGCCACCTGCGATGGCTTCTTCTTCAGGAACAAGCCTATCGTGGTCGTAGGCGGTGGCGATTCGGCTTTTGAAGAGGCATTATTCCTGACCCGGTTCGGTTCTTCGGTCACCTTGATTCACCGACGCGATAGCTTCCGTGCCTCGCAGATCATGGTGGACCGAGCCAAAGCCAATCCGACCATCACCCTACTGACCAACACAGTGGTGACCTCCATTACCGGCACCTCCTCCCCCACACAGAACACCGGTGCACCTATTGCCATTCCTGGCTTGACAATCAAACGACCGGCTGTGGCACCGGCCAGTGTCAGCAGCATTGCCGTACGTAACGTGGTGACCGGAGAAGAAAGCACGCTGGACACCAACGCCGTATTCGTGGCTATCGGCCATACGCCAGCCACTGATTTTGCAGCTGGTGTTGTGGACCGTGACAATGATGGGTATGTCGTGGTGCAGGGTGCCAGCACGGTGACCAGTGCGCCAGGCATCTTTGCTGCAGGCGATTGCGTGGATCGTACTTATCGTCAGGCAATCAGCGCAGCGGGCATGGGCTGCCGTGCAGCGCTGGATGCGCAGGCCTATCTTACGGACTGATTGCGGCGACCTGATGATGGCTTGCGATAACGCCCGAGATTTTGCGCAAATTGGTTGAGGGCCTGAGATAGAGACATGGCCCGTGTCCTGTGTACGATTTTCTGTCGCCAAACAAAACAAACCGCGATTGGAAACGAGGGCACGAAGCCATGTCACAGCAGATTCTACAGGTCGACCAGGCCATGTTGGAGACCACCCTGGACCGGATGGTCCGCAAAAGCGTCGAGGAGACCCTGAACGCGATGCTCGACGCGGAGGCCGACGAGATCACCGGCGCCGCGCGCTACGAGCGCAGCGGGGAGCGGAAGGCCTACCGGGCCGGCCACTACGAGCGCGACCTGACCGTCAAGGCCGGCAAGATGAGTCTCAAGGTGCCGAAACTGAAAGGGGCGGTGTTCGAGTCGGCGGTGATCGAACGATACCGTCGGCGCGAGGAGAGCGTCGAGGAGGCGCTGATCGACATGTATTTGGCCGGCGTCTCCACCCGGCAGGTCGACGATGTCAGCCAGCTGCTGTGGGGCGACCGCATGCCCTCGCAGACCCTGAGCGACAAGCTCAAGAAGGTATACGCCGACATCGACGAATGGCGTGGCAGGCCCCTCGAACAGGATTACCCGTACCTGTTCATGGACGGCGTGTGGCACAAAAGGTGCTGGGGCGGGTCCGTGGAGAACGTGAGCATCCTGGTGGCCGTCGGCGTCGGTATGGACGGGCGGCGCGAGGTGCTTTCGGTGGCCGAGGGCATGAAGGAGGACTCGGAAAGCTGGCGCGAATTCATCAAAGGCATGCTCGCGCGCGGCCTCAAGGGCGTGAGGCTGGTGACGGGCGACCGGTGCGCCGGACTGGTGGCGGCTGTGAACGAATTGCTGCCCGGCGCCCGCTACCAGCGGTGCATGGTCCACTTCGAACGCAACATCCTCGCCAAGGTCAACCCCAAAAACAGGGACTGGGCCGCCGACGCGCTGAAGGCCATATTCTCCATGGAATCGAGGGACAAGGCGCTGGAGAAGGCGGAATCCGTCGCCAAGGACATGGAGGCGCGGAAACTGAGGGAGGCCGCCAAATGCCTCAGGGAGGGCATCGGCGAGACCACGACCTACCTGCTCGACGACTACCCCCGCGAGCATCGCCGCCGCATCCGAACGAACAACATGATCGAACGGCTGAACCGCGAGATCCGCCGGCGCACGCGCGTGGTCGGCAGCTTCCCGGACGGGCGCAGCGCGTTGATGCTCATCTGCGCGAGAGTCCGCTACGTAACTTCCAGCGAGTGGTCGACGCGACGCTACCTCGACATGTCAAGGCTCGGTGAGAACGTACAGTCAGCGAACTGATCATCGCCACGGGGACGGGCGAAGACCAAAGTGCGCAAAAACTCGGGCACTACCTGGGCCGCCGACGCGCTGAAGGCCATATTCTCCATGGAATCGAGGGACAAGGCGCTGGAGAAGGCGGAATCCGTCGCCAAGGACATGGAGGCGCGGAAACTGAGGGAGGCCGCCAAATGCCTCAGGGAGGGCATCGGCGAGACCACGACCTACCTGCTCGACGACTACCCCCGCGAGCATCGCCGCCGCATCCGAACGAACAACATGATCGAACGGCTGAACCGCGAGATCCGCCGGCGCACGCGCGTGGTCGGCAGCTTCCCGGACGGGCGCAGCGCGTTGATGCTCATCTGCGCGAGAGTCCGCTACGTAACTTCCAGCGAGTGGTCGACGCGACGCTACCTCGACATGTCAAGGCTCGGTGAGAACGTACAGTCAGCGAACTGATCATCGCCACGGGGACGGGCGAAGACCAAAGTGCGCAAAAACTCGGGCACTACC
>CDYX01042061.1_pt1 | contig 14063 bp, 8 predicted proteins | sample 554871 | NCBI WGS metagenome assembly CDYX01 (sample SAMEA3182061, study PRJEB8094) | gut metagenome | biome: human; feature: gut; material: Stool; isolation source: human stools | place: Canada | collected 2013-01-14 | reverse complement strand
CTCGGGGTCGCCAGCGATTTGCTCGGCATCGGCCGCCTTAATGCCAAAGTCGGCCTCAAAACGGGCGCGCTTGGCATCGGGCAGCTCGGGAATCTCGCCACGGCAGCGGTCGATGAACTCGTCGTCCAGATCGAACGGAGCCAGATCGGGGTCGGGGAACAGGCGGTAGTCGTCGGCCGTTTCCTTCACACGCATAACCACGGTGCGTTTGCGGCTGGGCTCCCAGTGACGGGTCTCCTGGTAGATAATGCCGCCCTCCTCGAGCACCTCGGCCTGACGGCAGATCTCGTAGGCAAGGCCATCGTGCAGGCTCTTAAACGAGTTGAGGTTCTTGAGCTCGGTCTTGGTGCCCAGCTTGGTCTCGCCGCGGCGGCGCAGCGACACGTTGCCGTCGCAGCGCATGGAACCCTTCTCCATGGAGCAGTCCGAAATGCCCAGCGTCACAAAGATGCGGCGGAGCTTCTCCATAAACAGGCGAGCCTCCTCGGGCGTGCGCAGGTCGGGCTCGGTGACAAGCTCAATCAGCGGCGTGCCGCAGCGGTTGTAGTCGACGAGCGACTCGGCCGCGGCGGTAATGCGGCCCTCGGCACCGCCCACGTGCACCATCTTGGCAGCGTCCTCCTCCATGTGGATGCGCAGGATGCGAATGGGCACCGTGTAGGAACCGTCCTCGCGGCGCTCGGGCATCTGCAGGTTGGAAGCATCGTAGCTGGCCAGGTGGCCGGCGCGCTGGTTGCCTTCGCGCATGGTCGACGTCATGGACGTGGACAGGCCCTCGGCGTTGGCCGAGGCGCTCGCCAGGCTCTGGGCCTCGGCCTCGCCAAACGCGCAGTCGGGGCGCTCGGCGGCACCGCGACCGGTCACGTCCAGGTCCAGGTGACCGTACATGGCAAAGGCGACCGGACCCTGCGTGGTCTGGAAGTTCTTGGCCATATCGGGATAAAAGTAGTGCTTGCGGTAGAACATCGAGTGGCGCTGGATCTCGCAGTTGGTGGCGAGGCCGGCCTTGACGATGCTCTCGATGGCGCGCTTGTTGGGCACCGGCAGGGCGCCGGGCAGGCCCAGGCACACCGGGCACACGTTGGCGTTGGGCTCGTCATCGTGGCTGAGCTTGCAGTTGCAGAACATCTTGGTATCGAGTGCGGTGAGCTCGGTGTGGATCTCCAGGCCGATCACGGCCTCCCAATCCTGCAGGACCTCGGAAAGCTCCTTCATTACAGCTCGCCTCCCTTCCCGGCAAAATCGGGCGCGACGGAAAGTGCGGGCGCACCCGTGGCGGCATCGGAAAAGCCGCGCTCCAGGGCGCGGGCAAACGTGAGCAGCTGACGGTCCTTAAACGCCGGACCAACCAGCTGGGCAGAAACGGGCAGCTGAGTATCCTCGCCCAGGCCCAGCGGCACCGAGATGCCACCGTTGCCGCAGATGTTGAGCGAAATGGTGTACAGGTCGGAGAGGTACATCTGCGTGGGGTCGCTGATCTCGCCAAACTTAAAGGCCGTGCGCGGCGAGGCGGGCATGAGGATGGTGTCCACCTTGGCATACGCGGCGTCGTAGTCCCGCGTGATGAGCGTGCGGGCCTTTTGCGCAGCGTAGTAATACTTGTCGTACACGCCCGAGCTCAGCAGGTAGGCACCGAGCATCTGGCGGCGCTTGGCCTCGGCGCCAAAGCCGTGGGCGCGCGAGAGCGAGCTCTGGTCGGACAGGTTGGCGCAGCCCTCCTCCTGATAGCCGTAGCGAATGCCGTCGAAGCGGGCCAGGTTGGAGAACGCCTCGGCCGGGCCGATGACGTAGTAGGCGGCGATGGCGGCATCCAGGTGCGGCAGGTCGACCTCGACCAGCTCGGCGCCCTGGTTCTGCAGCTCCTGGGCGGCGCGCTGAACAGCGGCCTTGACCTCGGGCGTCAGGCCCTCGGCCTCCATAAACGCGGGGATGATGCCCACGCGCTTGCCCTCGATGCTGTCGTTGAGATGCTCGGTAAAGTCGACAGCGCAATCCTGGCTGGTGCAGTCGTACGGATCGCGGCCCGCGCCGGTAAGCGCGTTCATGGCCAGCGCGACATCCTCGACCGTGCGGCCAAAGGGACCCACCTGGTCGAGCGACGAGCCAAAGGCAACCACGCCGTAACGGCTCACGGCACCATACGTGGGCTTAAAGCCCACCACGCCGCACAGCGACGCCGGCTGGCGAATGGAGCCGCCGGTGTCCGAGCCCAGCGAGAGCGCGACCTCGCCCGCGGCGACGGCTGCAGCGGAGCCGCCCGAGGAGCCGCCGGGCACGCGCTCGGTATCCCAGGGGTTGTTGGTACGGTGGAACGCCGAACTCTCGGTGGAGCTGCCAAAGGCAAACTCGTCCATGTTAGCCTTGCCCATGGGCAGGCAGCCGGCATCGAGCATGCGCTGGACGCAGGTGGCGGTGTAGACGCTCTGGTAGTTCTCGAGCATGCGGGAAGCGCAGGTGGTGCGTGTGCCCACGAGGTTCATGTTGTCCTTGATGGCCAGCGGCACGCCCGCAAGCGGGGGCAGCGGCTTGCCGGCGGCGCGGTTGGCATCCACGCGCGCGGCAGCCTCGAGCGCAAGCTCGGGCGCCACCTGCAGGAATGCCTGGACCCCGCCCTCGCGCGCCTCGATGGCAGCAAGGGAGGCCTGGGCCACCTCGGTAGCGGTAAAGTCGCCGGCGGCAACGCCCGCGGCGATCTGGGCGGCGGTAAGGGAATCGAAGCTCTGCGCCATTACTCGCTCTCCCCCTCTCCCAAAATGGACGGCACGCGGAAGTAGCGGTCGCGCGCGCTGCCGGCGTTTTCGAGCGCGACGTCGAGCGGCAGGTCGCGCTCGGGCTCGCGCAGGTCATCGCCCATCACGTTGGACAGGCTTCCGATGGGATGGAACGTGGGCTCCACGTCGGGCAAGTCATATTGCAAGACAGGCTCGAGCATCTGGACGGCGTCGTTCATGTAAGACGTCATCTGGGTGAGCTCGTCATCGGTCAGTGCGATCTTTGCGTACTCGGCGATGCCGCGCACGTCTTTCTCGCTGAGTGCCATAGGCGCTCCCTTCCGCATAACAGATAAACCGCTCTAGTATACAGGGCAACGCCGGCTTGGAGCAGGCGCTTTACCCAAATGCAGCGAAAACGTAACGAGGGCGGCGGTTGACAGGCGGCGGGCTGGCGGTTCTGCAGCGAAACCGCACCGTCCATAGCGAAAACCGTCCCGCCCGCAGCGAAAAGCATCCCGCCCACAACGAAAACCGTCTCGCCCACAACGAAAACCATCACAACATTCGACACTTTTCGTCAAAATCGAAATTTTCATCGAATGTTGTGATGGTTTGGAAGCCCCCGACCACCACAAAGGTGTCTGTCCCCATTGTGGTGGTTCTGGAGAATGTCTTATGCCGAGGCCTTGGCCTTGCGGCGCTTGCGGACCGCGTGGATCACGATGTCCAGCAGCAACAGCACAATGGCTACGACCACGATAAGCACGGCGAACTCGCGCTTGCCCCAGTGGCGGCCGGCCAGCGACTTTTGCTTGTCGACGTCCTTCTTGTTGTACTTGGTGCGCACGCAATGCACCAGCAGGCGATGGTCGTTCACACCGTAGGGCGTGCAGGTGACGAGCGTCACCTTGTCGGCGCCGGGCTCGATGGTCAGCGACTCCATCTCCTCGGGCAGCACCACCTCGGAGTCCACCATCTTGTAGGCGAGCGTCTTGTTCATGGTGTGCAGCAGCACCAGGTCGCCGGGCTCCAGCGAGTGGATGTCGTCGAACATGCTCAGGTTGCGCATGCCCGAGTGCGCGGTGAGCACGCAATGCGTCGAGGTGCCGCCCACCGGCAGGCTCGTGCCCTCCAGGTGGCCGACGCCCGCCATAAGGACTTCCTCGCTCGTGCCGTGGTAGATGGGCATGCTCACGTCGATGGAGGGGATCTCGACCCAGCTCATCATGGGGTCGCGGTCAAAGATGAGCTGCTGAGCGTAGGGCTCGATCTGGTCGGCGGGGAGCTCGGTGGCCTCGCCCGCCAGCTGCTCGTTAAAGGAGCGCGCCTGGAGCAGGATGCGCTCGCGCTCCTCTTCGGAGAGCGCGTCCACGGTGCTGGACACGGTACTGATCTGGTTGAACACGCCCGAGGCCTCGAGCCGGTCCAAGATCCACGGCCAGGTCATAAGGCCCACGCCAATAAGGATGATGACGATGGTGATGAGCCGGTCGGCCCAGCGCGGCAGTCGCTTTCGACGGCGCTTGGGCTTTTGTTGAGGTTTGGGCTGAGGGCTTGAGCCACCGTTGGCCGCGGCGTTATTGCTCTTCATATGTTTGGCGCCCTGCACCATCGCCGGTCACTCCTCTACAACTCAGGTTGTCTAAACAAATAATAACCGATTAGCGAGCTTCCACGCCGGACAACGCAGCTAGGCTGCACCGTCCGGGCCACGTAACCCCACTCAACCAATCAAGCCATATGTTGCTTTCATCGTCTCGAGCAACTGCGCCATCGTTACGCCCGCAACCCCAATCTGTTTCAGATTGACGTCGCCCACCTCGCAATCTTTAACAAACGCAAGCATATCGTCCTTCAGTTCTCCGCGCAGGTCGACACCTTCCGACTCGCCAAGCAGCTGAGCGAGCCTCAGCGCATCGCGTTTATGCTTTTTTACCTTCCTCGAATCAACGTTCTCTCCCGCTTCCCTTCTGGCTTTTAGGTCGAGATACGCCTTCGCTTTGAACGGGACAATGTATTCCGTACCCAGGACCGAAACGCCGCCTACGGTCCGAATTCCCTGAAGGAACAAGCTGTAGTAAGCATCGTCCAACAAAATTGCCGAAAGACTGCTTATGTTTTCATCAACGTGAATTGGCGCCACATCAATCCCCTCACGACCCTTTAGAAAGTCGGGGCACTTCGCGAAGAGTTCGATCATATGGGGGTAACCCGGCCTCTTAGGCTCTGTAAACCGATAAAAACATGAGCCTTTACCTTCGCCCCAGCCGCAGCGGTAACCGCCATCACGCACCAAAGTCCATATAGCTTCTGCCGTCTGAGGCAACCGGTCATCGGCGACAATTACCACATCAAAATCGTGAGTCATCCTAAACGGAAGTCCCGCCTCCGCGAGCAAAATGTCGCATGCCGTGCCGCCGATAAGAGCATACGATCCTGCAGCTTCTTGCATATGCTGCTGAAATTCTTGGAGACCCTCTACAGCGCTTCTTGCCATGGATATTCCTTTCCAAACATGCGATCTACTTCGAGCTGAATTCGCTCATCGTCGATTGCCGCCAAAGATAGCGCAAGCGAAATGTCATCGACGCGGGAGGAGTCGGCAAACACGGGCGCATAGCGCCACACTTGGATCATCGCCGTTTCGTTATCCGGCAACTCCCCGTCTGCGACTTCGAGGTCGCTCAGTTGACGCCATGTACTTCTTAAGACAGCCTTTTGTTCCATGCCCGGTGCAGCGAGCATCGAACGCGCGGCGAGCGCCGTCTCCCCGGCGTCAGCAAGATAGTCGATCTGCGGCGTCTTCCTTGCAAAACAGACCTTCGAGACTGGCGAGGAGAGCTCTGCCATGTGTTCGCTGAGCAGAAGATCAACGGCAACAGGGAGCACGACGACACGTCGCTCGCAACGCTCGCGCCTCGCGAGCCCCCTGTCAACAAGCTCGGTTATGGCCTCACTCGCGCGGCTTGCCGAGATCCCAAGCGCACGACAAAGGTCATAGGGACGATATGGCTCCTGGGCTGCTCCCCAGATTGCGGCAGCCTGCGCGTTGGGTGACATCTTGGTCGCGTGACTGCGAAACCGGGCACCGCCCCTCTCCGTGCAAGCTGTACCCATAAATGGAAGAAAAGCCTGTCTACCGGGACAGACAAAGGGAATCCCTTGTGCGACCAATGCTTTGCGCTGACGTGCATCAGCATCAGGAAACGAAACAACAACAGGAGTCTCCGCACGCAAGGCTAGCTGGCTATAGACTCTCTTAGCCTCGGGAAGCCCGACGCCAGTAGGCAAACTTGCAAGCAAAAACGAAAAACCGTTTGCGTCAACAGCGCGGACCTCAATCGCCCGCAGATGCAGCGGCAAGCGTGCGGATCCAGGCCAAGTTTTGGTCTTGGCGGAGAGGCCTAGTGCTTCTTGTAAGTAGATTAGCGCTTCGTTCATTTCCATCGTTTTCGTTTGATTCCATTTTTAATTGGAATTATACATAATTTTCGGAATTGACGAGATTCCGTTCGTGCATAAGTCCATTATTTGCGTTTTCAAAACCGGATCAGTGAGTGATTCGGGATACAATCGTTACAGGAAACAACACGCCCCGCGTAAGTGTTCGAAAGCGCGAGCGAGCAGTTTCCGGTGTTGTAAAATGTCCGGACTCCGAACCACGGGCATTTTAATTTGCACGCGCGGCGCAAATGCCTTCTACCGTCCGCACCGCGCGTGCGCCTACGGACCTTAAACCGAACCTCATACGAGTTAAGAAACGCAATGACGAACGTGCCCGCATCGGACGATGGAGGCTCGCTGCGTTATCCCAAAAGAACGGGGCAGACTCCAGTGCGGAGTCTGCCCCGAAAAGAGAATGGCAAAGCAAGAACGTGGATGGATGAGAAAAGTGTCCGCAAGTCTCATGGCCATCACATCCCACCTGCCAAAGGGATGGGTGAGCGAGCGTTACTCCTGCTCGGACTCCTCAGCCTGCTTACGGCTGCGGATGAGGTGTGCCACGCCAATGCACAGCACCGCGCCACCAGCGATCCAAGTGAAGGTCACGCCGTTAAGGCCGGTCAGCGGAAGGCCAGAGCCCTTCTTGTTTTCAATGGTAATGGACATGACCGAACCATTTGCAGTACCGGGAGTGACCTTTTCGACGTCTTCGCCAACGGCCAGCGTCGACAATTTGCCGTTTTCATCATAGGTCGGCGTAACCGTAATCTGGAAGGGCGCGATAGTGTTGTAGCCCGAAGGAGTGGTCGTCTCGGCAATCTCATACGTACCCTTAACGAGGCCAGGGATAATAACCTCGCCGCTCTCAGCATCGGTCATAAACTCAGAAGCTTTTTCTTTAGTCTCGACAAGGGTCCCGTCATCCTTAAGCCATTTGCCAGCAGAGGCAGAGTCCCCGTTGTTAACGACTTTGACCTTAAAGCCAGCAGCGAGTTTTTTGTCCTTATTGCCTTCCTCAACCTTGGTAATATCCAAGCCGAAAACGTAGTCGGTGACTTTCTTCGGCGTAGAGGTGCCGGTGCCTTTACTCATGGGGTCGTTGGAGTAGACAAGCGTGACTTCGTTGGTGTTGCCGGTAGCCGTGTATTCAGCATCGCTAGTAAGCTTGGCCTTGTAGGTCACAACGACCTTAGAATTCTTGGTCAGGGTCACGTTCGAAGCCTTTGCAGCGGCCTTGAGGTCGGTAAAGGAAATCACCAGGTCATGGCCTGTAACCTTGTTGGAAGCATCCAAAGTATTCGTAAGCTGCACGCTGTAGTTATTTGTAGGCTGGACAGGCTGACCGTTAATAGTCACGGCAACGGAGCTCGGAATAGCCTCCAGTCCAACGGAAAGATGGTCATGGAACTCATATGTGTATGTGGCAAAGGTATCGATGTTATCGGCGACAGAGCCAGTCAACCTATATTCGATTTCCTCACCGATCTGGGAGTCGCTCACGTTTCCCCAGGTGCCGTTCTCTTTAACCTCCTTGTCGACGGTAGGAATGCTGGTCTTCTCGTTAATTTTGACCGCTTCATCACCAACAACAGTGAAAATGGGGGCAGTGGCAGCTTCAACGTCTGTGACGGTAGAGGCGTCAGTCACAAAGAGCCAGTAGCCGTGTGAAAGGTTGTTAGCAACGCCATTCGAAGTGGTCGTGTAATCACTTGAATCGTCCAGATCGGTCGCCGCAGACACGGCAGCTGCAATCTTGTATGCAGCAGATTCAGATGCCACACGGAACTCTTCATCGGTACCCATCACGTGTCCCTTGATCCATTCAGCAGCATCCTGAGCGGTGGCTATATTGGCACTAGGCTCGATTCCCGTAATTACCCCCTTAACAGCAGCTTCCACCTTTTCGTTTGCCCATGTGATATTGCTCACAAGCGTCTTGCCATTCTCGTCCTTTACCACATTGGCATCGAAGATCTTGTAACCTTTAAAATCGGTAACGTTATGATTTGCGTTCTTGATGGTCACCGAGCCGGTCGCGCCGCCCTCAGCCGCAAACGCCATGGTCACCGGGGCCATGACGCCGCCGAAGCTCAGCGCTGCTGTGAGGCCGGCGGTTACTGCCAGTCGTGCGATGTTCTTGTTCATGTGCATCTTCTTTCCTCTGCTTTCTACTTTGTAACTCATTCGATCGGTCATCATCTGTCTGTGTCTTAGCATCTACTTCGCTACGTCTCGCCCCGCTCTCTGTGGGGCTGCCAGCTACTCTTTATGGCTGCCACCTCCCCGCTTGACCAGGAGCGCGACCACGATGAGCGCGGCTCCGGCGACCGCTGCGGCGGCCGCGGCGTACATTGCCATATCGCCAGTCGAGGGCATAAAGCCTCCGGTGGTAATGCTGGGGGGTGTGCCGGTGGGCGTGTTGATGAGCGACGCCTCCAGGCTGCCCGTCGACCCGTCCGCGCTGTCGGCGCGCAGGGGCGACTCGGCCGTGATGGTGAGCTTGGGCTTGGCGGCGACCACCTGGTCGACGTCCAGGCCCTCGGCCTTGACCGTCACGGAGCGCGTGCCCTCAAAGGCGGTGTAGCCCTTGGGCGCCTTGAGCTCGCGGACCTCCAGCTTGCCCGAGTCCACGCCCGAGACGGTCACGCGGCCGTCCTCGCCCGTGGTGACGGTGGCCTTGCCCTCCGCATCCCACGTGCCGTCGGCCGACAGCGTGCGGCCGCGGTCGTCGGCGATGCTCAGGACCGCCCCGGCAAGCGGCTTGTCGCCGTCGCTGCCGCGCTTGGTGAGCGCGAGATCCCAGGTATAGGCGCACGCGTCGTCGCTCGGCGTGTGAGTGAAGCCGGCATCGCCGGACTGGTCGGCAAAGGGAGAGCGCGGGTAGCGCAGGTAGACCTCGTTGGGGTTGCCCTTCGCGATGCCGTGGCTGCACGCGCTGCTGAGCGGCGCGTTGTACGCGGCGACCACGCGGGCGCCCGCGGTGAAGGCGTCGGCCCCGCCGAGCGCGGCGATCAGGTCGCCGGTACGCACGGTGAAGGTCTTACCGTCGGCCGCTACCTTAGTGGCGCACTGGGCCGTGATGTCGGTCCAGCCCTTCGCGGGCTCGGTGCCGGCGCGCCCGTCCTTGCCGGTCTGGACGGCATCAAAGCCGCCGTCCGCGCCCGCCGCCACGTACACGCGCATGCTCGCGGCCACCTTGGAGGGGTCGAGCCCCGCGCTCATGGTGTCGACGAACCGCACCGTATAGGTGTCGTAGGCGGCAAGACCCGCCGGGACCGTGGCCGAGAGGCGCCAGTACAGGTCGTCGGCGACCGTGGCGTCGGCGGCCTTCTGCCAGGCGGCGGTGCTGTCCTCCAGCACGTGCTTGGCGACCTTGGGCGTCGCCGCCTTGGGCTTGACGGTGACGGCGCTGCCGCCCACCAGGGCCATGATCGGCGCGGTGCCGACCTGGTCCTGGGCGATGGCGTCGTCGTCGGCGACGATGAGCCAGTAGCCGCAGGGTAGCTCGGCCGTCGTGCCCGCGTTAAGGGCCACGGACACGGCGTCAGAGCTCTGGAGGGAACGAGCGAGCTGTGCGCTCAGCGCGCTCGTAAGGTGGGAATCGGTGTTGAGCCACTCGGCAGCTTCCTGCGCGGTGGTCTGGGAATTGGGCATGCCGGCGCTGTGCAGCACAGGCAGCGCGGCGTCGCGCACGGCGTCGCTTGCCCAGGCGAGCTCGGTGGCGATCTTGGCGTCGTTGTCGCCGTCGACGACGTTGGCGCTAAAGATCTGGTAGGCGTCGTAGCTCCGCGCCACGGTGCCGCTCACCGTGATGGAACCGGTCGAGGTCGGCGCGGCCTGCGCGGAAGCGGGGAACACAACCGCGCAGGTGCCGATCAAGAGGGCAAGCAGCGCAAACAAGATCGGGAAGGAGCAAACTTTCTTATTCACGACGCTTACCTCCCTTCGCATTCGCCTTGCGACGAATGTGCATCCAGGCCGCAGCAGCGCAAAGCACCGCCGCGCCGGCAAGGTACGTCAGAGTGACGCCCGACATACCAGAAAGGGGCAAAGAGGTGGAGTAGGTGTTGGTGAAGGTGGGGATAGCGTCGGGAAAATTGTGGTCCTCGGTCTCGACGCTTTTCCACGTACCTTTGGCGTTAACGGTTCCCTTCTTGTAGGTCACTTCACATTTGATCTTTCCTTCTTTTGTGCAATCCGTTGCCACAACCGTGAACCTATAGACCGACTGATCAAACTTGTAATGCGGATAGGTCGAGCTTTCGCGCTTCTCGCGCACATAGTACGTGAAGGTCTTGGAACCATTTTTAAGGTCCGTGAGCTCATAGTTCTTCGACTTGAAATTGACCGTGCTCGTCGCATTACCGTTTTTGTAAGTTTTGGCATTCGCAGGATCAGGATTAATTGTTACCGTTTCCGGTTTGTTGAAGTTCGGGTCGTCCTCGTTCGCGAGTTCGAATGTGAACGCCTTCATCTCGCCGCCATCAACCTTCTTGGTCACCTGAGGCGTCCAAGAGCCCGAGGCCTGCCTATTCGAAAACGCAGGGTTGGAGTCTTTGCCGATTGTTACGGTCGAAACGACGTCGCCGTGCGAATCCTCAGCCCAGCTCCACTCATAGAAGTCATCGTCACAGGGAGCGAAGTCCGCCGCGTCCTCCTTTTTTACGGATACTGTGGAAGCACCCCCATCAACTGCATAACGATTAATATGGATTCTCAAGAGGTCGGTCCATTTAACTGGGGTCGTACCAACCTTTATATGTATTTTGTAAATTGACTTATCAAACTTTGTTCCTTTTTCGTTGACAGGAACGTTAACAGGGTCAGGGGGAACTTCAACAAGGTAGAGGTCGTAATCGCCCGACTGGTAGTTCGCGCCCGTGTCAATGAGAATATCTCCGTTTGCATCGACGTTGACCGCGGGCATAGCCTCGCATCCGTTTTCGTTAAGCGTGCCGTTCTCATTCCAGTATGGTGCCTTGGTTGGATCGGCAGGTGCGCCCAACAGCTTAAACTGATAGTCGTGACCCGAAAGACCTTGCTCTTCGCCGTCCTTCATAAGGACTTTATTTGCCTTGACTTTGATTGCAGGATACACGTCCAGGGAAGTAACCTCACCGACGATGAGATCGCCGTTGGTCATGATGCCGCCACCGTGGGTGTAGGAGTAGTTGCCACTGATGATGGTCGTAGCATCTCTCTGCGCATAACTTTTAGCCGCATCGGAAGGATTAGCCGCAAGGCCAAACATCCACTTGGCCTCGGCACCGCCATTGGCATCGATGGTTATCTTCTCACCATCGCAAGTGCCCTGCCAGCCAGCCGATTCGCCGCCCAGCATCTTGCCAAGAACGACAGCGATTGTCTTATCCGCGCCATTCTTATTACGGACCAAGAAGAAATCCTTATGGCCGGATGTTTGGAAGGTAGGAGTAACGTAATTATCTTCATCGTGGTCTTCTTTTTTGCCGTCGCCGCCAGCGGAATAATGATACGTTGGTACCTTATTGCCATTTTGATCAACGGTTGTCAGCTTATTGCCATCTTGATCAACGTTATCTGCGTTGTCATAGATAGCAGCGCCACTTGAGTGCGAAACGATTGTCTCGCCCGTAGGACAAGCACCGACGCCACCGCCCCAGCCACCGGCGCGATTTTTAGTGATCAGCGTCTTGAAAATACTGAGCCTGCCGCCCTTCTGGATAAAGACACCACCGCCGCCCCAGTCGCCACCGCGGTCGTCTTTGCTGCCCGTCATGGTCTTGTTGTTGGTGATGTAAACCCTGTTTGATGCATTTTCCGCATTAATAACGCCGGTAGTACCGCCAGAAATACGGAGGCCACCGCCCTCGGCATTATCGGACATATTGCCCGCAATAAAACCGCTGGACATGGTAAATCCAACTCCCTGCCCGGGGAGGCCAGCGTAGATTCCACCGCCGGCCTCATGGGAGTAATTGGCAGTAACGGAGCCACCCGTCATGGACAGCGTTCCACCGTGCGATGCAATTCCGCCGCCACCGAGGAGACCTTTGTTGTAAAGCTCTCTATTAGCGAGGCGAGCTTCAGCTCGGTTGTTAGTTATATTGGCAGAATCACTGATGGTTACGGTTGCACTCTGGGTATAAACACCGCCACCGTAGCCGCCGGCGTTGACGTTATAACCATCGGTGATATCGTTGTCATATGTTGCATTACCCGAGATGACACCGCCGGAGAGGTTCAGCGCCGCGCTATTGTTAGCAAAGATGCCACCGCCAGAAGCTGCCTTGTTTCCCGCGACCACGCCGCCTGTCATTTCGAGGCTGGCATTCGCGCCCGTTATGCACAGACCACCGCCCCAGCCACCGCCGTTGCCGTTGGTGACGTAACCGCCAGAAATATAAACAGCGCCCTGAGAGAAAATAACGTGGCCGTCGTTGCCCAGGGCACGAGGCGTTGTGATCATGCCACCCTGAAGGTCGAGCGTGCCCCCATCCTGGACGGAAATGACTTGATTTACATAGCCCTCTTTGCATGCAACGATAGCGCCGAAATTGGCAACAGTGTGCTGGTAGGTCGTTTCCCTAGTACCAAAACCGTTAGGCGTGCTTTCAGTTACGTAGTATGTAAGTGATTGTGGAACACTTTCACCATTGAACTGCATCTTTGCTGGCTGACCAGGTTCACCACTGGTAGCTTCAGTCTTCGAGTCATTCGCCTCACCTTTGACAGTTAGCGTATAGCCCTTTGAAATTGTGATAAATGCACGAACAGGATCTTTGGTTTCCTGCCTAGGGTTACCGTTGCTGTAATAAAGCTTGTGATTCTCAAGGTCGATCGTAGTATTTTGATTGATAGCGATTGACTCACTTGAACTAATGTCAGTCTTGAGACGTAGTTTATCGGGTTTAGTCGACGCGTGAAGGTACGCTGCCAGGTCTTCGTCACTCTTCAGCAGCGCGTACCCCTCCGAATCTATTTCAAGTTTCCGAGCCTCACCTTCATTTGCAACAGTAGCGGCCTTATAGACAGACTGCCCATCATCCGCAGACTTCGCAGCATCCCCGACCCCTGCGTCGTCTGACGGCTGATCGGCCTCAGTGGCAATGGTGTTAGACTCGTCGCCCTCGGTCTCGTCACTATTCTGGTTTTCGGTATCCCCGTTGTTGGCGCTTTCTACACCAGTAGACTCACTTGAGGAACCCCCCCCCATCACAGTTTCCTCGGTAGGAACCGTCTGGGCATCGTTTGCAATGGCCTGCGAGATCGGAGGCATGACGAGCGACAGTACCAGGCTCAAAACGGAGGCTCCGCACAAAACGCCTGCCAGTACACGGCGCGTCGCTTTTTTACTCTGCTTAGTTTTTTCTGAATTCGCTTTCATCGATGTCTCCTCCCCAAGAGACCGCGATCTTGCTCTTTCACTATCAAACGTATCTGCGCAATCTGTAATTACGCACGCTTGTAGTACATATTGTAACGATTGTTTGAACATCTAAGCAAAAATACCGATAGTTTTGTAGCTAATTCTCAATTCTCTTGACATTTGCTCGGATTTACCTTCGTTTATTCGCTATGAAATATCTATTTCTACTGGTAATTAAGCTAGTTATCATTTTTTAATAGCATTTTATTTATTTGCACAACATTTTGCTCAAGAGCATGCGTCCTGTGAACGGTCGAAAATCGACCGTGAACGGTAAATCATTAACCGTGAGGAATAGACTACCAAATTGATGGGAATATCTTTGACCCATCGGTGGTTAGAAGTGTGATGTTCAGACAACTAAATTTGAATTTTCGCGCAGATTTTCGGTATCAATTCGCCCAAATCGCCTGAGGCCACCGCAAAGGTACCTGCCCCTTTTGTGGTGGTTCTCCCCCTGCGCTACAGCAGATGTTCCTCGATAAAGATCGCTATGC